>Ga0209755_10002691_pt1 | contig 23869 bp, 24 predicted proteins | sample TergutCo191P1_FD_187301 | JGI IMG/M metagenome (GOLD analysis project Ga0209755, IMG submission 187301) | Cornitermes sp. P1 segment gut microbial communities from Petit-Saut dam, French Guiana - Co191P1 (SPAdes) (version 2) | ecosystem: Host-associated > Arthropoda: Insects > Digestive system... | reverse complement strand
CGGAGTTATTCTTGCGGTAACCGCGATAATACTGTCTGTTATACCTTTGCTTGTTTTAGGAATCGCGTTAGCGCTCGGATCAATATGGGGTGTGATTACATTTTTAAAGGCAAAAAAAACTATTCTGGAAAATGAAACCAAAATCACAGGATTTGAAGAAGCCCACCGCGATATCCGCAGAGATTATAAAGTTAAAAAATTGGGCGTTGTTTATGTGCCTGTCGCGACTAAAGTTCCTTTTGAAGGTAAAAGTTTTATAGTGGATCATACAGCGCAGGTCGGCGACAGCAATTTTAAAATGTCAGTTGTCCATAAACCGGATGAACTTTTAAACAGCCTTACAAGTCTTGAAGATGCGATAAAAGAAGTGCCTTTGGTTGAGCTTGCAGACGAGCCGGAAGAAATGGATACATCAGATTATTCGACATCAATGCAGCGGATAAAGCTTTATGATTATATGGGAAATATTGACAGGCAGGTTCGCAATATCCGCTATCTGTTAAATGACAGCGATACCGCGAGTCTTTCGCTGCCTGTGGTTCTGCCGGAAAGCAAAACAGCGGATTTTCTAAGCCAGTTCGCGGCGGACGAAACCGGCGGAAAACCTGTTGTTAATGTTTTTAACGTAGATAGTTTTAAAGATAAACTTGATTCTTTTTATTCGCTTAATAACATGAGAAAGTCTTTTGAAAAAAACACAAATCAAAATCAAGTTATGTATTTCTCAAGGTTGATCGGAAGGCTGGCGGAAGCGATTCAGATATTAAGCAAAACAAAATTAAACAGCTCCAATAAACTTGTGGATTATTCAAATAAAATTTTAGCTACTGTTTTAAAATCGTCTTTTAATCAGTACTCGCCGTCTTTGGAAGCGGAAGAAATTGAAAGAATACGCGTCGCAAGTTTTGATTATCAGGACTCTGTCGATGATTACGCGCCATTTTCGCTGAAATCAAGCTCAAGGGTTAAGTATGATTTATTTTCTACTTCATGGATCGCAGAAGATCAATCGCGTACATCAATGCCTTTTGGGATGCACCAGATTCAGGAAGAAGTGCTTGCTCCCGTTATTCAAAATCTGATGGCGGAAAACAGGGTAGAGCGTTTGAAAATTTACAACGGCATAAAAGATCAAAAAATTGATTATTTAAACCAATGGCACAGGGACACCGAAGACTTTTACGGAAGAAACCGCGCCAGCGTTGATGATCTTATTAACAGGATGCGCGAATCCTACGCCGATTACGTGCGAAGCCTTAACACATACAAGGCGCTGCAGGAAACGCAGATAGCTATGCAGAAAACAAGATCTCTTGACAGCGCGGAAGTTCAGGAGCTTAACAAAGACGCAGAAATAATCGCGGGCTTTGAAGTGCAGGCTCAGCAGTTTCAAAAGAAGCAGGAAGAATTCAGCGATTTTATGGACAGGCTTAAGGATAATATCGACGAAAAGGCGGCGCAGTTCGGCTACATTCCGTATTATGAAGCGACGTTACGTGACAATGAGTACAGGGATATGGCAAAGTCAATCGATCAAATGCAGGAACTTGATTCGCGCAGAAAGAAACTGCTTGCGGTAAACCCTTATGTCGCAAAATACGCAAAGCTGCCTCCTCAGCCTAATATTGAACAGAAAATGTACGATGATTTCGCGATCGATTTGTTAAAGGAAGCCGCTCTTGCGGGAACGATAAACGCGCAGCCTTCAGAGGAAACGCCGTCAGGTGAAATTATAGAAAATACCGAAGTAAATGATGAAGTAAATAATCAGATAATTGAAGACACCGCGACTGAAACAATAGATAACAGTGTCATTCCTGAAGATGAAGTAAATGAAGAGGCGGACAGCGGCGAAGAGGAGGGCAGATAATGGCGAGTTTCCAGTTTAACGTAGATACATCGCCGATGGCTAACTCGATTGACGGCACGCGCGGAAGTGTAAACGGAGTAACCGCCGCGGTTGTGGCGATGCAGGCGGCTGTTATAGCGTCCGAACGCGCCGCATCAAAGAAAATCTGCGATAATGTTGATGAAGGTTTCTATATGCTGGTTAAGTCCCAGATTAGCCAGAAAGCTGTAGCGGCTTATACGGAAATGAGCGCAAAACAGATTACATTAATGCAGCTTGCAAAAGCGCTGGAGAACTTTAAGCGCATTATGGAAAATGATTTTAACATGATAGCAAGACGTTATACGAAATTATTTAACTCACTGAATAAAGCGCTTGATATCAGGGTAAAAGAGCTTGACAGGCCCGCGATTCAGCTTGCCGAGACAAGAAAGCGCATGGTTTTTGATAAATTAAATGACAACTGCTCGATGCTGATAAACATTTCCACAGAAGCTCTTCCAATCGCGCAGACGGCTCTAAGCGGAAAGTTAAAGCAAAAAACAAAAGACACAATAATTACTCTTTCGGAATCTGTTAATGAAGATGTTAATTTCAGCGAAAAAGTTGACAGCATTCTGGTAAAAAACGAAACTGAATCTTTATCTGACACCGGTATGCGTTATGTTCCTGTTGTTTTCTTCGCTTCGGACAGCCTGCTGACAAAAAATGACAGCATAGAAAATATTTATACCGCCAAAACAGATGAATGGGAAAATACAGCTCCGGTTGTCTCTGAAATTAACCGTATTAATAAAGATTTCAGCTGGTCTGTTTCGGATAATGAGGAGAAAGGCAGGATTAGAAAGGAATTCCTTGCGTTATGTGATAATGAGCGTGAGGAAAGGCTGACAAAAGAAGTAATCAGGTTATTTGATGAGTCTGAATGGGAGGACTGCAAGTGAGCTATTCTAAATCCTATCACGCTTCTGTAAATTACAGCGGGAGCGCTCATTATTCATACCCGGCCAGCCAATCAGGCGGAAGCGGCTCTGTTTCTTACAGCGGCTCTGTTCCCATTGACGTCACAATTCATGTTGACACACAGCCGTTTGACGGCAGCATAAATAAATTTAATAACTCAGTTGTCGCTCTTGGCGGTTCCGTGGCGGCGATGAACGCGGCTCAGTGCCTTGCAATTAAAAAAACCGCCGACGATATTTCCTCTTCGCTGATTAATGGTTTTTTCGGCACTATTAACACCGAACTGACGCAGCAGCTTCAGGCGCTGGACAGCGCGATAAAAGCGGGCTTTGGCCTGATACAGGAACAGGGAAAAGCTGTAAGCGAAAAGAAAGATGTTATGGAAGGCGATTACAACAGAATAACATCAAGATATGTAAGGCTGTTTACAGACCTTGACGATGAATGTTATAAAAGAATCGCCGCGCTTGACAAGCCTTCTTTTAATATTTCTAAGAAAGCGCTTAAGGAGCTGATCAGCGAATCGTCGTGTAACGCGGCAGCGATGAATCTTCTTGGAATAGATGAAGCCTCCTCCGTGAAAATTCAGGTTTTTGTATCAGCGTTAAAAGGGAAAACCCTGGAGATTCTAAGAACGCTGTACGGATATATTAATCAGGAAGCGAACATCAAATCGCTGATAGAATCGCTGTTAGTAAATGAAAAGACAGAAGAAATAATTCCGCTTTGCATTCCTGTTGTATGGTCGCAAAGCGATATGCTTGAAAATCAGGGAACAAACGATAATTGTTTTATTCAGGATGATATTGATCCGCAGAATAAAAAGGCAATAGCGGGAAACATAAACAGTTATTGCCTTGGAGCGAAGTGGAAACCAGCGGATGCGCCGGAAAAAGAAACTCTTGACAAGGAGCTGAATTTGCTCGCTGAGGCGCATTTTTCCGCCGCAGAAGAAGAGACGCAGCAGCGCGTTTATCAAACAATGATGTCTTTATGGCAGAATACGGAAATATCTTTCATATAATAAGGAGTTAGTAATGAACGAAATGAATGAAATCAGAATAGGCGAATCAACAGTCGGTTTAAAAGACAATCTTGTAAAAACCGCGATACTTCCAAAGACAAGCGGTGAACTGGACAGAGATGTTAATATTCAGGGAAATGTAGTAGTAGAGGGAGCGGCTTACGCAAGGAATCTGATATTGGACAGCGGCCCTGTAGAATTTAAAAGCGCTGTATATGCGCATAACGAACTTCATATAAAAAACGACGCAGCTGATTTAATTATGTTTGATAAAGCCGCCGCGTCCAGCGGCAGTATTGTCGCGCTTTTGATTAAAGGAAGATGCATTTTCGGGGCGGATATAAACGCCGCAAGCGTGAAATTAAAAAATTGTTTTGTCGCAGGAAGCGTTTTCGCAAATGATATTCAAATTGAAAATTCTATCGTTCTTGGCGGCTGCTTCGCGTCAAAGAACCTGTCATTGCATAACAGCGTAACAGGAACATTTAACGCTCCTGAAGTATCGGCAGGCGGAACTAACTATCTTTTATATCCGACCGCTTTTTCTGTTGAACCGATGACATATCTGCCGGGAACGGAATTTTTTAACATTACCCTTGCCGATCTAGGTTCTTTATTTAAGAACGAAAAGGAAAAGCCCAACACAGGCAAAATACGCATGAACATGGAAGAAGACTCGCAAAGAACGGTGTTAGTGGACGAATCAGACACAAAAACGCTTTTACACAGTTATTCTGTAGCGTCAAGGGTTCTTGTAAGCGATATTTTAAATCTTGATGATCTTGAAAATCATTTTCTTATAATTTCCGCCAGTTTGGGATCGCAGATATTAAAGACATATTCTCTTCAAAAAGAAGACGGCACAAAAAGCGACGATTTAACTCTGCCCAATATAGCGGAATTTTTCTTTAAAATAATTAACGGCGTTGTGCAGATAAAAAACATATCGGAAATTGTTCCGTTTAACGAACTTAGGCAGAGGTATTTATAGCTGATATCCGCTTTCCGAAATCGCTTCTCGCGCTGCGGCTGCGGCCTTTTTAAACGCGCTGTGTAAAACTTGGATGGAAATATTTTCTATGACGGCGTTTATTTTATCTGTCCACGTAAATTGATTTAGATTATTAAGCGATTCTTTTATTGTTTCTTTGTCATATAAAGAGCATGCCTTTTCGATATTTTGCAGCTGTTCGCGCAGAAAAACAATATTTCCTTCTGGTATTCCGCCGTTTTCCGTTTTTTGCGGAGTGATTTTTTCTATTAATAATTTTAACTCATTAATAAACCCAGGCGTTTTTTCTAAAAGAATGTCTGACTGTTTATCTTCTCCGGCCCTTTCAAGTTCCAGCGCGTCGCCTGATAATTGTTTTTCGCCAAGATTTGCAAGGGAACTTTTCATTCCATGAACAGTTGTTACGTAAAGTTTTAATTCTTCTTCGTTTAGACTGCCTTTTTTTTCAAATAGATTTTCCAGAACTTTTACCGCGTTTTTCGCGTCCATTGCGAATAACGCCTTCATCTGAGGTTCATTCCTCATATCCTGCGCTGTTATTACTTTATTTTTATGCCCCTTCTCCTGCTGTTCTTTGCGCGCCGCGTTCACAACTTCAGGGGGTTTTCTGTTACGAATAAATTCATTTAAAATTTTATTAAGTTCACGCGAGTCAATCGGCTTGGAAATATAACCGTCAAAGCCGTTATCCAAAAACATTTTCTCGCGGCCGATCAACGCGTTAGCTGTCAATGAAACAATCGGGTGCTTATACCCCGTTTCCCGTATTATTTTTACAGCCTCGATGCCGTCCATTTTTGGCATCATATGATCCATAAATATGATATCATAAACCTGCTTGTTTTTTATTTTATCGATAGCCTCAAAACCGCTTGATGCCGTATTGATCTTTAATCCGTAAGGCGACATCATTCCTTTTGCGACATAAATGTTTGATACAACATCGTCTACTATAAGAACGCTGCCGTATGGCATATACTCGCGCATAAACTGCGTCTTCTTCGAAAACGCCGTGCTTTGGAAACGGTGCTGAGCAAGTTTATCCGCAAGCTCCGCGCCGCACACCTCTTCTGAAGTTCTCTTCTGAAGAAGGCGCACAGTGAATGACGAGCCTTTGCCCGGCGCGCTTTCCACGGAAATACTTCCGTTCATAAGGTCTACAAGGCGTTTTGTTATGTTCATTCCAAGACCTGTGCCGACAGTTTCGCGGTTTGCCTCTTCATTAAAACGCGTATACTCGTCAAACAATTTGGCGATTTGATCCTCTGTCATTCCCTGCCCTGTATCGCTTACTTTTAAAATCAGCGTAACATTATCGTCTTGTTCCTGTTCGCTTGAAATATAAAAATTAATTTTTCCTTTTTGAGTATATTTGAAGGCGTTGGAAATAATATTATTAAGAATATTTTTAATTCGAAGATCGTCTCCATGCAGATGCAGCGGAGTGTTTTCATCAACATAAATGTTAAACTCTACAGGACTAAACTCATAACGCAGGCGGTTTAACTGCGCTGTGTCGTTTATAAGGCTTGGAATATCGTAATCGACAGCGTTAAGTTCCAGTTTACCGGCTTCGATTTTTGAAAGATCTAAAATATCGTTGATGATATTAAGCAGCAGATCGCCTGATTCATAAATTCTGCCGAATGCTTTCTCGGTTTCATCGGAAATTGTTTCATCCTGAAGCTGGATTTCAGCGATGCCTAAAATCGCGTTCATGGGAGTGCGCATTTCATGGCTCATGTGCGCCAGGAATTTGTCTTTTGCCTTAACCGCCAGTTCAGCTTTTTCCAGCTTGCGCCGCTCTGTGCTTTCCATCGCAATCACCATAAAGTCCGCAAGAGACGAAGCGAAATGCTGTTCCTCGGCGGTCCACTGCCGCCTTTCCGGAAAAGCTTCGCAGCGGTGCTGTTCAATACTGACGATTCCTACAAGCTTACCTTTAATGCGTATCGGCATATCTAAAACCGCGCATGCTTCGGGAGAGTATTCTTTAATGATCGGCGATAAAACATTCGGAACATTTACGTCGTTTATTACTACCTGACGTTCGTTTAAAAGCATTTTTAAATAATCAGGGCAGTCATAAAGATCGATATCATTATATACTGTGCATTTTCCTTTTTTAACATCGTATAATATGGTGTTTTTTAAAATAGTATCAGTTTCCAGCATCCAGATTCCCGCGTGAGTCGCTGTTGTTGCAAGGCATCCTTCCCGCGCGATCATTTCCGAAGCGTCTTCGATGTTTCCTGCGGAAAGCATCGGTGATTTTGTTATTCTGACAAGCGTATCGTTGAAATTTTTTAATTTATAATTACGCCGCATTGACGTGTAGGAAAAGTAAGCGAATAAAACAATCGTGAAGAAAAATCCGATGGGCGATAAATCGTATTTAAGGCCGAACAAATTTACCGCGAAGGCGATGTTCAATATGAAGGGAATAACAGCTCCGATTCCTGTGAAAACCAAAAACGGAGATTTCTTGAAATTCTTTACTATATAACGGAACAGTATTGTGTAAGCGAATAAAACACCTAATGCGATAAAAAATATATGAACCCAGAAAAAAAAGCCGGCGGGAGGCATTGTTCCGGTTAACGGATCGGGAAAATCAAAGTTTGCGTAATAAAATTTATGCAAAGGATTGGTAATCAAAATCAAATTGTCAACAGCCGGTATTGCTATAAGTAAAATTTTTATATTCTTTGATTTTGCGTACTTTGATTCTGTAAAGTTCAGGATAAACCAAAAAGTAACATAAGGCACAATACAGGCGAAAAATACTTTTGGGATGAATACATACGCGAAATATTCCGGCATTGCAAGCAGCTTAACCGCGTCAAGAGCCGTCCATACAAGCGTTATTATGCAAAGCTGATAAAAACCGGCCATTCTGCTGCTGCCGGCGTCGCTGCGGCTCTGTCTGTAAATTAAATTACTTGTTATGAGAACAACTAACATTGATATGATATATAAAAGAGCTTCTGTTGTCATAAATTCCTAAATTTAATTCATTATATAGTAAATCTGCGTTTTTTACAAATTTATTCAGCGCCGTTTTGGTTCTTCTCTATAACCGGCGTAAACCATTCCATTTGACAGTATTCGCCGTCATAACATTCTGTATCTATTTTTTCAAAATAAATTTTATCGTCCATTAAGGCGAATTTCTGGTTTTTGTCATTGGAAAATCTCCAAATCATATAGTACATTTCCCCTGCAATTTGTCTGTTTATGTCATAGTAATGATGCTGGCCGATATAGCGGAATCTGGCGCATAAACTGCTTTTAAAAGTAAATTTCCTAAAACCTTCTGGAAGATTCTTAAAACTTTTTACCCGTACAGATGTTATATACTCTGAATGTCCGGCGTCGTTATTAATATTACAGGTAAGACCGATATAAACATTCGGGTTGACTATATCGCTTATCTTGTTTTTGTCATTTTCCCAAAATTGTATCGCGGCTTTTGGAGCAGATGTTTCTGATTCACTGAAAGGAATTATCTGACTGATACCTGCGATATGAAATCCGGGAGTCATTACAATTTCCGGGCCGAAAACTATGCCTCCCTTTAATTTGTTTTCATCAAATAAATGCAAAGGCGGCGTAATTTTTACTATCTGTCTTGTTTTCCGCAGTTCTCCAGGCAGTGTTCCGAATTCATCCTTAAACGCTCTTATGTAGGTTTGCTCATAACTGAACCCGTAACTCAGCGCAATGTCTAAAATATTAACGTCAGTCTTAAGAAGTACATCAAGGCTTTCCGATAATCTGCGCGAACGTATATATCCTGATATGCTTTGTTTGAAAGCGAATCTGAATAACCTGCGTAAATGCCCTTCAGACAAATCATATTTTTCCGCGATAATACCTGAATCTATTCCGTCTTTTAAGCCGTTTTCAATATCAATTAATACATTCTCTAATAAATCATAGGGCCTTAACACGATACCTCCGAATTTTTTTTCTGATTATTATACCTAAACAATAGTATAGATGTCAAGCAAAGACGCTGTCAATTTCTGAGTATTAATATGATCGCGTTTTCAGGAACAGTATTTTGAATTTATTAATAAGGTATAAAGATATTCCTTGATTTTTTCCAGTTAATTGAATATAATGATATCCATGAAAAAAGATGATGATAGCAGAATTCTATCTGTCCAGGAAATTCTTCATTTGCAAAGCGATAAACATATAAAAGATGACAAAATAATGCCGGAGGTGGACACAAGCCGGTTTGTTCTTAATCAGAAACAAAAAACTGAACCAGTCCGTAATTTTTCACCTGTGATAAACCTTTCTGAAGAAGAGCGCAGACAATTTAATCAGGGTAATAATTCGGTAAGAAGCCGCAACTCAGTGTTGGCTGAACAAGCCCGCAACGCAATAAAAATCGCGGAAATGCACGCGCAGGAGGAAGCTGTAGAACAGGCGAAAACATCCGAAGAAAAGACGGCAAACGCAAACGACGCGGCAAAGAAACTTGCAAGCGAAATAAAGGACGGCAGCTTCGATTTTAGTTTCGGTGCGCTTATTGAGGGAACAGAAAACTTAAAAGAAACTATTTAAGGAATAATAATAGCACAATGACTCTGATAATACATGATCTGGAAGATTTAAATTATGATAATATTTTAAAAGATAATAAAACAGAGTCAAAAGTAATTCCTTTTAGTGATAAAATAAAACCCTGTTTATGCTGTTTCGCCTGCTGGATTAAAACACCCGGCAGATGCGTTATAAAGGACGGTTATGATAATTTAGGCGAGCTGTTGTCAAAATGCAGCCGATTAATCATTATAAGCAAAAATTATTACGGCGGTTTCAGCCCGTTTGTTAAAAATATTTTAGACAGAAGCGTCTGCCCTTTTATTTTACCGTATTTTAAAACAGAAAACGGCCAGACGCGTCATCCAAGAAGATATAAAAATAAAATAAATTACTCTGTGCTTTTTTACGGTAAAATAACTGAAAATGAAAAAATAACCGCGAAAAAACTGGTAAAAAAAATAGCTCAAAACCAGGAGATGGCAGTTAGTTATTATGATTCATTCAAAGCAATTAAAGGGATATAGTTATGAACATCAGTATAATTAACGGCAGCCAGAAAGCAAGCGAATCTAACACTGAAAATATTCTGGAAAGACTTAAAAGTAAAATAAATAAAACGCATGTAGTAAACATATTCAACTGCGGTTTAAAACAGCTGACAGATGAAATGTATAATAAAATAATATCCGCTGATGTAATTATATTTATGTTTCCTCTTTTTGTTCATTCAATACCGTCAAATACGCTTAAAGCGATGATTGAACTGGAAAATATTTTAAAACACCAGAGGAAAAATGATTTGATTATCTATACCATCGTAAACAACGGGTTTTATGAAGGGAAGCAGAATAATATCGCATTTGAAATAATTAAGAATTGGTGCGATAAGACAGGAGTTAAGTTTGGCGGCGGGATAGGGCAGGGCGCGGGAGAAATGATTTCGCGCACAAAGCATCTTCCAAAAGAAAGAGATTTATTTAAAAATCTTAACCGTGCGCTGCAAACAATGGCGGATAACATCGAAAATAAAAAGCCGATGGAAGTGCAGTTTCTAACGCCGAATTTTCCAAAATTTTTATGGCGGCTACTGGCAGTCCGGAACTGGAATAACCTTGCAAAAAATAACGGCTTAACAAAAAAGGATATTAAAAAACAGCTTTAATAATAAAAGCACTGGGAATTTCCGGAGGTAATAAAGATATTTTAGGGAAAATATATGCTATTTAGTTCACTTGTATTTTTATTTTTATTTTTGCCGGTAACTTTGATTATCTATCATCTTTTACCTAAGAAAAAACTAATACACCGCAATATATTCCTACTTTTTGTAAGTTTAATTTTTTACGCGTGGGGCGGAACATGGTATTTATTTTTAATGTTATCTGTAATTACCGCTAATTATCTTGGTGCGTTATGGATTTCTAATGATACCCTGCCTTCTGATTCTGATTCTTCAAATAAAGCAAAAATATTAAAAAAATGTAAACTTGTTTTTGTACTTATTGTGAATCTGGGAGTTTTGTTTTATTTTAAATATTTTAATTTCTTTATTGATATTATTACGTTAATAACATCCAGGGATATAAATATTTTTAAGGTTCTTCTGCCGATAGGTATATCATTTTATTTGTTTCAGGCAATGTCTTATGTGATCGACGTTTATAACGGAAAAGTTCAAAAGCAAAAAAACTTTTTTAAACTGGCTTTATATATATCTTTATTCCCCGCGCTGATCGCAGGCCCGATCATTAAGTACGCGGATTTGGAACAGCAGATTAATTGCCGCGAACATACTTCTTTGGGTTTTTATAACGGCGTAAAAAGATTTATTTACGGGCTGGTAAAAAAAGTTTTAATCGCCAATACGCTTGGGGAAGCGGCGGACAGCGTTTTTGCAAACCACCCTTTAGCGATTGGTATGAACGCCGCGTGGATTGGGATTATTTTTTATGCGTTGCAGATATATTATGATTTCAGCGGTTATTCGTGCATGGCTATAGGTTTGTCAAAAATGTTCGGATTCAATATAAAAGAAAATTTTAACCGCCCTTATACATCTGCTTCAATCACGGAATTCTGGAAAAGGTGGCATATATCGCTTACAAGCTGGTTTCGTGAGTATGTGTATTATCCCTTAGGCGGCAACCGTAAAGGAAAGTTAAAAACATATATTAATATAATTATTATTTTTCTTGTGTCAGGTCTTTGGCACGGAGCGAATTATACATTCGTTGCTTGGGGTGCATTTTTCGCGTTCTTTATTGTTATTGAAAGAATGATTTTTGGAAAGGAAGGCATAAAAACCCCCAATATTATCAATTGGTTATACACGATTACAGTTGTGCTGATCGCTTGGGTGTTTTTCCGCTCGCCTGATTTAGAATACGCTTTATATTATATTAAAGTTATGTTTGGTTTTTATGACACAGGCGGACTGCCGCTGGATTTCTATTTTACAATGAACTCGATTTTGATTTTTCCTTTTGCGGTATTATTCTGCGGTTTTATTCAAAACTGGACAATAAAACTTTTTTCTTTTAAAGCGTTTGATAAAATAAAAAGTAAAAAGTGGGTTTTTAATTTACTGTTTTTTTCGGAAGTAGTCTGTTTGTTTGCGTTATACGGACTTGTAATATTGATGCTTGCCAATAATACTTACAATCCGTTTATATATTTTCAATTTTAAAGAGGGGTTAATGGTAGGAATTTTTTACGCGATATGCCTGTTTATAAGGTGGATGCTGAAAAGCCGCTACAGGTTTTTATCTTTTATTTTTATTCTTCTTCTTATAATACCTAGTGTTACACATCCTGTATTAAAAAATGTTTTATCAGCGGAAATAGACGGATTAATAGAAAACAGGAATTTGAACAATTTTGAACTATCATTACAGGATTTCGGCGCGAACTTTGAAATATTTTACCAGGATAATTTTCCGTTTCGCAATACCTTAATTCCGCTGTACAATAAATACTATAATATAATTTACAGTAAATATTTTAATGATAAAAATGAATATATAAGCCAATGGGATATCGAAGAACCGGTAATACTGGAATGGCATATAGCAGATGATCCGGTAATAGACGAATTGTATATAGCGCAAGAGCCTGTACCGCGGGAAGTACCGCTGGTTGTACCTGTTATAAATGATATACAAATAACGGAAAATGAAACATTTAAACGATTTTTAGATATACTTATTGAAGCGGATAATTATTTTAATTCACATAATAAGAAAATTATTTTTCAAGTCTGCCCAAGAAAATATTATATTACAAGCCGGATAACAGGCGCGACAGAGTTAGATTTACTGTCTTATTATATTAGCCGGAATTCCACAGTAAGCTTTTCATATCCAAAAAACGCATATCTTGCAGTTGAACCTGGTTACATGACCTATGATGAATATAATGGTCATCATAATTTTTTAGGAGCTTACGTTTCATGGCAGGAAATTCAAAGAAAAGCGGGAATAGAGGTAATTAATATAGACTGGGCGGATATAACTGAATTTGAAATTGATGTACGCAGAATTATCACAACACCTTGTAATATAACATGCTGTTATCCTTATAATCAGGATTTACCGGCTGTTCGAAAAACAGAATATATTACATCTATTAACTATATTATTCCATATAAACCGGATACAGAGATTGAAACGATACATAACTCAAGCTGCTTTTGGTTAGAATATAAAAGTAATAATACTAATGGTCAGACATTATTTTTAACAGGAGATAGTTTTCTGGAAACGCAAATTCAGTACGCAATTAAAGATTTTGAGTTTGTAAATATATCTCATCTATATAATTATGAAGTAGGAAGCAGAAGCCAGACATACCGGGATCGCATTAAAAAATATATTGAAAGCTCAGATGTCATTGTGATTGTAATCGGTGAAAATAATTTTCGCAGTAACAATTTAGAGCATAACCCCGGCCTTGAACACCGTTTAGCCTTAATTCTAGAACTTGCAAGGGAAATTTACAGATAAAAACAGTCAAATAAATTAAACACCGCTGTTAAACAACGGATGGAAGAACATTATTATTTTTTATTTTTTATTTTTCTTTCTTCTGCGAATGATTGTTTAATAGCCTTTACTACTTTCTGTGTAATATCTTCTGCAAAAGTTTCATTTAACGTTTTAACTTCATAAATAATTTCATTGCGCAGAATTTCCAGTTCATTATTGGCAGAAGGAGCAACTGCCAAAAGTTCATAAGTTTCAATATCAAGAGCCTTTGCAATACGTTCAAGCATTTCACCGGAAGGGAATTTATGAGCAAGTTCCAGCATAGCCAGATATTGCAGCGACATACCGGCCTTTTCAGCTAATTTTTCCTGAGTTAAGCCTATTTTTCGGCGTTTTTCCTTGATATTTTCAGCTAATATTTCCTTTATATTCATTAATTTTGTTCTTAGCCTTTCATACAATATTACTTGTTTTATGGTAATTGACTTATTGTCTGACAATAGAGTATTATCATATGTGGTACGATAATATAGGCTTTTTTACTTTTAATTGGCAAAAAATCATAAAATAAAGCGGTACTGTACCTGCACACCAATAAAGCCGTATTTACGGCATGGATGCCGTTGTATCCAATGCCACGGCTTATGGAAAAAAAACAAGGAGGAATGTAATGAAAAATACATTCAAAAAACCAGCTATGCACAGCAAAAAAATTATCGCCATTACCGCGATAATCGTTCTGGGAATGGCGTCTTGCGCATCAATGTCGATTGAAAGCGTTGATTGGGCCTCTCTGACAGGACCCGCCAGGGTCAGACAGTATTTCAGCGTTAACACAACCGATGTTACTGTTTATGCCAACTACAAAGACGGAAGCAGAAAGGAAGTTACGTTTTTTTCTACTTCTCATAACAGAGAAAGTACAGGTACACAAACTGTAACCGTAAACGTACTTGGTCAGGGAACAGGAACTTTTCAGACCGAAGTAATGGAACTTTTAAGTATCCGCATTGAAAGTCCGCCGTCAAAAAGAACTTACACTGTAGGCGAAAGAGCGGATTTAACGGGAATTAAAGTGATAGGATCGTGGAGGGATATGCCTGACGCGGAAATTCCCTCTTATGAAATATCCGTTTCCAGCTTTAACTCAAATACGGCAGGCACTGACAGGCCTGTTACCATTAACTATAAAGGAAAAACCGCGACATTTCATGTTAATGTTGTAGCCGCTGTTGCTGCCGCTCCTGCCACAACTGCGCCTGCAACAACAACGCCAAGCACGCCATCCACAACCGCGCCTGCACAGACAGATACCGCATTCAACCCTGCGCCGAACCAGCCATCGCCTGTCGGTACATGGAGAAGAAGTTATACAGGTCGTGATACTTCTGGAAGAACCTATGATGATGTTGAAACATTTACATTTAATGCTGATGGAACAGGCACATGGATTCCAACTGGTACATTAACTTATAGCATTACATGGATTGTAAGCGGTAATAGGTTGACAATCAAGCGTACAAACTACAGTGATGTGAATCTTGTATACAGCATAAGCGGCAATACGCTTACTTATCTGCAAGAAGGATATTCTACTACTAGAGCATTAACCCGTCAATAAGCGATAAAAGCTGAATTGGAACGTAGCAAATTAACAGTCTTAAAACTGTTTTTTACTTGAGGCTCTTGCAAAACTTCAGTTTTGTAAGAGCTTCCATTAGATATATTGATCCGGTTCTATAATAAAAAGGTCTATTCTAAATTTTAGCTTGCTAACGCAAACTACATTGCGGTATATAACTATTTTATTTAACTGTTGATAAATTTCTTTTAATATGATCGCTTTTTTTCATATCTTGTTTTCCCAAAATATATGCACGTTCAATAAGATATGTTACGGCGCAGACAGCATTATCATTTTTACCAAATATTTTTTCGCCAATCTTCCATAGTTTTTCTACAGTTTCGGTAGTTTCAATTGTTTTTTTCAACTTTTCAATTTCCATATATGCTTCCTTTTTCTTTACAAGAATACCGTTTATCTTCCACAATTTTGTTTTTATATGAAGATAATAATCCCGGTTCTTCCAGAGGGGAACCTTCGCACACTGCTGTTCGCTCGGTGGAGTTCACCGATTGTAAAGTTTTTAAATTCTTATATCACAAGGACTTGCGAGGGGAGGGACTTGAACCCTCATGCCAATGGCACCAGATCCTAAGTCTGGCGTGTCTGCCAATTCCACCACTCTCGCCGACATTTTTATTTCGTTTTCTTCCTATAATGGTCGAAAACTACCCCAAAAAACAAACTTTATAATGAAAACCCCTGTTTTTCGCTATTGCATATATCGCATGAATCGCACGGTTTGTCAAGGTTTACAAAATAGATGCACAATGTACGCATAAAAGCGGTTTGAATTGACCACCTTCCCGGGTCCGCTTATAATGAATTATGGCGACACAGGGCTGCACAGATACCGACAAAGGCATGAAAAAATCCTCGAAGAAATGGGTAAGTTGGGAAAAATGTATGCTAAAGTTGGTTTCTCTGATAACGGCGATTCTTCCGAAGACGGCGTGAGTATTGCGCAAATCGCTTATTGGAATAGGAACGGCGCGACATCAACAAACAATATATTGAAAAAAGGTAAGTTATGGGTTCTGCCGCCGCGACCGTTCTTAAGCCAAGCCGTTGATAATAATGAGGAACAGATTAAGCAAACCGGCGAGAAATTAGTCCAACAGGTTCAAGAAGGTAAATTGGACGCAAAAACAGCGATGCGGCGCAATGCCGAAAATATGATCAATCTTATAAAATCATCAATTAAAAATGGTCAGTTTGCACCTAACTCTGAAATCACAATAAATGGAATTGAAGGGTTTATCCGTGGAAAGAAAAGCACAAAGCCATTACGCGATACTGGCAGAATGCGGAACAGTGTAATGTATCAGATTTTTGAAGGTGATGCCAAAGTAGAAGAAGGTGGGAAAAAATAGGCTTCTATTTCCTTCGCGCCGTCTACTGCGTGTTTCCCATATTCCTGTCCGGTTAATGGTTTAATAAAAGAATCCGGTGCTGCGGCAAGGGCGCGAACAAATAATTCAAAGGCTTGTTTCTTCTGATCTTCTGGATTGAGGGTCATGGGCAGTTCTCCTCCACATATTCATCATCGGAATTGAATAACTATATTTTAGAACGCATTTATATCCTATTTGCAATAAACTCGATTAACTTTGTATAGTCGGAATCAATACTAAAAAGTATGACACCGTTAGCCTTACTTAATTTACGCTTCTTTTTATCATTTTCTTTCTGCAAGGCGAAAGCCTCCTCCCCTCCAAAATAATCCACAGGTCTTTTATGTTGCTCTCCTTGAAACTCAACAGCGATTTTTAACTCCGGCAGCCAGATGTCGAAATGTTGGTTTCCCAGAAAATCCGGCTTGCCATGCTGGATAACATTTGTGTTTGGAAACAAATCTTTTATGTAATTGAATAATAATTCAGAAATTAATCCTTTGCCTTTTAATGGATAGCCGAGCATATTTCTTAAAATATTTTCCGCTTCTTTGAATGATTTCTCTTTTTTATCTTGGTACATGATTTTGAATATATATGCGCCATAGGTTCTTTTAAAACTGAATGTATTATTTGTTATTCCACACTTCGGCGGCGGCGTTATTCTTCTACAAACATGACAAATGCCATGAAGATATGAATTTTTTTCCAGTGCGTATTTTACATGGGGATGAAATACATGGAAATAAGAAGCATTTATTATCGCATCTCTGAAACATTCGCAAAAAAAAGATTCTCCGGTTTCAGGATTGTATAAAGTCTGTCGCCAATCTCCCTGCGGTGAAAAAACGGTTGGCAATAGATTATTCATTTTAATATTTACCTTGTCTTAAAATAATCGTATTTCCGTCTATCTTAAAATAATAGACCGATCCTAAATCAAAGATTATACATCGCCATGTTTTATCCGGGAACGTTGCGGAAGTTACTGCCCAACTGCCTTTTTTACGTTTTCCGGAAGCACTGCTTCCTCAAGCCGCGCCAGTCTTTCTTCAAGAACAGATGGTTCCTGCCATGTCTTTAGCATATAAACCATTTGCTCATTAACAGAACGGTCATAAGCGGCACAGAGTTTTTCAATCCGCTTAAAAACCGATGCTGGCAATCTTAGGTTAAATTTCTTATCGTATGTGCTATCCATGTTTTAATTATCGGTAGTTTGTTTATAAATTTTAATCCCATTTTGGGATTGAAAGGATAGCCTATCTATAGGCTATCCCCTTTTTCGAGGGTGGCAGTCTAGTACCACCCTCTATTCAGGGTATAGGCTATTGATAGCCACCCCCCTGCCACCCGAAAAAACCGCGCACGATTCTGATCTTGATTGGTGATCTTGATCTTAAATTTGATCTGGATAGAGATATTGATGGTGATCTAGAAGGTATAGGCTATTATTCATATATTTCTGAATAATATTAAATTACATAAGATTTATCTGAAAGACCACCACCAATGCTATTATTTATATTATATTATGTTTTTTTGGATTTAAGTTTAACGTCCATCAAAACATTTATTTCAAACCTGTCTGTTGCTGAAAGTTTTCTGTATTTATTAATCACGTAACGTTCATCCGCAGTAAAACCGCTTTCATCATCTCCTGTCAGAAGCCATCGAACCGACACACCTAAAACATCCGCAACATGAAGAATTGTATCAGCCTGCGGAATACTTCCTTTTTCCCAATCCGTTATGAATTGAGCTGATTTTTTCCCTATCGCTTTGGCGACCGCTTTTCTTGTCATTACAAGAGCAATTCGCCGTTCGTCTATTCTTTTTACAATCTCGCACCCTTTTACTGTCATATTGGATTATCGGCTAAATTCAGACATTCCTGACTGCCTTAAAATATGCCCCAAAACGCACGAGGATTGACGCTATGAAGTTTTATTTCGTTTTTGGTATATTTCCACGCCGATGGTTTCTAGGGCTTAAATTTGGGCTTTTTTTAGTTTGCAAACATCAGCCTTAGTCTGAATAAATCTATCCAACTGTCAATTTTAATATACGCATTGGCTAAGGTATCGTTCCTTCTTGAGAGAGGGTTTATTTTTTCATGTGTCTCTTGAAGATATAACGAAAAATTATCCGCTGTTAGTTCCCTTCGTTTCCATTCCATTGTTGCCAGATGCTCCATTAAAACCGAATCGGTTTCGTTTAAGATATTCGGATCATTGCGGCGGCTCGGCAAACGTGATAACTGAGCTAGAGTAACATAATCTAAAAGTGTATCTATGTCAGGAACCGCAATGATTGCTTCCACTGGATTTACGGCATATAAAATCCTTCGGCTTGACTTTCTCAATTCGCTCATATCTTGAGCAAAAATTGTAAATGCAACCGAAGTAAATAAAAATATACTGACAATAATTTTCTTCATGTGAAATATCTCCTTGTATGTGAATTATGTCATTTTATGCGAATTATGAAAAGAGACCATTACCAAAATCAAAATGTTGAGCCTTTAAAAAATAATCGAAATAAGGATTCCAATTATACCGATTATCCAACCGCCGATAGCAAATACATCTTTTAGAACAAATCTTTTTCTTAATGACTCCAGTTTCTTATATGAGCTGTTTATAAATTCATAGACCGATGAATATTTATTAAACGCACTTTCATATTTTTTATAAGAGTCATCAACATTAGTTTCATCATCAGAATTAATTACTAAATCTGATTTTCTTGCATCTAACATCAACGCTAATGCTTCTTTGTGTCCCTCAATTACTTTCGGTAAAAATTCTCCGTTATCAATTAATGATAAATCAACTTTCTTATATGTTATTTCAAATTCTTTATATTTATCTTCATAAGCGTAACATAGGTATTTATAACAATCAAGAATTGCTCTCTTTATGTGACTTTCAGCCTTCGATAAATTCTTCCCTTTAATTGATATATCATCAGAAATATAATACTTTGATAAATGTGTAAAAATTGCTCTGATTTCATTTAATATTTCAATTGGAAACTCGTTATCCAATAATTCACATTGAATAATGTAAGGGCAAATTATTTCAATATAATTTTTATATATATCTTTTACGCGTTCTTCTGTTGTAGACAAGATAAGACCTCACTTTTGTAAAGCGTCTATTTTTGCATTTAATTCTTCCATCGTGGTAAATCTTTTCCGTGCCAATAGCGGGTTACCACGCCCGATTTTCCTAGAATCCATTTTTCGGGAAAAAATGAGATTTTTACCTGTTCTTGTTTCCACATAGTTAATTTCATCGAATAATGTCAATTCGGATATTTGACTTAACGATAATCCAATACCTCTTTCAAGAGTTGCTTTTGTTTCCTGACTAATCATATATGTACCTCAGTTCAACAACCCTTAAATCCTGTTTGGATTCTTTTTTTGAGAAACCATAATTTTGATTTTTCACGACAGCCCCCGACAAAGCCTATTTGATTTGTGCGCACTAATTGTATACCCCTCCCATGTATAGCGTAAGCAAATACTAGGCATACCGTATATAGCGTACTTCGTGTATTCTGACATAAATCGCAGACTTCGTCAAGCGGTATCTGCCTAGAATCCAAAATATTATAATTTAAATATTATAAATCTGTTATGGCAAAACAAGACCATTAGCCGTTTTTCTTTTTCGGTCTGCCTGGAGGCGGTGCATCTTTTATTGATTCGAATGCTTCAATGTCGTAGATGGCATCTTTACAGACTGGTTTTTTACCAGCATTTCGGAGAAGTTGCTTTACATTTGTTGTTGTCTTTCCGAGCCGTTCAGCCATTTCTTTTACAGTTAGTGGTTTTACAAGAGCTTCCGGAGCGGCAGCAAGAGCGCGGATAAATAATTCAAATGCCTGCTTTTTCTGATCCTCGGGATTTAGAGTCATAAGTTATATTCCTTATATTAAAAATAGATTTTATTTTCCTAGATTCCTGTAGAATTCGCCTTGAATCTCATACTCAGATGAATCTACCAGTTTAAAATCTCCGCTTCCGTCTTCCCAATAAAGATAAACTTGTTGTCCGTCATTTTTATTGTTTTTAATTTTAATCCGTTTCAATGTGGATGTGTTTTCGTATCGAATCAACATAATTTTACCGCTTACAGGTTCTTCGGCTTTCCGGATAATAACATAATCTCCTGTATGGATGTCTGCTTCTGTCATTGATGTTCCTTCGATTTTTACAATGAAATATTCTTCTTCCTTCCCTTTTAATAACTGACGAGGAAATGGCATTCCTTCTCCGGTATATGCGTTTATCTCAATAGGTTTCCCTGCGGCAGTTTTTCCTACAATCGGTAATATAGCCATGTTCCATCCCATAAATTTAACGCCATCCATCGGGATTTCGTCATATGCGTACCGCGATATATCTATGGATTTTTTACGAGCTGACAACTTATAAGTTGGTTGCAAATCGTTAGTATAAAACGCTTTTGCCTCGGAGTTCGGGTAACGTCCTAGCTTGTGTTTTACTAAAAGCATAACCTCCTCTCTTTCTTGCAATGGCAATAAAACAATTTTTTTAGCAATTTCGAGAACTTCTAAAGGAATTCCCGCTGTCGTCCGTCCTGTCAGCAAATAATCTATAGAGATATCCAAGGCTTTGGCGATTTTACAGCCAGAGGAAACATCAGGGAGGCGTTTATAGGCATTCCATCCTCTATAAGTGCCAAAAGGTATATCAAGGGTTTTTGCCAGTTCCTCTTGTGTTATTTTACGAGTTTTTATTAACTGATTTACTTGTTCCCAAAAGGAAGCAGCAAGATCATCCATGAGATTATTATCGGAAGATTATGGTCTTAATTAAGTATTTTTTATTATTATTTATATTACTTTTTAATGATAATATATATTAATATTTAAATATTTTTTTGTACTTCTTTACATAAATTTATATATATTATACAATAACATATGGTTAAAAAAACAGTATGTTTTGCCTGCGTTGTGAGTTGTATTTCAATAAACCAGAGGCAAATAAGTGAGGCATAACACATCCATCTTAATATTTGTACAGGGGTTTACCAATAATAATATTCCTTATAATTTTATAATATACAACAAAGAATATTCCGATACAGATACTATAAATGATGATTCAACTGTTATTTCCAATAAAATCATAAGGGGTTCTCTATGTGCGTAAAGGCTGAAGGTTTTAAATTTGCCCACGGTTTCAAAATTCAAGTTAGCTTAGAAAATTCTTACCGTATTCTTTTAGCAGAAAATATAAAGAAAAACCTAATTAATGGATGTTATGGTATATGTCTTGAAAACGGTTTTTTTGCAACTTCCAAGGAACCTAAACCTTTAGCAATGCAACAGATTATATATGATATTCTAAACCAATCACTGAATGTAGAAGAATTCAATAGGAGAAAATTTCCTGGTAAAGAAATCTCTTACGCTGAAGCAATTACAGGGAACATCAGTGATAAATTAAATAATTATATCAAAGAGAGAGAAGGTGATATTAAAGTAGACACGTCCATAGAAGCGCCTATAGAACAATATTTATCCGAGAAATTTAAACAAAAAAAAATGTTAAAAGTTTTTTATGTAAATACTTGCCATACAGATTGCACAAGTTATAATTCATGTGAACAAAAGGTGTAAAATTTTTCATGTACCCCATTCATTATAAGGCATACGGGCTTACTAGTTTTCTGAAAGCGCTAACTCCAATTATATAAAGAAGATACTTTTCATTTTTTCGATTATTCTGACAAAATTACTTTAACATTTTCATATTTAAACGAATTAAATAATAAAATAGAGCAATTAAGTGCCACGGTTTATAAGTTTCGAAGTACCCCTGAGCATTGTAAAGTCGTAGAGGTTGATCAAATTTTATTGGAAGAAATGCTCAAAAATACCGATTGTTATGAGTTATTAAACACTCTAAGATCATATCAGCGCCCAGAATTGACCATTGGTTATAATAAACCGCCAAAATTCGACCATTGCCATTTCAGAAAAAACGGGGAAGTAGCAAGAGTCAATCGAGGCAACCGTACGCTTAAGGATGTTTGTCAGTTTCCAGTAGAAAAACCGCAAGTAAATAAACCGAATAATGAAGCTATTACAAATTAGTCGTTTTCTGTATATATCCATTATTTCTTTTGCCGTATATTAATAATATGGAGCTGTCTAAGAAGTAAGGCTTGGACAGCCCAATGGTCAAGAGTATTTTTGAAAATATTTCAAAAAAGTTGGCGGTTATTTGCGATATTTTTAGGGTCAGGCAGCAGGTTTTTTGCTTCGGTTTGAGGTTTCTTGGGACGACTTTGCCGGGTACATTGCGGATCGCTTCGAGGGTAGATTTTTCGTAAAGCGCTTAGCTCGTAATCAGCTTTTTACAGTCTGTAATTTCTTACAATTTTCTAAACTTGCCATCTATCATTCGCTTTAAATCCTCGTAATTATAGCCTTTTGATACATTGACCAAAAATACGCCATTTTCTTTACTAAGATTTTGTTTACGTAAATCTCTTTCAGTCTGAGTTTTATACGCAATTTCACCTCCGAAAAATTCTATAGGTTCATGATGCTGTTCGCCCTGATATTCAACCGCAGTCATTATTTTAGGTATCCATATATTATAATGTTGTTTTCCAAGAAATTTAGGTTTTCCATGCTGGATTACAATAAGTGATGGGAAATCTTCTTTTATCAGGTAATAAAGCCTTGTTTCTTCTATCCAGTATTCACCTATTTTTGGAAGGTTTTTATTTTGTCGGTATTCATTTTCGGCTTCCTTTGATAATAAAATTATATCTCTTTTTAAATAAATCATTCTATTAAGGTTTCTTATTTTATATCTTTCAAAATGATACCTTAATAATGACTTACCGTTTTTCTCTGAGTATTCTTCCAGTTTAACACCAAAAATATTTAATACTTCTAAAATGTTATTTTTTCCAAATTCGGTAAATGATAGTGGGTATAAAAACACTGTAAAAATAGGTGAGTATTCTATTTCGTCTAGGTATTTTTCAATATAACAAATAAGATTATCCTTAAAATAAATATATGCTGGAGTATATCTGAAATTGTATATTTTATGGTGTGGTTGAATAAACGCCTTGACCTTTTCTTTTTTCGCAAAAAAGTCAATAAACATAAGATTTATTTTGTGCATTTGAGGGTTTAATCTCGAGAGGTAATAATATACTGCATCTTGCACAACACCTGACATATTGCTCTCAAGTGGCTGATTATTTTGATGTCCCCATAAATGCGCTGTCCCTCTTAAACTAGAGAGCTTACTTATTGATTTTGTATTTTTGCAAAGTTCTAATATATTTCTATAATAGTTATAAGCATAATCTACATAATCATTAAATCTTGTAAATATTATTTTATCCATTCTATTCATTGTGTAGGCGATATTAACTTTATTTCCGTATTGGCTT
>Ga0209755_10002690_pt1 | contig 23877 bp, 30 predicted proteins | sample TergutCo191P1_FD_187301 | JGI IMG/M metagenome (GOLD analysis project Ga0209755, IMG submission 187301) | Cornitermes sp. P1 segment gut microbial communities from Petit-Saut dam, French Guiana - Co191P1 (SPAdes) (version 2) | ecosystem: Host-associated > Arthropoda: Insects > Digestive system... | reverse complement strand
CAAAGAAATCGGACGTTTGCGTATACGGCATATCTTGACATTTTGAGAAGCGGCACCTGATTTTAATAGCATGATACTCTCGTGCTATAAGTGATTATCGACTGGAGTGATTAATAGCACAACCGCAGGAGAATCCTATTTCATTTTCATATCAAATAACAACAGCACGACCAAATAATCAGCCATGCTGTTGCAAACACTCTTGGCAGTTGTCCATATCATAATTTTTTATTTTCTGTTTTATAAAATAGACACTAAAATCTACATCATAACGCTTGCAATCTACATCATTATATGGTGTAATGACGTAGATAAATGGAAAATGAAGGAGATCGGCATGAAAGTTTATGATTATATAAACACTCCAAAAGCCTTACTAACACCTGATATTGTCGCCATGCTCACAAGCATTCATGAGCAAAAGGGCAAACAGGGGCTTTATATCGAGGCTCACGCTGATGTGTTAACAAGCTTTATGGAAGTTGCCAAAATTCAAAGTACAGGTGCATCAAACCGTATCGAAGGCATCCACACCACAGATAAGCGTCTTGAGGAGTTGGTGCGTGACAAATCAACACCTCGCAACCGCAATGAGCAAGAGATAGCGGGTTATCGTGATGTACTCGCAACGATACACGAAAGTTTTGATTACATCCACTTACGCCCTAACATTATGCTACAACTGCACAAACAGCTCTATTCTTTTGCGAGAAGCTCCATCGGCGGCAATTATAAAATCAACGACAACTTCATCACAGAAACTGATGCTAACGGTAACGAGAGAGTCCGTTTTAAGCCGACCCCGGCGTATCTGACAGCGGATGCAATGGAGCGGTTGTGCGCGGCATTGAACAAGGCGCTTGAAAAGGGCGAACACGACCCGCTGCTCTTGATACCCATGTTCATCTTGGACTTCCTTTGTATTCATCCATTCAGTGACGGCAACGGACGCATGAGTCGTCTACTGACACTATTGCTCTTCTATCGCACAGGTTACATTGTTGGAAAGTATATCAGCATTGAGAAGCTAATAGAAAACAGTAAGGACACTTACTACGAGACCCTGTATGAGAGTTCTGTAGACTGGCATGAAAGCAAGAGCGATTATGCTCCATTCATTCGTTATTACCTCGGCATATTGCAAAAAGCATACAGCGAGTTTGAGGAGCGAGTGGAGTACCTGGCCGACAAGGATCTATCGAAACCGGAACGAGTCAAATCAACTATCGACCGAAAAATCGGTAAAATCACGAAAGCCGAAATTCTCGAAGCCTGCCCTAACATTAGCAAAGTAACGGTTGAGCGAACGTTGGCTACACTGGTGAAAGAAGGTTACATCATCAAAATTGGCGCAGGTCGTTCAACGGCTTATGGTAAGACGGGAAAAGAATAACGATTTTATTGTCAGCACCGATTAGCAGCAAATACTGTTGAAATTGAAAAAACAATACATGTTCTTATAAAACACGACACCCTGCTGTCACCTTATATGTGTTATGATCTGCATGTTATTAAAACAAATCTAAAATAAAAAGGGAATGGTAATTATTATGCAAGAAAAGTTTTGTGAAAGCTGCGGCATGCCTATGGGAGAAACCGATGAGATGTATGGAACGGAAGTAGATGGAAGTAAAAGCAAGGATTATTGCGGAGTCTGTTACAGCAATGGAGTGTTTACAAATCCGGAACTCACGCTTGAAGAACAGATTGTATCCGTTACCTCTGTTATGGTTAATGACTTCGGGTTTTCGCCGGAAGACGCAAAAGAGCAATGCGAGGCAGGGATACCAAATCTCAAGCGTTGGAAAACAGCATAGAGCAAACTTATGCGGGTACATCACACAGTTGGACTAGCTGAATTTATGAAAAAGAGAGTAGGTATAACTCGACAAACGCATGAGTAAACAAATTATGAATAAATTCAGATTTGGTGTAGGGGCTGGCGTCCACATCTATGTCCAATGTACAACTCCAAAAAAACACTGAAAATACGGGCATTTAACCTACACAGAATTTTTACTCACACCTATATTATACACCTTATAATGTGATGCGTCACGTCATATTGTAAGAATACTATTTTGGTTATATCAAAGGGCATGGTGTTTAATAGACCCCATGCCTTTTGCAATGCCCAAAATAACAACTGAATACCGGCAGTTTTCCAAAAGTATAAAACTGTCACGCCTAAAGGCTCGACTGATTACTCACCTAATCTTTCGGGCCTTTTTACATTTCTCGAATAGGAGGGATTTTTTGCCGAGAAAGAACAAGCGAAAGACCCAACCACATAGTCATGCGCCTTCAATGCACGACAGAGGACGCAAATACAAATGTGTGGGCTGTGCTTTTGCAGGTGCAGGAGGTGTATGCCACACAAGCGATGGTAAATGCCTAAAAATTGCATCCAAGTCTACGCAGGAGGTGAACAGCAGATAGTGCCACAGCTGACAGATGAGCAGATTCTACAGGCAAGAAATATAGATTTGCTTTCGTACTTGCAAACCTATGAACCGTGGAATGTTCGCCAAAATCATTCCGGTGAGTATTACATGGCAGAACATGACAGCTTGAAAATGTCTAACGGCAAGTGGTTTCGTCATTCGACCCAAGAGGGTGGCGTGTCGGCTCTCGACTTCCTCATTAAAGTGCGTGGTTTTCACTTTGTAGATGCGGTGCAATCACTCACAGATGGCAGCAATTTTACAGTTTACAAGGAAGCCATTACACCAACAGTCCATACACGCCACGAACCGCCGAAGAACAAGAAACCGCTGATACTTCCAAAGCCCAATAGGAACAATGACCGTATCATTGCCTATCTGCGTGAACGAGGGATTGGCAAAGAGATTATCAATCGCTGTATCAATGCAGGGATTCTCTACGAAAGTGACAAGCACCGTTGTGTGTTTGTCGGCCATGATGAAAAAGACGTTGTCCGCTTCGCCTGCGAACGTGGCACAACAGACGATTTGAAAAAAGATGTATCGGGCAGCAGTAAGCGTTACGGATTCACAATACCGCCCCAAAATCCGACCGGGCATGGCAATTCAACCGTAGCCTTGTTTGAAGGTGCATTGGATTGTCTAGCCCACGCCACTATCCATAGCACAGGAGAAACCGGATGGGATGGGCATAGGTTAGCCCTTAGCGGTGTGTCATCGGTTGCGCTTCATGGATTTTTAGAACGTAACCCACAAATAAACAGTGTCTACTTTTGCCTTGACAATGACAGAGCGGGTATGGATGCCACCAACCGCATCATCAAGAAACTTTTGCATGACCAACGGTATTCGCATTTGCATCTAGCTGTTACCCCTGCACCCATTGGCAAGGATTATGCGGACACTGCAAAGGCTATCAGCCAAAACAGCATCAATAAAGCAACCATCAACCGCCCAAATCATGAGGCGGTATTTTAATTATGGGAGGAAAATGTTTATGCAAAACACAATTCAAGTTTTTGAACACAGCGAGTTTGGAAATGTTCGTGTGATACACATTGATGGGCAACCGTGGTGGGTATTAACGGATGTATGTAAAGTACTTGGTATACAAAATGTTTCTGACGTTGCAAGTCGTTTAGACGAGGACGAAAAGCTAAAAATTGACCCTCGGTCAAATCTAGGGTCACGGAGCAATACACCTGTAACCATAGTAAGCGGAAAATCCACTAAAGACCCGCCAAGGCGAATTGGTTACAGGGTATGAATGTGACCCGCGCACAGTTGATACCGAGTTTCTTATGACAAAGCAGGAATATTACAGGATTACGGGCAGAACACATCAGAGAGATGTACTTGCTTATCATCTGCGCCAATCCTTCAAACCGGGTGAAATTACCCCCGAAGAAGCCAACCGTTTAGGCTATGAACTCGCCCTGCGGTTTACCAAAGGCCGTCATGCTTTTATTGTAGCTACACACACAGACAAATCCCATATCCACAACCACATCATTTTTAATTCCACAAACCTTGACTGCGACAAGAAGTTTGTGGATTTTTGGTTTTCAGCCCTTGCCATGCGAAGATTAAATGATGTTGTTTGCATCGAAAACGGTTACTCCATCGTTAAAGACCCAAAACTCCCCAAAGGACACTATGGCACTTGGCTTGGTAGTAAGAAAGAGCCATCTGCTCGTGCGTTATTAGAGCAGATTATAGATAAAATCCTTGAACAGAACCCTGCAACATTTGAGAATTTCATCAAGTTACTGGAAGCTGAAAAATGCGAATTTAAGCCGTCACGCCGTTCTGTCCGATTGCCGGGCAAGAAAGGCTTCCTGCGTCTCAACAGTTTGGGTGTGGATTATACCGAAGATGCGATTAAAGAGAGAATCGCAGGGGTACACCCCGCTCCAAAAAGAGAAACAGACCCTGCCGATATTTCCGGCACATCACAATCACATGCGGCACAACCCATGCGAAAATTTAATTTGCTCATTGATGTACAGAACTCTATCAAGGCACAAAACTCGCCCGGATATGAGCAATGGTCAAAGATTTTCAACCTCAAACAAGTAGCCAAAACGATGCTGTTTCTTGAAGACAGTGACCTTGAGGATATAGGTAAACTGGCAGAAACAGCACAGAAAGCCAAGGATGATTTTAATGCAATCCAAACTCAAATCCACACGGCCGATGCCCGCCTAAAAGACATTAGCTTTTTACAAAAACATATCGGGGCGTATGTGAAGACCAAAGATGTTTATGCAGAGTATAAACGCCGTAAATTCAGCAAAAAGTTCTATGCAGAGAACGAGAAGCCCATCAATGATTGCAAAGCCGCCAAAGCCTATTTTAATGAGCAAAATTTGGAGAAACTGCCCACCATCAACGCACTGAAACAGGAATACTCCACCTTGTCTGCGGAGAAGAAAAAGCTGTATGCTTCTCAACGTACCGCAAAGCATTACATGCAGGAGATTTTAATGGCTCAACAAAATATACTGCAACTTTTGAATTACCAAGCCCCCGAACATGGCAAAGCCAATGTCCGTGATGAGCGGTAATTCTGTTAAATAAAAATGCTTGGATGTGTAAAAAATTCGTCACAGAACTTTTTAGACAAACAAGCATTTTTAGCACTCGGAACGAGTGCAGGCAGACGCAAAGCGGCTTCAAGTAAAAATCGTCGGGAGGCGATTTTTGCTAACGGGAGTTTGAGGGTTGCCCTCAACAAGTGAGTGAAAAGGCAAGCCTTTCACACTGCTTGCCACACCTTTTCCACGTTGTTTGGCTACGCCATTAACAAGTTTGTTTAATCTGTGCGTTTCTGTCCGTGCCATTCTTTTATGACAGCTTCCACTTGTGCGATAAGTTCCTCTTTATTAGGAATGTAATAGACATACCGTGACGCAAAAATATTGTTGGATAGACCGCCCAACGCATATTCAGCGTCTACACTCTCTTTATCCGTACAAAGGATAATGCCAATCGGTGGATTGTCGGTTTCGTCATTGACTTCTGCGCTGTAATAATTCAAGTAGGCATTTAACTGTCCGACCGCTTCCGGCAATAATTTTGTCGTTTTTAGCTCAATCAGCACATACGCCCGCAGAATTTTATTATAGAAAACCATATCCACATATCTATGAATATTGTTCAGCGTTACACGTTGTTGTGTGCCTACAAACATAAACCCACGCCCAAGCTCTAATAAAAACTTCTCAATTTGCGAAACAAGGGCTTGCTCTAAGTCGCTTTCCATCATGGGCTTATTTTCTGGTATGCCTAAAAAGTCGAAAACATAAGGGTCTTTTATCATATCCGCAGGGGTAGCCATTTCAATGCCATGCTGTGCAAGGGAAAGTACCTTTTCTTTGTTCGCCTTGCCATCAGACAGTAAAAGCCTTTCATAAATGGAAACGCCAATTTGCCGTTTAAGCTCTCTCACCGACCATCCGGAGTTGATGGATTCTTTCTCATAGAAGCTGCGTTTTTGCTCGTCTGAAATGGAAAGCAGTTCACAAAAATGTGACCATGTTAAAATGCCAGACGCGTCTGGCATTTTTGAATACGCAAGATAAAAGCTGCGCATATTTTGTAAATTTGAACGTGAAAAGCCTTTGCCAAATTCAGCGGTTAAAGATTTTGAAAGGTCTTTTAGCGTCTGCGCTCCATACTCGGCGCGGGCTTTGTTTGCCTGTTCATGCTCTACAATGATACGCCCGATATTCCAATATGTGGTTAGCAACTCGGCATTTACTTGTTTCGCTATATTCTGTCGGGCAGTTTTTAACACTTCTTTGATTTCGACTATCATTGAATTTGCAAGTCCATTCATATGTCTATCTCCTTCAGAGTGTGGCATAATTCTAAGGTAATTATACACTGTTTTTGATTTTACAGCAAATATCTGTTGATATATAGACGGTGTTGGTTAATCAATAAAATAATGGTGTCAAACGTTTCAAATTGCTTCAAAAACTTTCGCTCAGCTTTTTTCTTTTATGCAACAAATCGCCCAAACGCACAATGGCGAAAAAGGAGACTATGGAGAGATTGGTGAAGTGTCTGTGTACGCCGGATTGTGAATGGCAATGCCAAGTGATAAAACTGTAAAATTGAACACTCTTTTTGAACTTTTGTACTCATTGTTAACAATTTAGAATTAAAACGCTTGACAAATACAGTTATTCACGTTAGCATTGCGGAAATGTTTTGGTTGGTTTATGCGGAGATTCATGCGTGAGACTTAAAATGTACATAGGTATATATTAGGTTATAGTTTATAATCAAATTCCATTTCAAACGTCTTGCTGTATCGTAGCGTTGGTATATCTCACAATTCGTAAAATCACGGGTATACACGAGATTTAGCGAATTGCGTTGATATAAATATAAAGATGGGAGAATAGAACATGGAGAATGTTAAAGCAATTGGCTTTTCTGAAATGTCTACAGCCGACTTACAAAATACTGACGGCGGGCTAATTTTTACAGCTACAGTCTTAGTAGTGGCAAAAGTGGCAAAAGTTACTATTGCAACTTCTAAGACAGCAACTACTGTTGCGAAAGTTGCTACAGTTGCAGACCTTGCAGTAGCCGGTGCTGGTCTTGGTTACTTGAATAACAGAAAAAATTAAGGGAGACTAATTATGAACAATATTAATTTTGCTGAGTTAAGTGATTCGGAGCTAAAAAACACAGACGGTGGCTTTATTTCTTTAGGAGCGGCGGTTGCAATTTTAGTTTTTTCATATGCTGTTGGTAAGGATGCGGCGAACAGAAAGAATAAATCTGATAGATGTTTATGTCAATTAGTTTTACACTAATTTGCTTAAGTGCTAACATTAATGATTAATTCTATTGAGATGAGCAATCATTCTCAATTGCTCATTCTCAATGGAATTGTATAGTATAGTGCTTACGGTTACACACGTGGTAGAATTTATTTAGATTGTAAGACCGTTTTTGTTGACTTTATTTCTTCGCTTGTTATAATAATAGTGACAAGGATCTGATTCAGGAGAGGAGACAACAGTAATGAAACTTTGTAAGTTTTTGAAACTATCATTAACTGTCGTTTTTGTTGTATATTTTCTAATAATAGTTATTGGAGATATGGGTATTTTCTATATCCATTTCATACATTCGATTCCCTTAGTCCAAGCAACCATTGTTTATATACTATGCATAACTTTTCTTGGAGAAAAATCGAAGTCTAAATCACAGCCTGAGTCTAAAGTGCCAAAAGAAAGGTTGTCTTGATAACGCCAAATGAATGCCGATGGTCTTGGGTGTTTGGTTCTACAAGCAGGCTTTCTATGTGAATGGACTATATGCGAAACTCATTATAGCAAAGCGAAAATAAAGTCAGGGTGAATGCCCTGGCTATTTTTTTGTAGAAAACTGTAAAATAACTTGATTATGAGCATATGTCAAAGACACAACTCACGCACAAATCTGATTTCATTACCAAACTGCATAGTAAAAATTTATGTCATAAATGCGCATTTTTAATTGATGATTTGCTGCAATAAAAATTGTAAAATTTTCACATATTTTTGTGTTATCACATTATTATCAACATTTCGACATTAAAACACTTGACAATTATGGGGTGAATATGCAAATATAACTAAAATTAACAATTTGGAAATGTTTGAGATTACCGAATTTGAAGTATTTCAGCATAGGTATTAGGTTATGGTAATCAATAAATAGCATATATCGTGCAAACGTGATGTAATGGCGGCCGACTGAGACTGAGCTTAGTGCGATATAATATAGAATAAAATTTTGAAAGGACGTATACTATGAAAAATGCAATATTAGAAATTAATCCACAAGGATTCACGGCTCTGAGCCAGGATGAGATGCTTGCAACTGACGGGGGAAGTGACTTTATGGCAGCAGCAAGATCTCTCGGCAAGTTTGCTAAACCTGTAGCAGTTTTGGGAGGGGTTTACGCTCTCGGACATGCATTGGGGCAAGCCATTGGGCATGGTCTAAATCGGCTTGGATAAAACTGTCTTATTGAAGACTGTGTGGTTCTGGCGAATAAGCGACTGTGAAATCCTGAACACAATATAAGAAGTCGCTTTATACACAATAATTTGAATTAAAATTGGAGGTAAAAAGGTTATGACACTTGAGTTGAATAAAAGTACTGGCTTTCAACAAATGTCTCATGATGAATTGTATGAAGTCAATGGTGGGGTTATATGGAAAATTATTGTAGCAGGTGTTGTTGTAGTCGTTTTCGGCGCTGGCGTAGTTAACGGCTGTAATTCCGTGCGAAATTAATATTGCGATTTCCTTGTGCCATTTAACGTTGGCACAAGGAAATATTTTTTGATATCATCGACAATAGATGTGTGATGTGATACAATACGACAAGGCATTCTTTAATATGATTTGGGAGGAGCTTTTTTATGGAGCAAAACAATAAAAAATGTGCTAACTTTGCTGAAATTCTGAATAAAAACCCATTAATGGAAAAAATCGTCACATTGTTGTTGGCGGTTATTACGTTGTATATAATTTATTTATTGGGAGTGGGGATCGGGCAGTTTTTCGGTAATATTTCGTTGTGGTTATCAGCATAAATTAGCAAATCTGAGGTTTAGATGATGGGAATATATTAAGCACTGTCAGCAGCTTATGCAGACGGTGCTTTTTGTGCGGCGCAATTTTTTTCTCGTTGGCAATTATCGCTGCAACAAGAATTGTAAAATCTACGGATATTTTCGCATTATCGTATTATTCTCAATATTTCGTCATTAAAACACTTGACAATTACAGTTTGAAAATGTAAATTATGCTTGATTTTAACAAATTAGAAACATCTTGATTGCTTCGTGTCGTAACGATCTAACGGATTAGTTTTATAAATTTAGATGTGTGAAATGGGGAGGCGTAAATAAATGGTGGATATACTAACAAACCAAGAACTATGTATGTCAAATGTTCTGTCGTTCCGCAAAAAAATACCTGTACATAACTTGCAGAATGAGGTGGAACGTATGGAAAAATTCATAAAGGATGGCGGTTATACAAAAGCAGGGCCGTCTGTATCGGCGACTTATGGGCTTGAACTGCAAAATAACGAACAAATGATTGATGTTGAGGTACTCATTCCGTTAGATAAGTATTTTGTGCCGCCCGAAGGATGCGAATACAAGGCGGAATTTAAGTTGGTAAATGCCGTATCAATTCGACACACCGGAAATCCGGCGAGGTTACAAGAAACCTGTGATAAGCTCATGGCATTTATCGAAGAACACAAATTGTCACCAATTACCTGTGGATATAATGTAACGATACAGGAACCTAAATTACAAGCAGGCGTTGAAAGTATGATTGTTGATGTCTACATAGGCATTAGTCCGAACCTGTTGTAACAGATGAGTATCATGCAAAACGCAATGTTAAAGGCGGCCGACTGAGACAATGCGTAGTGCTTTTGATATAAATAATTGAAAGGAGCTGTAAACAATATGACAAATGTTTTTGTTGAAATGTCATCAAATGAACTTTTGCGTACAGAAGGTGGACTCGTTATTACCATTGGTGCGCTCACAATAACAGGTGCGGCTATTGCTAAAGGTGCCACCGCTGTAGGTACTTCATTTGCGGCAGGTGCTTTTCTGGGACGCTTAATACGTGATGGATCATAAATAAATGTAGCGAAAAGCAGGAAAGGAGAAAGAACAATGACAAACTTTCGTAATTTGACCGATGCTGAAATGCTGGAGGTTGATGGTGGGATTATGATTACTGTACTGGGTATAACCCTTACTGGGGCAAAAGCTGTTGCAGCTATTGCCGGTGGAACAGCAGTGGTTGGTGGTGCATTTGGAGCAGGATTGTGGCTCGGGCTTAGAGGCTAATCAGTTAGGGGGTGTTTCATTACACCCCTAATATATAAATAAGACTATATTACAAAGGGCCACCCGCTGTGATATAATAACACTAGCACAGAATGTGGATGAAAGCAGATTGGGTAACAAAATGCTATAGCGGGGATGATAACGTTCATGAAAAAATTGCAAATAGTTGTTGTTATAATTGTTTCATTTATTGTACCCTTTCTTTTGGCTTGGTATGTATTGGATGCCATCGAGCCGTCGATCGGTGCGAACCTAGACGTTACAGATATACTTGTTGCACTGTTTCTATTCCTGATATTCTCGGTTGGCAGCTACTATCTAAATGTTTTTATGCATGAAATTGGACACTTAATACTAGGCTTGTTTTGTGGGTTTTCGTTTGTCTCTCTTCGATTTGGGAAAGTTACTATAATTAAATCAAATGGTAGATATAGCGTTAAAAAGTATAAAATATCCGGCACCGCGGGCCAGTGTTTAATGTGTCCACCACCAAACAAGGTTTCCACGTTTGGCATTTTGGCATATAATTATGGTGGAGCACTTTTTAATTTAGTGATTGGAATACTCTCTTTTGCTTTACTGTTTGTTACGAGCAACTATTATTTTATTCTTCCTTTAATTTTTTCGTTATTTTTCTTTTTCATTAGCGGGATGCCGGTGAAGTTTCTTAACATTCAACCTGATGGTTATCTTGCTTTAGAGTTGATAAAGAGTGAAGATCTGCGAACGAAATGGGAAAATATCCTTATAATAAATAGAAATCTGACAAATGGCTTTCGCTTAAATGAAATGTCTAAAGAGCTGTTCGATGATTCGTTAGAAATAGAAAAAATAAATGACATTTATTGTATGACACTGCTCGCATCAGCATCACGCCATATGGACGATATGTTATTTGACAAGGCCGAACGCTTGTATGACTATCTGCTGAGTGTCTCTACTTCTACAATTTACGAAAATGAGGTTTTGTGTGAGGCTTTATTTATAAACATTTTGAAAGATAAAGATTGTGCGAACGTAGACACACTTTTTGAAAAAGCATACCCATATATCGAAATGAATTCATGGCATCCTGCAAAACAGCGAATATTGTTTGCCTATTACTTTTTGCATAAAAAAGATGATTCAAAAGCTCAAGACTGTTTGTTAAAATTTCAAAATGTGTTGCACTCTTACCCATTACTTGGAGAGGTTCGTTCAGAAAGAGAATTGGTTAAATATATTAATTCACTCGCTTAGTTTCACGTTTTTTTAGATGTGTATCAGAAGTGATGGCCTCATAGTAAAAACGAAGGTTGATTTTATCCCACTATGGGTTAAGCACTGTCAACGACTTATGCGACAGTATTTTGATGTTGCAAAATTTTCCATTAGTATTGGTATTGCAAACGCCTATAAATGATAGTGAGAGGAGGTGAAAATATAGTGGAAGTTATAATTCAGTTTACGCTTCGTATGATGGCTCAGATATTGGGTGGCGGTGGAACCAGAGCTAATCAACACTGGCAGTAAGCCATGAGAACAAGAACTTCGAAAAAGTGCTACGACGGCACTAAAGGTCACTTTTATCGTAATACAACTCTAAATAACAGTAAAAGCAATACCATTATGAGTTGATGGGTTGAAATGAGTGGCTTAAAGCAGGGCGTGGTATGCGTCCTGCTTTTTACGGTTCGATAAGACTGTACAAGCCTTCGCAGGATTATAGTTATCACCACGAGAAAATTGTAAAATACATCTGAATTCTTGCAGTATCATACGATTCTCGATATTTTGACATTAAAATGCTTGACAATTATAGTCTAAGTAATGTTAAAATACAGCTACTATTAACAATTTAGCAATATTTTATTGAATGGGATAGTATCAATGAGTATAGGACGCTACCATTGCATAAGGCAGCATGACATCACCGATTGCGGGGCAGCATGTCTCGCAACAATTTCAAAGCAATATGGACTAAAAATACCCATAACCCGCATACGTGAAGTTGCGGGGACAGATAAACAAGGAACAAATGCCTATGGCGTGATAAAAGCCGCAGAAAAATTGGGATTTAGCGCGAAAGGTGTAAAAGTTCAGGTCGGTGAAGGAGCTGACGCGGGGGCATCAGCGCGTGAGGCGTTTTTTTCGCCGTTTCCGCTTCCGGCAATAGCACACGTTATTGTTGACGGTTCACTTCAACACTACGTTGTCATACATAAAATTACAAAAAAGCAAGTTATTATTGCCGACCCCGGAAAAGGGTTGCGCAAAATTACGCCTGATGAATTTTTCCAAGAGTGGACAGGCATACTCATACTACTTGCAAAAACGCAGCAATTTGAAAAAGGAAATCAAACAAAGAGTATCTACACGCGTTTTTTTAAGCTGCTTATCCCCCAACGCGGTCTGCTCATAAATATATTCTTCACATCTTTAATTTTTACAATACTCGGAATAGGCGCAGCATTTTATTTCAGATTCATGATGGATGAAGTGTTGCCAAACATGCTCCATCGGAGCTTAACAATTATCTCAATCGGTGTCATTGCGCTGTATGTTTTCCAAACAATGCTGGGTGCGTTTCGTAGCCATATGCTCATATACATGAGTCAAAAACTGGATATAAATTTGATTCTCGGTTATTACCAACACGTTTTGGAATTGCCGATGAACTTTTTTGGCACCAGAAAAGTTGGTGAAATAGTATCAAGGTTTATGGATGCGTCAAAGATACGCGAAGCCATCACCGGGGCCTCACTTTCAATAATGATAGATACAGTTATGGCAATTGTTGGAGGTATAATTCTTTACATACAAAATCCACGTATGTTTGTTGTGGCATTTATTGTTGTTGCACTCTACGGCATAATAGTGTTTTCTTTTAACAAACCACTGCGTGACATAAACGAAAAAACGATGGAAGAAAACGCACAGCTTACATCTTATCTGGTTGAATCACTCAATGGTATTGAAACTGTTAAAGCCTTCAACTCGGAGCGTACCGCTAAGATAGAAACGGAAAAGAAATTCGTGCGGCTGCTCCGTGCGGTATTTAAGATGGGGTGGCTTGAAAATATTTCAGGTTCATTGAGCGGTGTGGTTTCATCCGTTGGTGGGGTGGTAATTCTTTGGGTAGGTGCGATAAGCGTCATGGAAGGCGATATGACACTCGGCGGGCTTATGACGTTTAACGCTTTACTTGTTTACTTTCTTGATCCGGTAAAGAACCTTATAAATCTGCAACCAACCATGCAAACGGCAATAGTCGCATCAAATAGATTGGGAGAGATCCTTGATTTGGAGCTTGAAAAGTCTGAAAATGAAGATAAAAAGATATCTCCGCAGTCATTGCGCAAGCCAATAGCATTCAAAGACGTTGACTTCCGGTACGGTACACGGCAATTAGTTTTGCAGGAAATAAACCTTGAAATTGCGCCGGGCGAAAAAATCGCACTTGTCGGCGAAAGTGGTTCTGGTAAAACAACGCTTGTGAAATTGCTTTTGAATTTCTATTCTTGGGAAAAGGGTGAAATATCAGTCGGGGACTACAGTATAAAAGAAATTAACATTGAGGCACTGAGGGAAAAAATCGCGTATATATCGCAAGATGTATTTTTGTTTTCCGGCACGATATATGAAAACCTTACGCTGGGCATGGAATATCCAGACATGGAAGAAGTTGTCCGGGTTGCAGCTATGACTCGGGTACATGACTTTATCAGCCAAATGCCGCTTCGTTATGAAACTATGCTTGAAGAAAATGGTGCAAACTTGTCCGGCGGTCAAAAACAACGCCTTGCCATAACACGCGCACTGCTAAAGAATCCTGACATTTTGATTATGGATGAAGCAACGAGCAACCTTGACAGTATAACTGAAAAAGCAATCAGCAGCATGATAGACGAGCAGACATCCGGTATTACGACAATTATTATTGCGCACAGGCTTAGTACGATTATGCGTTGTGACAAGATTTATTTAATGGACAACGGCAAGATAGTTGAGAGCGGAAACCATATGGAACTTATGGAATCAAAGGGGCGATATTATGAACTTTGGCGTGAACAATTACCGGAGATAAATGCTACATAACGTAAAAGGATTTTAAGACAGTATGAATAAGATGATTTTCAGAGATATATCGGAAATATCTGACAGCCGCGAAGTCCTTGCCGAAAGACCTAAAAAGTTTGTATCCATATTCGCGTATATACTCATTGCTTTACTTGCAATTGCTGTAATATGGTCATTTGTCGGTGAAATAGATAATTTTGTCAGAGCGACGGGAGAAGTGCGCCCAAATGAAAGTATCAGCACGATACGCAGTACGCTATCCGGCAGGGTTTTGGAATCGCACTTGGAGGAAGGAATGAATGTAATCCGAGGCGAAATACTGTTGGCGGTTGATGTACAAGAACATTTGAACGCTATGGAAATATTGGAGCAACAACAAGCAACCATAGAGACCGAATTAGCTAATCTCGAATTATTTCGTAAAAGTATCCTTGAAGGAGAAAATCTGTTTGACCCCGGTGATGCAACACAGCTTGATTATTATTTCCGATATCAAAGATTTGTGACTGATATAGAGTTCAATATGGAACAGGTGCGAAACACTAACCTTGATATAGCCAGAGTGAGTTCTGACGCACAGACCTTGCACAGTGCCGCATTAGCGGATCGCAACCGCGCAAACTCGGAGATTCAGGCGTTGCGCCGTTTGCTCGGTGCACTGGAAAGTGGCGAAAACAGCGTAGCCCCGACACATGCAGAGCATAATCGGCGTTTTGTCAATCATGAAATGAATATGGAGCGGTATGCAAATGTGATAGCTCAAAGAGAGTCCGCACTTGTGAATATGGAAGATATGATCGCGGCAGATTTGGTTCGATTTGAAATCGCAATAGAGCGTAGCCAAGACACGCTCACTAACTTGGAATTGTTATATGAAGTAGGCGGCGTACCAAGAGCCGACCGCGACACGGCACAGTTTGAACTTGATTCAATTATGCTTGAACGAGATAGATTTATAGAAGAATCTCAGCACGAAATAGATACGGCACAGCAAGAAATCAATTCAGTTCTGTTAGAGCAGGAACGATTCACAAATGAAACAAAGTTGCTAGTATTACAAGAAATTACCGCATTAGAAAGATACATAGCTGACCGTGATGCAACGATTCAAGGTGCGCACTCTGTACTGGCATCGGTATATGATATGGGATACAGTGAGGATTTAGTGCGTGAGCGGCACAGACTTGATATGCTCACGTCAATATCGGACACATCATTTTCGCTACAGAATAATTTGAGCGCACTTACGATGGAGATAAGCAGTCTGCGCTTGGCTATAGGTGAATCGCAGATAACTGCACCTATAGATGGGGTAATCAGTATGTTTTCGGAGGTTAATACCGGAGACTTTCTTCAGGCGGGTATAGATATTGCAACGATTATTCCTGCTTCCGATGGAGAACATAGAGTTATGCTTGCAGTGTCGAATGCTGATATAGCGGAGATTGATGTTGGACAAAGTATAAATTTTCGATTTGCGGCACTGCCCTTTGCTGATTTCGGTGAGATGCCGGGGCGCGTCACAAGAATTTCTACAGACGCACGCGCCGGGGCTGATGGGCAAAGTTATTTTCTCGTTGAAGCTGAAATGGAAAGCGGATCACTTTTTGATAGACATGGTGCGGAGGCGCAAATTCGAGTCGGAATGATGTGTGATGCACGAGTTATTACAGGATCGCAAAGGATTATTCATTGGGTGTTGGAACGGTTGAATTTCATTGACTAAATAGGCTTAGAAACTTGTTTTATTTTTGTAAGGGGGAAAGAAATCTATGGAGTATAATTTGACAAATGGTGTATGGGAATTGACTATGGCATGTAATATGCGCTGTAAGCATTGCGGTTCAAGTTGTGAGGATAGGCATGAGGATGAACTGACTACCGAAGAAGCACTTGCACTTTGCGATGAGCTAAAAGAGCTTGGAATGAAAGTGATAACACTGTCCGGCGGCGAACCCACCTTGCGTTCTGACTTATCTGTGATTGTAAAGAGATTAGTTGATAATGGGATTATGGTAAACATTATCACAAACGGCTGGTTTGTAGATGAAGCCATTGTCAAGCAGCTTAAAGCATCTGGAATAACAGGTATTGCAATCAGTATAGATGGACTAAAGTTAACACATGACCAGATTAGGGTAGAGGGTTCTTTTGAAAGAGGCATTGCTGCACTGAGGCTGATTAAAGCTCACGATGTTTTGCCTGCGGTTATCACTACGGTAAATAGCGTTAATATCAATGAATTAGACGGATTGAACAGCCTTTTTCGTGAGATAGGCATTGATTCTTGGCAGTTACAATTAGCGTTGCCGATGGGCAACCTAAAACACAATACCGAATTTTTTCTGGAGCCTCACCATGTAAATCAGCTTATTGACTTCGCACATAGCAAAATGTCAAGTGAGATGGGCATTTTTTTGGCAGATAACGTAGGGTACTACAACAGTAAAATATTAGAACTTCACCAAAAAAGTATACCTGATGTGGGTCAGTGGGGTGGCTGTGGTGCAGGTAAAAGCATCATTGGCATTCTAAACAATGGAGATATAACCGGGTGTACTTCCATAAGGGACAAACAATTCATCGCAGGAAACATTCGTGAGCGTTCTCTAAAAGATATTTGGTATTCTGAGGAAAGTTTTGCATGGAATCGCCAAATGAAAAAATCTCAGCTAAAGGGATTGTGCGCAAAATGCCAATTTAATGATTGTCTGGGCGGGTGTATAGATTCAAGACTTTGCATGAACGGCAATATTCACAGCCATAACGAATATTGCTCATATTATATCGAGATGAAAAGAATAGAAGATAAAGTTGCCCAGATAAATGACCCGGTAAAACTGTTAAATAATGCTTATTCGCTTGCAACCAAGAAGCAGTTCCAATCTGCGGAAATTGTTCTTTCAAAACTTATGGGTATAACACCGGATAGCATTGATGCAAAGGCATTACTTGGATACGTTCATTATGAACTTGGAAACTATGAACTTTGCGAAAACACCAACAGACAGCTGCTCATGTCAGACCCGGAAAATGCTTATGCGACTAAAGGTTTGGGGCTATCCCTCATAAAACTGGGGCAAACAGAAAATGGGCTTGGATATATGTATCGTGCAATAAATATGAAAAATGCCAATGCTGAAATATTTTATGACTTGTACGTTACTCATTTATCACTAGAGCAAGATGCTGAAGCTATGAAAATAAAAGAGGATGCAAAAAAATGTGACGATTACTCAATCTGGGAGGAACGTTTCAACAAAGCCGTATCCAATGAAGTTGTGGATGTTGTGCAGTGATTTTCAAAGTTGTTTGTCCGGTAGGCCATCGTATCGTCTAAAATTACAACGACAGTGGCTTTTATAGAGGGCTAAGACATGGGAAATATGACGAAAGGAGAAATCAAAGATGGAAAATACTTATTTCGAGGATATCACGATTGATGAATCTTTGGAGATAGATGCGGGTGCTTTTTCCGCAATACCAGCAAGCAAAATAGTGAAAGTGTCACCTAAACCACAAATAATAAGACCCCCCATCGTGGTTGCACTGTATGGTATAGCTATTAGACCCACCATAAAATTATAGAGATGAGTTAAATCTTAGGAAATATGATGAAGGGAGAAATGGCTATGGAAAATACTTTTTTTGAAGATATTACGATTGATGAGTCTTTGGAAATAGATGCAGGTGCTTTTTCTGCAACAGCAATGAGGAGTCCACTTCATATTGTTGCTTATGGCGCAGCATTAACCTTGATATTTGGTATTCTAAGAAGATTCTAACCTAACACCGCAAAAATACGATGAAAGGAGAATATAATTATGGAAAATACTTTTTTTGAAGATATTCCGATTGATGAATCTTTGGAAATAGATGCAGGTGCTTTTACGGTTTTCAGAATTCAACTTCCAAGTATGATGCTACCAGCGTATGGCGCAATGATAAGACCACCTGTGGTTCCACTGTATGGGATAGTAATGAGACCTGTGTAGTTACGGAGCTTGTAACATCTGCACGGCAGAATGTCGTATATGTTGTTCATCCGAGAAGAATTACGAGCTAGGAACGATAAAATCAAAGAAATATCCCTTGTGTTGCCCTCTTCCGGAAAATATAATTTCTTTGCAATCTTTGGGTCAGCTTTGATGCTGACTCAAAGATTTGTGTTGCTCAAAATAATTATTTGCTTTCCGGTCTTGACAAACAAACGTTCTTCATGCTACACTTAATGCATCAATTGCACTAAATGGTGTAACGAGAGGAATGGGCCAATGAAGGAGAAAAACATGTACTTTGGCGAGTACATTAGAAAAAAGCGGCTTGATGACCCGCGGGAGCTCACCATGAAAGATGTGGCAGACCATTTGGGTATCTCCATTTCATATATGGCTGCCGTAGAAAATCGCCGCAAAGCACCTTTTGATGGCGATAGATTGGAAAGCCTTGCGGAATTTCTTAAACTATCAGAAGATGAAACCGCATTGATGTTTGATCTTGCAGGCAAGGAAAACCGTGAAGTGCCTTACGACCTTCAAGATACTTTTATGTACGACGAAGTTGGCGAACTGGCACGATACGCCCTGCGTCAGTCTAAGGCAGGTGTCATCAAAGAGGCGGATTGGAAAGCGTTTATCCGCCAAGCAGAGGAGAAGCAGAAACAAGGGAGCGAGTGATTATGGTTAAATTAAACCCACGCCGCACAGATTATACAAATTTCAACACACCGGTACTTTTTGACCGAGAGATTGACGAGTTTGCCCAAGCAGTGCTGACAGACTACAAGCCACAACTTCTAAAAGAACCATGCACCATCAACTTTCAACACTTTTTAGAATCCTATCTGGGGGCTTCCATCGAATATCACGATATTTATAACGAAGACCCCAACAGGCAAATTTTAGCCATGACCGTGTACGGTCGTGGTGAAGTCAAAGTTTTTGACAGGGAAAATGAATGTGTTAGCCGCATTCCTGTGCCGGAAAGAACAGTTATCATTGATAACTCTGTCATGGAAACCGGCAAAGAAGGGCTTGCCCTATTCTCCGGCTTGCATGAAGCCGGGCATATGCTTCTGCATTGGGATGTGTACATGCGCATGATGGATGCTGCTGTTGAATGCGGCGAAGACGTGATGCCTGTTGTTTTCTGCCGCCGTCAACACATTGAATCGGTTGCTAATACAAGAAAAACACGCACCGCAGAAGATTGGCGTGAACACCAAGCCGATTATTTCGCTGCTGCCATTGCTATGCCAAATGCAACCTTCAAAGCCTTTGTGCATAGCATTTTACGGCAAAATGGCTATTACAAAGCGTCTATAACGATGGGCAGAGATAGTGACCTTGATATACTTGCCCACGATATCATCCCTGATGCCGTATCTGATGTGTATGGCGTATCAAAACGTGCAGCACGTATTAAACTTCACAAAACAGGTTTTGTGCATGGCGAAATAAGAATTAAAGCATAGCAACACTGCTGACCAACAAAGGTTTTAATTGGTCAGCTAATTTTCAACACTTTGTTACACCAAATGGTGCATATTGTGCAGTTTAAGACAGGTAGGAGGCAGTCGAACAGTTTATGATGATACCAAAGCAAAGAAGCAGAACCCCACAGAGAATTTACACCCCGCCGTCAACATCAGCACCGGAAGTAATGGAGAAAGAACCGGTATATATGGTGCAGTGTCCTCAATGCGAAAAGAGAACCATAGACGTTTCGGAACTGCCGGAACGACCTATAAAATTGCGATACAAGTGTCCCCACTGTAAAAGAGTGGTGATAGTTCCGTTGGCATCCAACAAACGACCGTAGGCATCTTTATGCAAACAATATAATGATGCGCGCCCATATCATCTGAGTGGGTGTAAGGTTTCAGCTTCCGTGCAACGCTATCGACCCCGACTTTTAATAGTGTAGGGCAACGTATATGCAAATGGCCGGAGTGAAGCGGAGTAATGATTGTGAAAATCACAGTTATTATTCGCTTTGCTCCGGCTTTTTTTATTGCCGAGGACAAGCCCTCTCCGCTTCACGCAAAACGTGAAAGGAGAGGGCTTTTTTGATGTTTATAAATTTTTTGCTGAATCAGTGCAAATCTCGCAACACTTCAACCTTCTATAGCTCCGAGGTGATTGCAATGAAACGACCACGCTGTCGTTCCCCGCCTTTCTCCATTTGATTTTTAGCAAATTTCAAAAATCGAATGGAGGAAAACACTGTGAAAAATTTCACAGAAAACGATTATGCAGTAAACAAAAATGCGGAGGGTATTGTATACCGCTTCGCCGACCAAACCGTGGAGATAACCTTAGCAGATTATCTGCGGGAGAACCCCGACAAGACCGCTGCCGACTTTGCCGCGTTGAAAGCCTTGTCTGATGAGGATTATTACGAAACAGACCGAAGCGACTACCGCCGGACTTGGAAAAACACCACCTTTGAGGGATTGGAGAATACGGCAACTTTTGCATCTTCGTCCACAGAGGATGCCTTTATTAACCATGCAGAGCAGACCGCAGAATTAAAACATCAGGAAGCATTGGCGCAAATGGTGTTGGACAAGCTGACGGAAGTTCAGCGGCGGCGGTATATGCTGTATCACGTCAGAGGGCTATCAACTTGGCAAATAGCCGAAACGGAAGGCACAAATCAGAAGTCTGTTTACGAAAGTTTGCAGGCTGCGGAAAGGAAAATAAAAAAAGTTTTATCGGGGGCATAAAAACACCCCCTCAAATGACCCGATTTTTCACGCTAGGTAGAAGGGCATCAATCCTTCAACCGCACCTTGACAAATACCGCCCCCGGTTGGTGGTCATACACAGTATCCCAAATACATTCCATCTGTGACCTGCGAAGGACAGCGAGGTGGGCTATCACCGCCATGACCGCCGCAAGGTGAGAGCGATAAGTGATAACCCCAACAGGCTCTTGGTACAGCCTGCGCCATGACCCATAGACGGAAATAATGATACTTTCGCTTTGAACGCCTCACAGCATTGAGCGACCCGCCATCAGCATGGGGGGAATGCGAACCTTATCCGACACGGACAGGTTGGCATTATGACGCTTCCACCGGAAGCGGTTTGGGATATGCCTTAGCCGGGGGTGCGTGGCAAATACGGCTGCTAAATAAAAATCAGAGACACCGTGCCGAACTATATCTGTTGCACTGTTCGGCACGTTACTGTGATTTTAATCAAACAAAAAATGAAATGGAGAGAGTGATATGCGAAACCAAAAACCAAAGCGCAATAAAGTAATGAGAATGACCTTGTGCCATACCTGTGTTGTAAATTTTCGCAACAGCGGTTATGTGGTTGTTAAAAACGGTTTTCAAAAAGAAAAGGAAACCTGTGACTTCTGCAATGTGCGCAGAGGACTGACATATGGCATTTTCCGCAAAAAGTAGACCTTTTCCCGGCTTGGGAAAAGGTTTGCCATAGAATTGGAGGTTGATTATGCAAAACTATGTGCAATACAAAAGTGAAGTGAAAGTCGTCTCATATGGAGACAGCGGCAAAACAATAACTATCGAAAATCTTACACCGATTCTTTCATCTAAAGAGAAGGCACGGCGTAAAAAAGACATTGAGAAAAGCCTTTTCAACGTCTTTAGCAAATATGTAAAATAATAATTTTTTTCAAAATAGGGGCTGCACAATTTCACAAAACGCGCTATAATCTTAATGTAGGTTAATAGCCCCTTTTCCGATAAAGAAAGGGAGCTAAACATGAAAAATGCAATGAAAGCCATTTATGGCAGGCAGTCTGTTGACAGAGCAGACAGCATCAGCATCGAAAGTCAAATTGAATTTTGCAAACACGAACTAAGGGGGGAAAGTTACCGAGAGTACACCGACAAAGGATTTTCCGGCAAAAATACAGACCGTCCACAATTCCAACAAATGGTGCATGATATAGAGCAGGGACTTATCTCAAAAGTTGTCGTTTATAAACTTGATAGGATAAGCCGTTCCATCATCGACTTTGCCCGTATGATGGAATTGTTTGGAAAGTATAATGTTGAATTTGTTTCCGCAACAGAAAAGTTTGACACAAGCACCCCTATGGGGCGGGCCATGTTGAATATCTGTATAGTATTCGCACAGCTTGAACGTGAAACCATACAACTGAGAGTAACCGATTCCTATTACTCTCGCTGTATCAAAGGTTTTCACATGAGCGGTGCTGCCCCATATGGATATAGGCTGATACCAACTACGATTAACGGTGTAAAAACCTATATGTACGAAGCAGACCCCGAGACCGTCGCACGTGTGAAAACAATGTTTGAAATGTATGCCGAGCCACAAGTTTCCTTCGGAGATATTGTCCGACATTTATGTGAGGACGGAACGGGTGGCAAGGAATTTTCTCGCACCGGGTTATCGTCACTTTTGAAAAACCCTGCCTATGCACAAGCAGACCTTGATATTTATGAGTTTTTCAAAAGCCAAGGAGCAAATATAGTAAACGAAGCAGTAGATTTCTCCGGTACAAACGGTTGCTTCCTTTTTCGAGGACGTGATGTTGCCACGAAGAAAAGTTGTAGTTTGAAAGACCAAATACTTGTTGTTGCACCACATGAAGGGATTGTATCCTCTGAAACATGGCTTGCCTGCCGCAAAAAGATGATGAACAACTCATCGTTCAAGCGTGGGCGTAAAGCGTCAACAACATGGATTTCCGGCAAAATAAAATGTGGTCGTTGCGGTTCTGGCATAACATTTTATACAAGCCCATCAAATATTGTCTATCTTCGTTGCCGTAGGAAGGCTGACCGAGGAAGCTGTGAAGGTTGCGGAACGCTTCATGCTTCAGAGGTCGAAAGAATCTTGTATGCTGAAATGTGTCGCAAGATGGATGAGTTTCAGATTCTGACAGGTGGCGAAACAAAAGTAAATCCAAGGCTAACCGCCCTGTATACAGAACTCGCCCAAGTGGAAACTGAAATTGAAAAACTGCTTGATACTTTAACAGGTGCAAATGCTGTCTTACTATCTTATGCCAACAGCAAAATCGAGGAACTGGACGCAAAACGGCAATCACTCACAAAAGCGATTGCCGAAATGACCGCTGATTCGCCTAATTCCAAACAAATACAAAAAATCTCCGGCTATCTGAGCGACTGGGATAATGTAGATGTGGAGGATAAGCGAACGGTACTTGATGAAATGGTTTCAAAGGTAAACATGACAAACGAGAGTTTCCAAATTGAGTGGAAAATCTGAGCAAATTAAGTAATACGCACATTTATATCGGTAGTTGTACAACGGGCGACGATGTCCTCGACAGCCCGTTATTGTCATATAGTCTGCACCCAAAACCATTCGGGACGTCGAGGACGGAGGCTGCTGAAAAAGTCCTTTTAAAAGAACACTGCCGCAAGCATAAAAATAGAAAGTGTCGGATTATTGAAAATAATTCTGAAAATCAGCACGATTTTTGAAAAAGAGTCTAAAAAGAAGAGAAAT
>Ga0209755_10002689_pt1 | contig 23893 bp, 24 predicted proteins | sample TergutCo191P1_FD_187301 | JGI IMG/M metagenome (GOLD analysis project Ga0209755, IMG submission 187301) | Cornitermes sp. P1 segment gut microbial communities from Petit-Saut dam, French Guiana - Co191P1 (SPAdes) (version 2) | ecosystem: Host-associated > Arthropoda: Insects > Digestive system... | reverse complement strand
TCTTGCAGAATTGAAATTTCGCAAGACTCTATTGACATTTTCCGGGGTTTCGAGGTAGCTTCATAACATGACCGGTTAGCCGGCAAGGAGTGAATTATGGCCCAGGCCAGTAAAAACAGCCGTACTTCGAGCGCTTCGCAGAAATTCTTCTGCTCCTGCGGGGGCGAGGTCAAGATGAAGGCTCTTTTCGAGAGCGGCAAGGTTAAGAACGTCGCGGAATGCGAGAAATGCAAGCGGCTAGAACGCCGCCCGTCGGATTTTAAGTAGCCCTGGAAACCGCGGTTCCCAGGGAAGCACTGATTAAATCCAATGGGGATGCGGCATCTACGATGCCGAAATCAGTGCTACTTAACCGCATCTGCGCCATGCAGATGCAAGGGAACCGCTGAATTCCGCTTTAATCAGCGGTTCCCTAGGTTACGGTCCGAATCGGGTTTTGGAAGGTTTAGTAGACCTCTTGCGAAATTTCAATTTCGCAAGAGGTCTGGTGTCTCAAGCAAGGGGTCTGCCGTAATGGTGGGCTAGTTTGTGAATTTATTTTTGGGGGTTCCCTTTGGCAAAGAAGAAGAGTTCGGCGGAGAAGCGTCACCGGCAGAGTGAGATTCGGAGGATGCGGAACAAGGCGGTCAAGAGTGCGGTAAGAACCAGCGTCAAAAAGTTCGTCGCATTGGCACAGAGAAAGGACATGCCGGAAACCGGCATTGCCGAATCTGAGGCTGCGCTTAAGGACATGATCAAAAAGATGGACACGGCGGCGCGCAAGGGTGTAATCAAGAGAAACGCTGCGGCGCGCAAGAAATCCAGGATGCAGAAATTCTTCAATTCCCTGAAAGCGGCGCAGTAGGGTTTTGCCTTAGTGTGGATGCCTGATCTGTGAGGGGTTATGGCGGAGAAAAAAGTCACCAAAGCCGATGTCGTGAACGCCCTGTACGAAAAAACGGGGATGAATCGCAAGGAAGTCCGTATGGTGCTGGATCTTTTTGTTCACGAAGTCAAGTCGGCCTTGATGCGGGGTTGCGTCATAGAGCTGAGGGGTTTCGGCACTTTCGAGGTTAAAGTGCGGAAGGCCCGTTCCGGCGTGCGTAACCCCAAGACCGGCGAGGTCATTTCGGTGCGTTCGCGCGGCGCCGTGTCTTTTCGTCCGGGGCGCGAACTGAAACGGGATGCCTGGAACATCGCCGAAAATACGGCGGATGCGGCGGTTGAGAGTCCGGAGGACTCGCTTCCCCTTGTATGATTAAATCGTTTGCCGCGGGTCTTGGGCTTACGGCTCTTGCCGCTTTGCTTTTCGCCGGGTCTTTTCCCAATCCGTTAATCGAGAACGGACTTCCCGTTTTTGCGTGGGTTGCCCTTGTTCCGGTCTTTTTCCTGCTGTACAGGGCAAGCCTTGGGGCATCCGCTTTATGGGGGGCGTTGTACGGCTATACCGCTTACCTGCTTTTCAATTACTGGCTTGCGTCTTTTCATCCGCTTGCGGGGATCATCGTCCACGGCATCTACATGCTGTACATGGCCCTGCTGTTTTTGGCGCTCAAACTTGCCATCGTTTTTTTCCCCAGGCGGGCCTACTTCGCCCACTGGGTTATCTGGCTTGCCTATGAGTACGTTAGCACCCTTGGCTTTCTGGGCTATCCCTACGGGGTGATCGGGTACTCGCAGTGGCGCGTGCTTCCCGTCATCCAGATTGCCGACATTTTCGGCGTGTGGGGAGTTTCCGCGCTTGTGGTGTTTCCCTCCGCGTGGTTGGCGGCGGCATTTGCCGCTGGTTCCGGGGGCGGGCCGGGGGCGCTTGCGGCGAAGTTTCCGGTGGCGGTCGCGGCTTTGGCCCGTAAGGCCGCGTTTAAAGTGGTGGTTTTCTACCGCAGGGAAAGGGTTTCGGCAATCGGCTGGTTTGCCGCGTTTGTCGCCGCGCTGTTTTACGGTTTCGCGGTTCCGGCTGACTTTTCCGACGCGCCTCATACGAACATTGCCCTAATCCAGCACAACACCGATCCGTGGAGGGGTGGGTTGGCGGATATCCGCAGAAACCTTGAGATTCTTACCCGCCTTTCCGACGAGGCGTTGGCGGCGTACCCGAAACCCGACATGGTGGTCTGGTCGGAGACGGCCTTCGTCCCCAGAATTCACTGGAACCGGACCTACAGGCCCGATCAGGACGCATGGCTGCTGGTAAGGGATCTTCTGGACTATATGGCGGGGCAGGACGTTCCCTTCGTCATCGGCAACCACGACGGGCGCAGGGATCCCGTAAGAAACCCCAATTTTTTGGAAGGCTTTCGCGTGGACTTCAACGCCGCGTTGCTTTTCGAGGGCGGGGAGATTACCGAGGTCTACCGCAAGATGCATCTGGTGCCTTTCACCGAGCATTTCCCCTTCCGAGACCGGTTTCCGCGGGTCTACCAATGGCTAAGGGATGCCGACACCCATATCTGGGATCCCGGAACCGAGTTCACTGTGTTTTCCGGTCCCGGTTTCTACTTCTCGACCCCTATCTGCTTCGAGGATTCCTTCGGCTACCTGCCGCGGGCGTTCGTGCGGCGCGGCGCGGAGGTGATCGTGAACCTTTCCAACAAGGCCTGGGCCGGGAGCCTTACCTCGCAGAACCAGCAGCTTGGCATGGCGGTGTTCCGGGCGGTCGAGAACCGGCGATCCGTGGTCCGCGCCACCTCGTCCGGGCAGACCGCGGGCATAGCCCCCGACGGAAGGGTGGTCGCCATGGCCCCGCCCTTCGCCGAGGCGTGGCTTACCGTCTCGGTTCCTATCATAAGGGACCGCGCCACGATCTACACGCGCTTCGGCGATTTTTTGGGGATCGGTTTTGCGATTGCCGCAGTTTTGTTGTTGGTTGTAGGTGGCGTGTTGAGGGTGCGGGCGAAAACTCTACGCAAAACACCAAAAGCATTGTAATTCCCGACAGTTGCTATTGCATTTGCCATGAGGTAGAATAGGCGTATCCTCGGGTTTTTGACCAACGTTGCCAAAAGGCGAGAGCTTCCTTAGTTTGGCGAAAACCTGATAGAGAGCGCACTTAGGTAACCGCACCGCCCCAAGCGACAGTGCGGTTACCGCACATCATGCGCTGTAAAATTTGCTGAGGGTGCCTTTAATTTCCTACGGCCATCATTAGTTCCATCCGCAATTCTTCGCTGACTTCCCTATCCTGACCAGGAGTCCAGTTTCCTCTGGCATCCTGCCACTGGCCTTCCACGTTTAAGGTTACCTGCGTGCGAGCCGGATTAAAAGTAACGGAAACGCGAACCCGATACCTATCGAGAGTTTGACCCCTAGGTGTGGTCCATGTCCTCCAGTTGGTTCGTATGAACCCCGCATCGGGCTGTAAAGTTTCAGTCAAAAAGTTGTTCTGTAGCAAAACAAATGACACCTCCCTAAACGCTTGGTCGAATTCCAGACCTGGCCTAAGCATAATAGTGACGCTACTAGCTTGCCCGCGTACAAAGGAGCGAGGTGGCCCACCCATTGCGCACCCAACAACCGCCATCCCGAATACCAGCGCCACCGCCAGCATTCCCACACTGAACCTTCTTCTTTTCATGTTGCCTCCATAAAATTCTTCTTTATCTTCCACGGAATACTGTCCGCCACAGCCGTTCAAACAAAGCGCACCACGTGCGGTTTTCGGCAAGACAAAATTCGTGGCGGTAATTCATGCGCCGACGATCGCTTTCTGCCTTCGGAAAACCGTATGAAAATCCACTTGATTCGGTAATACCGATATTTCATGCTATCAGCTGTTTGATTCTGTGTCAAGCTATTAATTTAAAATTTCGGCATAAGGTGGATATTTTCTTTTTATGGAAGAACAGGAATTAAGGGGCATTTTGGGCAACAATATCAAGCGCTGCCGGTTGAAAAACAACCTTTCCCAGCTGTCATTGGCTGAGAAAGTGGATATATCGACCAATTTCTTGAGCGACATAGAGCGTTCCAAGGCGTGGGTTTCGCCGACCACGTTGGTAAAACTGGCTTCCGTCCTGAAAATCGAACCCTACGAGCTTTTTAAATCGGATGCCCTTTTGACGGACAAGGAAAAGGGCATTCTGCAGAGTTACGCGGATGAAAATCTAAAAGCCGTTCTAAGTGTCATAAACCAACTGCGTGAAAATTAGGGTTGTGATAGCGAAAGCGTGGTAAACCAAAGGCCCCAACCGCGTTATTGATTATCTGCGGCGTTTTGTATATAATGGTGGTGTGTGCAAGGAAACGAGCCGCCGCGGGTACGAACGAGGTTCCCGGGGGCTTTCCGGATAAAACTGCCAAAGCTGGGAAAATCCCGCAAAGAAGGAAGAGATGAACGCCCGAAACAAGATTTTGATAATCGATGACGATCCCGTGAACCTCGATTTTTTCCAACTCATGCTGAGCAAACTCGGTTTTGAGGTGGGGGAAGCCACCGACGGACTGGATGCGCTGGAGAAACTCAAGGAATTCCATCCCGACATAATTCTTCTTGACAATATCATGCCCAAGATGTCAGGCTGGGAGTTGACGAAAACCCTTAAGGAGGATGTCCTGTACCGGGACATTCCCATCATCATGTTTTCGGCCCTTGACGACGTGAAGGACAAGATTGCCGGGTTCGAGCTTGGGGTTGACGACTACATCACCAAGCCGTTCAATTTTTCCGAGGTGCTGGCGCGGATAAAGTCGATTCTGCGTACCCGCGAGCTGTTCGCGCAGGTCGCGATGCGCGAGTCCCGCCTTAGCCTTGCCGAGGAACTGAGCCAGGACATGCGGCAGACCCTTTCGGATTTCGCCAAGGGCATCGACGCCCTGGATGCGGCGGTCGCGGAGGGGGGATCGGGCGACATTCTGGACAAGACGGCGAAGATTCGCAGGCTTGTCGAGGAACTGGATACCAGGGTCGGCAAGACGATCTCCGAGTGGGAGGATCTCAAGAAGAACGAAATCGGGCTTTCCGCGTTGGAAAACGAGGCGAGGAAATTTCCCCGGCAGGAACAGCGGTAGCCAATGTCCAAACAAGAAAGAAAGAGAAAAGAGACCCCGGTGGTGACTTTGGGGAAAAAGACTTCTTTTACCGGACATATCAAATTCAGCAAGACGCTCCATGTGCGCGGAAAGTTCAAAGGAACCATAGAGGCCACGGGCGCGCTGATTGTTGACAAGGATGCGGTGGTGGACGCGGATCGTATCGAGGTAAGTTCGCTTACCGTGTACGGGACGGTGATCGGGGATGTCGTCGCATCCGACAAGGTTGACATGATGAGCGGATCCACGGTACAGGGCGATGTTACCGCGGCCAAGCTGAGGATTGCCGATGGCGTTCTGTTCCGGGGTCAGTGCAGCATGACTGGTGCCGACGCCGAGCCGGAGATATTTTCCCGTCCGGCCGGGGAAATCAAGGCCGAGCTGGCGCGTCCGGACGGCCGGGCGAAATGACCCGCGATAACTGGAATAAGCGCTTGACAAACCGTGGGCAGTGGGCTAGAATGGTATCGTTAATCCAAAGCGCATGACTTTTGCTCGGTGTTTTGGTTCTTTGTCGAGCCTGTTAATTCATAAATATGCAAATCTTATTGCCTGCGTGCATTGGTGTGCGCATGCGGCTTCGTGCCATGTGCGTAAAACGGCAATCCATATATAGGTGGTTACAACAATGGGGATGATTCGAAGGGGTAGAAAACCTAAAATCTCGGAAAGCGAGGATGCCATGAATCCGGAAGAGACGACTTCACAGGCGGAAGAGAGCGGCGATTCACAGGGGAGTTTTTCGTTCGCTGCGGAAACGGATACGAACGAGGCTAGCGAAAGACCGGCCCGTGCCATTGTGCGAAAGACGACGAGAAGGCCCCCGCCCTCACACGACAATCGTAGGGGCCGTCAGGGGGGGTATTCGGAAGGCGGGTCTTCTGGGTATCGGGGCAGGCCGAACAACAGGGGCGGTGCCGGCGGCAGACCCCACTCTGGGATGGACATGCATCATCACCACGGAATGGGTGCCCATGACATGGGCGCCTACGGTGGCGGGCAGAACGATCATGCCGAATACGCCCAGGGCGAATCTGCGGCGGACATGCCCTTGCCCGACTTTCCCACGTTGCCCTCCATGCCCAACCTGTACGGCAAGCCGGAACCCCGGCTGGATCAGGACAACGGCAAACCGCGCCTTACCATCAACGAGCTTATCCGGCTGAACATGAAGGATCTGCGGGATCTCGCCGTTTGCTATGGCATTTTGCAGGACGACATGGTCGCCATGAAAAAGCAGGAGGTCGTCTTCGCCCTGCTCAGGGCGCACACCGAGCGCGGCGGTATTATCTACGCCTACGGCTCGCTGGAAATCCTTCCGGACAGCTACGGCTTTCTGCGCAGCCCGCAGAACTCGTATCTGCCCGGCCCGGACGATATTTACATCAGCCCGAGCCAGATTCGGCTTTTCGGCCTTAAAACCGGCGACACCGTTTACGGCCAGATTCGCAGTCCAAAGGAAGGGGAGCGTTTCTTCGCCATGCTGCGGGTTGAGACTGTCAACTACGACGACCCCACCGTGGGCCAGACTCGCATCCCCTTCGACAACCTCACCCCCCTGTACCCGGATCGCAAGCTGGACTTGGAGACCGGTACCGAGGCCGTGAGCGAAAGGATCATCAACCTGTTTTGTCCGATAGGCAAGGGCCAGCGCGCGCTGATTGTCGCGCCACCGCGCACCGGCAAGACGATCATGATGCAGAAGATCGCCAACGCAATAACCAAGAACCACCCCGAGGTGTATCTTATCGTCCTGTTGATTGACGAACGCCCCGAGGAGGTCACCGACATGGAGCGCACGGTGCGCGCCGAGGTCATTTCTTCGACTTTCGACGAGCAGGCGACGCGCCACGTTCAGGTTACCGAGATGGTGCTGGAAAAGGCTAAGCGGCTTGTGGAACACAAAAGGGACGTGGTGATTCTGCTGGACTCGATTACCCGCCTTGCCAGGGGTTACAACCAGACCGTCCCGACTTCGGGAAAGATACTGTCCGGTGGCGTTGACTCCAACGCGTTGCATAAGCCCAAACGCTTTTTCGGCGCGGCGCGCAATATCGAGGAAGGCGGCAGTCTTACGATTATCTCCACCGCGCTTGTGGAGACCGGCAGCCGCATGGACGAGGTCATTTTCGAGGAGTTCAAGGGTACCGGCAACATGGAAATCAACCTTGACCGTCGAATTTCCGACCGCCGCCTGTTTCCAGCGATCAACATCAAGAAATCCGGCACGCGCAAGGAGGAGCTTCTGCTTAACGAGGCCGAACTCCAGAAGATATGGGTTCTTCGCAAGGTCATCAATTCGATGGACGATATCGAGATCATCGAGATGCTGGTTGACAGAATGAAGAAAAGCAAGAATAATGAAGCATTCCTGCGTTCGATGAACACCGGTAGCGCCGGGTCGGATTGAACGCGGGTTTGATTACCGAGGGATTGATAAGGGAAAAGTCGATGAAAGAGAAGATACACCCCAAATACGAAACGACAACCATTTCCTGCGTATGCGGAAACGTTATCGAAACCCGTTCCACCGTCAAGGGGCTTAAGGTGGAAATTTGCTCCGCCTGCCACCCTTTCTTTACTGGCAAGCAGAAGCTTGTCGATACGGCCGGGCGAATCGAGCGGTTCAGGAAGAAGTACAACATCAAGGAGTAGCGTCCGGTTCCTGGCTTTCAGCCGAGAACTGCGGTCAGAACGAAGGCTTTGGGCGTTTTTCTGCCTTTGAAGTCCTCGTCTATGGTTTTGCCATTTCCGCGTCCAGGCCGTTCAGGGCGAAGTTGTCCCGTCCCCATGCAAGATAGGTGTTGGAAAGATCCACCGAGTCGGTGGAAGCTGCGCCGCCCGACGCTGCGTATATCGAAAATGACGCGGTGTAGCAAAAGAGGTTTAGCACCCGCTTGCCCTGCGAATCGGCCTTTACCATGCGGCGCATGGCTCGGCGATCCAGAAACAGCCCGGTATCCAGGTAGTCGGACAGGTTTACTTTGAATTTCAGCCCGTTTGCGAAACATGTCTTCAGTAATGAACTGTTTGCGTGTTTTTGTCAATAAGTCGCATTGCCTCAAAACAAAAACCTAGCCCAAATTAAACTGGTTCCTACCTGGCGAGAAAGAGAGAAAATCATTACCGAGAGCAGAAACATGCCACTATCTGACAGCGTATCACTGTAACAAACCGCCTCCCAGATCTCGCCATTTGACAGAAAGCCCTCACCCTGTTACCATTTAAGTCAAGACTAAAACCAAGGAGTATCTGTGGCAAAAGAAGAAGCGATTGAAGTTGAAGGCATCGTCCGAGAGGCCCTTCCCAACACCATGTTCCGAGTGGAACTTGACAACCAGAAAGGGTACCTCATTTTGGCCCATCTTTCGGGAAAAATGCGGAAACATTACATCCGTATCGTTCCAGGCGACAGGGTGCGGCTCGCCCTTTCCCCCTACGACCTGAGCCGGGGCAGGATCATCTACCGCGAACGCTGATTGCGCTAGTCATCTTCTTTCGCCGTCTCTTTCAACAGTATCCATGTCACTCCTTCCCCGCCGGCGGATGCTTTTCCTCTGCCGCTTTCACCGGCAAAGGGGCAGTATTCGATAAAGTCCATCACGACCCGTCTCAGCACCGCATCGCCCGTGGAGTGATTCCCCTTGCCGTGGATCACCAACACTTTCTCAAGGCCCTTTGCCTTTGAATCATCGAAAAAGGTCCCCAAAGCCAGCCATGCCTCGTCCCTGGTCTTTCCGTGTATGTCAATCTGTGCGTCTGGTTTTTTGTTCCTAAGCCTACGGCGTTTTTCCTGTGCGCTCGCCCGTCGGCCTCGTTCCCCATCCTTATCGTATGGCCCCCTTGCGCGAATAGGGATGTTCACACTCGCCCGTCCCCAAGCCTCCGCCGAGATGGCGCCACCGCCGATGTTCTGCCTTTCCCATTTGTCCAAAATCGTCCCAAAATCCATGTCCAGCCCCCTTAGTACAGGATTATATTTTCCCCCGGAATCCATCCGGAGATTCCGCTTGCGTCAATCGCCGTAACCAGCACCCAGTGTCCGTTCCGCCCGTCCGTTCCCCCTGCGCCGCTTTCCCTGCCTATCGTTACCGGCTGGCCTTCCCGGAAGCGGGCGATTTCCTCGCCGGCGGGATCGGGAATTCGCCTGACCGGCGTTCCTCGCAGAACGGCGGTGCGAGGGTTTCGTTCCCTGAAGAACGGCAGGGCAGGCCTTCGCCGCTCGTCATGCGTGCTGGCAAGACCAAGTGCGGCTTCCGCCTCGCGTCTGACTGCGGCGAACAAGGCCCTGGCGCGGTGATCCCTTTCGTTCTGCCGAAGCACGGCCAGCGCGTTTGCCCTGTAGCCCCTTTCCCATAAGTTCAGCGCGGTAAAGTACACAACTTCGAATTCGCCCTGGTGTCTTTCGTGAAGGCGCGGGTTTGCGGCCCGGGCTACTTCGCAGGAAGGGAAGGGTAGGGTAGGGCCGGCCATAACCGGCACTGCGGTTTCCGCTTCTGGGGCCGTGATTACGAATCCCCTGGCCGACTGGTTTACGGGTATATGCAGGGCGGGTATTTCGAAGACCGCATCGCCGTATGAAAACTGGCGTTGTTCAAGGGAAAAGGAGCCGGCTTCCAGCGGGATAAGGCGCAGTCTAAGCACCGTTCCCTGTGCCGCTTCGAATTGTGCAATCGGAAGCGACTCCAGTATGTGCCCGGGCGGCACGGCGGGCATGAACAGCCCGGCTCTGGGCAAGGGAGGTCTGGTGAGAAACCTATCCAAATTGCCAGATTCCGGCGGCGGGTCGCCCACAATGCGTAACGTAAAAACAGAGCGCTCGCCCGTGACAAGGCTTTCTGGAATTCCCGTCCAGGCGGTTCCGTAATGTAACGCTCCCCCCTGCGGATCCTGCACCATCAACGTGAAAGGTCTGGTAATTGCCTGCCCCTGCGGGGTGACAACGGTGAAAGGATCGAATGTAAAGATTCCTGGCCTGCTCAGCACGAAGCGGTATTCCGTGGCCGTCCAACGCTCGTAGGCCGCGGCATGAGGCGCACCGGTAAGCCACGAACCGAAATTCACAAGCCGGGAACCCTGCAGCACCTGCTCCAGAACAAGGCCCTCGGCGAAAGGCGGTTCCAGCACGCTGACCTGATTTGGGTTGCCGTAATCGACCAGCACGGTGAACACCCAGGTCGAGCCCGCAAGAGGGGTTCCCTCCGAAACCTCGATCATGATGCGGGGGCCGTCCTCTGCGTACAGGAAGCCCGCAGCCATCAGCGCAAACAATGTCGCAATTGCGGACTTTCGGACGATCGTGCTTCTCAATGTTGTCGGTGATGTCACTGTAGACGATCCCTCCCAAGCTGGCAATCTATTTTATTCCGGGCTAACGATCGTCCCCCGGTGCATAATCCTCTTCAGGCCATTCCTGGCTTCTCCACTGTTCCACTTCACGCTGCTGGATGTATTGGAACGCCAGTGCCATGGCTTCCGTTGTCGTCCCCTCGCCGTTGCCCCCGATGCCGGAACCATCATCCCTCTCAATCGACATCAGGCTCAACTCAAGGTTCCGCATCGCCTCGATTCTCCCGCTGCTCACCCTGAGCGCCTGGCGAAACGAATTCGCAGCTCCCGCAAAATCCCCTTTGCTGAATAGAACCATTCCCGTATTGTAATGGTTACGATATCGAAGCTCCCGGTGCAGGGTGTCCGGTAGGGTCTCTAGAATCCGCTCGGCGGCGGCGAAACGGTTGAGCGCGGCTGTTTCTTCGCCAAGGGCGAAAAAGACCAGCCCAAGGCCGTATTCGGCATAGGGCTCGACCCCGCGGTGTTCAAGGGCCTCCAAATACAGGGAAATAGCGTCGGTGTACATGCCCCGCGCGCTCATGAAGTTGGCCCGCATGATCAGCAGCCTGCCCGGGGCCTCGGCGCAGCCGCCGAAAAACAGGGGCAGGGCGAGAAGCAGGATGCAGGTTGCTGCCCCGCGGATCGCCTTTCGTGGGTCTGTTCTCACTCGTCAGTCCTCCGTCCGCCGGGATGGTGCTCTTTCATGTTTTTTTGAGGGTTCGGAACGTCTTCGAACCTGATTTTACCTGACTTTCGGGGGAAAATCAAGCGGACGGCGAAGACAAGCTCCGCCGAATTTCTAGCCCCTTCCGCCGGCAAAAACAAACTGAACTTCCAACGATAAATCCTAATCCCCTTCCTTAATGCGCGTGATTTTTGATTGAAGTGGCGTACCCCTTGCGGTACGATTTGTCTTAAAAGCAACTGCGAACAGGAAAGGTACCCAAAGAGTACGATTCAAAAAGCCTATCCTAATCCTGATCTGGGCGGGACAAAACAGGACGGTATCTTGATATGAGAAGACTATACTTTGCTTTGGCCATGCTGGCTGTGGTATCGATGGGATGCGCGCGGCAAAGGGCCGCCGATGGCGCGGCCGCAAATGGTGTCGCGATATGGGTAGGCAGCAGGCACTTTACGGAGCAGTTGATCTTAGGGCAGATTACCATGCAGGCATTTATGGCAAGCGGTATTCTGGCGAAGGATATTACCGGAATGTACGGCACGAAGATCATCCGCGGTGCACTTGAAGGCGGGGAAATCGACGTGTATTGGGAATATATCGGAACCGCATGGTATGTGATCATGGATCAGGAACCCGTCGAGAACGACACCAGGCGTTGGATGTTCGAACGAGTCAGGGAAATGGACGCTCCCAACGGAATCGTCTGGACTGAACCCGCGTTGCTGGTCAACCGATTTGCGCTGGCCATGACGCGGGAGCGCTCGCAGGCCCTTGGGATTCGCACGTTGAGCGAACTGGGCGCTTACACGATGACCAATCCCGGGCAACTTTCACTGGCAACCATACGCGCGTTTACGGTACGGCCAGATGGTCTGCCGGGGCTAAGGGAAGCCTACGGCATAGATTTCTTCGGGAACATAAGCCTGATGGTTCTGAGCATGGCGTACTATGCCCTTGCCAACGGTTTCGTGGACGTGTCCATGGCCATGAAAACCGATTGGAGAATACAGCATTACGACCTTGTTGTTTTGGAGGACGACAAGAACTTTTTCCCGTTCTACAGTCTGGCCCCGGCCGTTCGCGCCGATGCGCTGGAACGTTATCCACAGATACGGGACATTCTGAATTTAATAGCGGCGCGGCTGAGCGATGAAGCGATACAGGATCTGAATTTTAGGGTTGACAGGGATGGAATGAGCCCCGCCGAAGCTGCAAAACGCTGGCTGAGGGCCGAGGGTTTCACCTTATGAGCAAAGAAGGGACATTGCAGGGGGCGTCTATATGGTGGGCAAATTTAAAAATCAAACCGTCGTCACCAAGCTACTTGTCTCTTTTTCGCTTGTCATAGCCATGTTTACCTGCTCGCATATATATTCCGCCTTTTCCTATTGGCAGGCATACAAGTTGCACCTTTACAGGACAGATTTCGTAGTCGCAAGGGCGGGATACCTGCTGGAATTTTGGCGAAGTTTCACCGAGTTTAGGCGGCTGCAGCGAAACTCGTTTATGTGCCCAGCCTGGTTGCAGGAGTCCGACACGCTCATGCGGATTGAGTACGAGGAGGCGATGACCGGAACCCATGTGGGACTTCATCGACTGGCCGCCGAGTACATGCATTCCGTTACAACCGATCCTTTGTTCGATGCCAGCGCGGTATTCGTCAGGGTAACGACCATGCGGGAAATCCTGACCTATCTAGATCTCATCTACGATTTATTCAAGGAGAATTTTTTCGTAGGCGGCACTGACAGCCACCAGATCGGCAACGTGCCGGATTATATCATTACCGTGGAAAACAGTTTGCAAGTATTAAGACACTTCGCCGACCAAGCCGGCGAGGAGATTTTGCTGCACATAGAAAAAACCCTGCAAAACATCCTGTTGCTTACCGTGGGAATCATACTGTTGGTTGTAGCGGTGGCAATAGCGTTGGCGTTCTTTGTTATCAAGGCTGTCTCAAATATGGCAATTGAAAAGGAGCTGATGCTCCTTAACGCCATGCCTTTCGCCATCGATTTGTGGGACGACAACTATACCCCTGTGGACTGCAACCGCAAAACTCTGGAGATGTTTGGCTTGTCTGGCAAAGAGGATTACTTCAGGCGGTTTTACGAACTCGTGCCTGAGACCCAGCCCTGCGGTACCCCTTCCAGGGAAAAGATCCAGTTTTACATGGAGCAGACGATACTGGAAGGCCATGCCAGGTTTGAGTTGCTGCGCTTTACGGCGACCGGGGAACCGCTGCCCACCGAAATCGCCCTTGTGCGCACGGAACGCAGGGACAAGTTTGTAATCGCATCCTATTCCAGCGACTTGCGCGAGATAAAGGCGGCAAAGGCCACCGCCGCCGACGCCGAGGAAAGGGCCGCCCTTCTGGTGGAGGCCCTGCCAACGGCCTGCCATTTGCTCGATTCCGAATTCAACGAGATTTGGTGCAACCAGACCGCCGTGGAATTGTTCGCCAAAGGCCCCGGCAAATCCTTCGTAAACCCAAACCCCAAAAACGGCGAAGTCGAAAGTTGCCATCATGACTGCCAAACCTGCGAGTTTCTGGGGCTCGATACCTGCATTGCCCGCAGATACCTTATCGAGAACCCCCATGTCATCCTCCACAAAGACAAAGGCCAGGAGGAATACCGAAGGTTAACGGTGGAAGCCTGCAACAAGGCCCTGGCCAACGGCAGATACAGGTTCGAGGTGGATCATGTGGCCTTGTACGGCGAGGTCCTCCCCGGTGAGGTAACCATAATACCAATAAAATACCGCGGGCAAAACGCCTTTGCCTGTTATGTGCGCGACATGCGGGAGGAAAAACGGCGGGAGATGGCCGAGGAGGAAAGCCGAGCGAAATCCCGTTTCTTGGCCCGCATGAGTCACGAAATCCGCACTCCCATGAACGCCGTTTTGGGTATCACCGAAATACAACTCCAGAAAGAGGGACACCCTCCCGATACCGAGGATGCTTTTCTGCGTATCCAAAGCTCATCCAATATGTTGCTTACGATCATCAACGACATTCTGGATCTGTCCAAAGTGGAGGCGGGCAAGATGGAAATCCTTCCCGAAACCTATGAAGTTGCAAGCATGATTGTCGATACCGTGCAGCTTAACATCATGCGCGTGGGAAGCAAAAACATCGAATTCAAACTGGAAGTGGACGAGCGGCTGCCCACCCACCTTATAGGTGACGAACTTCGCATCAAACAAATTTTGAACAATATTCTGTCCAATGCGTTCAAGTATACCCATGAAGGGCATGTCACATTGTCAGTGGGTATCGATGTTGAGGAAAGCTGCGTCGAAAGCGAAACCAGCGACAAAGTAACGTTGATCATGCGCGTGCAGGACACCGGGCAGGGAATGACGCAGGATCAGATAAGCCGTTTGTTTGATTTTGAATTTACGCGGTTCAACCTGCGGAGCAATCGCGTCATCGAAGGCTCTGGACTTGGCATGACCATAGCTTATCAGTTGGTCAACATGATGGGGGGCGAGATCAAGGCGGAAAGTGAAATCGATCGGGGCAGCGTCTTCATAGTGCGCATACCACAAAAACCGGGCAGCGATAGCGCGATAGGAAAAGAAACCGCAGAAAGCCTGCAAAATTTTGAAATCTCGCAAAAATCATTACGGAAAATGTCCAAAATGCGGTGTATCCCCATGCCCTACGGTCGGGTGCTGGTGGTTGACGACGTGGAGTCCAATCTGCATGTTGTCAAGGGGATTTTGGCGCCGTACAAGATAGCCGTGGAAACCGTAACTGGCGGGCGCGACGCCGTGGAAAAAATCAGGGCTGGGGAAGTGTACGACATAATATTCATGGATCACATGATGCCAAGTATGGACGGGATCGAGGCGACCAAGCTTATACGAGAGTTGGGTTACACTCACCCGATCGTGGCGCTGACGGCGAACACGATAAAAGGCGTTTCGGAGATGTTTTATAACAACGGGTTTTCGGGTTTCGTGCCCAAACCAATAGACATAAACCTGTTCAATTCGTACCTGGTCCGCTACATACACGACAAACAGCCACTCGAAGTGATCGAGGCCGCAAACCGGCTGTACGCCGATGCGGAAACTACCGACAACTTGCTTGACAGTCTGCGGGAGTCGTTTTTACTTGACGCCCGAAGGGTGGTCGATGTTCTGGATTCATTGATCCAGGGGCAGAAGCTTGACAAAGAGGGACTGAAAGCCTTCGTGATTCAAACCCATGCGATGAAAAGCGCCTTCTTCAACATCGGGCGGACAGGTTTGTCCAAGGCGGCATTCGCTCTGGAGACTGCCGGGCGGGAAGCCGACATTGCGATGATAAGGGCGTCCGCACCGCAGTTTATAGACAGCCTGCGGGAAGTGATAAAGGAGTTGTCGCCGGAGGACACCGGGCAGGACGCGGTCGATGAGGATTTGGATTTCCTTAGGGGCCAATTCGATATTATAGCGAAGGCTTGTGAGCAGTTTGATCCCAGTATTGCCAACAGGGCGCTTGACAAGCTGAACCAAAAACAATGCTCAAAGAGTACAAAAGAATTCATGAAGAACATCGCCGCCAATTTGCTCTACGGTGATTTCGACGAGGCCGCCGCGACTGCAAATCGGGCCGCAAGTGCGATGCAGTTTATATCTGATATAAAACAGGGGTCTTGAGTCGCCACCCTGATTATATCATCATTTTCGCGGAAACCCTTCGCATCCAGAGACAAAGTTGGGCCATCCTGCTATACTCATGAATAAGATGAGCCACCACTTTATCGACCATGAATACATAGAAGGCTTGCTTGAAGAAGCAAAACAGGCCGACAATGCCGCCATTAGCCGCATTTTGGACAAAGCGGAGCATTTTGAGGGCCTTTCCCACCGCGAAATAGCCTTGCTTCTGGTAAACGACAACCCCGGGCACCTTGATCGCATATTCGCCATAGCCGGGGATATCAAACGCCGTATCTACGGCAATCGCATCGTGATGTTCGCCCCGCTGTACGTCAGCGATTTCTGCGTGAACCGTTGCGCATATTGCAGCTTTAACAGGGGCCATGATTTTGATCGCCGCAAACTCACGATGGACGAGGTGCGGGAGGAGGTGAGGATACTTGAGGAGATGGGGCACAAACGTCTGGCACTGGAGACCGGCGAGCATGACGGGGAGTGCCCCATCGACTATGTGCTTGATTGCATCAAAACCATCTATGACATGAAGTTCAAAAACGGCGAAATACGCCGGATCAACGTGAATATTGCGGCGACCTCGACCGAAAACTACCGCAGGCTGAAGACTGCGGGAATCGGCACCTACATACTTTTCCAGGAAACTTACCACGAGCCGACTTACGTCCGCATCCACCAAGCCGGGCCCAAAAAGGACTTTGCTTGGCACCTTACCGCTTTCGACCGCGCGCAGGATGCCGGGATTGACGATGTAGGCGCAGGTGTCCTTTTCGGCCTGGCCGATCCCTATTTCGAGGTTCTGGGCCTTCTGATCCACAACGAACATCTGGAAAAAAAATACGGCACGGGTTTTCACACGATTTCCGTGCCGCGCATCTGTCCCGCGGGCGGGACGGACATTTCCGGTTTCGCCAAACCCGTGGACGATGCAATCTTTGCAAAAATCGTCGCGCTGATTCGTATCGCCGTTCCCTACACGGGGATGATCCTCTCGACGAGGGAAAACCACGACATGCGAAAAAAACTTCTGCGGGTGGGCATATCCCAGCTTAGCGCCGGTTCCAGCACCGAGGTCGGGGGCTATGCGAAACGCCAGCGCAGTGAGGCGGCGTCACATTCGCAGTTTCTGGTTAACGATGATCGCAGCGCTCTGTCGATCATCGCGGAACTGATGGACGACGATTATGTTCCAAGTTTCTGCACGGCCTGCTACCGCAGTGGCAGGACGGGGGATCGCTTTATGTCGTTGGCAAAGTCGGGGCGAATAGGGGATGTCTGCCTTCCCAACGCTCTTATGACGCTTTGCGAATACTCGATGGACTACGGCGATGATGCGTTTAGGGAAAAGGCCGCTGCCCTTATAGAAAGGGAAATTCCGAACATTGCCGATATGGAAATACGCCAACGCACCACAGCCAACGTGGAAAGTCTACGCTTAGGCGGTGGACGGGACTTTTTTGTCTAAAACGCAAGTTAAAACCTGTTCAGCCTTACCCAATCCGCCAGACGGGTTTCAAGCGGGGCAATTCCTGCGTTGTCTGGTTGCGTGGTGCGTTCGCTCAAGTAGGGGAGTATGACGCGCTCCTTCATCATCGCCCAGTCGTTGGGAAGCACGTTGGCGGGGGAAAGGAAATCCTCTGGGGGGATGTGGCCGAGCAGCGCGGGGTAGAACTGGGGGAAAATCTGCTCGGTGACTGGGCGCAGGGCGGAAAACCCGCCGGCTATGCCGAAGGATGTTTCCATCTGCCTGAACTTGTGGCTTCGTTCCAAAAGGCTTCGCTGGGTATCCGCGCGGAAAAACCAGCGGACGAATGCGTCGGCGGCTCTGGGCGCACCGCTCCTTCTTACCAGACCAAGGTAGGCCGCTCCCTCGGCAAGCGGGATCGTATCCTGCTCGGCAATCCAGCGGAAATCAAGGTCGTTCCGTTGATCCTCGGCCAGGGTGAAAAACTCCGCACTGTCCATGTAGGCGAAAAGGATTCGCCCGGACAATATCATGTGCGCCGGCTGGATCGTGAAAAACCGGAACGTGAAATTATCCGTGGCCTGGGTGCCGGAATTGACTCTGGTGTTCCACTCGCGGATAAAGTCCGCCGCCCGTTCAATTGACGCGGAATCCCATTCCAGCGGGTTCGCCTCTGCGAAGGCCGCGTTAAACAGCGTCGCCGCGACGAACAAAAAATCGTCGTTCCAGGTCGGGGAAAAGCCCATCCGTGTGAACGCGGTGCCGGTTCTTGCGTTGAAATTCCCCCCCATTTCCTTCATTTCGTCAAGGCCGACGGTAAAGGGGTTGGCGAACTGCAAGCTTCCACCTGCCGCCGGATTGCGGGCGAAAACGGCAAACGGTGCGTTGAACGACACGGGCAAAAGGTACTGCCTTCCGTCAATGTTTCCCTTGGCAAGCAGGCGCAAGTAAAATGCGTCCTCGATCGGATTGTCGCCGCTTATGTACGCGTCCAGCGGCGCGAAGAAGGCCCGCGCCGAAGCGCCCTGCAGCCAACTTGCGACGACTATGTCGGGGCGTTCCCGCAAATCCCTGCCAGTGCCTAACTCCGCCAGCCTTTGGGCGGGGAAATCATGGTGGAACACTTCGATAACGTACCGATCCTGCGATGCGTTAAAATACTTCGCATAAAATGCGAAGTCGGGTCTGTCAGTCCAGAGTATTGCGACGTTGCTTTCTCTGGCGGAACAGGACGACACGAACAAAGCCGCCCATGCGATTAGTGGTACAACCACTAATGTCCACCGCAGGGCCTTGAAGTTTTTTTTGCTAAAAATCTTCATCCGCCAGCCTTTCCGCGGTCTCGTAAATTTTTTCCAACACGACATTGATTTTGTCCTCGTCGATACTCGAAAAAGCCATTCGCAGGCAGTTTTCGCCAAGGGAAACCAGCCCTATGCCATGTTTGGAAAGAAGCTCCTGCCGCATGGCCTCCGCATCCACCTTGCACAAAAAGGACATGAAGTAGCCAGAATTGAAGGGCAGGGCCTTCAGCACCGGATGCCCGGATCTTGCGTTGACGAAATCCTTCACAAGTTTGTAACGACGGTAAAGAACCGTCTTGTACGCCTCTTTCTCGGCCGGCGTGCGCGGGTCTTCCATCGCCTTCATCATCAGGTACTGGCTGCTGGTGTTGGTGCAGGAGATAGACGAGCGCAAAGCCCCGGTCAGTTTTTTTATCAGGGCCTCATAATGGGTCTGGTTCAGGCCCTTCGATGCGAAGGTGAGGAAGCCCATACGAAGCCCCCAGGCGTAGTCCTCCTTGATCGGGCCGTCGATTTTGATCGCAAGCACGCGTTCGTGAAGGTCGGCGAACTTAACGAACAGCGATTCCCCGGAAATGTCGTCCTCGTAGAACATGCCGAAGTATGCGTCGTCGCATATGACCAGCACGTCCGCGCCCCCTTCCGCGGCTTCCCGGATGATTTCCACCAGTGCGTCCCCCTCCGCGGCAGTGGGGGAGTAGCCGGAGGGGTTGTTGGGGAAGTTGAAAAGGATGCGAACCGTGCCCGACCTTGCCATGTTCCGCACTGCGGCGCGGATCTCCTCGATATTCAGCCCCGAACCGCAGCCGAAAAACGGGATGTGGACGAGCCGCGCCCCGCGCCGAACCTCGAAGGTCAGCGCGTAATTGTCCCAGCAAGGGTCGCTGGTCAGAAGCTCGCTCCCTTTGCTTATGAACATGTCCGCGGTGCAGGAAAGCCCGCAGGTAAGCCCGGCCGTGACCACCGGCATGGAAATCCCCTCCGGATCAAGGGAAGGGTTTTTCTGGATAAGGAGGTCTTTCCAGATCGTCCTTGCCTTTTCCACCCCGGCGGTTGGCGCATAGGCCACCGATTCCTCCGGAGCCAGGGTTGCCATGTTGTCGGCGATTGCCGAAAGAATCATCGGTTTGCCATTCGTATAGGCCATTCCGATGGTACCGTTAGCGAACGAGGCGGATTTTTTCGCCTCCGCGGCCTGGGCGACAATGCCCTTGGGGAAATAAAATCGCCGCCCCAAGTTGGACAGAAGTCTGCCGGCGACGGTTCCCTCGATTACTTTGTTGAGTTCATCTGCAAGTGGATTCATACAGCCGCAATACTTGCACATAAGGGTAAAAAGGTCAATAGTATGCTAATGACACGCAATCTGTGCCACTTGGCCCTGATCCTAAGAAGCCGTCCTTTCGGGGAATCGAACCGCGAGATCTGGCTTTTGAGCGCGGAGGCGGGGCTTGTTCGCGCCACGGTCTTTGGGGGGCCGAAAAGCCGCCTTCGTTCATACGCCTCGCCCTTTCATTCCGGGCAGGCGTGGATTTACCACGATCCGGTCAAGGACACGCGCAAGCTGACCGATTTCGACGTGCGTTCCTGGCGGCCCGGTATACGCGAAGCCTACGAAAGGGCGATGGCCTGCGACGCGGTGGCCGAGACGGTGCTTGCCTCGCACGGCGGAGGGGGAAACTGGGCCAGCGCGCTTTCGCTGACGGAGGCGGCACTGGATGCGCTGGCCGCGGCCGACGGCGAGACCTGCCCGCGCATCCTGCTGTGGTTCCTGTGGCAGTGGGCCGACTTTCTTGGTCTGCGGCCGGAGTTCACCCACTGCTCCCTGTGCGGGAGGCCGACATCCGCCGGCGAAATGCTCAGGTTTTCGCCGCGGGAAGGTGGGATGCTCTGCAGTGCTTGTCCAGGCGACAACGCCCGTGGCGGCGGGGCAGGGCAGGGGTTTGTGGAGGTCGGCCCCGGGTGCCGCCTGTGGCTGGAAACCGTGCGCCCGCTTTCCCCGGAGCAGTTGGGCCGTTATACGTTGGACGCAAAATCGTTCCGCGAGGTCAAGGCCTTGACGACCGCGATACTCGCCGGGATGTTGGGGAAGAGGCTGGGGAGCTGGGAGTGGTAGGGCGGTTTGCGTAACGGCCACGCAGCTACTTGTGCAAACCTTTGGGCTGTGCGGTGCTATTCAGGGAATTGTCGCATTCTTTAAAACCTTAACCATATTTTTCTTGACAACCGCAGTAGCGGCTCGTATCATTACCCCCAACGTTGCAGCAGAAATTCAGGGGGGATAATAAAATGGATATCGCCAAACGCCTTCAGGCAGAGGCAGTCAAGGACAGAACAAGAATGATTTTCGGGGCTTGTGTTATGACATTGCTGGTGCTGGCTGTTATTTTCGTCATCGTTGGTGTTACGGAAAACCGCACAGTGACTATGATAATTCTTTCGCCGATTATAATAGTCTTGTTTGCATTTGCCGTGTTCCTCATGTTGCGACTTATAAAGAAGATGGAGCACGACAGTTTCGGCGAAGGGATGCACCTTGTCATGGAAAGCGTGCCGATGGTTTCCGCCTTGCTTACCAAGGATCTCAAGCTGGTGTACTGCAACAAGGAAGCCCCCAAGTTGTACGGTTTCGGGAACAGGCAGGAATACTACGACAGGTTTTTCTCGCTCATGCCGGACTTCCAACCGGACGGCTGCAATTCGCAGGAGCAGATGGCCAAAAATATAAGAAAGGCTTTTCACAGCGGGAAGGATACTTTCAACTGGTGGAACAAGGCGGCGAACGGCGAGATTGTTCCGGTCAAGGTTACCTTTGTCAGCGTCTATTTCGATGGCGAGGATCATCTGCTGGAATTTACCAAGGACTTGCGCGAGGAGTGCGCAATCAAAAAGCAGGAGGACGCGCTAAGGGAAAGATCGCAGGCCATACTGGACTCCTCGCCATTGCTCTGCATTCTCTATGACAAGGACAGCAACGTTCTGGAGGTGAACAAGGAGGCGGAAAAGCTGTTCGGAATATCCGACAAGAATATTTTCGCAAATAATTTCAGGAAATTTTTTCCGAAGACCCAGCCAGACGGGTCCGATTCGTTCCAGAAGAGCATCGACACTTTGCGGCAGGCGCTCAGGGACGGCGAAGTGCGCTATGAGTGGATGTACCAGCACAGCGACGGGTCGCCGATTCCCACCGAGGAGATTTTCCACCGCATAACGATTGACGGCATCGACTATGTGATCGCCTACAGCCGCGACCTACGCAATTACTACAGGGAAAAAGAGAAGGATAAGCAGGTGCAGCAACAGATTCAGGCGATGATGGAGCAGCTTAACGGACATGTCACGGAACAGGCGGCCGCGGTTGCCGAGTCCTCCGCGGCCATCGAGGAGATGCTCACCAACATCCAGTCCGTTACCAGCACCCTGTCCAAGAACACGGAGAACGTGCGGGAATTGCAGGAAGCATCGGAGGCGGGGCATTCGAGCCTGAGCGGGGTGGCCGCGGACATTCAGGAAATCGCCAAGGAATCCGAGTCGCTTTTGGAGATCAACTCGGTTATGCAGACCATCGCGAGCCAGACGAACCTGCTTTCGATGAATGCGGCGATCGAGGCGGCGCACGCCGGGGAACTGGGGATGGGCTTCGCCGTCGTCGCCAACGAGATACGCAAGCTGGCGGAATCGGCCGCCGCGCAATCCAAGACAATCAGTTCGGTGTTGAAGAAAATCAAAGGTTCCATCGACAAGATAACCAGATCGACGGAAGGCGTGTTGAGCAAGTTCGACGCAATAGAAGCGGGCGTGATAACCGTGGCATCGCAGGAGAATAGCATCCTGAACGCAATGGAAGAGCAGGGGCAAGGGAGCCAGCAGATACTACAGGCCATTTCCCAAGTGAACGATATCACCCACAAGGTGAAAGAGGACGCACAGAAAATGGTCGAAAGCAGTGCCACGGCAATGCAGCAAGCCAAACGGCAAACCTAGGGAACCGCTGAATAAGTCAGCGGAATCAGCGGTTCCCTAAACATCATATCCTGAAATACGCCCTTATCTGAAAGCCGAAAATGTGTCTCGCCTGGGTGTTTTGGCCCCAGACGGGGATGACGTACTGCAGACGGAATTCCATGGGCAAAGGCCAGCCCATGAAAAACGCAGACACATAAGGGCCGACAGTGAGGCGGTGCACGTTGCCTTGATCTAGGTTATTAAGAATGTCAGCGACAGGGGGAGGTAGACCATCGGTAGCAGGGACATCTAGAACCGTAAATCCTGGGGTGAAAAAGTAGGTGAACGGCAGACCGGCTTCAATTGCTATCATGTTTTGCGTACGGTGAGTGAAGGTAGGATCTATCTCGAAAGTAAGATCATAGCGGAAGTTGACATCAAGTCCGCCGATGTCTATCGGGCCACCTGGCATGGGAGCCGTTGCCTGCATCAGCCCTGCAGTCGTTGCAGCCTGGGTAAGCCCGACATTCCTGAACGTCCCCCTTTGGGGGAAAAACCTGACCTCGTTAAAAAGGTTGAGGTAAAAGAATTGGCTGGGTACCCAGTCGAAGGCGCTTCGCAGCCCCAGACCGAATACGTGGCGATCAAGGGTGGCGACCCTGGGGGTACCTCCGGTCATCATCTCCGCAACCTCATCGGTAAAATCCCTGCCTGGCACGGGTATCATAACCCCAGGTGCAAAGGCCAGGCGGAACAAGTCGTTCTGTACTGGCGCGGTAGGGCCGATTATCTGTAGCTTCGCCCCAAGCATGATGTCCGCAGAACCGGTAACTCGACCGGAGACCCCACCCCCAAGATCCACGTCGGACCAGAGGTTGACTCCAGGGGCCCACTGCACGGCCGCGGTAATCCACGAGTTAATCCCGTACTCCAAGGCAAAACCCAGGTTGAACATCATAGTTTCCGCCGTATCGCCGCGGTTCCCATCAGTGTCGAACTCCTGGGTGGCCATGATAAACGTGGGTGCGATGTAAACCCGCCCCACCCGCGGCGGCATCACAAGGGCGTTGTCTGCGAACATTGCGGGTACCGAAATCATAAACGCCAAACCTAAAATCAGCAATCGTTTCATTAGAAACCTCCAACAATTTATTTAGGAGGGAGATGCGGCAAATCTTAGGCGCAATGTCCCAGAGGAAAACCCCATGAGAAAATGGCATCCGGCACCGCAAAACAGCCCGCCATGTAAAGAGCGTACATGGTTTCTAAAAAAAGGTCAAGTGGATGGGGACGGATGTTGACGACCAGTAGAAATGAGCCATGTTTCCGTTCAGTAGAAATGCTACCCTGCGTTCAGTAGAAATGGGCCCTTCAATCTCCCCGCCCGACAGGCTAAACTTGACCCACAGAATCATGCCAGCCACTCCTTGTAGGCAAGCAGAGTGTTAAGCTTATCGAGGCCAATCCAAATAGTTTTAACGCCCGGAG
>Ga0209755_10002688_pt1 | contig 23908 bp, 12 predicted proteins | sample TergutCo191P1_FD_187301 | JGI IMG/M metagenome (GOLD analysis project Ga0209755, IMG submission 187301) | Cornitermes sp. P1 segment gut microbial communities from Petit-Saut dam, French Guiana - Co191P1 (SPAdes) (version 2) | ecosystem: Host-associated > Arthropoda: Insects > Digestive system... | reverse complement strand
GATTCGTGCTGGGGGCTCTTACCCTGAAGGAAATACTGTTGGACTTTCAAGCTGACCACTCACATCTACCCAGTGCCACAGTTGAGAATAAATGGAGCTATACCTCAATCTGCCAAAATGCCTTCAGGATCTACAGAGGGTAACTTTACCTTCACAACCTTGGTATCTTGAGTGAATGGATGGACAGTACTAATTAAACAACCTACTGCAAAATAATAAGTACAGGTTCTAGGTATGTTCAGTTCATTGAATATAACCTCAAAGTTTGTGTCCATGTTTGCAATTGTTGACAAACAAATAATATAAATAACACGTTAAATACATTTATAATCCATTTCTGTATGAAATGACACATTCCAAATTCTAATAGCTCATCAGTTACTACCACGATGCAAACAGTTGACACAAATGGGTCTGCATGGTCACATTGCTCTTACTTTAAAAATCCAAAAAAATTACCTCATCAATAATTGCATGTTTTTAAATCTATTAACATATTACATCCATATATTTTATGTTATTCATACTGTGCATGTTCTTATGATAAATATTTCATCCAACATATGTTCTTGGTGATACTACCATTTATGACATATATCAAATCCTAAATGTTTTGACACCAAGGTGCCATCCTCAAGAAACATCATGACAAAGGTACAAACCAGCATCCCAATCTAGGTTCTGATCCTCCTTATAGGAATGAGTAACATCTTAAAATGCTAAAATACATAAAACTGATGACCATAAATTACAGTACTGTGATATTAAATATTAAAATATGTAACATAAGCCACCAGTTGCCAGTTCTTAGCTGTTTTTATATTATGTGAAGGATGTTCACAAACATCAGTCATGAGTGAACATGATCTGAAAAGATCTTGTGAAGATACGTCACGCAAAGTGTATGATAGCAGGTAGTGTAGTGTACTCATGGGCAGACTGCAGTGCCAAAACATGTAGGAGTTGATATATGTCATAAATGGTGTAATACAGAGTGCACATGTTGGCTGATACATTGACATTACCTCTGCATTACTGAATTAAGTGATGCTAATGTCATATGTCTTCCACACTGCTATTTCTGACTGCAGGAATTAAGCAAGCTGTTGGCAGATGGCTTCCTATGGTATAATGTGCACAACAAATTTTGTAAGAATTGAACAAGTGGTTCAAAAGACGAAATGGAGGACAGGCAGGCACACTGGCACAGCAATCAATGTTGGCTCAAAATATTTTTGCATAAGCATAGTGTTCTGAGACCATTTCACTCTTCACATAGTTTATTCTTATTATATGACATATACTCTACCAGCATCATTTCCCCATTGCAAGTAAACATTTACCACCGATTATGGACGTAAAACCAAACAGAAACACATCCTGCTGCATCATTAGACACAAACCAAATGGTAAAAACAGCAGTCATTGAAGTGTACACATGCAATATAATGCAGCACATATAGTGCAGATCTTACTAAACCAGCAAATCCACTCCTTCAGGAATGTGTTCAGTAGTGGTCTGTGGTAATAACCCTGTTAACTGTGAGTCCTACTGAATTTAAATGCTGTGTAATATTCAGTGTGGAGGTCTCCAATGACAACAGTTACCAGCATGTTTTAATTTTTCTTAATGAAAATTATGGAGCATATATTTCTACAGTCAATTTCAGTCATGCCATCAGACTTCCAAAATTCCTACACCAAATTACAACACCAAGCAACATAAGAAAAAACTTCTGTTCACTGGGTAACAAAAGCACTTTCGCTGGGGAAAAAGAGTGGCCAGGGCATACGGTTGACCACTCACCTTCTTACAATGCTAAGGTAAACACTTTATTGTACAGCATTGAAAATGCCACTGCAACCACTGATAGATGAGGTTTCTTTTCATTTTAAATATCTATTCTTGCATGTGTTCATACTGTATATTGTATTTCTCACACTTTAAAGCTGAACCTTCAATTAACAAATACACCCATTAGAATGAATTCATCTACTCCTTCCTCCACACAGTCTTGAAGCAATCCACCTACTTCACACAGCTTAGTTTAGGACCCTACTTAAAATGCACACACTGTGTGCTAATCTATGCAAAGTTGTCTTTGTGGACTGTGCATCCTGTGCAAGCCTTATCACATCAAAGACCCACTTTAAGTGGGCAGACATGTGTAGTCTCAGATTTCTATCAAGATTCAAATGTCATATTACACACTGCAGCATTTATGAAGAAACAGCTTATTGCTTCTCAGAACTGTAGACAACAGCGCAAAGTCATAAGCTGAAAAATGCTCTAAAGCAATCTGCTTTATTCTGATAAACCAACATACAAAATTTCTTTCAGTGTTTTAAATTGTATTTGTTTAAAATTTTTGCCAGAAAAGATCCAGTAAACAATGATCAGAGTGAATATCTTCCTCAAACAAAACTTAATTCTGAGGATTTGAATGTAATTCTTGTATGTTATAACTGTAACATCTGGACCATTTTGCAATTCAGTTCATTTCTCTTGTCAAGAAAAGGAACATTCAGGCATAAACATGCAGCCCACACACAATTCACCTTCACAACTGCAGCCAGAAAGCTCTGCGAGAAATGGCATTCTAAAACCTTAGACTTAAACACTGATAAAAGAATTTGGTAACATACAGACTTTCATGAAACTATTATTTATATTCAGGAGATAAGGACACTTATCAAATTTTCAGATGTGCTGCACACTGCTCTTTATACTTTTAACAAAATTTCATTTAATTCGTAACGTAACTTTAATGGGTTCCAATAATATCCATGCACTTAAACATAAATGGCCTCATGAGAAAACTTTGTATGGCTAGAGGAATTACTTCGAGTGAATGGCTGGGCATAAAGGTTATTCAACATGTGAAGCAAGCAATCACTTATAACTCCCACTAAAAGTCAATCATCATTATGCAGGCTTGCTTTCCAGTAGAAAACATGGTTCTACTCTGACAACATGACATTGAAGCCACAGACTGATAAGCACACAAAGAAAACAGAGACAAGAAATAATACCTGAAAATAAATTCCTCCTACTTCAAATTTAAAGTCTTGAAACAACAGCAGCACACTAATGTACACGGAATTTCAATATATCAATGTAATGAGTACAAAGCATATATCCATATTCCAGGAACATGTGTCTAATGAAATGCTTGGTAGGACCAATCAAAACATGCTGAATCAAGTTGATATGTCACTTTATTGTAAGTGATCAAATGAAGGAGGCTGAAAAGGGCAGGACATGGGGAAATGAAAAACACACACAAAAATGTCATTAAGAGACATGAAGGAAAAACTACACAAAGACTAGAGCAACACAACAAAATGAATATTACCAAAAGTAAGTGGATAGTTTTGGATTGGATTCAGCTAGCTCAAGATCAGCCCTGAGATTTTTGCAACCTACTGGTGAACTTGTGTAATTTCTTGACCAGCTACATGACTATCAGCTTCTCAAGTTGGCCTCTTCTCCATGGAGATAGTATATTCATTCTTAACCCATCACATTATTCTGACTCACCTGCAAGTAACATTTAAGCAGAGTTGTATCTATGATCTGCAGAAGCTGCTGTGTTGACTTGTGGTTAATGTTATTCTGCTTATCACTCTTTGTGTTCACCTTGCTGTCACCCATCAGTTTGTGTCGTACCTGTAACATTAAAATGCACCCACCACTGATGACATGCCTTTGATGTCAAAAAATAATAATTACCAGCTCTGTCACACCCCAGTCTAAAGTAACAAAATTTCTGTTCTTTAGAACATTAGTTGCAAAGTAACCACAGCCAACTAACAACAGTATGAAATTTGCCAGTCTTCTCAATAAACTCACTCCATGTCATGATTTCAATCCACATGCAGTTTCCACAGGCTAAAAGTGAAGGGCAAACCTGTCCTTATGCTACTATTGCATACCTCTAATGCTGCAACAGGATTCTGGAATGTATGTTCCGAAAAATCTTTGTGGATGTATATGCAAACTTATGAACTAATATCCAACAGTAGCAAAGCCCTTCCCTTCTGTAGTGTACTATAAATAGTCAGTATCTTTTGGCCCACATACTTACCTGGAACTACTTTTGCATGCAAACATTAAGAGGATGCAACCACAAAACTGAAATCAACAATTAAAACTATTACACCCTCCGTTACGAAATAAGTAATGAACATAAGCGGAATAACACTAGAGTTCTACTTCTTGATAGTTTGTTGATTAAATTACACATGGTATAATAAACAGCAAACTACCTAACTTAAATTAGTTATATACACTACGTACATGAGAAAAGCATTATTACCAACTACTCCAACATGTTCAGCTTTTTTCCCAAGATACTCCCAAAGAGACTTCCAGAGAAACAATTGTTTAGCCAATACATAAGTTTTACAATTTCATAATTCTTTAAAAAGATATGTAGTTAATATCAATTAAGGTTAAAATAAAGCACAGGGGATGGACAAAATAATAGAAACAGTCATGAAAGATACACGTTTCTTTGTTAATAAGGAGTTGGGCCACCATTTTCCTGTAAAACAGTTTGTACCCTTCTTGGAATAGACTCATATAAGTTCTGAATATTCTCTAGTGGAATACTGTACCACACTTCATGAAGAACATCTTTCAGTTGCTTGAGAGACGATGGCAGAGGGAATCTGCTTCTCACCCTACTCTCTAAAACTGACCAAAAGTGGTTCAATGATATCTAAGTCTGGCCATTGGGCTGGCCAGGTAAGATGTTAAAGTGCATCTTTATGCTCCTCAAACCAAGAGAACACTTCTGGCTGTGTGTAAGGGCAAATTACACCTTGAAAAACTGCACCCTTGTTAGGAAACATCTGGACCATAGGATGCACCTGGTTACCTAAAATGTCCTTGTAGTCAATGGCAGCAATCAACAATTCAGAATAATTATAGGACTGGTAGAATTACCAAGACATTGCTGCCCAAATCAACACAGATCTGCCTCCATGTTTCACAGATGGAACCAGGCATTCAAGATTATAGGCTTCCTTGGGCATTCTCCAAACATAAATCCAGCCTGATGTTGGGAACAACATAAAGGACTACTCATCTGGCTATATTACGTATTTCCAATCATCAGATGTCCATGTTTTACGATCATCAACCCATCTTTTCCACCTTTTAGCATTGGTTTCAGGAATCAGAGGATTAGAAATTGCAGCTCTACTGTGGATGATGGATTTGTGAAGCTCTCAATGGACTGGGTCTTCAAGATGTATATTGAGTTCTGCCGTCACCTGTGCTGCAGTAGTTTTATGATTTTTAAACATAATTCCTCTTAAATGTACAGTGATCCTTTAACTTACTTTGGTCTTTGGCCACTATTCCTCATACCTGATTATGTCTTCCCATGATTTGTGTATGTCATAACCTCGGACACTGCTAATCTGGATACACTGAAGAAAGTGACTGATTTGGTTATAGATGTTTCAGCTAAACATGCACCAAGAATCTGTCCTGTTTGAAAATCTGACAAGTCTCCCATTTTGCAGTACTTTGATACAAATTGTTACTAAACACCATCTGTAGTGCATTAACACTGGCACTACACAGTGTAAACAAACAAAATAATAAATTAAGATATTCACAACTACAGTCCTTTCAGTGCACCAAATACATACAGTTCCATTCCTATACTGTCTAGTGTTTCTGTTATTTTGTCCATCCCCTGCATATGTTACTGCAAAAGTATACAATATACATCATACATTAAGGAATATGTCAATAAAACTGACAAAATCCAATTTCTGGGTTGTTGTCTAAACATTTCTTGTCCACTCAGTTCATGTAATTAATTTAACTATTATATACACAGCTTGAAATTAAGCATTAATTTAAGACAGCAAAAGATAATTTTGAAGAAATAAATCACTCCAACCATGGTCATGTAGGTACTGTATATGTCTCCTGCTCAAAGTACACAAAATGCATACTGGTACATTCTGGAAATGGGAAGTCTAAATCAATAAGTTTATTAACAATAAATCCATAAAACTGTTAACCAATAAAATACAATACAGTTCATTTCACTCTATCTTACTTCCCGTATATTTGGTATATCCGACCATTAGAAAACAGAACCCAGGAAAGAAAATCTATGATATATAAACATAAGTTAATACAGAACACCAAAAATCAAGAGTTTTGGATTTACATTCCCTATGTGAATTCAGCCTTCACCACACAGCATTAAAACATTATTACGAAACAGGTGAAAACAAAGTAGATTTCAAAAAGAAAACATTTGAACACAGTTTTGAATTAAAATATTAAAATACTGAATGATAAATTCACAAAACCCATTTTTAAAATAGATGGCTTCATCATAAATAACAACTACTAGATAGTACAATAAGAAATACAGTACTTAAACTTACATAATTTATGAAATCTCACAAACACAAAAAAGGATATGCATACTCTTTATGCATAATTTGCTCTTTTTAAAGTTTTTATCTGACAGCCTGATGATGGTCCCATTAAGTGAACTGACACATGTAGCTGTGTTACAATAAAGATAGATGTGTTTGACAGAATGTCTGGGTATTTTTTTTTCTATGATGCAACAGCCTCTAGTGGACCAGAGCCTCCTCATTACTGAGGCTTCAAAATCACACTCAGATGCACCATTCTTGGTAGGACTCCTCTGGATGACTCATCAGCCTGACACACAGATCTCTACCTGACAACACACAACACTCAAGAGGGACAGACAGCCATGCCCCAGCAGAATTTGAACCCATGGCTAAGCCATGACTAGCAGATGTCAAGATCTCGGAATGAAGTTAATGCACACAGCATAAAAAAGAAAGATGTATAAGCACCTCAGTGAGAAATTCAATCAGTGCCAGCAAGCCATTTTCCAAGTCACGGTCCTGCAGTTTTGGGCGCTGTTCCAATTCTTGGGATCCACGAGACTGTTGAGGCAGCAGCTCTGGAAACAGTCTGATCACTTCATATGGGTCTGAAAACAGCAACCTTTTTCTTAATAAGATGTGCTATAAAAGTCACCAACCACACACTCACACAAATGCACACATGCACCCACACACATACACACGCACACGTGTAAGAAAGTATTACAGCAAACTTAATAAATTACATACGTGTATCTAATGATGTTTAACCAACCAGCCAACCATAGGTCTTAAAAGAGGAGAATCATTATTTAGCATTATGGCACTAGCATGCATCCAAGATTCATAACTTGACAACCAAACACAGCAAAGTCAATGAATGAATTGACGTGGGTAGAAGTAATGGTACTGGGAAACCTAGCACAAACTACATGAGACAGACACACTGCATACAGACTATGGCAACTGGTGCAAGTACTTAAAGGAAGTAGCTGCTAAGCAGATGTGTGGGGGATAAGTTTCAGTTCTCTGCTTCCAAACAGTAGTCTTCCAGAAGCAGTTAACTGACAGTTGTATCTGGTCTACAAATTGCTGCTTTTATTGAAATAATTCCATTACTGAAGGACTGCCACCACATTCACAGCCACCTGAATTCACTTCAAACCACAAGACCACATTTCTCTAAAATGTATTTTGCTGTTGTTCTGTGAAATGGCCCCTTCCTTCCAGGTTTTCTGGGCAAAATCTTGTATGCATTCTGTCTTCCTTCATACAGCTTCATCCCACAACCATCACATTCTCAATGATTTAAAAATACTAAAACATACAGTGTACACAACAAACTGTCAACATATTCTATAGTATTACAACAGTACATGACAAACAACAATTTCTTTAAAGTATCACTAATTTAAAAATTTATATACTTTACAGAAAAGTATGTAAATCATACCCAGGAGAAACAAAAAATTATATCTCACCATTTAATTGCAACTAATATGAAAATCATCACCAAAAATATGTTCAATTTCAAGGGAGAGGTGAAGCTTTATGAGTATTATAATGGTTACTTGGAAGATCTGCAAAGCCACATACCAACACTGCAAGCTTAAGATATTAAAATACTGAGTATCATTACACTGTTATATTACAGGCACATCACTAGCACTCATAAATGTGCCTTGACATGTCTCAAAATATTTGTTACTTTTTAAAAATACTTCCTTGAAGTCTGAAATTCCTACTTATTTTTAATCCACAAAACATTAAATTATAAACAAATACTAACCCTATACTGAATTTTGTCCAAATTCAGTATTGCATATGTCGGTACAGGACATGCACATAAGTGTAATTACCATGTGGTTAATACGTAGGTGCAAAAGCAGAGTAATTGATATTTTTTCCAAAATTTGTCTAAATGTAGCAACACATAAATAATGTGAGTACACAGATCTTCCTACTTACCTGCATCAAACATATACAACATAATAATAACAATTTATGTTGAACTGTTTCATGATGTTGATGTCTCACCTGTCCCAAGATTCAAAAATTCCTTCATAGACTCATGAAACTGTTTATTGTTGAACAAGTCAAACGCATACAGTGTTTGGATCTGGTAGACATTTTTAGACTTCTCCTCATCCGACTCATCTGATATGTTCTGCACAGAACAATGCATATCTTCAGTAACAGCGGATGCAATGACATCACCATCAACATAAGAAATCAACATTATTAGGCACAGTCACATAACAACACTTTTCTTGTGTGAAATAGTTATCCCACAAGGCAATCAGGGTTCAATTCCCAGCTAAGGCAGGGACTTGGTTCTTTGCCATTATGTCCAGTTACTTTCTGCCAATAATGGAGGTTCTCTCCTGGGGAATAAAACAGCCAAAGCATGAAGCTGACAACACACATCCACCCAGTTCTAAGGTTCAAATGCAAGGAGATGTACTCTATCCCCTCATAAGTCATATGTGGTATGATGCTTACTTACAAAAGGGATACATTTACCTATTCAGTAAACAGAGAAACTACTCCAGTGGTCACAGAAAACCCTCATCTGTAAATTCACAAATCAAAAAACCTACTGAGTGATGACTCTGCAAAATTTCAATTACTGTACACACACACACACACACAAAGAGTCAAATGTTACACAATAAAATCAACTGGATGATTCCAAAATCCAGAATTTCAAATATATTTCTGGCTACAATAGCAAAAATTAACTAGATACTTAGGACAGAACACAAAATTATTCAAGATATGTATCATATGTGTGAAGTATCAATGGCATGCTTGAAACATGTCTCATTTTCACCATGAACATCAAGTAAATGCCACTACTTGACATTCCTGTTATTCACAGTTTCTTCTGTACAAACAAAACTGTGCTGGTGTCATGCAAACCCATAATTTAACATTGCATACTGTAATGAATAATTAATGAATATAATTTTGGTGTTATAATTTGTAGTAGAGATTTTATTCTCCCCGCTGGTGCAGTACATCACGCAGTGAGTAACACAGCGAAAAGCAGTAAGCAGATTCTGCTGACTGGTGATATTCTTAATGTGTTATTGAAGAGTTCATAGCACTGAGACTGGCTTTATCACATGACCTGATGGTGGCATAATTATCATGTCAGAATCTCAAAGTAATGATACTCTTTAGAGGTTATATAAACCCTGTGTAACCTATGTCACACTTTCTTTGGTGCACAGTATTTGGCATTTATAAAGTTCATGTCAGAGTTGCTTTTGAGTGATTTGTGTAACCTTTGGTATAGGGCAGAAGAAAATGATCTCTGTTAGTTTCATGTGCCAAGATAAGTTCTGTTGAAGTTGTTTTTCCTACATTCTAATTATTAGTGACTTTGGATTTATAAGAATCTACCCATTTTCAGACTCTTCCCCTAGAAATTAATTTCTAAACTCCATAATTTAACTTTCATGACTGAACCACAATCATATTACTATTATTTAGTGCAACCATGGCATACAAAAACTGTGTGAATAGAAAGTGTTACAAAATACTGAACAGTGCACCTCCAAATTTTATTTGCTGTAAATTTACACATTTGCTTATATGTGTGTAGTCAAAACCAATATTAGTAAATAAGGCAATACACACTTCAGTTATTTGCAGAAGTAGCCTGTTTGGAATCCCTCATCCCAAGCTAGGATCAGTTTCTTGTAACCTAAGAGCACAGTGAGATCAGCACTGGGAGCTGATTTAATGGCAGCAAGATTAATACAGAGTCAAATCAGCCTATGCTACAGGCATAGCAACCTAATGGAGGTTAACTCCATGCCAGGCAGGGCAGTAATACCCCCTAAAAAGGGAAAACACCCCCATTACAATATTTTATTGCATGCTGGGAATACCAGATAATGTTAAGAATCTCGGGTGAAGAAAAGTGATAATGAAGAAATGACTGCAACTTAAAACTTGAAATAGCTCAAGTCTGATAGTTCTGCTGCCAATATATCAACAGGGCAAGCTCCAGGAACATGGTTTCTACGTGTAAGTTAACTGTATCCAGTTGCTCGAAACAGATTTTAAACATTAAAAAGTGAAGTGTGGCAGTTTCACAGATGTGAAATCAGCCTTATCATATAGACCAACAGGCCTAATAATAAAGAAATAGTTTGTCTGCTTTGAATACTATATCTGCTTATCACTGTACCAGTATTTACATCTTTCTCAGTCCTATGTAGTTGCTCAGTACTACTTCAATTTTGTACACTTGCCTGATTTTACACTTAATATGTCTTTCAGACACTTACAATTTGTAACAGCAACTGGAACTTCTCATAGTGTAACTACTCAGCAGTTTTTACTACTGTGAAAGGTTTCAGACAAAGTTTTGACATAGTCACTCAGGTGGTCTCCTTGTAGGTTGAAATTTAGCACTAATAAGGATCATAACAAAATGACAGTGCAATGCCACAAAGAATTTCTAGTCTTGCTGTTCCTCTTAGATAGCATGTGCCTAATGCTAAGAGCACTACAAATAAGCCACCCTTTCATCCACCTATAAAGACTCAAAGCCTGCATCTCTTTTCACTAAATAACTGAACATATACAAAGCACACATTCCCATAAGTAGCACGTCTATAGAAATGTATTAATTTCTTGCCATACATTTTTCTTTCAGCCTTTACTTCTACAGTGAATTTAAAATGTTATACACAATTTCATCCTGATCATTGTACATACTGTAAGTCTGAGGGCAAGCTGGAACTGTTTGTCCTCCAGAAGAATATGAATCTGCTGCGTCAGTGGAACTGCCTGCAGGCACCACACATAATCTATTGATGCTACATACACCAGGCCTTGATGACAACGGAAAACCAGCCGTGGCTTTGGAAGTGAAACTGACTGAATAAACAAGCAAGGTTCTACTGTCCGGATCTCAACGCAATCAGCCAGCAAAGCCAATAAATATGGTTCATCATATGCTGCAAAGGAAAAATCAAAACTTAAGTGACAATAAGGGAATTCATAATTGTAACAATGATTAAAAAAAAAGCCTATGACACAATAAAATGTAGGCATCACACTTGTGCATTCTCTAAATTTTGAACAACTTCACACACTTCAATTAAACTTGCATATCTGGACACTACTCCAGTACCACACATTTATCTCTGCAATCAGTAGTAACAACATACTGGACATGCAAGGTGGAGGCAAGACACAATTCCAGTGCCATTCACACAAGGATCCTGAAATTATGTGTGGTATACAAGTAGATCTTGAAAAATGTGCAACTGCTGTTCACACAATATTCTTGCAGAATTTAAAATGGTGGCTATTCAACAATTTCATTAGCTTGCAGTGTGATAGTAGTAACTAGTGAAATACCACAGCTTGATAAGAAAAACTGGCATGGCAAAAGACCATGCACATCTGTGCCCTTCAAATATAACATAGTGTTTGTGTATCAACAGCTACAAATGCAGCAAATATGTAAAAATTTGCGGTTCTACCTAACAAAGTGAATGTAGGCAAGATATGTAGGATAAGAACTCCATGATTACATACACTTCAGTAGTATGCTCAGAAAAATTTTTTCTCTTTCCATTCATATTAGCATTTTTCCAAAAAAAAAAAAAAACCTTACAAAATTTCAGCAAAAAATAAGAGGACTATTACACAATTAATTCACTTTGTAATTAGTTCAAAAGCAGCCTCTCATTCCCTATTTTTCCCTAGTATTACTACACATATATGTTACCTGTACATGGCTGACATACCATTACATACACAATATCAAACCCAGAACCTTCTAAATATAACATACAAATGGTAAAAAAAAAAAACCACACACACACACACACACAAAGTCTGGTCTTTTGGAACACCTTCCATGACATAAAGCACCATTATCACCCCACAGCTATGCCACACTGTAGCATGTGAACACATTTCCAATTATCTGACTGTAGTTTACAATATCAATAATACTTACCAATGGCAAGAGGTACCTCAGACCATCTGACTGCATATTTCTGTATTGGGTCACCCTTGGTGTTCATGAATATGGACTGAGTATCTTTCCCAAGTGCAAATGTATTATCAGACAACTTAGTGATGCAAGGTTCTGGATGCTTGCCTGTTGGAAACAGATCTTGCTGTTTCCCAGAAAGCTGAAACAATAGATAATTTCCATTTAAGGTGTGATATACAATTCTTATTACTTACTTAGGTTCCCACAGCTTCTATAACTTGTAACTAATTTTGACCAAACCCACGAGTAAGTCATATAAACAATCATCATTGAATCCTTATATTACATGCAAAGTACAAAACAATGAAAGCAAACTTTTGGGAATTGTACATACAAACAAACAAACAAACAAACAAACTAGCTGAACGAAAAATCAATTATGTCTGAAGTGCATGGGTCACTGCAGTGCCCACCCTTCTTATACTGTACATACAAATAAATTATCCAGTCAGTACTCCATGCTTTACAAGAATTCACATTAATGTAATCTTGCTCTTGAGAAAACTTTTTAAATGAGATGAAAGAATAAGACAGGACAATATAACTATATATTCCGTGCATAATAAGCATACTATGCAAACATACTGAGCAGGTCACATCAGTCCATCTGCACGTTCCATTACAAGAGGTGCTGGACAAATTTTTCAAGAACATTTTTAAAGTTTCATTCAATACTGTCAAATCATTTCAAATTGATAAAACACCCACAGATTTTGTAAAGGGTGTATTTGTATAACTAATTAACATTTTAAAAGTATGAAGAAAAATACACAAAATAACAATAAAAACTACAGAATAAAGAATGTGTTAGAAATTAAAAAAAACAAGGATAAAGAGTCAAAGAACCAAATTCATCAAGGCATAAACCTGCAGCCTTCAAGCTAGATGTCCCCCATCTTAGGCTCTACCAATGGACAAAACAAACCAACATCAAATTTCTAGTAATGATAAGGAAGATGCAAAATTTTTCTCTTGATTTGCTCTGAAATTTCTGAATATAGCATTATAATGCTTGGTTATTTTTTTGTGGCAGATATTCTTTTCTTCACTAAGTTTACAGCAATCACAGTCTTCACTAAGTTTACAACAATCACAGAAAACCAGATAGTGTGTTCCCTTTCTTAGGCACAAATTCAATCTTCTAGATTTCATTATACTAAAAATATTGGTATCTGGCAACCTGTAAAAATTATGACGCTCCTTTTTATATAACACCATAAATTCTTCAATTATGTGGTGGGATCAAATTGTTTTTGGACTGACTGCAAGATGATACTATGCTAGCATGAGCTTCTATAGCTACGGACAGAAAGAGTAGAATCTACTAAGTCATTTCCTGCTCAAGGGCTACAAACATGTGTTATTCCAATTACAATTTTGGCATACCTAGAAAATGGCAGACTTGGAAGAACAACATGTCTGAATAACATTTTGCTTTAAAATGGGGAAAATCATAGAGACATGTAGGTGAGTCAATAATTATCAGCACTACAGATACAAACTTTACTTCAATAAAATAGAAAACTTATAATAACATCATTTTTCAACATAGTCCCCTTGCTTTTCAATGCACCCTCATACTTTTGAAATACTGAAAGCAACTTTTGGAGAGGAGACAATGAGAAGAATGCAAGTTTTTGAATGGTTTTCCAAGTTCAAAAGTGGTGTGAACTCAGCTGGAGATGCCATATGCCCAGGACTTTGTCCTTGAAAACAGAAGAATCACTATCAAAGATGTAGCTAACATGTCGGAAATTTCAAGTGGGTCAGTCCAAACATTCTGAATAATTATTCAAACACAAGCAGGATTGCCATCATATTCATGTCCCACCTGCTAGGTGAGAAGCCAAAGAAAATCATGTCAACACAAGCCAGGACCTTCAAGAAAGGCTTGAAACAGACCCAGAATTCCTTTTGCAGATAATCACGGGTAACAAGATGTGGGTTTACAGGTACAACTCAGATACCTAACCACTGTACTGATTTGAGCAAAATCACAGGCCACACATGCCAAGTTTAACAATGCATATCACAAAATACTTCAGTGGCATGATCACTGGGCTTGCTGCGTAAAGTCCCAAGGAAATTGCTATGAAAGGGACAGAATCAATTCAAAGATTATTGTTGTTGTCATGAAGAATTACATTCAATACAGAAACTATATGAAGGCACAATTCTTCCCTTGAAGTAAAAGATCATGTCAGGCATGTCTTGTCTCCACAGTATGGTGCAGCCTCAGACTGTGAATTGTCATTCACAGTCTGAGCTCTCTTTTGAGTACAGTGACTGTCATCACTGTACACAAAAGAGAGCTGTAAATATGCTGAATGTGCAATTGTGAACAATCAACTGGTAAAGATACTTCAGCTTGCATGTTAAGCATACCTGTAATAATCCTTCACTATAAATATTGTCATGAAGCCCTTCCAAACTGTTCTGGCTTCTCAAATATTAGTAACACCAAAATTATCCACCACTATTCACAATTTCTGTTGATGGTAGCTCCCAGCTCTATATTTAAGCTCTGGGAACTACGTAAGTTGTGGCAATACATGATACATTTATGTCAGGCATGATATGCTAGAAAATCAATTTACATGCCTGCATCAGGCAATAGTCACCCTTGAAGCCAACACAGATGGTTTCCTGGCACCAAGCAAGGGCACGAGGCACATCTGCCACATTCAGATCTTCATGCAGGTCCAAGAAACCATTGTTTTTCCAATAGAAGAGCTGAAGTTTACGTTTCACAGCCACACACATTCGCACAAACACAGAAGTCTCTCCTGTCATTGATGTATGTTTCTGAATAATCAAATTGAAGAACAACAATTACTGAAAATACTAATTTATGATAATGCATTTATGACAATATGCTTCCATTCAAAACAACTGTACAAATACCAGTTACCCAAAAAAAAAAAAAGTACAAGCTAATTTAACATTGCACATTTTCTGTGCAACTACACTATATTCACAAATAATCAATACCAACTTGTTGCACTCTGTTACTTATTTGTTGTTAGTTCTCTGTCATGTTTCAACCTGTCTTAATAGGCCATATTCAGGGAAATTCTATTAGGTGTGCAGGATTTATTTTAACTTATCTATTAGAGTTTTCACACATGATTAACTACAACATCGATTTTAATCATATGTGAAAACTCTAACAGTTAAGTTCAAACACATGCTGCACACATATTCTAGCAGCAATACACACTGTTCTCATATGCTTATCCAGTTCTCAAATTTTGCAATTCCTCATGTTCCTACTACATGTGGAAACACCCAAACACAACGTTACACAGCATGGATCTAGAAATACCATACAAATCTATTAGCCAATTAATGAATTCCTTTCTTCTATTGTCTTCAAGGAACAAAAGAGAGGGAACAAAAACAGTGGCAACTACTTGCTCCTTGGACTGCTTGACAATGGTGATCAAGGCAACTCTGCTACTTCAAAACACAGGTTTCCCTTTAACATTGACACAGACAACTTCCCATAATACATGAATCTTCAGCTTATATACTGCTCCCCTGTATTGAGATATTTTCTCCAGTAATTTTTATCTTTGCCTGTTTTGTGAGGTTATGTTTCAACCATTCTCATAAAATGACAGAATTTTTGCTTTTATTTCACAGCGTACACACAACTGCTGAACCACACCCTTCACTGTCTTCAGAAGGATGGCCACATATGGCATGAATGTGACATCCCCAGTACTGACAGTGTGTGGTCCAATGATTTACCTCAGCAAAAAAGGGACAAAATTGATTTTTAGAGTTGATCTGGTTCTTGCTTTAAAAAAAAAGTGGTTTGAGATGGGTCTTCAGTGTTATGATTTCTTTCAGTTGCATTTAGTAAATATATGTATTAAAACAGCCACACACAGAACTAGTTTTTATCAATTTTATTCACGGTTACACATTTCAGCTCTAATTGTGAGGCACCATCAGGTCTTTTAAAAACTTTGATATGGGAAAAATTATATTTGGCATAAGAAAATCTCCCCTTCACATTAAAGATACATGATTAATGTAAAGAACTGTTTTAATGTACAAGAAATATGAAGGATTGCCAGCCATGGAATGCCTGTGTATATATGAAAATTTAATATAAAAATGGAGATCAAAAGACTAATAATTGGCAAGTTAATATGATAAAAAAATAAAAATATAATATATAGGTGGAAGCATACTAGTTATGAGTATGCTACCAGATCCAGTTGAGAGTAGAATGGAGCATGTAATGAAGTAAAGTATATATCTTTATTATTCTCTGAAATTCTGTGAAAGAATTCTGATGTGTGGGTCTAGTAGAGATAAAAGAGTTATGTGACAGCATTATTATTGCATTAACTTGCCAACTTTTAGTTTTTTTACCTTCATTTTTGTATTAGAGTTTTATACATATGCTGGCACTCCATCACTGGCAATCCTTCATATTTCTTACACATTAAAAGTTTTAGATATTTATAATCTATTTTTCATGTGAAACAGGAGATCTTCTTATATAGTATACAAATTTTTCTGTATCAACATTTATAGAAGGCCTCTCAATGGCTCACATTTACAGCTGAAACATGCAGACATGAACAAAACTGATAAAAACTAGTGTTGTATGTGACTGTTTCGATATATATATATATATATATATTTGCAATCTTTTAACACCAATGGGGACGTGTCATCTTAAAATCAAAAAGAAAAAAATCCAGTTACATTACTAACTTCCCAGAATTCTTCCTCATTAGTGTTGATTCATGAACCTTACAGGAAGTTCAGTATGCTTATTTCAACCTTAAGGTTACTACCAAACACTGCCTCAATCAGTGACATTTTAATTCCAGCACAAAAAGATACACTTTCAATTCCATGAACAAATCTCAGGCCTTTACCCCACTGTCAACTGTTTCATCTTGCATCCATGTTACTGGGACACTGTTTAGCCCTCCAAATGTTCCCTGGCATTTTGTCAGGGATTCCTCTCTACAACTTCAAATTTGGGCCAATAATGTTTCACACTAGAAATAATATACTGTAAATTCCCTGCTCTTGTCATACCACAGCAATAACTGTGCTTGTCAGTTAACCTTTATCATCCCCTCCAAACACTAACCTCTGGCGCCCCCACTGAGGAATGGAGTAATGTATTTAGGCGGCTAACAGAGGTTAATGGCCCAACGAAGCCAAGGTGTGCGGCATCATGCTGGGGGATTCATGGTACTGGGTGTTGACAGCAGGGACTGAACAGGCAGGAAACATGAGGAACATTGGCAGTCGATACATGCACAAAGGCAGGGTGAGGGCTTTTTCTAAAAACCCTCTGCAAAAAAATGCTGGTGAAGTGCTCAGTCTGAGCATAAACCAGATAAAAATAATGACAGGGTTGCTAAAAGGACACTGTCACTTAAAAGGACATTTATTGTAACTAAGGTTGGTAAACAGTCCTTAGCGTGACAGATGCATGTGAGCATCTGAAACAGCACCACACGTTCTTTGCGCCTGTGAGGTTTTAGCCACATTAAGACACATGCACCTAGGATCTTTATTTTATGAAACCAGGTGACTATGAGAACATCTCTGTCAGCAGGATACTGCACTTCGTTCAAGGTGTACGGACCACTGCTTGTGCCAACTCTTCTGTATCCTATTCTATTCGATTCTCTTCAAACCTTTATCATCCTAAGCAGCCATATGCTGGTCTCTAAAATTTAATGGCATATGGCCTAGCATGCCATGTGCTTTGAGTCTGTGTTTACTTGGTTGCAATTTAAATGTCCATGCCAAGCCAGCAAAACTTGCACAATCAAGAGATATAAATGGCATTTAAACCATCTCCTGAAGGTGAAACTGAAGTGCATTCAGGATTATCACTTTGTGAATTGATCTTGATATCCCAGTATGAATTTTTAATCATCAGCTGTATGAGACAGAGAGTCCAACTCAGTGATCTGACAACATGGGCTTCAGATCAAATTATGGCTCTCTCAACACCTGTTCTTTCTGCTGACAAAGTTCACATATTTATGGAAATATTTAGAATACACAAAGAGTAATACATTTGCTCCTGTTAGAAAATTTCATTACTGTGTTTCAAGCGCCATATTCAATTGATTTTTTGTTCTCAGCATGCCACATATTTCACTGTCATGTAAAGGTACAAAACTGACACTGCTCTCATCTCTGATGCCTGTTTCTGTGCTGCACAACAAACACAGCAATGCCAGTATCAAGCCTCATATTATTCACAGAATGCCTACGCAATAAGTGGGCTAGGATACTGTACACAGCATTACAACTCACTACAGGATGGATGGTCTGAGGAATGAACCCTGGTTGCAGCAAAATTTTACACACCTGTCCAGACCAGCCCTTAAGGCCCACCCAGCCTTCTACACAATGGGTACCAGGTCATTCACAGTGGCAAAGCAGCCAGCACATGGCATTAACCATCCACCCCCAAGAGTTATACCTCTATTCCTCCTCTGTGCCTTCATGGCAGGTTACAGCACAAACTTTACCTTTTACCTTTGCCTAGGCAATGAATGAAACAGCAAACACTTTACACTTGGCCTGAGATTTGTAGGACATTTATAACATGTTTATAAACTGTGTAGAATGCCCAACTCTAAACTTGACCTTTCACATGCTACTGGAATTTCTAAGAGCAAACCTCACACAAAATTTCAAGGGCCAGCACTGAACCTACATCACATCTGAACTGTCAATATTTTGGTACATAATTCAGTAGTATGAAGATGTACCAGTTCTCAGCGACACAACTACAAATCCAAGTTTCACTAAGACAAAACTATTATGAGGATGGGCACATATACACATTACCATAAGACCATTTTTTTTTTATGGACAGTAGGCTGAAAGCAAAGTAAAACACAATTTATTATTACTACTAACCTTGATATCTAAGGTAAATAATGTTGCACCCCTCGTTCGATGAACCACCGTGACTGTTGGGAAGTTGACCGCTGTCATGTCATGCACACAGATAACATTGTCTGAAATTAAAGGAGTGTTTTATCGTGTACCTATATTATATATTTGTACATGCACAGAAAATACACACACAAATGAAACAGTCTCTGAACTTTTAACTTCCTCTGATCATCACCATAACCACATATCACAGACAAACTTATACACAACACAGTTAAAACTCTATAGGATAAGATATTATTTTAAGAATTTCAGAAAAACTACTAATGTTTTCAGTCTTCTTGGATGTGAATCTTTGTCATTTAGAAAGTAATTCCTGATGTTTGGCAAGACTGTAGTGTGTTCATCTTCAGGATCAAGCAGTCCAAGAAAAATGGCTGGACCTGAAGATGAATGCATGGTGATCCTTCAAAACATCAGAACTACTCACTCAACACAGCATCATGTGCCTGAAACTACTCGACTAGCCCAGGCAAAAGAAAATTAATACCAGTGCCCCCTATTGAAGGGCAAGGAGTGTTAACTAGATGAAAGGGAAAGGGGGTAAAAAAGTCATAAAAGCCTCAACACACAGCCATTAATTATATTACTTTCAATTAAAATTGTTTGTTACACCACATGGGATAATACAGGGCCATGATTTTTAACTCCCACAAATGCTAGAACTTTCCATTGGGTACTTACATTGCAACACCAAGCTTGTTTGCACACTGCTTATTTGAGATGTGCAAACTTCTCTATGGGTCAACCTGAAGCAGCTGTGTGAATTCTAGTAAATCATCATATTTGTTTATATTATACATATGCTAAATACAATTCCTAAAAATTTAGATGAAAGTTTAATGTGTCTGCTCCAAATAGGACTATGATAACATGATAAGGTTTTCAGAATCAGGCTCTGTTCTACACAATAAGACAATGGGCAGAAGATTCATGTCAAAGAGGAACTGCCTAAAATTTATGCTAGACAAAAGCACCTCCAAACAAATCATTGGCTTTACTTGCATAAAACAGGTACAATTGTGTCATCAGCTCAAAATGAAATAAGAAAGATGCATTGCCATCCACATTAATAAACAGCAGTTCACAAAATTATGACACAGATAGCAAAACAAAAATGAATACTGTACACAAGTACATTTGTGCAGTGCATGTACACTCATTCTCATTAGCGAAGAAGCTTGGTTTCATCTCAGTGGATATATGAACTCTCATGGTAAATGGTACTGACTTGTATACAGAAAATCTCACTTTCATCCAGTGTCATTACATGATATAAACATTGATGTACAGTGTTCTTTGAGTTCAAATAGGATTATTATGCCCATTACTCTTTCAGACAAACATGTAACACACATCTGACACTGTGTCTGGAACACTTCTTTGATTATAAAAAAATCTATGGCTCTTGCAGCAGCAAAAAACATGGTGGTATCCTCAACCTGTTTCCTGCATAAAGAAATACAAACATGGAGATCTCCAGATGGAAAAATGAATAATCAAATTGACCATACTCTAATCGATAAAAGGAAAACAAGCAGCATGCTAGACATGAAATCATGTAGGGGAGCAAGCAGCGACCCTGACCACTTTTTAGTCAGAGAGAGATATAGATGCAAATAGCATACAGTAAACAAAAACCAAATAGAACAACAAGAAGGCTCCATATAGATGCATTGCAAGAAGCCAGCATGGTTAGGAGGTTCCTGCAGCAACTGGAAGAATTCGGAAAGTTAGAAACTGAATGGGTAACAGAGGAGAAAAACTGTACAGAGGAAGACCAGAAACAATTAAAAGAGGTAATAATGGAAGAAGCAGAACAAACAATAGGATAATAACCAAAACCAGACAGGAGGGGATGGTTTGATGATGAATGCTGTAAGGCATTAGAATGTAGCATATAAGAAATGGATCGATCGACCAACTACAACTAAAAGAATGGTGAGCCTTCCTTAGGACCAACTCCTCATCCCCCAAAGGGCGGTGGGTTTAGTAATACTAGATGTAAACCGAGGACTGGCACTACAGTATACCATCAGCAGTTTCAGCAGTCAGACCCCATGTCGCCAATGTCCATGGGAAACATATTAACAAAATAAATAATGGTTGTAGCTACAAATAAATATATTGATAAACTAGGTATACTCCAAAAAAAATAAATAAGAATGTTACAATGATCAGTACATAAGTGGAGTGGACTTGCACCCCGAGTTAATCTGCATCATGCAACACAGTACTTCCTATTCAGAACACCTACAAAATAACCATACAGGGGCACAGCAAACCAATAATCACTTTAACATACAACAGCCCCACTAAATATTGCTTACAAGCTGTAGTGTTCTTACAATATACCATTTGCACCGATCGTCTGTGACAAACAGTTACGATGCGTGATCATATTATGTGGTGCTTGTACAAGCCAGTGTTCATAAAGATCAACTCATAACAATATTACAAGAAAATTAAACAAAATAATCTCCGAGACAAACGTAATGTGGCTCGCTAATAAGGAAACAAAATAACAAACCCACGTAAGGGAGAACGCTGCCTCCATACCAAACTTCATCAAGATGTCAGCTCAATGATAAGTAATAATATGGAAGACAGGAGTTGGAAACATGACGGCGTAGCCAAGACATAAATTTAGACATAAACATAACCAGACTAAATTTCTACATTACCAACACGCCCTGAGCATCCGTGTAGCTCCGATGAAGAACTGGCAGCAAGTCTGAAGGTCCCCTCACAGCGGCAGTGGCAGCCGGCCGAGCGCAGAAAGTAGAAAGGTAGAGACAGATGAAAAACCAAAGAACGAATGGCCATCCCCCAATTGTTGCAAGGAAAACTTGTGGAGCTGATGTATCCCCTTCCCCCAACTCATGGGACCCAATCGACAGGCAATAGCCATATAAGGAAACTAGGAAGCGAAGAAGGTTCTGGAAGCGCTCCTTCCGCATAGTAACAGACATGAGCCAGAGTGAGTGAACAGCTCAATGGAATACGAGAGGTTGCAAAAAACAGCCCACAAAATATGTAAAAACAGGAAACAAATACGCAATGAATAAGAGTATAAGGGACATAGAAGAAAACATCAAGGACAAACAAATCAGGAATGCATACAAGGCTGGATCAGCAAAGGCCAGTTTCCAACCACATATGGACCATTGCAGAGGCACAAATAATGAGATCCTATCTAAGGAGGAAGAAATAAAGACTAGGTGGAAAACCTATTTTCAAGATCTGTTAACCCCCCAGCAACAGCAGACCAAAGCAATCCTTTAGAGGCTACCCATACAAACCAAGCAGACACTGAGGAGGAACTGGAAGAACCTCCAGACGTAGTGGACATAGAAATGGCAATACAATCCATGAATAACAAATCACCTGCCATAGATATCCCCATGGAGCTTTATAAGAAAGGAGGAGGACTATTACTTAATAAAATTCATAGCCTGATTAAGGGAACATGGAGGGAAGAGAAGTTGCCCACAGACTGGACAAAGAACATTATAGTACCAATATATAAAAACAGGGGAGACAAACTGCAATGCAAAAATTACAGAGGAATATCATTACTACGCACAGGGTATAAGATATTAACTAGTTATTAATAATAGACTTAAAAAAATACACCGAACATATAATTGGAGAATACCAAGCAAGATTTAGAACAGGAAAATTGACTACAAACCAAATTTTTACAGTTAAAAATTTATTGGAAAAAGCCTGGGAGCATAGTGCAGAGATACACCAGATCTTTGTTGATTTTCAGAAAGCATATGACAGTATCCGAAGAGTCAAACTGTACGCAATAATGGTGCACTTTGGAATCCTGAATAAACTGATAAGGCTAACGAAAGCATCTATGGAAAACTCAACTTACTACGCAAAGACAGGAACAATTATGACAGATGGCTTTAAGGTAGGAACTGGATTAAAACAAAGAGACAGACTGCCACCCAACCTCTTTAATATAGCACTGGAATACATAAGAAGGCAACTGTCAGTACACACTACATCAACAATATTTCATAGATCAGTGCAATTAATTGGATATGCAAATGATATAAACATCATGGGTAGAACAAAGAGGGCTATTTCAGATGTATATGGTGAACTGAAATGGAGAGCAAAAGAAGTTGGACTTATCATAAATGTTGAAAAAACAAAAGCAATGGTGCAGAACAGGAGACTTGGAAAGGGATGAACACTGACTGTTGAGGATCACAAGATTGAAGTGGTCAGGAGATTTAAATACCTAGGTACAGTAATAAATGATAGCAATGATGAAACAGAAGAAATCTCAGCTAGGATTCTGGCACCTAATAAAGCCTACAGCTCCCTGCAAACCATATTCCGATCTAAACAAATCCATCGAAACAACAAGATAAGATTTCACAAAACATTAATTAAGCCAATATTATGCTATGGAAGTGTGGCCTGGACACTAATACAAAAGGTAGAGCAGATGCTAAACATCTTTGAAGGAAAAATACTGCAAAGAATATATGGCCCAAC
>Ga0209755_10002687_pt1 | contig 23914 bp, 21 predicted proteins | sample TergutCo191P1_FD_187301 | JGI IMG/M metagenome (GOLD analysis project Ga0209755, IMG submission 187301) | Cornitermes sp. P1 segment gut microbial communities from Petit-Saut dam, French Guiana - Co191P1 (SPAdes) (version 2) | ecosystem: Host-associated > Arthropoda: Insects > Digestive system... | reverse complement strand
CGATCTCGGACATGACCTTCGTGCGTGAGGAAGTTGCGCTGCCCGCAGCGGGTGCAGGTGTGGCAGCGATGCTCGTTGAGCCCGGCGAGCGCGTGGCGATCCGGCAAAACCTCGCCGCCATCAGCGAAAGCACGCAGCAGGCAGAGCTCCGCAGCCGCCAAACTGCGCTGCAGCAACGTCTGCGTTGGCTGCAAGATGCCGATGGCGCGTTGCACCTGCATGCGCTCAACGTCAACGAGCTGGGGCGGCAGGTGGACGACACGATGTTCGACTTCATGCGCGCACTGGAGCGCGGGCAGCTGGCAGACCTCGCCGTGCACCAGGAAATCTTTGTGCAGCGTTCCACGTCGCTGGGGGCTGCGCTGGGCGAGCAGATTGACTTCGCCACGCAAATCGCGCAAACCCAAGCCGAGCTTGCGCAACTGCAACAGCAGATTCAACAGGGCAATGTGCGCTACATTGCGGCATCGGCGTCCGGGCATTTTTATGCGCAGGGCGACGTGTGGACAAGCCTGCAGCCCGCGCATCTGCGTGATATGACACCCGAGACTTTCATTGCCGCGCAGCAAACTTCACCCGAGCCGCTGCAGGGCATTGGCAGGCTGGTGACGGCCTTTCGCTGGTATGCTGCCACGGTGCTCGACTTGCATACCGCGCAGCAGCTGCAGCCCGGCACGACCTACACCGTCACCTTCCCCATGGAAAGCGCGCGAGAGTTCGTCATGCGCCTGGAACGCATCAACTTTGACGGCGACGAAGCTCTGGCGGTCTTTTCCTCCACCGAGCAAGACCGAACGCTGTCTAACCTGCGCCACGCACAGGCAGAAATCACCCTGCGGCACGCGCAAGGGCTGCGGATTCCCGCGCAGGCGCTGCGCTTTGTGCCACGCGGTGAAGGTGAACGCGAACGCACCGTCACAGCGGTGTATATCTCCCACGCGGGCAGGCTGTTGCTGCGCCAAGTGGACGTGTTGCATCAGCACGACGATGAGCTCATCGTGGCGTGGGGCAATCTCAACGAATGGCAGCGCGTGGACGCCGGTCGCCTGCGCATTGAGGGCTATGTGCAGCACATCGCGCAAGAAGGCGGACGGCTCACGCTGCTCGGCAACGGCTTGCGGCTCACGCCCCAGTGGCGGCACGCGCAGATTATCCCCGACGGACCCGAGTGGGTCAGTGGCAGCACACGCACGCTGTTTGACGACAGCGTATTCACCGGCGAAAACCTGCAATGGCGGCAGGACGGCAACGCCATCCTCCTCACCGGCGAAAACATCCAGTGGCGCGAACAACGCGGCGCAGGCCTGCGGATCTATGACTACGTGCTCGTGCTCGGGCGCATCGGTGACGATGATCCACAACGCCTGGCGGATTGATTTTTTGTTACTTTTTTGAAAAAAAGTAACGCAAAAAACTTTTGACCGCTTCGCGGTGGACTGTTTATACAAGTTGAAGAAACAAGCCCCAGTTCCCCTCCGTGGAGGGGTGCCGTCGCAACGGCGGGGTGGTTTTGCGGAACAAGAAAGGACACCCATGGAGCAACACGAAATCCCAAAAAAACATAAACGGAGCGGTTGCAGCTGGTTTGCGCTGTTGGCGCTGCTGGCGGTGACGCTGGTGCTCATTGTGGTGCTGCTCAACGGCGGTCTGCCTGCGCAGGTCGAAACCTGGTTGTGGCCGCTGCCCACCGTGCAGGTGCAGCCCACGCTGCCCGCTATCACCCAGCCGGTGGAGCTTGAGCGTGCCGGCACGTTTCGTTATCACTACAGCAACTTGAGCGAGCTGCAGCGCCAAGCCTATCGCGCCATTTACGCGCAGCTGCCGCATTTCCCGGAAAGCATCGACATGCCCAACCTCACCGAAGAGGACATGCGCACGGTCTTCAGCGCCATCACGCTTGACCAACCCATGTTCTTTCAAATATCCACCACCCACTACCGCATCCGCACGCAAGGCGACCGTGTTGTTGCCTTTGTGCCGCAATATCGCCTCACGCGCGAGGAGTATCAGCGCCGCGTGCACGCTGTGGCGCAGGCCGCGCAGGCCATCCCCGTGCCGCAAGGTGGCACAGACTTCGACACCCAGCTGGCGTTGCATGACTACATCGTGCAGCGCGCGACCTACTCCGACGACCTCACCGACGGCAACGGCGACGTGGCAACGGTGTACGGCGCATTGGTGCGCGGTCTGGCATCGTGTGTGGGCTATGCGCAGGCCATGCAGCTGCTGTTTGAGTTGCACGGCATCCCCAGTTTCGTTGTCGTCGGCGATGCCACCAACGCGGTGTTTTCCGGTCCGCATGCGTGGAACAAAGTGCACATCGGCGGCAACTGGTATCACCTAGACTCCACCTGGAATGACCCCGTGATGGACGGTGGTCGCGAGATCATCAGCCGTGCGTACTTCAACCTGTCATCCGCCGAAATCGCGCCCAGCCACGAAATCACCCCAAGCCGCAACGCGGCGAGCTCGCACACCCAAAACTATTTCCGCCGCCGTGGATTGTACTTCAGCGAAATCGATCGCGATGCGGAAATCCGCATTGCCGCGGCGCTCATCGAAGCCGTGCATGCCAACCGCGGCGTGGTGGAGCTGCGCATGACCAGTAGTCAAGCGCACGCCCAAGCCGTTGACTTGCTCTTCGGTCGCAACCCGCGTATCCACCGCATCCTCGCCGCTGCCGACCCCAACGGCACGCTCATCAACACCCGCAACGTCTACCACTCCAGCATGGACCAGCTCAACATCATCCGAATTTTCCCGGTTGTGCTGTGAATTTGCGCACCCCCCTGTCGCATTGCGACATCCCCCCTCTAAGAGGGGGGCATTCCCACCCCCAGCAGACGGTTGGCAAATCCCCCTCTTTAGAGGGGGAAAGCCTGCGAAGCAGGCAGGGGGTGTATATAGGAGTCACATGGACAAACATCAACTCGAACAGGCTGCTCACCAAATCCTTGTCGCCATCGGCGAAGACCCGCAGCGCGAGGGGCTGATCGACACCCCCAAACGCGTGGCGAAGATGTATGCCGAGGTGTTTTCCGGTCTGCACGAAGATCCCGCCAAGCATCTCGTCATGTTCACCCAAGAGGGCGGCAGCGAGCCCGTCATCGTGCGCGACATCCCGTTTTACTCCATGTGCGAGCATCACCTGCTGCCGTTTTTCGGGCATGCGCACATCGCGTATATCCCCACAGCCGGCCGCGTGATTGGTCTTTCCAAGCTCGCGCGCATCGTGCAGTGCTTCGCCCGGCGACCACAGCTGCAAGAGCGCATGACCGCACAAATCGCGGACTTTCTGCTCACCGGCATGCCCTGCGCGGGTGTGACCGTACAGCTGCAAGCCGAGCACCTGTGCATGAGCATGCGCGGCGCCGAAGCCGTCGGTGCACGCACGGTGACGCAGGCGGTGCGCGGGGAAGAAATGCGTGTTCTTTTTTGAAAAAAAGAACCAAAAAACTTTAGCCGCTTCGCGGGGGATTTTTATGATAAGCCGAAGAAACAAGCCCCTGCCCCCCTCTGATAGAGGGGGGATGTCCCGCAGGACAGGGGGGTGGGGTGCAGAGCACAGAAAAAATGTCATCCGCTTCGCGGGGGGAATTTAATGTTTGCATTTGATACAACCACCACGCAAATCATGTCCATCATCAACGTCACGCCGGACTCATTTTACGATGGCAACATCAATTTTTCGCCTGACCACGCGATAGCCGCAGCCCTGCAAGCCCAAGCCGACGGCGCGCACATCATCGACCTCGGCGCGCATTCCACCCGTCCCGGCAGCATGCCCGTGCCGCCCGACGAAGAGCTTCGCCGCCTGTTACCCGTGCTCACCGCGCTGCGCGGCAAGCTGCACGTGCCCATGTCGGTGGACACGTTTTACCCCGAAGTTGCCGCCCAAGCGCTGCAGCACGGCGCGGCAATCATCAACGACGTCAGCGGTCACGTCACGGCGAGCATGGCAGCCGTCGTGCGCGAACACGGCGCGGGCTGGGTGCTCATGCACAACGGCGGCGGAGCGAATGCCACCCCCACGTACACGCCCGATGTCGTCACCTGCGTGCGCGATGCGTTAGCGAAGATGGCGTGCCAAGCCGAGCAATTTGGCATTTTACGCCCGCAGTTGTGCGTTGACCCCGGCATCGGCTTTGGCAAAACCCAGCCGGACAACCTGCGCCTGCTCGCGAGCATCGCCAAGCTCAAGATTGACGGCGTGGCCACGCTGGTTGGAGCATCTCGCAAGCGCGTCACCGGCGAGCACCTGCCGCCCAGCGAGCGTCTGCCCGCCACCATTGCCGCGCACACGATTGCCCAGCTCGGCGGCGCGAACATCTTGCGCGTGCATGACGTAAAAGAAGCCGTCAGCGCCGCGAAATGGCTTGACATTGCGATGAATATCATGTAAAATAGAAGGAAGCATTTGCATATGCAGCACATTGCCATTAAAGGTCTAGACCTTTACGCCTACCATGGCGTGCACGCCCACGAGCGCGAGCAAGGCCAGCCCTTCGTGCTCGACATCACCTTGTGGGCAAACATGTCAGCCGCGTGCACAAGCGACGATTTAGCCGACACCGTGAACTATTCACGCGTCATAGACTGCGCTGCAGCGGCGTTTTGCGCCGAAAAGCACCAACTCATCGAGCGCGCAGCAAGCGTCACCGGCGATGCCATCTTGGCCGAGTTTGCGCCAATCCAGCGCCTAGAAATCACCGTGCACAAACCACAAGCGCCCGTGCGCCAAAGTGTAAAGGACATCGCCTTTACACTGAAGCTGGCGCGCTGAACAACATATTTTTGCATCATAACGTTGGAGGATATTTCTCATGAGCGAAGCAGTGGTTGCCTTGGGCACCAATTTGGGCGAAAAGCAGGAAAATCTGCAGCAAGCCTTGGATGCCTTGGCGCGTTTGCCGGGCACCGAAATCCTGCGGCAGTCGTCTGTGTACGCCTGCCCGCCGCAAAACCCGCCGGAGGGTGCGGTCATGGAGGATTTCCTCAACATGGCCGTGGTACTTAACACCAACATGTCGCCACTGACGTTGTTGGGCGCGTGTTTGGGTATCGAAGCCGCCATGGGCCGTGTGCGCAACGAGCGCAACGGCGCGCGCGTCATCGACCTTGACGTGCTGACCTTTGAGGGCATGAAAAACGAAAGCTTTGAGCTCACGCTGCCGCACCCGCGCTCGCTCGAACGCGCTTTTGTGCTGCTGCCGCTGAAAGAGCTCTACCCCACCGGGCGTGCGCCGGGGCTGTTTTTCGACGCACATCTCAAGGAAATTGATGCATCGCAATGCGTGAAAGTGGAGCGCCTATGAGCCAAACCATCGAGTTCCCCAACGGTCTGCGCCTGCACCTGGATCCCATGCCGGGCGCGCTGAGCTGTGCCATCAACTTGTGCGTGCTGTCGGGTTTGCGCTTTGAGCAACCCGCGCAGGCTGGCGTGTCGCATATGCTTGAGCACATGCTCTTCAAGGGCACGCACACGCGTTCAGCGCGTGACATCGCCGAGCTCGCCGACGACCGCGGTGCCGCCATGAACGCCTACACCTGCAAGGAGTACACCTGCTTGTACGTGCGCAACCTGCCCGAGCATCTGCACGACATGCTCGCCCTGCTGGCAGACATGATTGAGAATTGCCGCCTCGACGACGCCGACCTCGCCCTCGAGAAAGGCGTGGTTGCCGAGGAAATCGCCATGTACGAAGACCTGCCGGAGGACTATGCCTTCGACATCGCGCACGATATGGTTTGGCCCACGCATATGCTGGGCAAGAACATCCTCGGCACGCGTGAAACCGTCAAAAACATGACCACCGCTGACCTGCGCGCCTACATGCACGCGCGTTACAATCCCGCGCAAATGGTGCTATCCATCGCCGGCAAGTTTGACGAAACCGCCGTGCTCGCCTGGGCAGAGGAGCTCTTTGGCACGATGCAAGCGCGCGGCGAGGGCAGTGAGATCATCACTGTGGCAAAGTTCGAGCCCGGCGTGCGCTTCACCCACAAAAGCGTGGAGCAAAACCAAATCATCCTCGCGTTTCCCGGCTGTGCGGGGCGCGATGCCGAGCGATATCTAGCCGCGCTCATCAGCACCATGCTCGGCGGCAGCACCTCGTCGCGGCTGTTCCAACGTCTGCGTGAGGAGCTCGGGCTCGTGTACTCCGTGGACTTTTTCAACGCCCACCACATGGCCGAGGGCATGAGCGGCATCTCCCTTGGGCTTAGCCAAAAAACGCAGGTGAAAGCCCTCGGCGAAGTCCTGCGCATTGTGCGTGACTTCCCCGCAACCGTCACGCAGCAAGAGCTCAAGCGCGCGCAAGAGCAAGCCGCCGCAAGCCTTGTGATGGCGCAGGAGTCCGCCGCAGCGCGGGCGTCGCGTGTGGCAGGCAGCGAGCTGCTCTACCGCGACAACGTGCCCGTGGAGCAATCCATTGCCGCCTATCGCGCTGTTACGCTCGACCAAGTGCGCCACTATGCCGCCGAGTTGCTCGACCCCGCGAAGTTCGCCCTGTGCGTGCTGGGCAAATGCAGCAAAAAAGCCGAAAAATCCATGGCTGAGATGATACAATGATACCCCCACCGGCGCATTCGCACCACTCGCTAAAGCCTCAATATATCTTACGGAAAATCAACCCGCTGCGCTGCTGCCTCCCCCGTGGGGGAGGAAGCACGTCGTAGGCGTGCAGGTGGGGGTTGACCAAGGAGACACTCATGAACACAATCAAAGACGCCCGGCGCATCGTCGTCAAGGTTGGCACATCCAGCCTCACGCACGCCACCGGCAAAGTGAATATCCGCATGATCAACCGCCTCGCCGCTGCCCTCAGTGACCTCCACAACGCAGGCCGCGAGGTCGCGCTGGTGAGCTCCGGTGCGCTCAGCGTGGGTGTGAGCAAGCTCGCTTTGGCCGAGCGCCCAAAAGATACCCCAACCCGCCAAGCCGCAGCCGCCGTGGGCCAGTGCGAGCTGATGTTCCTGTACGACAAATACTTCGGCGAGTGCGGCAACAAGGTCGGTCAGTTGCTGCTCACCATGGACGATTTCGCCCATGAGCAGCGCCGTGTGAACCTGCTCAACACCTTCGACCGCCTCTTCGCGCTCGGTGCAATCCCCGTCATCAACGAGAACGATAGTGTATCGACAGAAGAGATCGAAGGGCTCAACTTCGGCGACAACGACAAGCTCTCTGCTATGGTCGCCAAGCTCATTTCCGCCGACGCCCTCATCATGCTCACCGACACCGACGGGCTTTTCACCGCAAACCCCAACGAAGACGAAACCGCGCAGCTCATCCCCGTTGTGCCCCATGTGACGGACAACATCCTCGCCCTCGGCGGCGATGCTGGCAGCGCACGCGGCACCGGCGGCATGTTCACCAAACTGCAAGCCGCAAAGCTCGCCACCGAAGCCGGTATCGACACCGTCATCGCCAACGCCGCACCCGAAAACCTCTATGCCCTCACCGATGGCCGCCAAATCGGCACATGGTTCAAACGCAGGTGATGCGACGCGAAGTGTTCTTTTTTTGCAAAAAAAGAACCAAAAAAACCTATGCCGCTTCGCGGTGGGATTTTCATGAGATTGGGATAGAACACAGCGAAGCGACTTGCTCGCCGCAGGCGCACAGCGAAGCGACGGAGCCCCACCGCAGGTGGTTTTTTCAAAAAAGTGGCAGAAAGAGGAGAGTATGATCCAACAACTCGGCGCAAATGCGCAACAAGCCGCGCAGGTGCTGGCGATTTCGTCCAGCATCGTGCGTGATGCCGCCTTGGCCGCCATGGCGCAAGCCCTGCAAGACCGGCAGGCGGACATCCTTGCCGCCAACGAGCAGGACCTCGCCGCCGCACGCGAGAACAACATGCGTGAGTCCCTGCAAGACCGCCTGCGTCTCACGCCTGAGCGCATCGCGGGCATGCGCCAGGGTATCCTCGACATCATGGGTCAGGGCGACCCGCTTGGGCTTGTGCTCGGCGGCGGCGTGCGACCCAATGGTCTGCGCATCCAGCAGGTGAGCGTGCCGCTGGGTGTGGTCGGCATGATTTACGAAGCCCGCCCCAACGTCACCGCCGATGCCGCAGCACTTTGCCTCAAGAGCGGCAATGCGGTCATCTTGCGCGGCGGGCGTGAGGCGATTCACTCCAACACCGCGATTGCCAACACCCTGCGCACCGCCATCGCAAGCGCAGGTTTGCCCGAAGATTGCGTGCAGCTCGTCAGCGACACCAGCCGTGACAGCGCAACCGCCATGATGCAAGCCGTCGGGCTCATCGACGTGCTGATTCCACGTGGCGGCATGGGGCTCATCAACGCCGTGGTGCAAAATTCCCGCGTACCGGTCATCGAAACCGGCGCAGGCGTGTGCCACACCTACGTCGATGCATCCGCCGACCTCGACATGGCGCTTGCTATTGTCGAAAACGCCAAGTGTTCGCGACCCAGCGTCTGCAACGCCTGCGAAACCGTGCTCTTGCACGCTGATGTCGCCGACACATTCCTGCCCATCATGCAGCAGCGCATGCCGCAGGTGGACTTCCGCCACGACGAAGATAGCTGGGGCGTGGAGTTCGGCGATCTCACCCTTGCCGTGCGCGTGGTCGCCGGCATGGATGAAGCCGTGGCGCATATTTCGCGCTTCGGCACAAAGCATAGTGAGTGTATCGTCACCGAAAGCTATGCCGCCGCGCAGGCTTTCCTCCAGCAGGTGGACGCCGCAGCCGTGTACGTCAACGCCTCCACGCGTTACACCGACGGCGGCGAGTTCGGCTTGGGTGCGGAAATCGGCATCGCCACGCAAAAACTGCACGCGCGCGGTCCGCTTGGTCTGCGCCACCTCACCAGCAGCAAGTACGTGATTTACGGCAGCGGCCAGTGCAGGTAAGCGCGCGCTTCCTTTGCCACTTTTTTGAAAAAAAGTGGCGCAAAAAACTTTAGTCGCGCTGCGCGCGTGGAAAATTTTATGTGCTGTGCAGATGTTGCCAAGACCTCCCCCTTGGGGGAGGAAAGCTCGTCGTAGGCGTGCAGGTGGGGGTTCATATTGCGCAAAAAAGGAGGAGAATCATATGAAACACAAACGAACGCACAAGTGGGCATTTCCGTTGGGACTGCTGGTGGTCGTGCTGGCGGTGGTCGGCGCGGTCAGTTTGATCGGCTCGGCGGTGCGCGGCGTGCAAAATTGGATCGACAACCCCGCTGAACGTCGCGGCTACGAGGCCTTTTTGGCCAACGTCGTTGCCCGCGCGCCAGACCCATTCAGCGCACCTGAGCACGCGCACAACCAGGCGCAGCTGGTGGACATCGCGCTCACGGCGCTGATTCGGCGCTACGACAACACGCCCGCAGACTTCACCATGGACGACTACGGCAACCTCGTGGTGCCGCAGCAAGCCGTGGCGGACATGTATCGTGCGCTGTTCGGCATCGACCTGCCGCACTACGCCGCCCTGGCACATGCCTATGATTTCTGGTTCGACACCGTGCAGCAGGCATTTCTCGTGCCCTTTGCAGGCGAGCTGGTGGTCTATGTTCCGCGCGTCATCGGCATCAACCGCGTGGGCGGCTCGGTGGAGCTCACGGTGGAGTATCTGCTCTACGAAGACACCAACCTCGACGAATTTAACCGCCAGCAAGAACTCGTGCCGGTGCGCACCATGATCATCCGCCTCAACGAGCAACCCGGCAACGAACTCGCGCCTTGGCAAATCGAGCAAATCAGCCACCCCCTCGCCACCGAAGTCGTCGCCGGCGCGCCGGTGCTGCGGTAGTTGTTCTTTCTTTGGCAAAAAAAGAACAAGAAAGGAGTCCCCATGAAAATTGGCATTTGCGGCGGCGCAGACAAAGCCGCCCTGGCGAAGTCCGCAGGTTGTGATTATCTCGAAATGCACTTCACCCACACTGCGCAGCTCGACGACGAAACCTTCGCCGAAACCCGCGAGGAGCTCGCCCGCGTGGGCATCCCCTGCGAGGCGATGAACTGCTTCCTTCCGGCGGACTTCCAACTTGCATCGCCCGAACTTGACGTGTCCGCGCTGCAGACATTTCTCGCCAAAGGCTTCATGCGTGCCGAGCAACTGGGTGTGCAGGTGGTGGTGTTTGGTGCGGGTCGCGCACGCCGCCTGCCCGACGGCATGCCCAAGCAAACCGGCTGGCAAATCCTCGCGCCCATCTGCCGCTTGGCGGGTGATCTCGCAGCCAAGCACGGCATCACCATCGCCATTGAGCCGCTCAATGTGCGCGAGTGCAACGTTGTCAATACCCTGCGCGATGGTCTCGCGCTGATGAAACTCGCCGATCATCCCAATGTGCGCCTGCTTGCCGACATGTATCACATCAGCGACAACGGCGAGGACACGCGCGACCTCCTGCTCGCTGGCACAAACCTGCTTCACTGCCACGCAGCCAGCCCCGGCAGGAAATTCCCCATGCCCGGCGACGGTCACGACTACACGCCCTTCTTCGCTGCCCTGCACGAAATCGGCTACACCGGTCGCGTGTCCATCGAAGCCGCCGCGCCTAACTCGCCCGAAGAAGACCTAGCGACCTGCGTGGCTCTGCTGCGTGATGCTGCGTGACGCGAGGCGCTAGCCGCGCTACGCGCGTGGGAGATTTTCATGCGTTGCGCACAATAAAACACAGGAGGAAACACGATGAGTTATGATGTATTGGTGATTGGCAGCGGAACAGCGGGGCTGTTCTTTGCGCGCAAAATGGCCGACCAAGGCTACAAAGTGTTGGTGGCAGACAAAGCTCCGGCCGAAGAACTCGGCAGCCGCCTTGCGGTGTTCCACATTGACAAGGAGATGTTTGGCAAGCTGGACGTGCCCATGCCCGTGCCCGGCGACGCCGACCATGTTGCGCAGTTCGACGCCGGAACATACTACCCGCCGTTCGGGCAATACATGAAACGGCACGACGGCAAGCAGAATATCGTTTGGGCGCACTATCCATTTTTGCTGTGCAAGCTCAAAGAGTTTATCGTGCGCCTGCGTGCATGGTGCGCCGAAGCCGGGGTTGATTTCCTCAACGAAGCCGCGTTCACACAGCTCGTGTATGACCAGCGCGGCGTGGCGGGTGCGCAGTTCACCAAGCATGGTGAGAACATCACCGTGCATGCGCGCCTCACCGCCGATTGCTCAGGACCGGACGCGCTGCCGCGCCGCAACCTGCGCAAGCCGACCCTCGTTGATGATTTCGAGGTGAGCCCGCGTGACATGATGTATGTGCTGCTGGAGTATGTGAAGCTCGATCATCCCGAGCGAGACGCGCCCAAACAGGCGGAGCACTGGGCGTATTACAAAGGCTGGATTGGGCAAGCGCCGAACCCCGACGAGTGCATCTTTGGCGTGGGCGCGAACTTGTCGTTTGACTATGCGCAAACCTGCATGGATCGCTTCAAAGCCAACATCGACATGCCGCCCGGCACGGTCGTGAACCGCCAGCGCGGCAACATTCCCTACCGCGTGCCGCCGCACTGCTTGGTAGACAACGGCTTTGTTGTGCTCGGCGATGCCGCCTGCATGAACAAATGGATCGGCGAGGGCATGACCTCCGGCTGGGTGGGTTGCCAAATTGCCGCGGAGGTCGCCGGTGCCGCCATGGCTGGCGATGCCTATCCCACGCAGCAGGCGCTGTGGCCCATCAACGTGCGCTATCACACCACCCAGCAAGCGAACTTTGCTTACATCAACGCCACCGCCATCAACGCCGTGGATTGCACGCCCGAAGAAATGACCTATGAGTTCCAGCAGGGCATTGTGTTCAACGATCGCGCCATGACGCGCCTGAACCGCGAGTGGAACGCCGAACTGCCGCCCGCCGAGGTTCTTGAGCTGGTTGGCAAAGTTGCCAAGGGCACGCTCACCGGCAACATCAGCTTGCCGACGTTGCGCTGTTTGCTGCGCGGGATATTGTTCGCCACGCGGCTCAAAGGGCACTACAAAAAATACCCAACATCTGCGCAGCACCTAGAGAAATGGGCGAAAAAGTGCGACAAGCTGTGGGCATCTTGCGGCAGCTTGGCCGATGCCACCGAACGCTGCGAAGCCAGGCTTTCCGAATAACATAACATAAAAAAGACTGTTTTAACCTTTTGTATTGATATGTAGTCCGGGTGGCGCGCCCGCCACCCCTACATGTTGCGGCTTGACAGGAGACATCCACCTGTAGGGGCGGCGGGCGCGCCGCCCGAAGCAAAAAACACATCAATACCATTGTCTAAAAGCGCCTAAAAAACCCCCACTCTCTGCCACGCATCATTGAAAGTCTAGGTTTTTTTGCGCTACTTTTTTTGCAAAAAAAGTAGCAAAAACTTCGGCCCGCGCGGCGAGCGCAAACTCCTATTTTCGTTCGTCGCTGATGATTTTGCCGTCCTGCACACGAATCACGCGCGCGGCTTCGGCGGCGATTTTGTCATCGTGGGTGATGAGGATGACCGTGCGCCCCTCGGCGTGCAGCTCACGCAGGATGGCCATTACGTGCACACCGGTTTTCGAGTCCAGGTTACCCGTGGGTTCGTCGGCGAGGATGACAGGCGGTCGCGCTGCCACCGCGCGTGCGATGGCGCAGCGTTGCTGTTGCCCGCCGCTCATCTCGCTGGGGCGATGATGCGCACGGTTCTCCAGACCAACACGTGCAAGCGCCTCGGTTGAAAGCTTCTCGCGCTCATCCTTTTTCATCCCGCGGTAGATCAGCGGCAGCTCCACATTCGCCTGCGCGGTGAGGCTCGCGATGAGGTTGAAGCCCTGGAAGATGAAGCCGATTTGCTTGTTGCGAATGTCGCTGAGCTCGTCATCGGAAAGGTGCGACACATCGTGACCGTCCAGATAGTAGCTCCCGCTGGTGCTTTCGTCGAGCAGACCAAGCATGTTCATCAGCGTAGACTTGCCCGAACCCGAGCTGCCTACAATCGCCACGAACTCGCCATGGTCAATCGTCAGCGACACGCCGTCGAGGGCGCGCACTTCGTTTTCGCCGGGGTTATAGATTTTGTAGATATCGCGGATGTCAATCAGTGGCATATTTTACTCCTTTGCGCTCGCCGCGCGGGCGTTACTTTTCTTGAAAGAAAAGTAACCAAAAGAACTTTTCGTCGCTTCGCTGTGCTCTATTATCGCCTTATAAATCCCCTCGCGCGCAACGCGGCTAGGTTTTTTTGGTTACTTTTTTTGCAAAAAAAGTAACACGCGTCACTCCCTGCGCAGCGCCTCGATGGGCAGCATTTTGGCTGCTCGGCGGGCGGGATAGATGCCGAAGAAGATGCCGATGGCGCTGCTGAAGCCCACGGCGATTGCCACGGTGGAAGCCGCCATCGCAATGGGAATCCCCATGAACCACGCCACGAATGCGGCAATCGCCACACCGATGATGAAGCCGATGGAGCCACCAATCAAGCACAAGATGACGGATTCGGTGAGGAATTGCGTCATGATCGTGCCGGTTTTCGCGCCCAGTGCCTTGCGGATACCGATTTCGCGCGTGCGTTCGGTCACCGACACCAGCATGATGTTCATCACGCCAATGCCGCCGACGACCAGCGAAATCGCGCTCACGCCCGCGATGAACAGGGTGAGGATGTTAATCACGCTGTCGAGCAGGTCGATGTAGTTGGCCATGTTCATCGCCGTGTATGCGCCCGAACCCGCGTTGCCGTGGGTGATGTACAGCTGGTTGACAGCCGCGCTGCCAATGGCATCCAGGTGGCGCTCGTCATCCGCGATGATGGACACGTTGTCGTAAGTCCCGGCGCCGCCGGTCATGCGGTGCAGCACGCTTGAGGGCATATACAGCACCAAAATCGCGTCACCGCCCAGCGGACCACCAAGGTCGCCCAGCAAGCCGTCAAGCGGACCACCGCCGCCGCCGTCATCGCTGCCGCCGTCCAACAGTCCGCCCGCAGCACCCATGATTGCAAAATCTGCAATGCCGATGATGCGCACGGTTTCCGTCTGCCCGCCCACGGTGAAGTGCACGCGCTGACCCACCACATTGGTGTGCCCCCAAAACGCCATCGCGCCCGCCGTGGGAACCAGCGCAACGGGCATTTCGCCGAGGTATTCTGCCTCCGTGAAGAAGTGCCCGGCCTCCACCTGCAAGCCCAGAATGTGCTGCAGGTCGCTGTTGCCCGCCAGAGCAACGGCCATGCCTTCGTGTTGCGCGCTGGTGAACGAACCGATGGTGAACATCTGCGGCGAAGCATGGCGCACATGTTCCATCGCGCGGATGCTGGTGATGTCACGGCGGGTGATCATCTGGCTGGCATCCACGCGGTTGTGGTTCACGGAAATCGTCACCACATTTTGCCCCATGTCGCGCACCATGCCCACGATGAAATCGCGCCCGCCGTTGCCGATGGTGATGATGGCGATCACGGAGCTTACGCCGATGATGATGCCCAGCATCGTCAGCAGCGAGCGCATGAGGTTTGTTTGAATACTAAACACCGCAATGCGGATGTTTTCTTTGAAGAAGTTCATTCTGTCTTCCTAGCTTATATTTTGCAAGCATCACCGTTGTCCTGCGGGACTAGGGCTTGCTTTTTCGGCTCATCATAATAGTCCACTCTACCCCAACCGCACGCGGTCGCCGTCTTCCAGGCTGCCGGGCGGGGCACGCAGCACTTCGTCGCCCACGCTCAACCCGCCGAGGATTTCGCGCCAGGCGGTGGTGCCGGTGGTGTCAAACAAACCAACTTCCACAAACTGTTGCCGCACGGTGGAGCGCACGCCGCGTTCGAGCACAAACACGAAGAACTCTTCCGTTGTGGCATCAAAGCGCAGGGCACTCACGGGCACGCGCATGGTGTTGTTGGCGCTGTCGAGCTCAATGGCAATGTCCACATCAAGACCGATGGTGATGGAAAGATCCGGCGAGGGAATGCGGATGCTTGCAGGAATGCCGCGAGCGGTAAGACCGGGGATAGGCAGACCATCAAAGAGTCCGCCACTCTCACCAGCCACCGCCGCGATGTAATACACATAGGCATCAAATTCTTGCCCGGTCACCGAAGTCACACGCACAGCCTGGTCTTTTTCCACGCGCAGGTGGTCATAGCGTCCCAGCATGAACGAGGCGTAGAACGGGTGGTATTCCACCACCATTCCGGCCACCGTTGTGCCGAGCAAGCCCGACAGCAAGGTATTGATGTCCGCGCTGCCCATGGCGAGCGAGGCGAGAATCACCGTCATGTCAAAGCCGCCGCCAACCGCACCGGCGCTGCGATACACTTCACCGGCGGTGATGTTGATTTCGCGCACCACGCCGTCATGCGTGGCATACCAGCCTTCGCGCAGCGCCGTCACCGTGATGTGCGCCTGCTGGTAGGACGTCCGCGCCGACTCCAGCAACGCGCGATACACGTTGTCCAGCGACATTCCCATTTGCACGCCCATCATCGTTTCCGTCACGCGCAGTTGCATCAGCTGCAGGCTAAGGTCAAGCGTTTCTGTGATGCCGCCAAAGCCCAGCGCCGAAAGATCAAAGCCGCCCATCAAGAAGCCGCCAAACAAGTTGTTGAACGACACCATCACGTTTTCCACAATGCCGTCTTCGCGAATCAGCAGCTCGTTCACCATCCAGTTGGCAATGCGACCATTGCCCAGCAGCGCCGTCAACAGGTTGCGCAGGTCATCCACCTGTTGGTTGCCGGTGGCAACGCGGTCGTTGCCGCCGCCTTCTTGCATCGCCGCAATTTGTCTTTCCAGTGAATCAATTTGGTTGCGTATGTCTTGCTGGCGGGTGGGTGCCTGTGCTGCATTGGTCATGTAGTTTTCATAAGCATTGCGCGCGCTGTGGTAGTCGCGTCGGCGCTGTTGCAGCAAATCATCCAGACGGCTTGCGTCAAACGTGGCAAGCAGTTCGCCGGCTTCCACCGCTTGTCCCACGCGCACGTGCACTTCTTCCACCAGCGTGCCGTCCAAAATCGTGAAGACCCCCTGCCGGCCCGAGCGCACCGTTGCAGAGGTTTGGAAGGTTTGGGTGAGGTCGCCGGTGTCAACGGCAACGATGGCATCAGGCGCGAGTTCGGGGTGCGGGTTGTTGGCAACCACAACGTAAGAGATGGAGAAAACCAACAGAGCCACCACAACCACAATGGCGATGATGCCAGCAATTTTCTTTTTGGTCAATTTCATGGGGGAGATTTCCTTTCAGCAGCATGTCTAATCTTTATTATACACTATTGTTGTCGTTAATGTAAAGAGGAAATCCTCATAATTTAAATAAAATTCATTTTTTTAGCAAAACTATAGCCATTGGAGGGTCAAAACCATGCTCATTACCATCATTCGCCTTGTCGTGCTTTACTGCATGATCACCCTTGCCCTGCGCCTGATGGGCAAGCGGCAGGTCGGCGAGCTCAAGCCCACGGAGCTCGTCGTCACCATTTTGCTGTCGGAGCTCGCCGTCATGCCCATCCAGGATAACTCCCTGCCCATGACCACGGCGCTGGTGGCCGCGGCCGTGCTCGTGAGCCTTGAAATCATCAGCAGTGTCATCGCCACGCACTCCACGCGCTTTCGCAAGGTCACGCAGGGCAGTTCCATCGTGATCATCCAAAAGGGCAAGCTTGACCTCAACGAGCTTGCCAACCTGCGCATCGCCTACGACGACCTCATGGAAGCCCTGCGCCAGAAAGACGTGTTCGACATCACGCACGTGCAAACCGCGTTGATGGAGACCAACGGGCAAATCAGCGTGGAGCTAAAACCCGAGCATCAGCCGCTGAAGAAGGAAGACCAAGGCAATGCTTAGTGCTTAGTGCTTAATGCTTAATTGTCGCTCCGCGGGGATATTGATGGGTCTAGAATAGGACACAGCGAAGCGACCGAGCCCCACCGCAGGTGGTGGCAAAAGAGGAGAGGAGACAGCCATGAAACTTCGCCTGATCACCGCCATTTGTCTCATCGTGTTAGCGGTGGGCTTTTCGGTGTTTTGCCTCGCGTATGTCAACCGCACCACGCGGCAGCTCACCCACGCGCTTGAACTCGCCCTCGAAGCCGCGCAGGAGCAATCGCCTGCCTGGGCCGATGCCACCGAGGATGTCACGCGCTTGTGGCAGCGCAGCCGCAGCTTTTTGCATGTGTTGTTCCCGCACCAAAACCTCAACGAGCTGGAGTGGGCGGTGGGGGCGCTGCCGAAGTATCAGCGCATGGGCGACGCGCCGTTGTTCATCGAGCATGCGGTGCGCGGGCTGCAAACGGTCAACACCATTCGCGAGATGGAGCGCCTGACCCTCGGCAACATTTTTTAGCTTGACAAACGCGCGGGTTTGTGCTATATTTATGGTAGCAAGTTGCATGAGGAGGGAAAGCACATGGGAATGACGGACAAACAAGCTGCCATGTTCATCAAAGCCATCATTCAAATCTTAGAGGATAACGAAGTGAATGAGGAAGTGGTTGCGAAAATCGAAAAACTCAGCGAAGCGTTCGACAACAAAAAATAATAACACAGTCCCTCCTCATTTTCGTTGAGGGGGATTGACGAAGGTCTATTCATCGCGCATTCGCCCCAATAATACACAACAAAACTCCCCTATGCAGGGAGCTTTCGCATGTTATTCAGCTTCTTCCTCTTCCGGTAGCTGCGACGTGCAGTGCGCACAGCGCGTGGCGGCAAGGGGAATCTCGCTCACGCAAAATGGGCACTTCTTCGTGGTCGGTGGCGCGGCGGCAGGCTATTTTCACCGCGCCATCGGCAGAGGTGACGAACTTCACCAGCAGAAAAATCACAAAGCCCACGATGAGGAAATTGATAATCGCAGTGATCAACGTGCCGTAGGTGATGGCGACGTAGGCGTCCTCTGCGCCGCCGCGTGGCGTGACGCGAAAGGCCAGCTCGCTGAAGTCAGCACCGGCGGTGAGCACGCCAATCAGCGGCATGATGATGTCGTTAACGAGGGAGTTGACGATGCCCTGGAATGCGCCGCCGATGACCACGCCTACGGCCAGCATGATGGCGTTGCCGCGCACCATGAACTCCTTGAACTCGCGCCCGATTTTTTTGGCACGCACAGGTTCTTTCATGTTGACCTCCTAGATTGTCGAAAACTTGCGGGACACAAAAATCACGCTCCCACAAATAGTGAAAGCGCGAGATGGTGCGGTGGTTCGTGAGGTAGGACTCTCGCACAGGCTGGCGTAATGCACAGCGAAGCGACCGAGCCCCACCGCAGGTGGTGGACACGCCCAGACTCGAACTGGGGACCTCTCGCGTGTGAGGCGAGCGCTCTAACCAACTGAGCTACGCGTCCAACTCTAGTGATTATACCACACTTGCGCGGTGCTTGTCAAGCACTTTTTGCATTTTTCGCAAAAAAACGGCAGAGCGCAATGCTCCGCCGTTCTTCGGTTAAGTTAGGGTTATCTGAAAACGATGCGCAGGAAGCTGAAGATAGCAACTGCGTTGATTACCACGAGGATCACGATGCCGACGATTGCCAGCACGTTGGGCCAAATGGAGCCGCGCACTTCGGCGGCGAATTGGGCGATCAGCCACTCGGGCAGTTCAACGCCGGTTTCTTCGGCATACTCCACCAGCACGGCGCCAGCAGCGTTGAACAGCGCAGCAAGAGCAGCCCAGTCGCCCGCAACGATATACACTACCATGTCGTTTTCCCAATTAATGTTATTCTCGGCAAGCAAAGCGTTCCGCTCAGCGACGGTCATGTCGAGATAAAACACACGGATCAGCTCGGTTGAAGAAAAGGCAGCTTGTGCGGCGAGCACGTCTGCTGAAAAGAAAGGATACAGCGCGGTGTGCGCTTCAGCCAACCACACGGTAAGTTCTGCCACCCATTGGTCAAGCGCTGCTTCAAAGTCTACAGCATCAAACGCGAGTTGCGGCATCCGCATTTCCAGCTGCATCAGAGTAAGCAACAGTGCGAGGGCAGCAGCATCATCAAGCGCTTCGAACATGTCAAAGAAATAGATTTCCAAGAGGTATCCATCGAGGAAGAGAAGCGATGCGGGATACTGCGTGATGGCGACGCGGAAGATTTCTACGAGGGCGTTGTCGAACAACTCATCATAGTCGGGCGAGTCTACGGAGGCAGCGATGCCTTGGAAGTCCACAGTTGCGATTTGGATCGTCGCGTCTGCGGTGGTGGCGCTGGCGGTGATACCCAGCATGGTGATGCCGAGCACAAGTGCCAACACGAGGGCTAATGTACGTTTCATGGTGTTCTCCTTTTTGTTTTTGTTCGGGTTTTCCCCGCTAATAGTATAACACATCTGTGTGGGGGCGCGCAAGCCCAAAAACCATAGAAAAACGGGGGGGGGGGGACGTGTTTTTGTGCAACATGAACAAACCGTGAAATCGGGCGCAATGGGCACGTAGGGGCGAACTGTGTTCGCCCGGGCAAAAATACTGGCGCCCGGCTGCGCCACAACCGCCCCACAAACTTTGCGCTTGACGCGCGCATGGTTTTGTGATACAATAGACATTGCGTCCCCACAGCCACGCTAAACACAACATACGCATCGCCGTTTGCGCGGCGAGGAGAAATATCATGCCCAAGAAAACCAAGCCCCGAAAGCCTGTGCCCGGCAAGTTTCCGCCGGGCGTCATCGAGCTGCTTCGGGCACAGCAATTGCACTGCGACGGCTTCATCTGCTGCGCACATGGCGACATGAACAACGATGGTCTCTACTGCAACGCATGGCTTGCGTTTGACGAGCAGGGGCTTTATCTCGCATTTGGGCAAGAGCAAGAAGTGCCCGGCAAACGCCGCAAAAAACACCTTGAGCTCGCCTACACCCTAGACAAGCTTGAGACCTACCCCGCCGCAGACATCACCTCCCTCAAGGTCGAGCAATACGTCACCACCGGGCGGCTTGTTGCGCGCATCGGCGAGCATGATTTCGCCCTCACGCGCTTTTCGCTCGGGCGTGCAGGCGACATGCAAAAGTTTGTGGATTGCTTCAACGCCATGCGCGAAGGACGCGACATGACCCCCTACCTCGAAGACAACGACGAGTCCATGTTCTGCCCCAAGTGCAGCACAAAGTATCCCAACAAGCGCCGCGTGTGCCCGCAGTGCCTCAAGCGCAGCACCATCGCAAGGCGGCTGCTGGGCTACTTCAACAACAACATCATCGCCATCGCGGCCATGCTTGCCATGCTCGCGGCCAGCGCCGTGCTGCAGGTGTTGCTGCCCATGTTCAGCATCCAGCGTCTGTTTGACGACATCCTCATCCCCGCCACAAGCGACGGCGCAACGCTGCCCGCAGCGGCATCGTTCTTCGCTTATCTCACGCAGCTGGTGCTCATCGTGGTGCTCATGCGCGTGCTAGACATGGTATTCGCCGCCGGTTCAGATTTGGTCAACGCCTACCTCATCCCAGGCGTGATGTATAAACTCAAACTAAAAATCTTCGAGGCCATGCAGCGCCTGAGCGTGGGGTTTTACTCCGGCAAGCAAACCGGCAACCTCATGGAGCGCATGACGCGTGACAGCATGAGCATCCAGTGGTTTTTTGTGGACGGCGTGCCCTTTGCCATCCGCAACGTGTTTGTGTTTGCCACGCTGATGGTGGTGATGTTCCGCATCAGCTGGCAAATGACGCTGCTGGTGCTGGGCGTGATTCCTGTGATGGGCATTGTGGTGCCCATTGCCACGCGCATGTTTCGCCGCCTGCACCACCGCATCTGGGCAACCAACGCGCGCCTGAACTCTTTGGTCAGCGACAACATCAACGGTCAGCGGGTTATCAAAGCATTTGCGCGCGAAAAAGAGGAGCTCGGTCGCTTCAGCGAGATGAGCGTGTCTCTGCGCGACGCGGAACGAAACCTCACCGGCAAAGAAGCCACCGTTTTCCCCGTCGCGATGAGCGCGGTGTTTTTGCTCATCACCGCCGTGTTGGTCATGGGTGGCTACAGCGTGCTCAACGAGACCATGGGGCTCGGCGAGCTCATGGCATTTGTCACCTGGCTGACGATGATTCAAGGTCCACTGGAGTATTTCTCGTGGGTCAGCAACTGGTGGGCACGCTGCGCCGATGCCGCCAGCCGCGTGTTTGAGATCATCGACAGCGACGACGAAATCTTGCCCCCCGAGAACCCCGTGCACGTGGACGAACTGCGTGGCAACATCGAGCTGCGCGAGCTGGAGTTTGAGTATGAACCCGCACGCCCCATCATCAAGCGCGTGAACCTTAGCGTCGGTGCAGGGCAGATGCTGGGCATCGTGGGCAAAACCGGCGCGGGCAAAAGCACCATCGCCAACCTGATTTCCCGCCTATACGATGCCAAAGCCGGTGCCATCATCATCGACGGCGTGGACGTGAAAGACCTGCCGCTTGACGTGCTGCGCCGCAACATCGGTCTGGTCAGCCAAGACATCTATCTGTTCTCCGGCACGATTGCCGACAACATCCGCTATGCCAAGCCGGCAGCCGACATGCGCGAGGTCATCGCAGCTGCCAAAGCAAGTGCCGCGCACGACTTCATCATGAAGCTGCCCGATGGCTACGAAACCCGCGTGGGCGCAAGCGGCCAAGCGCTCAGCGGCGGCGAACGCCAACGTGTGAGCATCGCCCGCGCCATCATGCAAAACCCGAAAATTCTCATCCTCGACGAAGCCACCGCCGCCATGGACACCGCCACCGAGCGCAGCATCCAGCAGTCTCTGCAGCAGCTCAAAGACGGTCGCACCACCATCGCCATCGCCCATCGCTTGAGCACCCTGCGTGACGCCGACATGCTCGCCGTGATCGAAGAAGGCGAGCTCAAAGAGTTCGGCACATTCCGCGAGCTGCTCAAAAAGCGCGGCGCGTTCTACGAGCTCTATCAAGTGCAGAGCAAAGCACTCGCGGCCATGCACGTGGGTTGACCCCCACCGCCCCTTGCGGAGCACCTCCCCCAAGGGGGAGGCACCGACCGTCTGCACAGCATTTACTTCTGCAAAAATCGAACCAACAAAACCGCAACCTAACCTCAACCCGCCCGGTTGATGCCTCCCCCTTGGGGGAGGTGCTCCGCAAGGGGCGGTGGGGATATGCGGCACAGGAGAACCCTATGGACACCTTAAGCATGACCTTCACGCAGCCCGGCGATGTGCGGTTTTTCCGCAACGCGCAAGGCTTTTTGTCGCTTGAGCTGGGCGGTGAGACCCACCCGCGCGTGCAGCTTCGCCGTGCCCTGCCGCTCACCGACCCCACCCGCTTCGTCTGCGTGGCAGACATGGATGACAACGAGCTCGCCGTGCTTGAGGACATCACCCAGCTGGATGAAGAGCAAGCCGACCTCGTGGCAGCCGAGCTGGATCTGCGCTACTACACGCCCGTCATCACCGCCGTGCGTGGCATCAAAGAGAAAATGGGCAGCTACTACATCGACCTGTCCATCGGCGAGCACAAGAAGAACGCCGCCGTCAAGGACATCACCCGCAACCTGCGCCAGCTGCCCGGCAGCAACACCATCGTCCTCACCGACGTGGACGGCAACCGCTACCTCATTGAGGACCTACGCGTGGTGAAGCCCAAAGCCCTGCGCCTGCTTGAACCATACTTGTACTAGTGGTTAGTGGTCAGTGATTAGTGAATAGTGAGTTAGTTGTGTGGCTTCGTGGTTTGTGGGATGTGGTTTTCTAACCACTAATCACTAATCACTAACCACTACAAGGAGTCAGAATGACTACAGTACCCTTCGACCTCAACGCCGCCGGCAAGCCATGCCGCGGTGTGCTCATCTGGGAAAGCGACATCCTCTGCGCCACCGTTGATGGCGTGGAGGTCTTTCGGCATTCGCTGCAGGGCGTGGCAGAGCTCGCGCAGTTCGGCGATGTGGGCTGCGGCAGGCTTGAGCTCAAGCTGCCCGAACGGGGCAATGAGCACAACGTGCATGTGTGCCGCTTCAGCATGAGCCACGTGGGCGAAATCGGCGAGTTTTGCAAGGTCGTCAACCACTTCTTGCAAACCGGCAAGCGGCTGGACATCGACTACAAGGTGCTGCAGCGCTGCGAAACATGTGGTCGCCACTTGATTCCGGGTTTGAGCATCTGCCTGTTTTGCGCGGACGTGAAAAGCGTGTGGCTGCGCGCCATCCGTGATTTTCCCGGGCTCAAGCCCGCCATCATCAAGTCGAATATTTTCATGCTGCTGTTCAATTTGTCGCGCGTGTCTGTGCCGCTGATTTTGCGCTGGCTGGTGGACAACGCGCTCACCGCAAGCGAAACCGCGCAGCTGCCGTTCGGCTGGACAGCCCTCAATGCGTTGTGGGTGGCCGGTCTCACCATGGCAGTGTTGTATCTGTTCAGCATGTTCTTCCACAGCGCAAGTTTGCTGGCGATCAACCGCACCAGCGTGCGCCACAGCGACTTTTTGCGCCGCCAAACCTACGACAAAATCCAGCAGCTGTCGCTCACCAGCATGAGCAAACGCACCGCCGGTGACCTGATGAAACGCGTGACGCATGACAGCGAAATGGTGCGCGGCTTCATCGACGGCTTTGGTCGCGCCACGCTAGAAAAATTGATGATGATCGTCATCGTCAGCGTGATTTTGTTCTGGCTCAACCCAGGCTTAGCGCTGTTGACCGTGATTGCCATCCCGGCCACATTGGTGCTGTATCGCCAGTTTTGGAGCCGCCTTGGTCTGAAGTTTGACCGCATGTGGCGCTGCAGCTCACGCGAGCGCAGCCTGCTGCACGACATCATCAAGGGCATCCGCGTGGTGAAAACTTTCGGCACAGAAGAACGCGAGATTGAGAAGTTCAAGCGCGCCAGTTGGCGGCTGAAGAAAGCATCCACCGGGGTGGAGGTGTTTTGGGCGCTGCTCAACCCCGCCACGCGCTTGGCGATGATGATCGGCGAGCTGGTGGTGATGATCGTGGGTGGGCGGCAGGTGCTGCAGGGCAACATGGAAATCGGCTCGCTCATCGCCTTCACGCTGCTCATGGCATTCCTGTTTGAGCCGATTTCCAT
>Ga0209755_10002686_pt1 | contig 23919 bp, 30 predicted proteins | sample TergutCo191P1_FD_187301 | JGI IMG/M metagenome (GOLD analysis project Ga0209755, IMG submission 187301) | Cornitermes sp. P1 segment gut microbial communities from Petit-Saut dam, French Guiana - Co191P1 (SPAdes) (version 2) | ecosystem: Host-associated > Arthropoda: Insects > Digestive system... | reverse complement strand
CTTCCGATCTCGACCGACTGCGCGTCTGTAGGTGTGGCTTTCTCTGCGACGAACGGTAACAAAACCCAAAAAGCACCCCGTCACGGTTGTGGCGGGGTGTTGTGTGTGGGAGGCGCTCGAGCACCGGTGGGGGTTATCTAAACCGGAAGCTCTCGAACGTGATTGTCGTCGTGTAGTTCACGCGGTTGCTGCGGTAGATGTTGCCGCCGCCAAGCCCGGCTTGGAACTGGATGTCGAAGTCCAGGTGCTGCGTGAAGATGGCGATGAGGCTAATCGGGTTGCCATAACGGTCAAGCGTGAGCACATAGCGCGCGCCGCTGGTGTTTTCTTGCACACGGCTGGCTTGCGCCATCAGTACGCTAAAGCCGTCCGTCAGCGCAGTGCGCAGTTGCGCAGCGTTGTTGTGGTCATACCCAATGGGCACGGGGATCATCCCGCCGGGGTCGGTTTGGCGGTGGATTGGTCCGCGTGCCATGTGCGACGTGCCCGACGTGCCCGGTGACGACGACGAACTGTTGCGCACATTCACGGTAATCGTCCAGTTGCCGTTGCCGGCTTGCGTTGCGGTGGCGGAGTTGATGTCACCGGCGGCGAGCTGGCTGGTGGAAATCATCTGCGTGGGGTGACCACGCTCGCGGATTGAACCGGTAGGCATGTTGCCCAGCACGTGCACCACGGCGGGTGCGACCATGTTTGCCATGCTCAAAAACCCGGCGTAGGTGAAGTCATCGCTTGGCACAAAGTGCGGATGCGTCACTTGGTGGCGCTTGTGGAAGCCCGCGTTTTGGCTCACAATGCGGTTGACCGACGTGTTGAACTGCTGCAGCGCCGTCGCGTTCGTCACGCTGATGGGCGTGGTAAGCACACGGTCGGCCTGCCCAAACTGGGGCGGTGCGGTTGTGCCCGCCGGTGCCGTGATGACTGCTCCGCCGCCACCGCCGGCTGCCGTGGTTGCTGGCGGGCGCGTGGTGGTTGTGGCGGTTTGCCCGGGCTGTGTTGTGCCGGGTTGTGCGGTTGTGGTTGCACCGGCTTGCGTGGTGGCAGCAGCTGTGGTCTGCCCAGGCTGTGTGGTCACGGGCGTGCCGTCGGCGTTGGTGGCGGTTGTGGTTTCAACCGTGGTGGTCTCGGCTTCGTCAATGTAGCCGCCATCCACCAACCGTTGCACCACCGCGGTGGACACACTTTGCCGCAGCGCAGTCATCGGCTCAATGCGGGTGAGCTGTGCTGCATCCACGTTGTCTTGCGGCTCAAGCGTCATGCTGCCGCCAGCGAACGCGATGCGCTCAAACTGACCGCCGTTGCGGCGCAGCACTTGGTCGTCGCTGTCGCGATAAAACGCCAGCGGACGCGAAAGCTCGCCCACCAAGCTAAAGCTTGTGGGGTTGTGGCGAAACACATCATACGTGAAGCCGCCGCGCTCTTGGCGCACCAGCACTTCCGGCGCGTTGTCGCCGTCTAGGTCATACAACAAGAACTCGGTGCTCGCAATGTCTTCACCAAGGTGTTCGTATAAAAAATCCGCAAGTGCCTGTTGTACATCGGCAGCCACTTCGGCGGGCTGGGTGGTTTCTTCGGGCTCGTCTATGATCGCGCGCGCGCAACCAAAGACCACCACGGCAAGCATCGCTGCCGCCGCGAGAATCGCAATCAATCGTTTCATAACATCTCCTCCTGTTGATGGTATTATATCATGCCTGTGCAAAAATTGCAAGGGCTGTTTGGTATTCTGTCGTATTTCAGCAAAGAAAATCCTCACCTGTCCTGCAATTATGAATTATACATTAATAATCATGCATTTGCCTTGACAAGCCCCGCCAATTTGTGGTACACTAGTATATGGAAAATAAGAACACAGGAGGATATAATTTATGGCAGAAGTTCATGTTGGCAAAGGCGGCGGCGGCAAGCGGCGGCGCGCGGTGGTCATTCCGCCGATGAAAGCGGGGCTGCGCATTGCGCTTGCGCTCATCGGTGCGGTCATCACGGCTGCGGTTGCATTTTTTGTGATGTTGCCCGCCCTCAACTTCCGTGCACCGGAATTTTATGGTTACCTGCTCATCGTGGTGGGCTCGTTCGTGGTGCTGCTGTATCTATTCAGCAACGCTGGCAAACAAGCCGAGTTCATGCCCTGGGTGCGGCGCACCGTGAGCCCCGCCATCGCCATTGCGTTGGTCATTGCGCTGTTCTTTGGCGCAGCGTGGGTGTTTTCGTCGCCGTTTTTCTTGGCACAACGCTACCACAACATCATGGAAGTGCGTGAGCTGACCTTCGCCGAAGAAATCGACGAAGTTGACTTCGCATTGCTGCCCAAGATTGACGAAGCCGCCGCGCGCGTCATCGCGCAAGCCACCCTCGGCGAACTCATCGACGACGTTTTGTCGCAGTTCGAGCTCAGCCGTAACAGCACACAAATCGTGTACAACGGCCGCCCCGTGCGCATCTTCCCCTTGGCCTACATTAACGTTATTCGCTGGATTGAGAACACGCGTGACGGCCTCCCCGGTTTTGTGATGGTGTATATGGACACGCAAGAGTCCGAGTTCCACTTCCTAGAGCAAAGCGTACGCTTCACCGACGAAGAGCACTTCTTCCGCCATTTGGAGCGTCACCTGCGTTTTCGCTTCCCCACCTACCTGCTTGGCACCGCAAGCTTTGAAATCGATGACGAGCGCAATCCCTACTGGGTTGTGCCCCGCATGGATCGTACCGTTGGCCTCATCGGCGGTGAAGATGTTATCGGCGTGCTGCTGGTGAACGCCGTCACCGGTGAAATCAACGAATACGCCCTCGAAGATGTGCCCGAGTGGGTTGACCGTGTGTACAACGCCCAGCTGCTGCGCATGCAGTTCAACTGGTTCGGTCTGTATGGCGAAGGCTTCTGGAACTCCATTCTGGCTCAACGCGGCGTGCGGCAAGCCACCCCGGACTACAACTATCTCATTCAACGCAACGATGTGTATATGTACTCCGGCGTCTCCGCAGCCGGCGGCGGCGAGGATTCCATCATCGGCTTCTTGTTGGTGAACCAACGCACGCGTGACGCACACTTCTATCAAATCCCCGGCGCGGCGGAAACCTTCGCCCGCAACGCCGCACAAGGCGCGGTGCAGGCACACGGCTGGCGCGCCACGCACCCGCTGCTCATCAACGTGTCTGGCCACGCCACCTACTTCATGGCACTCAAAGACAACAACAACATCGTGCAAGGCTTTGCCATGACCAACGTGCAGCAGTTCAACCTCATCAATGTCTGGGCCGAAAGTCTTGATGTAGCCATCGAGCGCTATATCGCCGCCCTGTCTGCCCACAACCTTGATGTCGCGCCCGAAACCGGCGATGCCCTCGCGCCCAACATGACCTCCGGCGCCATCGCCAGCATCCACCAAGTGGCGATTGACGGCACCACCAACCTGCTCATCCGTCTGCAGGGCGACAGCGCGTATTACCGCATGGCTGTCACCAACAGCAACGTGTATCTCGCGCTGCTCACCGTGGGCGATGTCATCACCATCACCTCCGCCATGGACGCACAGCTCGTCGGCAACGTCATCCCGGCCTCCTCCATCGCGCTGGGCGCCGTGGTGCTTGAGCCGCCCGTTGAGGACTATGCCTACAACGGCAACGATGATGCCATCAGCAACGACGACGCGCAGCCCGAAGAATAACCCGCCCAAGCAAACAACCGGCTGCTCATCGGCAGCCGGTTTTGGTTTTTATTTTGTGGCGCGGATAATATCTGCCATGTCTCGATCCTCGTTCAATGGAAACAAGTGCTCCGCAATGATTTTCGGTAACTTCAACAACGCGACAATCACCGTTGCTGCGCCAGTACCCGCGATTGCCAAGATTGTTTCTATGTTGCTTTCAACCTCAATCACAACGGGGAACATATCGCCGCCCGCAGTTGGTAATGCGAACTCCCAGCGAGTTTGTGTGAGCAGCAACATAAAGCATAACAGAACAAAACTACCCACAATTGCAACGAGCACGCCTATTATTGTCCAGAAAAATATATGCTTATACTTGCGGTTTTTCTTGCTTCTATGCTTATAATTTTCTTTGAATTCAGAAATAATTTCTGTATATTGCGCGGTTTGCTTGTTTTTTTCGATGGCGTTTTGGAGTTCAACATCCACAGGTGTAGGTGTGCTTTTTCCGCATTTTTGTGTGCTGTTTTCGTCTTCGGGAAGCGGCTTCATGTCATACTTATCATCATACTTGCTCAAAAAAAGACCTCCCGTCCTCGCAGATATCCGCCAAAGACAACGCGCAATTGTTTTCAGCCTTCTCCCATGCGGTTATATAGGGTCTTGTTTTTTCGCCATGCGTCAGGTCGGACAAATCATATGGTGCTTTGTTCCCATGCCACCGAACAACATCCCAAAATGCTTGGCGAAAATTGGCATTGTTTTGGCTAGTGGCCTTTCTGGCCACGTTGTCGCCATCTCGATATAACACTACAGGTTCTTTCCCATGGTTTTTGAAATTTTGATAAACACTTTCAAAAACAGGACCATTATTCCATTTTACAGGAAGTTCTTCAAACAGTATTTCCGTGCCCTTGCTGAGAAAATAAAAACGTGCGAAAAATAAATACAGCAGTTTTTGTAGCTTTAAGTGCGTGATCTCTATTCCCTCAAGCTCTCCCCATTCGATAAAATTATTAGCGAAATATGACGGCAGATTTTTCATAACAGCACCTCCTACTTCCATTATATCATGTTTGTCAAGTCTTGAACACAAAAAAGCACAGCCGAAGCCGTGCTTTGCGCGGTATTCCGCAACGTTAACCAATGGTTTCCAGCACGTTGCCCACGGTTTTGAGTGCTTTGTTAAAGCCTTTTTTCATGTTGCGCTGATAGTGCGGCTGCCGTGCCACGGCGCTGCCCACGAGCCCAACTGCGCCGCCAACGGCCATGCCGATGCCCACGCCTTTGATAATTTTTGCGGTGTGTTTTGCCATGATGATGCTCCCCTTTCGTTAGTGTGCAAGGATAGATTGCCCGCTGCGGCGCGTTGGCATACAGGGCAAAATCTGCCACCACCCAAACTCAAATCGCTAAAGGAGATTCACCCATGAAAAATTTGCTCTCGCTCATCCTGTGTCTGCTGCTGCTATGCAGTGTAATTCTGTTGCCAGCGTGTGTTATATCTCATGGTCCAGCCAGTTGTGCAAATGACCACTATAACGACCTCCCACCCGACTGGGCACCCGCCGCCCCGCTGCCCGATGATGCTATCATCCTCAACGATGAAACCGGCATACCCGATGTGGCACTTTACATTGCCGTGTTGCGTGCGATTGACAGGGAAAGAGCGCGACATTTCGAAAGAACTGGCGAAGGCACTTTCACCGCAGGCGAGGCTGCCTCGGTGACGAGGATAACCATCAGGCCTGGTGGCACCTCGGGAGAGCTTGATGGTTTTCTTGAACGTGATCCTGAACACAAAAGTCTAGATTGGCAACCCCCGCGCAATTTGAGGGGGATAGAGCATTTGAGGAACTTGGAAGAATTCCGATTGACCTTGGAAATGGAGTTTGGACAGCCTGGTGGACTTGACAGCCTAAACGAGCTAAGGCGACTGGAACACTTGCCGCGTTTGCGAACATTTAGTTTTGGTGATTCATTATCGCTGTGCTATACCATAGACAATCTACGTGATTTAAGGTCGATGCGCAACTTAACACAACTAACACGCTTGAACATTTTCGCTGACGGCCTAACAAGTTTGGATGGCATACAAGGGTTGACAAATTTAGAGCAATTAAGTGTTCGAACCACGAACGCTAATGCAACTGGTGTACTTTCAAATTTGCGAGGAGTTGAGTATTTAACTAATCTAAGGGTTCTTAATGTAATTAGAAACCAACTAACAAATTTGGATGAAGTGCGATACTTAGTTAACCTTACATATTTAGATGTAAGCAACAACCAGTTAAGCGACATCAGTGCCGTGGCGAATCTGCCGAATTTGCAAAGTTTAAATGTTTTCAGAAATCGACTAACAAGAGAACAATTTGAAATGAATCTTCCAGCAAATCTATTGGATGAATTGGAATGGTTGGAATGGCAGGTCGAATCACAGCATCGTTAAGCTTACTTCATTAGACAAGGAGAAATGAAAAATGAAAAAGATAACACAGCCCAAGAGAACGATCGTCTATCGCGCACTTTCAATTGTCATGGCGTTTGGCTTGCTTTTTACAGCATTGATTGGTCCGCAAGCAATCGCTACTGATTTATACGGGGCATCAATTGCATTGTCGGGAGTCGCTAGCGGCGACTATTTCGAGCCGTTTTGGGATTGGGGTGGAGTGGATGAGGGGCGTTATGGCTCTTCCGACCATATGCTCTTTCTGCCATCGCAGTGATAATAGCACGGCAAAAGAGATACATAGAGAGGTAACCCATGAACAACTTCCAACTCAATCTCGTGCTCGTCGAGCCTGAAATCCCCCAAAACACCGGCAACGTTGCCCGCACCTGCGCGGCAACGGGTGCACGCCTGCATCTGGTGGAGCCCATGGGCTTTCGCGTGGACAACGCAAAGCTCAAGCGCGCCGGACTCGACTACTGGCACATGCTCGACATCACCTACCACAACAGCCTCGCCGATTTCTTCGCCAACACGCCCGGACCATACTACTACTTCAGCTCGCGCGCGCAGCAGGCACACAGCGCCGTGGACTTCCCGCCGCAAGTCTATCTGCTCTTCGGCAAAGAGACCCTCGGCTTGCCCGACGAGCTCGTGCAGGCGAATCTTTCGCATGCCCTGCGCCTGCCCATGCTCAACGATGCCCGCTGCCTGAACCTCGCAAACTCCGTTGCCGTGGCGGCATATGAGGTGCTGCGCCAGTGGGGCTACCCGAACCTGACGCTCGCATCAGACTATTTTGGAGGGTGACATGAAACAAATCTATACGCTCATCGACGACGGCGACGCAGTAGTAGACTTCAACCACTGGCAACGTGAAATTGTGTTGGGTGAGCGGATGACGCATAGCTACTTCAACACCGGCGGCAGGTCAACGGGCGCAGCGTTTGTGCTGGTTAGCGATTTTTTCGCGGAATTTCAGGGCACGTTTTCGCTGATAACACTCGAAAAAAGCACGGACTTGACCGATAAAAATTGGGTGAACGGCAACTGCGAAACACACACTGCGCAGTTTGAGAAAATCACCATGCCTGACGGCCGCACAGGTATGATCGCTCGCTTTCCTGATTTTGTCTTTCCGCAGGGAATTATTCTTCCCACGCCAAGAAAATACAGCAAGGCCACCGAAGAGATGCGCCATGCACGCGGCATGTTGGTGAGATACACCATCAATAGCGATTGCGATGTGCCACCGAACACAATGGTGGAAGTCGCGCTGATTCCGCGAACGGAAAGCATGCAGGTCAAAAGCTTAAACATGACGTTGCAGACGCCGCAGCAACATCGCGAGCTGATGCGTGAGCGCTTTGCACAGCTTGGCATATGAGGTGCTGCGCCAGTGGGGCTACCCGAATCTGTCGCTCGCATCAGACTATTTTGGAGGGTGACATGAAATCCATCTTGACTTACGCCGCCATCATCGACACCGTATTAGCGCGCTTCCCCGAGATCCAAGCACACGAGGTTTGCCAATCTCGCATTGAGGAGCCCGCGGACTTGCCCTATCTGTTCTTCCCCGCGTTTTGGCAGCTGCTTGCGCTGTGCTTGACCGGCGCGATCAACGACAACCGCCTGCTGAACGACATTTTCGATTTCATGGAAGACATGGCAACAAGCGATGATGCCGCTTTGGTGGATTTGGTCACCATTGAGATGCTTGAGCCGCTTTTCGGCTTGCCATACGGCATATACCGCAACGTGGTCAAGCGGCACTTGCGCCCCAAAACGCTTGAGCTCCATCGCTCTCTGCTGCCGTTTTTTCATACCCCTAAGCCGACTACACACTACACACACAAGGAGGACAACCCATGACCATTCGCGTAACGAAACCCACGCCCGCTCAAGTGCAGGCGATGCAAAGCAAACCCACGTGGAGCTGCGGCGTGTCGCAGTTCGACTGGTACTACGACAGCGAGGAGACCTGCCTGCTCACCGAAGGCGAAGTGACTGTGGACTACGACGGCGGCAGCGTGCGCTTCGGCGCGGGGGACTACGTGGTGTTCCCGCAGGGGCTTGCCTGCGTGTGGAACGTGACGCAGCCGGTGACGAAGCACTATGTGTTTGGATAAGGAGTAACCATGAAAAAGATAATCGCTGTTTTGCTGGCGCTGGTGCTGCTGTGCGGCGCGGTTTTGCTGTCCTCGTGCACGGCAAATCGTGATCCCTATCATTATTACGACCTCCCGCCCAACTTCGCGCCCGCTGCCCGCCTTCCCGATGATGCCATCATCCACAACGATGAAACCGGCATCCCCGATGCGACGCTGTATCTTGCAGTGTTGCGCGCGATAGACCGTGGGCGAGCTTGGCAATTTGAAACAACAGGCGAGGGCGTATTCACCGCCGGGGAAGCCGCTGCAATCACTAGCATCACCATTATACCCGCAGCCGTGCATGTCCGTGGATTCGAGAATGACGATTCCGAGAGCCCCGACCTATCCCTTCAGCCACGTCGTAATTTAAGAGGGATAGAGCACTTGCGAAACCTGGAAGAATTGCGTATGGATGAAAAATGTGGTGTTAACTGGACGAGCCTTTCCGGGGGACTAGATTGCTTTAGCGAGTTGAGGCGACTGGAGCACTTGCCGCATTTGCGCATGCTATGTTTTCTTAGCGTATACACGATGAATGGTGAAGGCGAACGAGAATTTCTTCGCGATTTAAGACCGCTGCGAAATTTGACACAGCTCACATCACTGCGTATTTCTGGTTTGACGAGCTTAGATGGCATACAAAACTTAACCGATTTAGAGTATTTGAGCGTTTGGGGCATGCTTTCAGATTTACGCGGCATTGAGCGTTTGACCAATTTAAGAAATCTTCACGTTTCTGGAGGCGAGCTAACGAACCTTGATGAAGTGCGTAATCTGGTTAATCTCACCTCACTTTGGGCACCCAACAACCAATTAACGGACATCAGTGCTGTTGTGCGTTTGCCGAATTTGCAAGACTTAGGCGTAGCCAGAAATCAGCTGGAAACATTGCCGGACTTGACAGTGACAAATTTACAACCGAGTAACACGTGCTTTCGAGGGAATCGCCTTTCGCGAGAAGAATTTGAAAGAAATTTGCCAGCAAGCCTCTTGGAAGCAAACGATGGCCGATGGTTAGAATCACATCTTGACCAGCAACGCTAATCCTCCCCTTGCACTCCCTCGCAAAACATGATATAATAGACCCATGAAAACATTGTGGCAGCTGTTCGTGAGCTTCTTCAAGGTCGGGCTGATGACCTTTGGGGGCGGCCTCGCCATGTTCCCGATGCTCGAGCGCGAAATCATCGACCGCCGCGGCTGGTGCACGCGCGACGAAGTGGTGGACTACTACGCCATCGGGCAGTGCACGCCGGGCATCATCGCGGTGACGGTGTCGGTGCTCATCGGCTGGCAGCAAAAGAAAGTCCTCGGCGCTGTGGTGGGAGCCATCGCGGTTGCGCTGCCGGGCTTCGTCATTGTGCTGGGGCTATCGCTTGGGCTAAGCTTCGTGATTGACCACCCCATCGCGCAGGCAGCGCTTGCGGGCATGCGTGTGGCTGTTGCCGCGCTGGTGACTGCCGCTGTGGTGAACATCTTCCGCAGCCAGGTCAAGCATTGGTGGCAGCTGCTGATTGCCGTGGCGGCGTTCATCCCTGTGGCGTTGTTTGGCGCGCACCCAGCGTGGGTGGTGGGGAGCGCTGCGCTCATCGGCTTGTTTGGCGCGTGGCGCACCGAGAGAAAAAGCAAGGAGAACTAACATGAAGAAACTGGTTGCGCTGTTGCTTGTTCTGGTCTTGTTGGGGGCTTGTGCGCATCCGTTTTCCAGCACCTCAGAACCGAATCTTTGGTTTGAGGAACGTGGATGGCCTGAAGAAATCACGCTAGAAATTGCGCGAAACATCGAAATTCTTGCAGCGACAGTTCCTGATATCCGCGAAGAATGTGCTTCTGAGATTGGTAAAATATTATACACAGCGAACATCTCCACGATCGATAGAATTATTCTTGTTGACATGGAGACTTTGATAGATGCATGGGCAGCTTCCGAAGAAGAACGGCAACGTTGGATACGTGAGTACGAAAACAGAGCGTGGGTACAAATCATAGGAGATTCTCGGCATATAACAATTGCATCAATCGATGATGTTTTCACTAGTGTATGGGCTGGCAATCTTATCCCATTGGAAGAAGGCGAAGTTGTTTTTCAGCGAACGCCGTAAAATGCGAAAATAGAATGGTGACAAATGATGCATGTTCTCCCCTTCCTGTTCTACGAATTTTTCTTCACCGGGCTGTTCTCCATCGGGGGTGGCCTGGCAACCATACCCTTTTTGCAGCAGATGAGCGCCCGCCATGGTTGGCTCACCCAGCACGAACTCGCCAACATGATCGCCATTGCCGAAACCGCGCCCGGTCCGCACGGCACGAACATGGCTGCGTTCGTCGGCAAGCACGTGGCAGGATTCCCCGGCGCGGCACTGGCGGCCTTCGCGCTGATGCTGCCCACGATGATTATCGACACCATCATCGCCAGCATGCTCGACCGCTTTCGCCAAAACCGCGTGAAGGACGCACTCATGCGCGTGCTGCGCCCGACCAGCGCAGGGCTCATTGCCGCCGCCGTGGTGGTGTTCCTGCAGATTGCCCTCGCCTCGATGGACGCGAACTGGGCGCTGCGCAACATCGCCGCATGGGCGGGTTATTTTGACTGGTGGGCGGTGGGCTTGTTTGTGGTGTTGCTGGCGTTGCTATTCACGCCGAAGATAAAAAAAATCCACCCTGCGGCGTTCATTGCCGTTGGGGCGGGCGCGGGGATTGCGTTGGGGCTTGGGTAAACACGAAGAAAGTTTGAGGTGGATGTGATGAAACGCTTGCTTGGGCTGGTGATCGCCTTGTTGCTGCTTGTGGGTTGTGCAAGTGTGGCAGAGCCTGTAGGGGCGGATGCAAATCCGCCCGAAGTCACCGCAGCAACTGAACCAACCGTTGCCGCAACAGCCCTGCCTGCTCCGCGCGAGTGGTCGGGTGTGCCGCAGGCGTACTGGGCGGTGTTGGAGCGACTTTTCGCATGCGATGAAGCTTCTTATGGCTATCAAGTTGTAGACATTAATAATGATGGCATACCGGAGTTGATTTTGTTCATACTGGGGAGCACTGAATTGCCATGGCTCTTCCAAATTTATACGCTGGATGGCGATGAGCCTGCTCACCTAATTCACTTTGACATATTCGATTTTGGCGTAATTACAAAAGAGGGGATAATATTTGCACACCATACACGCTCTGAGGAAATCGCTACAATACGTTCCTTTTTGCTGGAAGCGGATGCAACTACGCTAACAACATTGACGAGCCATCGTTTTTTCTACGAAAACCTAGACGATGAGCAATTGGCGTTGCTTCACGCTTACCGCAACCCACCCAACCCCATGCAGTTCGAGTTCATCCCGCTGGGGAGTTAGCGAAACAGCGTTTGCATCAGCATCACAAAACCCCACATGCCGCCGGTCACCACAATCAAAATCACTTGCCACACACTAAATGGAAAATCCATGCAACCTCTCCCTTCAAGTTCGTCCTTCCAGTATACCACAACACGCCCAATAAGTCAACAGGATAAATCGGCCAAGGAGCACTTATGACCACAACCTTCCAACCCATCGAGCAATCCCTGCGCGCGCGCGGCTGCACCGCCATCTGCGGCGTGGACGAAGCCGGGCGCGGCCCGCTTGCAGGCGACGTATTCGCCGCGGCGGTCATTTTGCCCACAACATACGACCTCCCCGGCCTCGCAGACAGCAAAAAGCTCACGCACAAGCGGCGCGAGCTCTTGTTCGAGTTGATTCAACAGCAAGCCGTGGCGTGGGCAATCGCCAGCGCGGATGTGGAGGAAATCGACCGGCTGAACATCCTGCAAGCCAGCCTGCTTGCCATGCAGCGCGCGGTAACAGCTCTTGCCCTGCCCGCGGACTACGCGCTCATCGACGGCAATAAAGTTCCCGCCGCGCTTGACATTCCCGCCGAGTGCATCGTCAAAGGCGACAGCCTGTGCGCGAGCATCGCGGCGGCGTCGGTGCTGGCGAAGGTCGCGCGTGACCGGCACATGGCGGCTCTGGATGCGTGTTACCCGGGCTATGGTTTGGCGCAGCACAAGGGCTACCCCACGCAGGCGCACTACGTGGCGCTGGCGCAGCTGGGTGCGACGGAAGTGCACCGCAAGAGTTTTCGGTTAACCACCACCCGATAAAATTTGGGGTTTTGCATTGATATGTAGCCCGGGTGGCGCGCCCGAAACAAAAAACATCAATACAATTGTCTAAAAGAGCCTTGAAAAAAAGTCACCCAAAAAACTTCAGTCGCTTCGCGATTGACTCTTCATGACAAGCTAAAGAAACAAGCCCCTGCCCCCCTCTGATAGAGGGGGGATGTCCCGCAGGACAGGGGGGTGGGGGCAAGCCCCACCGCATGTGGTTTTCGTGCATTTGTCAAGCTTTATTTAAGGAGGCTTCCCATGGGAATCGAAATCATCATTGTGCTGGCTGTCGGCGCGCTCACCACCGCGCTTGGTTGCGTCTTTCTCACGGGGCGCGGCGCAAACCTCATCGCGGGCTACAACACCATGCCCAAAGAAAAAAAGGCAGGCTACAACACTTCGGCCATGTGCAAATTTGCAGGAAAAATTATGCTGCCCCTCGGTCTGTTGACCCTGCTGGCTGTTTTTTTCCTGTTCAACGCATTGTTCTGGATCATCTATGGCATCGCAGTTACTGGGCTTTGCGTGTTTGCGGTGGTGTACTTCAACACCGGCAACCGATTTAAGCGTTAGCGAGGCTTATGCACCTGCCGCGCTCGCGCAATCGCAAGGGCATCCGCCGGCACATCCTCGGTGATGGTCGAACCCGCGGCGGTGTAGGCGTTTTCGCCGATGGTCACGGGCGCCACAATGGCGTTGTTGCAGCCGATGAACGCGCCTTCTTCAATCGTGGTGCGGTGCTTCACGCCCTTTTGCCCGCCGTAGTTCGCCACCGCAAGCCCGCAGCCCACGTTCACGCGCTCGCCCACCGTGGCATCGCCTAGGTAGCTCAAGTGCGAAATTTTCGTGCCTGTGCCAACTTGGGTGTTTTTGATTTCCACGAAATTGCCCACATGCACGCCCGCGCTCAGCACCGTGCCGGGGCGCAGATGCACCCATGGTCCCAGCGTGCAGCCGTCGCCGATGTGGCAATCCTGCGCCTGCACGTGGTTGAGCGTAACCCCGCTGCCCACCGTGCAGTTGCGCAGCATCGTGCCGGGATACACCGTGCTGCCCGCGCCGATGGTGGTGTGTTCGTCGATGATGATGCCGTCCGCGCAAGGGATCTCCACCCCGGCGGCGATGTGGCGGTTGATGATGGCGTGGCGTTGGTCGTTGGTCATATGAAAAAATCCCCCTTCGTTTTGCCAGTCGTTGGTCATATGAAAAATCCCCCTTCGTTTTGCCATTAGTGTATGACAAAACCGGGGGATAAATTCTTGCACAGCAACAACCGCACTAGCCCAGCACGTTAAGGATAATAGAAACAAGCTCAAGCCCAGCAAACGCCAACGTCAAAAAGGCTAGCACAGTATAAATCGTGGAAAGCTGGCCAGCAATCCATCCAAACACGGGCATAGCAAACTCCCTTCTGCAATTAAGTCAAGATTTCCAGCAACACAAAAATCGCGCGCAAAAACGCCACAGCTGTGGATGCCACCGTCAGCACCGAGAAAATCAAGCGAAAATTCATATCAGCTTCTCCTTTGGTCATGGTTTGTCCATCAATTATACCAGCTTTTTGCTCGCGCGTCAAGTCTTTTTGCTAAATTTCTTCATTTTTGTGCAAAACGACGATGCAGGGGCGGCTCGCAGCAAGGCTGATAAGACTACGAGCACGCGACCCGAGGTCGGGATGACGGCAGCGCACGGGGCGCGTGTAGGGGCGGCAGGTTGCCGCCCCTACAGGCTGACGATAGCAATGTTGCACCGCCGCCAAACTCTCCCCTTGCACTCCCCCGCAAAACATGGTATAATAGTTCCATGACCATCACCCACTTCACCGCCCAGGCTTTCCGCAACATCACGCGGGGGGAGCTCTCGCCATGCTCAGGCGTGAATGTCATCTTCGGCGAAAATGGGCAGGGCAAAACCAACCTGCTTGAGGGCATGTGGCTGTTCACCGGCTGCCGCTCGTTTCGCTGCACCGACAACCGCGAGCTGATTCAACATGCCCCTTGCCCCCCTCTGATAGAGGGGGGATGTCCCGCAGGACAGGGGGGTGGGGTGCAGCGCACAACAAGCCTCGCCGCAACCTTCACCTCCAACGCCCGCGAGCAAACCGCCTCCATCGACATCACGCGCCGCCGCGCACTCACCCTCAACGGCTTCGCGCAAGAGACCCCGCGCCGCATGCTCGGCGTGTTTCCGGCGGTGGCCTTCACGCCCGCTACCCTCGCGCTCGCCCAGGGCAGCCCTGCCGAACGCCGCCGCTTTCTCGACGTCGCGCTGAGCATGCTCACCCCGGCCTACGCCGTGCGCCTGTCTAAGTATCTCAAAGCCCTCGCCCAGCGCAACGCCCTGCTGCGCCACCCCAAGCCCGACCTCGACCTCCTCGTCACCTGGGACGAAACCCTTGCCCACCATGCCGCGCAACTCACCGCCGCCCGTGCGCGTTATCTGCAGCAGCTCATCCCCGCCGCGCAGGAGTTCTACGCTGGCATCTCCGCCGGTCGCGAGGTGCTCGGCATCGAAATCCACTGCACCGGTCACGATTTCACGCGTTCACGCCAAAGCGACTTGCGCCGCCAGATGACCACCGTTGGTCCGCACCGCGACGACTTTATCTTAACTTTGAGTCGGGCACAGCGAAGCGACGGTGCCGCACCGCAGGTGCTAAGAGACTTCGGCTCGCAAGGTCAGCAGCGCAGTGCAGCCTTGGCACTCAAACTCGCCGAAGCCGCCGTCCTGCGTGACACCACCGGTGAAACCCCCGTCGCCCTGCTCGATGACGTCCTCAGCGAGCTCGACGCCCGCCGCCAGCGCGACCTCCTGCGTTATCTCGACGGCTGGCAGGTCTTCCTCACCTGCTGCGAGCCCAGCCACACCCTCCACGGCAGCGCGGGCCGCGTGTTTTGCGTCACCAACGGCGACATCACGCCGCAATGACGAACAAGAAAAGGAGCACCCTCATGAACATCGCCCTCGGCAGTTTTGACGGCCTGCACGCTGCGCACCGCGCGGTGTTGCGGGGGGCGACTGCCGTGCTGTTGTTTAGCGAGCACCCGCAGGTCACGCTGCACGGACAAGCTCCACTGCAGCTATTGACGAACGACGAACGCGCGCATCGCCTGCAAGCGGCGGGTCTGCGGTTGCTGCATGTGGACTTCGCCGAGCTGGCGGCGCTGCCACCGGCGCAGTTTATCGCTCTGCTGCGTGAGCGCTATGGCGCAACGGGACTGCGCTGCGGGCACAATTTTCGGTTTGGCGCGGGCGCACAGGGCAATATCGCGCTATTGCGTGAATTATGCGCGACACATGGCATGACGCTTTCCATCGTGCCACGCATTGCGTATCGCGGCGACACGGTGTCGTCCACGCGCATTCGGGCGGCGCTGCAGCAGGGCGAAATCACGCAGGTGAACGCCATGCTGGGGCGTGCGTTTGGCTACAGCTTCCCGGTGGAGCACGGTGCGCGCTTGGGTCGCGTGCTGGGCGCGCCAACGCTCAACCAGCACTTTACGCCGGGCTACTGCGTGCCCAAGGCGGGGGTATATGCCAGCCGCGCCTGTGTGGACGGCGCATGGTGGCCTGCGGTGACGAACATCGGCTTGCGACCTACGATAAGCAACCACAGCGAAGCGACGGAGCAGCACCGCAGGTGCCCGAGAAGCGAGACACACATTCCCGGCTTTGCGGGGGATTTATACGGTCAGCGTGTGCCGGTGCGGCTGCTGCGGTTTGTGCGCGAGGAGCGGCGGTTTGGCAGCGTGGAGGAGCTCAAGGCGCAAATCTTGCAAGACATACAAATATAGGAGGCGATTATGGTTAAGTCTAGCGTTGTTTGGCTGTTCGCGGGCATGATTTTGCTCACGTTCAACTTTCACATCAACTATGTTCATCTCATTCCCGACCCACTGGGCTGGGCGCTGATTGCCTACGGCTTGCACCGCATGGCAGCGCAAAGCAAGCTGTTTCGCACAGGGCGCTTGCTTGCGTTGGCGTTGATTCTGCTCACCAGCGTGGAGTGGGTCTTTCTTGCGATGCACGCGCCGTTTCATTTCTACTTGCCGTTGAGCCCGTTTGCGCTGGTGTTGGGCGTTGCGGTTGAATACTGCATCATCTTTGGCGTTGGGCAGTTGTTGCGCCGCGCTCAACGTCCGCAACTTGAAGCATGGTGCAGACCGCTGTTTGCCTGCATGGCTGTGGCGCGCGTGCTTGGTTTCATGCAAATGTTGATGGGGTTGTTCGTGCCGTTTGTGTGGATATTGACCATCCCGACCATTGTGTTTGGGTTGGTGGTGCGCGTGGTGTTTCTGGTGTTCTTGCGCCGTGCGCAGCGGGCGCTGGATGGGGCAACGATGAACCTGTAGGGGCGGCAATTTTGCCGCCCGAACCCTTAAAGCCATCAATACATTGCCCAAAACAGCCAAAAGAAACCGGGACGGATGCAACATCCGTCCCGGTTTCTTTTGTTTGCGTGCGCTAGAACAGCAGCCAGGTCAGCCCCACGATGATCGGCAGCGCGATGAGCGTGCGGATTATGAAGATGGCGAACAGTTTGCCGATGTTCAGCGGCATTTTGGACTTGAGGATGAGCACGCCGGTTTCGGCGAGGTAGATAACCTGCACGATGGAGAGCGTGCCGAGAATGAAGCGCGTGGCTTGCGGTGCGCTGGGCAGCAACAGAGCCGGAATGAACATGTCAAAGAAACCAACGAGCGTGGCGGGTGCGTAATACATCGCGCCTTCCACCTGCAGCAGACGCAACAACTGCCCCATCGGCCACGACACCCAGTCGAAGATGGGCGTGAACTCGAAGATAATCAGCGCAACCGTGCCCCACGCGAGGATGATGGGGATGAGGTCCATGAAGATGTTGAGGTAGCTGTATGCCCCGGCGCGAGCAACTTGACCGGGCGTGGTTTCGTTGGCGCTTTTGGTGGCCGAACGCAGCGCCCAGCGGAAGATACCCATGTTCTCGGGCACTTCCTCGTGGATTTGCTTGCCGACCTCGGGCAGATAGTCATCGTTGAGCTTGCGCAGCGGCCAGATGCGCGGCATAATCATCGCCAGCAGAATGCACACGACGCACACCACCAGATAGAACAGCCAAAAGCGGTCGCGCAGACCAATGGTGTCTGCCACCACAAGGGTGAAGGGCAGCGACACAAACGAGAAGTTCGTGGCAATCACCGCGGCTTCGCGCCCGGTGTAGAAGCCTTTTTCGTGTTGGTCACGCGTGATGATGACCGACGCTGCCGACGAGCCGAACCACGACGCCATCAGGTCGATGGACGCACGGCCGGGCAAGCGGAACAAAAAGCGCACCGCTTTGCGGATGAGCACGCCGAAAAATTCCATTAGGCCGAACTTGGTGAGGATGGGAATCGCGGGCACGAGGATGATGAACACGACCATGAGGCTTGCGGTGAGCCCCATCATTTCGTCGCCGGTGAAGGCGTTGATGACGAAGTCTGGTCCCCAGCCGAGGAAGATCATCCACACCACGGCAAAACCGATGAGCTTGCTGATGAAGTAGATGGGCGAGGAGCGAAAGATCTCGCGCAGTTTGTCGTTGTTCATGATGAACTTGGGCTTGAAGAGATAGGTCACCAGTGTGCCCACGAACGACAAGGTGATGACGATGAGCGCCAGCAGATGATGGATGGCAAAGTCGGTGTCGCTGCCGTAGGTGGTGAGAACGCCACCGCCGAGCAGGCCGCGCAGCCAGTCGATGGCAAAGCCCAGCGGAATATTGAAGGCGCCTTCGCCGTCTGGGATGGGGGCGAGGAACAGGAACATGCCCAGCAGGGAAAACAGAATGAACTTGACTAAGCCACGTTTGCTTAGCGTGGTGTCGCTTGGTTGACTCATGGTGATACCCACTTTCATCAAGATGTTAAGAAAATTTTAACATATCCTGACGGAAAATGCAAGGGGTTTTGAGAAAAAAGCGGACGAAATTCTTCGTCCGCGTAATTTATATTGCCGTGACCACCACCGCGCCGTTTTCCGCACGGCAAACATAGCTCCCACCCGGCGCAATCGCGCCCTCCAGCAGGCGCTCACTGAGCGTATCCTCCACCTGGTGCACGATGGCACGGCGCAGCGGCCGCGCGCCATACACCGGGTCGAAGCCCGCGTCGGCCATCAAGTCGGTGACGGACTCATCAAAGGTGAGCTGGATGTCTTGCTCGGCGAGGCGCTGCTGCACCTGCGCGAGCATGCGTCCGGCGATTTCGCGAATCTGCGGCTTGTCGAGCTGGTGGAAGACGATGATGTCATCCACGCGGTTGAGGAACTCGGGGCGCAGGGCACGCTTGAGCTCGCCCATCACGGCGTCTTTGATTTTTTGCTGTGTGATGGCTGCGTTGCCGTCGTCGCCAAAGCCGATGCCGCCGCCCTGCTTGGTGATCTTGCTCGCACCCAAGTTGCTGGTCATGATCACCACCGTGTTGCGGAAGTCCACCACGTGACCTTGCGCGTCGGTGAGGCGACCATCTTCAAGGATTTGCAGCAGGATGTGGAAGACTTCGGGGTGAGCTTTCTCGATTTCGTCAAACAGCACAACGCAGTAAGGCTTGCGGCGCACTTGCTCGCTGAGCTGCCCGCCTTCGTCATAGCCCACATAACCCGGCGGCGAGCCCACAAGGCGCGACACCGTGTGCTTTTCCATATACTCGCTCATGTCCAGGCGCACCATGGCGCTTTCGTCGCCGAACATCGCAGCGGCGAGCGCCTTGCACAGCTCCGTCTTGCCCACGCCGGTTGGACCGAGGAAGAGGAAACTCCCCGTGGGGCGCTTGGGGTCTTTCAAGCCCGCACGCCCCCTGCGAATCGCGCGACTGATTGCCGTGACGGCTTCGTCTTGACCAACCACGCGGCGGTGGAGCTCGTCTTCCAGGGCGAGCAAGCGGCAGCTTTCTTCCTGCGTGAGCTGCATGGCGGGGATTCCCGTCCACTGCGCCACAATGCAGGCGATTTCCTCGGCAGTAACTTCGCCTTTGGTTTGCGCGCTTTTCTCCTGCCAGTCTTGCTTGCGCTGTTCGAGCTCTTGCAGCAGCTTGCGCTCTTCGTCACGCAGTTGCGCGGCCTGCTCAAACTCCTGCGACAGCGCGGCATCGTTCTTTTTCTGCTCAAGCTCGCGCAGCTGGTTCTCCAGTTCCTTCACGTCGTCGGGCGAGGTGAAAGCACGCAGCCGCACGCGGGAGGCGGCTTCATCCACGAGGTCGATGGCTTTGTCGGGCAAGAAGCGGTCGCCGATGTAGCGCGCGCTAAGCTTGACACTAGCGGCCATGGCTTCGTCGGTGATGCGCAGCTTGTGGTGCGCTTCATACTTATCCCGCAGTCCCTGCAGAATTTCGAGGGTCTCGGCTTCGGTGGGCTCGTCAACCGTCACCGGTTGAAAGCGGCGAGCAAGCGCTGCGTCTTTTTCGATGTGCTTGCGGTATTCATCCAGCGTGGTTGCGCCGATGACCTGCAGCTCCCCGCGCGCAAGCGACGGCTTGAGGATGTTCGCGGCATCGGTTGCACCCTCGGCAGCGCCTGCACCGATGATGGTGTGCAGCTCGTCGATGAACAGGATGACGTTCTTCGCGCGGCGCACTTCATCCAGCGCGGTTTTGATGCGCTCTTCAAAGTCGCCGCGATATTTCGTGCCCGCAACCATGCCGGTGAGGTCAACGTTGAACACACGCTTGCCGCGCAGCAGTTCAGGCACTTCGCCGGCGGCAATCTTCAGCGCAAGACCTTCCGCCACGGCGGTTTTGCCCACGCCCGGCTCGCCGATGAGCACGGGGTTGTTCTTGCTGCGGCGGCACAGGATCTGCATCACGCGCGCGATTTCGGGGTCGCGGCCAATCACGGGGTCGATGTTGTGCTCTTGCGCCATGCGGGTGAGGTCGCGCCCGAATTGGTCGAGGGTGGGGGTGGCGCTTTCGCTGTTGGCTTTGCCGCCTGCGCTGCTCTCGCCCTTGGGCTTTTTGATGGCACGATGCACGTCGCTCACCAGGTCTTGCGCCAGCACGTTTTGGCGGGCGAGCAGCGTCACCGCCGCGCCGTCACGCAGTTGCAGCAAAGCGAGCAGCAGGTGCTCGGTGCCCACTTGGCTGCCTGCCGAGCGGGCGAGCGCAAGCGCCTCCTGTTGGATGTGCTTGGTGCGGGGCGTGAAGTCCGCGGGAGACAGCACAGTGGGTGTGCCCACGGCAGTTGAGCCGCGCAGGGCATCCTCCACTTGCGATTCGCTGACTTTGCGTCCAGCCAGCACAGCATGGGCAACGCCGTCGCCTTGGCGCAGCAGACCGAGCAAAATGTGCTCGCTGCCAATGAAGGTGTGGCCGAGCTTTTCAGCGGCTTCGATGCTAAGGTTCATGGCTTGGTTGGCTTTTTCAGTGTAGCCGTTAAAACGATAGGTGGACATGGTAGTTTCTCCTTTCTGGGGCTGTGGGGGCGAACTGCGTTCGCCCGAAAACTTTTCTTAGTAATATGCGCCTTTAGACAATGGTATTGATGTGTTTTTTGCTTCGGGCGGCGCGCCCGCCGCCCCTACAGGTTGCGGCTCGCCGAGAACTTGGTAGAAATTTTGATGAAAGTCGCAGAAAACCGTTTCTTGAGCGGCCCTCGCGCGGGCGCGGCGACTGGGGGTGCGGATTTCGCAACACATTGCGGATAACATCCACCTGTAGGGGTGGCGGGCGCGCCACCCGGGCAAAAATACTGGCTTAAGATGTTATTTCGGGTGGCTTGCAAGCCACCCCTACATGCTGATCATAGGTGGTGTAGGGGCGAACTGTGTTCGCCCACGCAGTGTTAAGGTGGCTTCCGGGCGAACACAGTTCGCCCCTACAACGCCCCGCGAATCATCTCCGCCCGCACGCGGTCGCGTTCGTCTGGGTTGGTGATGCTCTGCGTCACGCTGAGCGTGGCAGGCAGGGTGTTGGTCATCAGGTCGGTGATGGTTTGCGGGTCAACGGGCAGGGCGTTTTCGCATGCGCCCAAGCGCAGCAGGCTAAGCAGCTCCATCGCTTCGCCGCTTTCCATGCGGCGCGCGTGCTTGCACAAGCCATACGCCCGCCAGAGTTTATCCTCCCACTCCGGCTGGGCGAGCAGCTCGGCGCGGGCGGCGCGCTCGTTGGCGGCGAACTGCAGGGCATAGGCTTGCAGGTTCTCAAGCGCTTGGCTTTCGCTGATGCCCAAGGTGACCTGGTTGCTCAACTGGAACAGCGCCGCCGTGCCTTGGCTGCCCTCGCCGAATGCGCCGCGTAGGGTGAGCCCAAGTTTGCTGATGCTTTCGGCATAGCCACCCACACGCTTGAGCGCAGCCAGCGCCGGCAGATGCAGCAACACGCCCGCGCGCATGGCAGTGCCGAGGTTGGTGGGGCATTGGGTGAGATAGCCCAGCTGCGGGCTAAAGGCAAAGTTGAGCTTGCTGCTCAAGGTGTTGTCGAGGGCATCGGCACGGGCATGGCAATCGTGCAGCGCAAGATCGGGCGACAACGCTTGCACGCGCAGGTGATCCTCTTCGCACAGCATGATGACCATGCTTTCATCGTTTTGCATCAGCAGCGCAGTGCCGGGTTCTTGCGCGGCAAATTGCGCGCTGATGAGCCGTCGCTCGGCTAGGCTCGCTGCTTGCAGGCGCGGCAGTTGATCCATCTCCACGAACATCAGCTCGGGCAGTGTGTCACGCGTGAGCTCTGCCACGCGGCGTTTGCCTTGCTCGTTGAGCCTGCCGACAAACGGCATGTCGGTCAAATTGCGTGCCAGGCGCACGCGGGTGCTGAGCACCACATCGCGTTGGTTGTGCATGGGTGTTGCTCCTTACTCGTTTTTGTTTTTGTGGTTTGCGCCCCCTGCGCGACCCGCTGATTTTGATGCAACTTGTGGGATATTTCATACCCCGGGCGGAGTCACATCTGCCCCTACAGGTTGCGGCTTTGCGGCTTCTTGATGAAACTCGCAGAAAACCGTTTCCTGAGCGGCCCTCGCGCGGGCGCGGCGACTGGGGGTGCGGGGTTTGCTGGCGCGTCCTGTTGCTCAAACACACTTGTGCTCCGCACGCCTTCCTCACCCCTCGCGGCTCGGGGAGCTCCTTCCAGAGGAAGGAGCTTGGGGGCTTGTTGCTTCGAGTTTCGATGTCGGCTACCCTCTTAATCCTTAGCTCCTTCTTCTAGAAGGAGCTGGCACGCGCCGCGCGTGACTGAGGAAGGCTCGCGGAGCGACGTGACCAGTTTCATCTTGCCCGCGTCAGCATGTAGGGGCGGCAATTTTGCCGCCCGGGCGATAAAAATATGGTAGCGTTAAGGTTTCGGGTGGCTTGCAAGCCAACCCTACATGCTGAGTATAGCCATGTTGACGATTTGAAGACACACCCCTAACCACCCAACCCCCACACCAGCAGCACATCGCCGCCTGCACCATAGTCACCGTCGGCGTAGTCGTCCATGCATTCCGGCAGCAGATAGCTTTCCGGCGGCGCATCTGACCGCACAAAGCCCGCTTTTTCATACGCCGCAATGGCGCGCGGGTTGTTCACCGACGGACGCATGATCGCGCGAGCGAAGCCCAATTCATCGGCTAAGTAGCGCCCCAGCGTTGCCAGTGCATCCGAGCCATAGCCCTTGCCGCAGTGTGCTTCGCGAGCCAGCCAGTTGTCTAGCTCCACCCAGCCGGGCTGCAGATGAAACGCTGCATAGCTGATGAAACCGATGGGCTCGCCGTCCAGCATAATCATGAAGCCGCGACCGTCGAGCGGACGTGCGCCGGTGAAGTAGTAGTCGGCGTAATCCTCGCAAAACTCGGCATACGAGGGCACATGGGTGTCGGCAAACACGTGCGCCGCGCTGGTTTCGCTGTGAAAACACCAGCGATACACCTCCTCGCGCTGATGCAGCTCGGCGGGCACGAGCGTGACTTTTTTGCCGTTAAGCATCGTCGCCACCCCCTTGTTCCAGCGCGCGGATTTCGTCGCGCAGTGCGGCAGCTTGCTCGTAGTCTTCGGCTTGCACCGCCTGTGCGATTTGCTCGCGCAGTGCGGTGAGGGTGTGCTCGCGCTCGCGGCGTTCGCGCAGGACGGGATTGCCGTCTTCGGGCGTTTTGCCGACGTGTTGCAGCGAGCTATGCACGCGCTGCAGGGTAGGCAGAATCTGCGTGTGGAAGGTGTCGTAGCACGCGGCGCAGCCCATGCAGCCGCTTTGCGCGATCTCTTGCAGCGACAGCCCGCAGGCTCCGCAGCGTGGGGATTGCACAGCCGTCGGTTGCTGGCTCACGCTGTTGCCCAGCAGTCCGCCGAACAGGTCGCCGAGGTTAAAGCCGCCGCCGAGCAGTCCGCTGGCTTTGGCGCAGCTGGCGCACAGGTGAAATTCCTCCGCCACGCCGCCGGCGAAGCGCTTGATGTGTGTGGTGGCGGGGTGTTGGTTGCATTGTTGGCAGGTCATGTGTTGTTCCTCCTATGTAGGGTATGTGGGTGTGGGTGGTGGTTATGTGTGTGGAATGCTGCTGTTGCAAAGGCGCGTGTAGGGGCGGCAATCTGCCGCCCGTTCTGCTTTCCCCCGCCAT
>Ga0209755_10002685_pt1 | contig 23921 bp, 8 predicted proteins | sample TergutCo191P1_FD_187301 | JGI IMG/M metagenome (GOLD analysis project Ga0209755, IMG submission 187301) | Cornitermes sp. P1 segment gut microbial communities from Petit-Saut dam, French Guiana - Co191P1 (SPAdes) (version 2) | ecosystem: Host-associated > Arthropoda: Insects > Digestive system >... | reverse complement strand
AAACTGCTTTCCAGGTTCCCGAAGATGAGCAGTTCCATTTCTATTATCACCATGCCGTCGGGGTTTTCCAGGTTGATATGAACGACATAGTTATCGGCAGGCAGGGTGATGTAACCTGCCCATGTGCTGGCGGCACCGGCGGGAAGGGGTACCGAGGTTTCGCCGATAACGGCTATGGAGCCGGTAGTGACGTTACCCGGAAACGTCAGTGTCCAAGCAAAGGTACCGTTGCCTTCATCACCAAGCGGATACAGCGTGACCGCGATTTGGCGGGAATCATCCGCGACTACCTCAAACGTCGTTCTCCCTCTCGCCACTATATCGCTACCGATAAGTGCGTCAACATCTACGGTCCAGCCGGTGCCGGCGGGAAGCTCGATATTGGCAGAAACTTCCGTCAAAGTCCCGTCGGGCACGACAGGGGCGGCAAGGGTGGCGTGGCTAAAGACGACGCGGAAACTGCCGAAGTCGCCAAGGCCGATATCGGGCATGATTGCCCGGCTCATATCCAGCCTTTCCACCGACAGCGAGACGGTGCCGATGCCCGGCGCGTCCGGCCCCATCGGGCTTCGGCAGCCCGGCAGCAGCAGCAGCAAGGAGGCAGCAAACATAAGCGCGAAAACGCCTGCGTTACGAACATTCATCATCTATCTTCTCCTTATTGTGACCCCGGCACCCAAAACCTGGGTGCCGGGTACTAGTTTACGTGCCGACCTTTACGGTGTCACGGTAATTTCGACGATTTGGCTGTACGTCCTGCCACCATAATTTGCCCTAAGTGTTACCAGGTGCCTTCCCGCCCTGGCGAAAGAAGCGTCCAAAGTCAGGGTTGGCCCGGAGTGAATCACCGCCAGGTTGTGGGACCAGGTGTGGTCGGTGAAGCCATCGGTGGGCGCACCAATCGTGGAGCCGACAACATCGGACAACGGAACCGTATGCGTAATCGGGGCAATCCGGTTCCTAAGGTCATCGAAGCTGATGTTGAGGCCGGCTTCGCCCGATGGAACGTCGGTGGCAAGCAGATCCTGTATCGACAGTGTCCCAACCTGGATTCCGGTTACAAGGAAGTCGCCAAGAATTCCATCGGCGTTGGTTATCCAAGGCGTTGTTGCCCAATCAGCCCATCCTGGGATTGATACATCACCCGTGGCGGGTATTGTTACCGTGAAGGTACCTTGCGGCTCAGTCACGGCACCCTGTATATTCCCCGGGAAACCTTGCAACATCATCGCGTTTTGGGTGGACATTCGCCCGGTAACCGTTATCACCGGTGCGGAACCAGGGTACGCCGCCCTCAAACCGACGATATCAACGCCGAACCCCTGGTTGTTTGCGCCCCGGTTGTGTACAAGAAGGCCACCAGCAACGCTTGTCACGTAGTTCCATGCTGCTGCACCGCCCGTGACGGCTGTAACATAAGGAGAGGCAAGTACCACAGCCCATGCCGGATTGGCATCGATAACTAAGGCACTCAACGTTGATGATAGGGTCTCACGCGCAGCGTCAATGTCATCGACATTGGTGTAAGCCATCGCGGTGTTTGCGGCCGCAAGAGCGGATGCGAACGGAGTCCATGTCCCGGTTGTATAGCCGCCCAGGACACGCAGGTTGGCGGTGTTTATCACTTCCAGCAAGTCCGCACGGGCAACTTCGTAGTCCGCCGCTTCCACGCTTACGATTACCATGTCGTCAATGCTTATGGCAAAGGTTGCAGGCAAGGGGTTAAGCCCCCACAGGTTCCAGCGGATTTCAATGGTGCCGTCCGCTTCGGCTGCCGTAAGCGGATGTGCAATGGTAAAGGTCGCGGGCAGGGCATTATCAGGGGTGGTGCTAATCATAGCGGGCCATGCGCTTTCAAAGCGTAGCCCCATTTGCCCCGGGGTTCCAGTAACGGCTACCCCGTCATTTCCAATCCTGCCGGTAATGTGCAGTACGTAGTTCATAGCAAGATCCATGCTCGGGCGTATGACCGTCAGTGCCGCCCATCCCCCGTTCATTGAATCGTGGGTGCTCACGTCTCCGCCTGAGCCGGAACCTGCATCGGTAGAGACCACGATGGTCTGGCCGCCAACGGTATGGACGGAGTTAACCATTCTGTTGTTCAAGCCGGCAAAATGAGCCGTCAGTTCTGCGGCATCAAGATCCCGCATATCCCAGGCCATGTTGCCGACATTGTCGGCACGAACCGCATCCAGGTTTCCGGGGGCACCCGGTAGTCTTGCGTGGATAGGCGGCGGGCCGGCATCCGGATCGGGCCTGGATACCGTCATGTCGTCGACGCTGAAGAAGAAACCAGCTTGGCCTGGTGGGGTACCCCAGAAGTTGGCCTGTATTATGAGGCCCTGGGATATGTCCGTAGCCGTCAAGACATGGGTGAACAAGAACATACTGGGTGCAGTGCCAAAGCCGCTCTCTACAATAATGTTTGCATCAGCCGTGGCGCCGGGATTAAAGAGGGCTATTCTGCCGTTACCACTACCAGCGTGGGTTGCGGCTACCCGTCCCCTTATCCGTATCGTGTCGCCAGCTACCACACTCGTGAAATCGCTAACGGCAATCGTCACGCCTCTCTGGTTATCGGCTGAATGCAAGGAAGTAACCACGTATCGCTGCTGCGCGGGTGCGGGCCCTGCGGCGATGGTCACCGTCGGGGAGCCGTGTCCGGCCAAATACGAAGTGGGAGCCTGGCCAACGGTCATGCTGGCAAGCGCATCTTGCAAATCGAAGAGAATGATATCCGTTTCGGCACGAGTAATCAGCTCCAGTGTACCCGCCAATTGCGGCGTTGGGATATAATCCGGTCGGTAGATTTCGATGCTGTCAACGTAGAAGACCCCTGCAGCCTCACCTATCTGTATACGTGGGCCTGACGCAGCAGCCGTAGGTTCATTTACCGTGCCCCTTAACCGAACCGGGGTATCTACGCCAGTCAGGTTGACCTGGGCAAGGTTTTGCCAGCCACTCCTGTCACCGTTGAGCGTTACCCCCACCGGAAGACCGCGTATATAAACGGTTATCACGTCGCCAACTTGAAGCGGCAGTACCGATGTAAGGATGTCTATTCCGCTCCAAGCTGCTGCGGGGCCATCATGGCGCAGGGACAGGTAATCATCGTTTCTAACAACCCATGCAGCGGGGCCTCCAGTACTAACCAATGGGCCCACAGGAACAAAGTCACCCTGCTCTATAGGAGCGTCCAACCAATCAAAGGTGGAACCTGCGAGCAGCCCCGTAAGGGTTATGAAGTCTCCCAAAACTCCATAGACGGGATCATCGATGGGTGTCGGCCGGTATATCGCAATACCGGTGATGTAGAAGGTGTGTATGCCGTCATTTGGCGGGGCACCATCCAGGTTCCAGGCGTTGGACTGTATCCGCACGGCATCCGTGGCCTGCCCAGCGAAGTTGGCCGTGAGCGTAAACGCCGCATGATCCAAAACGCCGGCACCCAGGTTATTGGATTGGCCGATTGGCTCCCAATCACCAAGGTTGACGTTCGCGGCAATTACCCTTCCAGGGCTGCCGTCGGGAGTGACGGCGGGGCCAATGGCGCGGCCCGTCACGGTGATTGTGTCCCCGGCCACAAGGCCAAGTCCGCCTACGCGAAGATCCACACCGTGGCCGCGAGCGGCCCTACCGGTTACGCGAAGAGCCAAAGCGCCGTCGTTGTTTACCCATTCCGCCGCGTCAAGCCCGGCAAGGTGCAGCTCGTCCCCGGGCGAAAACTCGCCTTCGTTTATCGCGGTGCCGACCCAGCCAGGCTGGTTGTCAGCGGTCCACCAGTTACCAGTGCGGGATATGAAACCACCCAGGGTGTCCGAAACAAGGGGGCGGAAGTGGCTGGCTTCAAACTCATGATCAAGGTGGCTTGGCATTAGGTGGTAGGGAAGGACATGCAGGGGCTTGCCCAAAATCGCCACGTTGCCGCCATCGACCACTCTGACAAGCACGTTGTAGCTGCCGACGGGCAGTGACAAGCTGCCTCCAACGCCGGAAGCAATGGGAGGCGTGCCCACGGTGGCGTTGCTAAGATCCCTAACCGTCAGCGTGGCGGTACCGCCAGGGAAGGTTACGTTCCAGGTAAACGTCCCATCCACACCGATTAAGGGAACCGGGCGAAGCTCGATGGGGTCTATTGTCACAGTCGCCCCAGCGCTTACCTCGACGGATATGGGTGGGCCGCTGAACAGCACCTTGTCACTGTCATCGTAGTCCGCCCAGGTAAGGTACGCGGTTACGACCAGGTTCCAGGTTCCCTCGGGCAACGTTACTTCTCCGTCAATGTCGCCCGCTGCGTTTCTTTCCCACTCACCATAGATGGCGGTTCCACCACCGGCGGGGGTAAAGGCGAGCCGGAAGTAGTCGAAATCGGCCAGCGTGATTGTCGGCAGGATCGCCCGCCCGACGGGGGGCATTTCCAGCGTAAGTTGGACGGTGCCGGTGTCGGGATCGGTGCCCTGGAGCCCAAGCGGGCCTTGGCATCCCGGCAAAAGCAACAGTAAAGAGGCGGCGAACATTAGCGCGAAAACGCCGATGCTGCCCTTTATCGCTTGCTGTTTTCTCATTTATCGTTTCTCCTTTGTAATCCCGCCCGGCATCCAAGGCCGGGCGGGGGGATTACTAGTTGCCAGCTCCCGTCGGGGGGTTATTCACATCCACGACAAGACTGTACGTTCTGCCACCAACTTCCGCCCAGACCGTTACGACCGGCGGCATGTTGTTCCTTGTAAGAGTCGGCCCGGTACCAAGCCTGTTAAGGCCCTCGTACCACCGAATATTCGTCAAGCCAGCCGCCTCATACCCGATAACGGTAAGGGTTCCTCCGGCGCCGTTCATGTCAACATTGACCCCAACGGAAGCCATCTGGTTCGTGAACCCTGGCCAGGTGACGGTGAAGTTGCCGGATTCCTGCGACACCAAATTACCCATCGCGTCATACAGGGCCATACGTGCGGCTTCAAGTTCTTCCACGGTTTCGGCGGTTCCAACGGCGATAACCGCGGCGGCACGGGCTGCGGCGAAGGGTGCCCAACTCGCTGGGGTGTAGTTAGCTTGGACGCGGGCATTGGCGGTGTCTATGATACCCTGCAAGGCTGCGCGGGCACTTACCAGGGAAACCAAGTTGTCCATCGCATTTTCCAAGTTGGTACGTGCGGTATTAAGCTCACCCGCCGTCGCACCACCGTAAGCGTATGCGGCTTGCGCGGCAGAAAGGGCTTGGGTGAAAATCAACCTGACAGCCGGGCCGTAGTCGTCCGGGGTACGCAGCACTGCCAACGCTATGACAGGCCTCAATGCGTCACGTGCCTCATCGACCAGGGTTACCAAGTCTTCTATTGCATCCAGCAGGGCATCACGGATGGCATCAATTTGCGTTACCGTTAGGGTTCGGTCGCCTTGCGCTGCCACTGCGTCTTCAAGGGCGTCATCCATTACTGCCAAGCTTGCGGGAGTGTAGTTGGCTCGGGCGACAGCTTGGGCGGCGGCAATGGCGGCATCCAATGCACCAAGCGCATCGGTAATGGCTGGGTCGTACAGGCCTGGGGCGGGTACGAACAGCGCCATCGCGGCCCCCAGAGCATCCACAGCGGCGTTCACCGCTACCTGGCCTGCGCCAACGAGGAAACCCTGGGCAATAGCAATCGCCGCCCGAAGAGCGTCATACGCTTCCTGCGTGACCCAGTAGACGTTTATGTTTATGGCATTGCCGTTTGGCGCTATGACTACGCCTATAAACATAGCCCCAGCTTCCGCAATGGCCGCTACCAGCGCATCTGTAGTCACATCACCGTCCGCCGCAAAAGTTATGGGTACGGTAACAACAATGGAACCTGTTGTGGTGTCATTGCCGGTAATCGCAACGCTAAACTCGTAGCTGGCTTGGGGTACCTCGCTTCCGTCGAGGGTCGGTGCACTCACCCAACTCACGACTGCTGTTGCGTTTGTGATTGCGGCGCTAACCCTAGCCTGCACTATGCCTAATGCGTAGGCAAGAGTGTCATCGGAAGAGTCAGCCCACCCAGCCGTAAACGGTGCCTGGATTGTCCCAAGCGCATCGGTGATCGCCGCCAAAGCCGCTTGTGCGTGCGACGGCAGGAAGGCAACGCTTACGGTGATCCCAATGGAATAGGTTTCAACCGTAACGGTAAAATCTATATCCGCTGCGGCAGCCCCAGCCTCGCCGGGGGTCGGGGCGGCGGCATCCCAGCTTACGACGGCTGTTACACCAAGCCCGGCAATCACGGCATCGACCTGCGCCTGCACATTCGCGAGCGCATCGGCAACCGCTGTGGCCCTCCATGGCTGATTCACCGCAGTCCAGGCCGGGTGCGTTTCGATTGCGAATATCGCAAGTTCCCCGGGGGTTGCGGGGGCGAAGGGAATATCCATATCGAACACGCTTATCATGTTTCGGTAGACGCGCAAAATCGTGCCTAAGGGCAATGCGCTGCCATCGTCGCTTACCAGATTAAACAACGCTAAGTGTGTGCCGGCAGGCACGGTACCCGATCCGGTAGCCGTAACGTAGTAATCGTTGGCATCCCAACAATCGTCACCGTAGGCAAGAAACCAATAGTATAACGTATCCCTATAATCATCATCCTCGATAACAACGACAGCAATGGACGTGACTATCGCGGGGAATGTAACCGTCCATTCGAACACGCCGTAGCCGTATTCTTCCGGGTCTAGGGTGACGCTGACGGGCGTGGATAAATTGGCCGCTATGGTAAAGCTTTCAGACTGGCCTTGGGCCGTCAAATCCCACCTGTCGTCCGGATCGGCATACTCATCGTAAAGGTACGCCGTTACCGTAAGGATCCAGGGTCCCGTGGGTATGTTATCGATATTAATAGGATCATCACCCAAGCCTATGTCCCTTGTAACGGGATCAAAGGTCGCCGTTTGCCCGGCACCAGGGGCGAAGGTAAACACGAGCCTGTCGAAATTATAAACCAGCCTGCCGTCGGGCAGGGCCGTACGGGCCTGCCCCGGGGGGCCTTCGACCGTCACCGAAAGGGTGCCCGTCCTTGCCGTGTCCTGCATTCCCAGCGGGCCTTGGCATCCAGGCAGGAACAATAGCAGACAGGCTGCAAGCGCTAGCGAAAAAACGCACGCTGCCTTTGGCCTGTTGCCTTTAAGCGATGCAAACTTAATCATTTCTCGTTTCTCCTTTGTGTGGAGGACGGTGCCCCACCCGCCCTATACGGGCTTGGGTCGGGCACCTGGCCGTCCTACTGGTTTAATTCGTCACCCTAAAGGTGATGATCCTGCTGTAAGTATTGCCGTTAATCACAACAATCGCCGTCACGGAGTTCATACCCAGGACAAGGTTGTCGGGTCCCAGGGTAAGGCTGTCTCCTACATGCTCCACATCCATCCCGAGCCATCTAACACTAGTCGCCCCAAGGTCATTTGTCATGGTAATGGTTACCCCATTACGGCGACTGATCGATCCTGGAACCGTGTAAGTGAGTCCCGTCGCCGCATCGGTGAAGATCCTCATGTTGATGGTGATCCCGGCGGTGCCGCTGGGCACATAGGTACCGGGCTGCCTTGCGGTCAGGAATGTATCCCGCGCACCCTCAAGGGCGGAAATCGCCGCGTCTATATCCGCGCGGGTTGTGGCCGCAGCCAGGGCTGTCCCGGCGTTGGTTACCGCACCTTGGAAAGTGGTAATCGCCGCTTGCGGTGCCCAGTAACCGGAGGTAATACCGGTGCCATCCGCGGATGGCACTGTTCCTGCAAGCAGGCCTTGGGCGGCGGAGATGGCGGTTTCAAGCCTACCCGCATCCAGTGGCGCACCGGGCTGCCTTAAGCCCTCGAAGATCGTCCGTGCGGTATTCAGGGTCGTAACCGCATTGTCCACCATTGCCTGGGTCGCATTAACATTACCCATGACACCCTGGGCCACGCCAATCGCGTCGAGCAAGGCATTGTGCACCGCCTGCGTTACCCACTGCTGGGCGGGGGGTACGTTCGCGGCGGCCGTGTTTACCACCGCCGTGCCAAGCGCGTCTTCGGCATCGCCGATAGCGGTTGCGAGCGCGCTTGTATCAGGCGGGGGTAGGTCGCCGACCCTGGTAACCGAAATGCTGTCGATGATGAAGTGGGTTGCCGGGGTATCGCCGGCATTGTTGTGAACACGTACCTCCACGCCGTCGGCACCCGTGTGTGCCTCCACAACCGGTAGCGTCAAGGTAAAGGGGAACCCGGCGGCCCCAGGGCCGTGGTCAAAGAACGCCTGATTGGAATGAGGTTCCCAGGCACCGGAAGGAACTATAACCATTGCCCTGTTGGTACTATCGGGCGCAGGACCGCCAAAGGCCCTTCCCGTAACAACCAGTTCGTCGCCTACCTGGAGAACGCTGCGAATCCGCGGCCCAAAGTTGGCACCGGTTCCGTTAACCTGCATGGAAAGCCCCGTGCCACTTGGATGTGCAACCCATCCGGCAGACGTGGTATTGTTCCAAGTTCCAAAATGGAACGGATCCGCGTTCCCGTCAACGGCAGTGTTTTCCGTTATGGCCTGGGTAGCCCAGGCAGGGGTAAAGCCCAGTGTCTGGAAGAAGACCCCCAAGGTGGACGTTATAGGGGGAAGCTCGCCGGTAGCCGGCGGCCAGAAGTTTTCGGTGGCCTCGACATCAACGGTCTCGGCGGGGATTGCCGCCGGTTGGTCAAGGTCGGTGCCCACGATGATGCTGTAGATGTAGAAACTCGGGTGAACAAAACCACCAGGAGCGTTAAAGGCGTTGACAGCTATCCTGAAGGATGTACTTCCTGGATTTACCGTACCTGTCAGGGTAAATGTAGTCCCAGCCGCAGCAGCAGCACCCATCGGGATGTTGCCACTACCGCCTTCCATGAAGTGTATCTGACCGCCATCGGGGGGCGCATTCCAGTTTGCCCCGCGCCGTCCGGTTACCCTTATAATGTCGCCAGCATTAACACCGGTAACATTTAAGCCATGGAAATTCTGAGTTCTGCCACTGATGTACAGGAAGTTACGATTTGTAAAGGCACCGTAAGTTGCGGTGCGAACCGCTGCACTTGCATCAGAGAGAGTTAAGCCCGTACTGGCTATGGCACTGGTTGTTTGGAATACTCCTGCCGGATCCGCCAGGTTAAACCTAATCGCCTGGTTGTCGATTATGATTGGCTCGCGGAAAATTATAAGGTCGTCGATGCTGAACGCAAAGCCTTCAAACCTCTCCGCAAAGTTGGCGTCGCCTGATCCTGCTGCTCCCCAGCTCCAGCCATTGGGGGCTATCCTAAGCCCTCTCGTGGCATTTGTTGCGGTCAGTGTCCATTCCATATTAAAGGATGTTGGAATGGATCCAGTGTGGACGGCATTATCGTTGCCAAGATTTCCACCAGCACCGCCATCAAGATAATGAAGCTCAAGTCGGCTGTTAGCAACCGTGCCTGTGGTTCGCCCCGTTGCGCGTAACAGATACCTGTAGCCGGGTGTCATTGTTATGGCACCAGCAGGCAGAACCTGTATACCCGAACCGTTGTCACCCATACTATGGACAAACACGTAAACGTCCCTGGTGGCCATTTCCGCAGTACCCACGGCGGCAAAATGCCCGGCCTCAAGCAAGGATGCCATGCCAACGTCATCGCCAAGTACGATGTCCACACTCGTGCGGCTAACCGTCCCCGGGGAACCCACCAATTCAATATCGGGATCCTCGCCCTCGCCCAGGAAATGGCGCGGAAGGAAGTGCCGCGCGAAATGGCTGGGCATGTTCTGGAAGGCAAAGACGTACAGGTCCATGCCCACGCTCGCCACCGCGTCATTGGCATCGTACATCCTGATATCCACGAAGTAGGTGCCGGGTGCCAGTTCCAGGTAGCCCGTCCGCAAAGCCTCGTCGCCAAGATCAATCGGGTCGGGAATGGCAGAAACGCCAAAGCTGCCGTCCGGATTCACATAGAAAACGTCCAGCCAGCCTTGGGTGACCTCGATGCCGGCGGCAAGGGTTATGGCCCAGGTAAACATTCCAGGATCGCCGTCGGCGGCGGGAATAGGGGCAAGCGGCGCATTGGCGGGGGTTATCCCACCGGCCGTAACGTTTACGCTGCCGGTCGCCCGCGCGGCCGGGGCGGGGGTTCCGTCAGGGCCGGGCAGGTACGCGGTTACGGTAAACGCCCAGCCTTCGGCCACGGGAAGCGTGACGCTAATGCCGACGGTATCCCCTCCCCCCGGCTCGGTACCGGAAGCGCCGCCACCGGGGAACCCAGGGTGGGTAAAAGAGTATGCGAAACTGACAAAATCGCCAAGTTCGATCTCCGGCATTATGGTTCGCCCAATGGCGGGCTTTTCTATGGCGAGCGAGACGGTGCCCATGCCCGGCTCGCTTTCCTGCGGCCCAAACGGGCCTTGGCACCCTGGCAAAAGCAACAGTAAAGAGGCGGCAAACACAAGCGCGAAAACACCCATGCTGCCCCTTAGCGCTTTCATATTTCTCATTTCTCGTTTCTCCTTTGCAAAATCCCGCCCGTTGCCGGGCGGTGGTTTTTAGAATATGGTGCCAGCGTAAGTATCGATTACGATACTGTACGGCCTGCCATCGCCAATCGCCCTAATCGTCACGAGGGGCGGTAACGGGTCCACTGTAATCCCTGTATCGGTGCCGCCGTCGAGCGGGGTCATACCGACGTACCACCGGACGTTCGCCAACTGCAGGTCCACCCCCGTAAGGGTAATGGCCCCGGTGGCTGGGTTCACGTTGATGTTTACCGATGCCAGCGGGTTATTGAACCCGTCCCAGGTGATGTTCAGCGTGCCTTCCGCCGGAAGCGCGGGGATTACCAGGCTTACCGTGACCGTCGCGCTGGCGTTGCCAACGTCCAGGCTCACAACCGTAAGCGTGATTGTGCCTGTGATTAGGCCCGGGACCCCAATGCCCGCGGGGGGAGCCATCTCAAAGGCGACGGTCCATTCCGCGCCAACATTGTCGGCGATTGCGCCGGTAACCACGGCCATTATGCCGGCTGCCGTTGTCGCGTTAGTCGCGGCGATGGCATCCACGGCGGGCTGCGCGAGATCTCTTGCGGCATTCACCGCGTTTTGATCCGCAACGGTAACCAGGTTGGCCCACGCGGCTTCCAAGGTCTCGCGAGCTTCGATAAGCTCCTGCTCCGTGGCGGCACCGTCGGCATACACTCCCTGCGCGGCGGCAAGGATTGGGGCGAAGACAGTCCAGGTGGCCGGGGTGTAGTCGTCCTGGTCGCGCCATCCAATGGCAAGCCCTAGGGCAGCTCGCGCCGCAGCTACACGGGTAACCAAGTCTTCGTATGCCCCTTCCAGGACACTGCGCGCGGATATTAGCTGCGCCGACGTGGAGGTTGGATTGTCATACACGGTTATCGCATTCCCAAGGGCCAAGGCGAAAGGCCCCCAGGTGCCGACGGTGTAGGTAGCTTCGACACGCAGTTCGGCGGCAGCTATGGCACCCGCCAAGAGGTGACGTTCCAGGTTACCAGGCTGCCTTAGCGGCATAAACAGAAGCCGCGCGGCGTAGAGGGCATCCCTCGCGGCGTTTACCGCGGCTTGGCCTTGGGCCTGGAAGTCGCCGGCGACAACCTGGGCGGTCGCAATCGCGTCCGTAAAGGTTTCGATAGCCTCTGCCGTAGCCCACAGGTTATCCATGGACACGTCATTGCCGTCTAACGATGTGATCAAACCGATAAGCAGGTTATTTGCGGCATCGATCTCGGCAATGAGGTATACGGGGTTCACTAAACCGTCAGCCAGGAAGTTTATGCTTACGGAAATCGTGATGCTGCCTGTCGTAGAGTCGTTGCCGGTAATAACAAGGCCAAAGTCGAAGTTGCCGGGATAGGCCGTGCCGTCAAGCGTTGGCTCCTCGCCATCCGCCCACTCCACTATGGCCCCTGCCGGTATACCGAGAAGCGCAGTGTCAACAAGAAGCTGCACCCGATCCCTGGCTTCCGCAGTGGTAGCGCCAGTATTGTCCAGCCATTCCTGCGTTACTGTCCAGGTTGGCACCGCGTTAATTGCGGCGTATGCGGCTTGCGCGTTCGACGGCAGGAAGGTCACGCTAACGGTGATCCCGATGGAAGCGCTGTATGTATCGTCCGCATCGCAGGTAACCAGAACGGTAAACGCCTGCGCCGGAATCGCAAGTCCGGTCTCGCCGGGTGCCGGGGCTGCGGGATACCAGCTTACCTCGGCTTCCACGTCAAAGCCTGAAACCACCGCATCGACCGCGGCCTGCACCTGCGCCAGCGCGGCGGCGACTGTCGTTGCCGTGCCCGTGGTCCACGCCTGCTCCACCGGGGCCCAGGCCGCGTCGTTGATGGACGCTATGGCCAGTTCCACGTCGGTCGCGGGATCGAAGGGCAGGTCTCTTGTGAACACGCTTATCATGTTCCGGTATATGCGAAGGATTGTGCGGTAGGGCATGGCCTGGTAGTCGCCGTCGCTTAGCCTAAAGAACGCCCAGTATGTCCCGGCCGCCAATCCTTCAATGTAACCTTCGAGCACGAGGTAACCAGGGGTTGCGGCATCATTAAAGTCGCTCGGGCCAAAGGTGAAATCATCGACGGGAGCCCCAATGAAGGGAGGTGTCGTGCCCCATGCGTAAATCCCCACGGTAACTTCGGTAACGGCTGCGGGGAAGGTTACTTCCCATGCGAAATTGCCGTAGCCGTAGGGCAGCGGATCAAGGCGTATCGTGGCACTGCCACCCGTGGGTGCAATATAGAGGTTTGAGTACACGTACTCTGCCTTCGCTTCATACTCCCCGTCATCGTAAACATATGCCCTTACCGTCAGGTCCCAGTACCCCAGGGGTATTTCGTCTATGGTGAAGTCGCCGTCTTCCAAGCCCCCGTGTATTGTCACGGGGCCAAAGGTTGCCGTGTTTCCGGCACCGGCGGCAAAGGTAAACACGAATTTATCAAAATCCCCGCTTACCAAACTGCCGTCCGGCAGTGCCGTACGGGCCAAGCCCCCCGGGGGGGGGCCTTCCAGCGTTACCGAAAGGCTGCCCGTCCTGGCCGTGTCCTGCATTCCCAGCGGACCTTGGCATCCGGGCAAGAACAATAGCAGACAGGCGGCAAGCGCCAGCGAAAAAACGCCGGTCGCTTTGTACCCGTTGCCGTTAAACGATTGCAAACTTTTCATCTCCAGTTTCTCCTTTGTCTGGATGTTCCGGCGCAACCCCGCCCGGTTTCCCAGGCCAGGGTCGAACGCCGGACTGTCCTTCCGGTTAATTCACCACCCTAAAGGTGATGGTCCTGCTGTAGTGTACTTGGCCAACCTGAATGACCAGCGTTACCGAGGCCTGCCCGGGGGCAAACGTGTAGGCGGGGAAGGTAACGGAGGCACCGGCATGGTGCGCGTTATCCCAAATCCACCACACGTAATCCTCGTCGATACCCAAGTCGTCCATCACCTCCTGGGTAAGCGTAAGGCTTATCGGGCCAGAACGGCTAAGGTCATCCGGAACAACGATAATGTCCCCGGCCGCATCGTTGAAGTCCCTAATACCGATGGTAATGGTACCGTCGGGCAGCACGCCCGCCGTCCTCGCGCCGGTAAATATCGTCTTCGCCGCCGCCAGAGCGGAAAGCGCCGCGTCTATATCCGCGCGGGTGGTGGCCGCAGTCAGGGCTGTCCCGGCGGTAGTTACCGCGCCTTCGAAAGCGTCAATCACCGCTTGCGGTGCCCAGTAACCGTAGGTAACACCGGTACCGTCCGTGGATGGCACTGTTTCGTCAAGCAAGGCGTTGGCAGCGGAGATGGCGGTTTCAAGCCTGCCCTCGTCCAGTGGCGCACCGGGCTGCCTTAAGCCCTCGAAGATCGTCCGTGCAGTATTCAGAGTCGTAACCGCATTGTCCACCATTGCCTGGGTTGCATCAGCATTACCCAGGACACCCTGGGCCACGCCAATCGCGTCGAACAAGGCATCACGCACCGCTTGCGTTACCCACTGCTGGGTGGGGGGTACGTTCGCGGCGGCCGTGTTTACCACTGCCGTGTCAAGAACGCCGGTGGCGTTGGAGATGGCGGTTTCAAGCAGGGTTCTGTCAACCGACGGATCATCACCGTCAAGCAGTTCCTGTATCGACAGTGTCCCAACCTGGATTCCGGTTACAAGGAAGTCGCCAAAAATCCCATCCGCGTTGGTTATCCAAGGCGTTGATGTCCAGGCAGAAGCCCAGGGTGGGATTAATACATCACCCGTGCCGGGTATTGTCACCGTGAAGGTACCTTGCGGCTCAGTAACGGCACCCTGTATATTCCCCGGGAAACCTTGCAGCATCATCGCGTTTTGGGTGGACATTCGCCCGGTAACCGTTATCACCGGTGCAGTACCAGGGTATGCCGTCCTTAAGCCGACGATATCAACGCCGAACCCCTGGTTGTTTGCACCCCGGTTGTGTACAAGAAGACCATCGGCAACGCTCGTCACGTAGTTCCATGCTGCTGCACCGCCCGTGACGGCTGCAACATAAGGAGAGGCAAGTACCGCAGCCCATGCCGGGTTGGCATCGATAACCAAGGCAGTCAAGGTTGTTGATAGGCTTGTACGCGCGGCCTCAATGGCATCGACGTTGGTGTAAGCCATCGCGGTGTTTGCCGCCGCAAGCGCGGCTGCGAACGGGATCCATGTCGCGCTTGTATAGCCGCCCAGGACACGCAGGTTGGCGGTGTTTATCACTGCCAGCAGGTCCGCACGGGCAACTTCGTAGTCCGCCGCTTCCACGCTTACGATTACCATGTCGTCAATGCTTATGGCAAAGCTTGCGGGCAAGGGGTTAAGGTTCCACAGGTTCCAGCGGATTTCAATGGGGCCGCCCGCTTGGTCTGCCGTAAGCGGATGTGCAATGGTAAATGTCGTAGGCAGGGCATTAGCAGGGGTGCTAATCATGGCGGGCCATGTGGCTCCAAAGCGTAGCCCCATTTGTCCCGGGTTTCCGCCAATGGCTTCCCCGTTATTGCCAACCCTGCCGGTAATGTGCAGTACGTAGTTCATACCAAGACCCATGTTCGGGCGTATGACCGTCAGTGCCGCCCATCCCCCGTTCATTGAATCGTGTGTATTTTCATTCCCGCCTGGGCCGGAACCCGCATTGGTAGAGACTACAATAGGCTGGCCAAAATGATAGGTAAAGTTGACCATCCTGTTGCCCAAGCCGGCAAAATGAGCCGCCAGCCCTTCATCATCAAGATCCCGCATATCCCAGGCAATGTTACCGGCATTGGCCGTACGCACCGCATTCAGGTTTCCGGCACTGCCTGGCAGTCTCGCCAAGTAACCGGGGGGAACGCAGTCGCATTCACCGGGGGGGAGCCCACAGGGGCCGCATACACAGGGGTACTGCCCACAACTGTCGCAGATTTCGTCCACCCTCGCGAAGCTTATGCCGGTGATTACAATGTCCGTGCCTGCCGTACCCTGTATTCTTATGGCAGTGGCCGCGCCCAAATTGGCCTCCGTGAAACGTGAGGTGGTCAGGGTAAGTGCCGTTGCTGGGCCAGTAAGGGTCGCGCTTACAGCCCAACCGGCGGCATCGTGTGGGTTACTACTTAGCGCCAGTGCCCCCGTGCCAGTTACCGTCATTTGGTACACGCCGGTGCCAGTAAAGCCAAGCTCGCCGATGCGAAGGTCTAGGCCGTACCAGCCATTTGCCCTGTCCGTCATGCTAAGGGCGATGTTGCCATCGACATCGATCCATGCCAGGGTCGGGTTGCCGGAATCCAGCAGTGGCTGGCCACCACCGACGTCTACAGGGCCTACTGTTATGACATCAGCCTGCCAGTTTTGGTCAGGCATATCTACAAGGTTTATGAAGTCGCCCAATGTTGCCAGGGCGGCGGGGCGGAAATGCGCCTCTGCAAAATCGTGCGTAAAACGGCTTTCCATGTTTCCATAGATGTGCAGGTCCTTGCCCAAAGTCGCCACGCCAAGGGCATTGTGCGTCAGCCTAAAAAACGCGAAGTATCTGCCGGCGTACAGTTCCAGGCTGCCTTCCCAGTAATCGTCGGCATCGCTGGGAATGGACGCACCCGCACCCGTCACAGGGGCAGCAATTTCGCCGGCGGCATTAACATACCTAACCACTACCGTACCAGCGGTCCCTTCGGGAAAGTCTATGCGCCAGGTGAATGTCCCTTCCACGTCCTCCCTAATGGGAAGCAGATCTACGTTAAGGCCAGTGAACCCCGCCTCCACGTAAACCTCCACGGTGTTGGTCGCGGCCACATTGCCGCCCAGGTACGCATTCACCGTCAGATCCCAGTACCCCAGGGCCAACGTGGCCTGGGCCGTAACATTCTCGGCACTGCGCACATAGTTTACGGATTGGCTTACGCCGTCGCGGCTAAAAACGATGCTGAAATTGTCAAAGTCTTCGAGCCCTATATCGGGCTGGATGGCCCGGCTCATGTCCAACTGCCCAATGGTCAGCGAGACCGTGCCAGTGCCGGGCCTGGTGTCCTGCGGCCCAAACGGGCCACGGCATCCCGGCAAAAGCAACAGTAAAGAGGCGGCGAACATAAGCGCAAAACCACCCATGCTGCCCTTTAGCGCTTGCATATTTCTCATTTTCTCGTTTCTCCTTTGAAAATCCCGCCCGGCGCCAATTAGGTGCCGGACGGTGGTTTTACTAGATGCTCGTTACCACCCCGTCGTATCCACGACGAGACTGTACGTCCTGCCCTCAACCGTCACCCTAATTGTTACCAGAGGCGGCAACTCATCAACAACAAGCACCGTGCCGGTGCCGAGTCCTTCCATGCCGTCGTACCAGCGGAAACCGCTCAAGTTCCCGTAGCCCTCCAGGGTAATGGTTCCAGCAATGTTGTTAACGATCACCACAATACCTGCGGCCAACAAGGGGTTCGAGAACCCTGCCCAGGTGATTGTGAACGTGCCGTCCACCGGGAGCGCGGGGGTTGAAAGGTTTACCGTTACGTAAGCGCTTGCGCCGTCCCACTCCAGCCTGATCGTCCCGGTAATTGTGCCTGGAACGCCCGGGCCTGCCGGAACCAGATTGAAACCAATGTACCAGTCGGTGTCGATGGCATTGTCGATTGCGGCTACAACCGCGACCATTATGTCGCCCTCTGTTGTCGTGTCCGCCCCGCTTATGGCGTTCACGGCGGCCTGCGCGAGTGCGGCCTGGGCATCCAGCAAGGCTTGTTGATCCGCAAGGGTAAACAGCGCGTCAATCGCGGCGTTCAATCCGTCCAGTGCGTCCTGAAGAGCCGTCAACACTGCGGCATCGGGAACTACAGCCATACCCATCGCGTCTCCCGCGACACCAAGGGCTGTTTCGACGGCCGCCCAGCTTGACGGAGTGTAGGTCGCGGGGTTGAGTGCTACAGCGTAATCAATACGATCCTGTAATGCGCTGCGAGCCTGCACGATCTCTAAGGTACCGCGTTGCCTTGCATTGTAGAACGTGGTATACGCTCCTACTAATTCGGCAACCGCGGCTTCTATATCTTCATCATCCAAGTCCCCTGGGGAATCGTAGACGGCCTGTGCTACATCAATCGCGCCTATAAAGATCGCGCGATCTCCTGCCGTGGCCCACCAGGCATTCATTGACACTTCGGTGCCGTCTACCGATTCCGGCGCGGTACCAAGCAGGGTCTCGGCGGCAGTGATGGCGTTAAGCAGCGGGGTTCTATCCACCTCGCCATCTGCAAGGAACGTCAAGGGCACTTCAATGTTGGTGTCCAAAACCGAGCCGTCGTCGCCTGTAACCGAAACGGCAATGTCATAGATTGTGAGGGGAATCCCCGCCGCAGTGGGAGCCGGGGCATCGGGCACCCAGTCCACGGCAGATGTTCCAAAGCCAAACATAAAATTGTTAACCGCAATCCCGATCTGCGCCAGCGCGGCATCGGCGGTGTCTTCGGAATCGTCGAGCCACTCTTGACTCATTGCGGGCCAGGCGTGATTGTCGATTACCATTACCGCCGCGTATGCCTGCGAAGCCAGGAACTCCACGTTTATTTCGATAAGGGTACTGCCAGTATCGGAGGGGTCGAGTGTTGAGGTAGCCGTAATGATAAAGGACAGATCCTGAGCCGGAAGCCCGCCCTGGCCCACAACTGGAGCATCATCGTACCAGTCCATGGAGAGGGAGAGGCCTATGCCAGGGCCAGGGGCGGGAACCACGGCGGCGGCCTGCGAAAGCACGTTCTGGAGCGCGGCCGAAGGAATGTCCCCTATGAACCACGCCTGCACCACCGGGATCCAGTTCTGGTGTGTATTGATTGCGTTTATCGCAAGTTCCACGGGGGTCGCGGGTTCGAAGTCAAGCCCCTCTATAAAAGAGCTTACCATGTTCCGGTAGATGCGCAGGACCATTCCGACGGGCAGCGCTTGGCCACCCCCGCCTGCCAAGCGGAAAACCACCCAGTAGGTGCCGGTTGGCAGTGGCACTTGGCTGTCGGCGTAGCCGAGGCCGAAAAACCTGTACAGATAATCATCACCTGCACGCCAGCCTTCAAAGTCGTATATATAGACGGTAAACTGCGTGACGGCTTCGGGGAGGGGGGTAAGGTACCACACGAACAAGCCTTCGCCGCCGCCCAAGGGGTTAAGTTTTAGGCTGCGGCTGGGCGAGTCAAGGCCGTTGCCAGTAATTAGGAGGCCATCATACCTGTAGATCGCCTTTCGTACATGCCCGTCCGCTTCGGCATCGTCGTCGTCGGGAGCGTAAAGGTACGCCGTTACGGTAAGGTTCCAGCTTCCTACTGGTATGTCATCGATAGTTACGGGACCCAAGGTTCCGTCCCTCTCTACGGGGGCAAAGGCCGCCGTGTTCCCGATGCCGGCTTCAAAGGCAAAGATGAGCCTGTCAAAATCGGCGACCAAATTGCCGTCGGGCAGGATCGCACGGGCCTGTGAGCCGGGGGGGCCTTCGACCGTCACCGAGAGGGTGCCCGTTCTGGCCGTGTCCTGCCGTGTATCCAGCGGGCCTTGGCATCCAGGCAAGAACAACAGCAGACAGGCGGCAAGCATCAGCGAAAAAACGCCCGCTGCTTTCGGCCTCTTGCCTTTAAGCGTTGCAAACTTAATCATTTCTCGTTTCTCCTTTGTGTGGAGGGCGGTGCCCTCCCCTAGCCCAGTTCCCTAGGCTTGGGGCAGGACACCAGGCCGTCCCTCTAGTTTTAATTCGTCACCCTAAAGGTGATGATCCTGCTGTAAATATTGCCGCCAATGTCAACAATCAGCGTCACGGAGTTTGTCCCCAGGACAAGGTCGCCGGGGGCAAGGGTAAGGGTGTCGCCGTCGTGCGTGACCCCCCTATGCACCCAAATAACTTCATCGATCTGCAAGCCGTCCGCATCCAGCGCAATGCTTAGCCCGCCCGCAATGCTGATGTCGGCGGCTGGGTCGTCGAGGAAGGAGATGCCACCCGCCGCGTTTATGAATTCCCTAAGGCCGATGGTTATGTCGCCGGTACCGAATTCGGGTAGCAGGTCCTGTATTTCCAATGTCCCAACCTGAATTCGAGTTACAAGGAAGTCGCCAAAAACACCATCCGCGTTGGTTATCCAAGGCATTGTTGCCCAGGCAGCCCAATCTGGGATTGCTATCGCGTTAGCATAGGGGACATTTATAACAAATTCCCATTGCCCTGCGGTTGGCGACCCAACATCTCCAGCTCCCATTCCTTGTGTCCTCATTGGATCAGCTGTGGACATTCGCCCGGTAATTGTTATTGCCGGTGAAGAACCAGGGTACGCCGCCCTTAATGCAAGGACATCAATGCCCAACCCTTGGTTATTTGCACCCCGGTTGTATATAAGGAGACCATTGGTAACACTTGTCACGCTGTCCCATGCGCCACCGCCTCCGATACCTGTAACAAAAGGAGATGCAAGAACTCCAACCCATGCCGGATGGGCATCGATAACTAAGGCATCCATCGCTGCTGATAGGTTCGCATACGCAGTGTTAATGGCATCGACGTTGGTGTAAGCCATTGCGGTGTTTGCGGCCGCAAGGGCAGATGCGAACGGGGTCCACGTCGCGCTTGTATATCCGCCCAGGACACGCAGGTTGGCGCTGGCTATCACTGCTCCCAGTGCCGCACGGGCAACTTGGTAATCCGCCGCTTCCACGCTTACGATTACCATGTCGTCAATGCTTATGGCAAAGGTTTCGGGAAGCGGGTTAAGACCATGCAGGTTCCAGCGGATTTCAATGGTTCCCCCAGCCTGCGCCGCAGTGAGTACATGCTCAATTGTGAAAGTGGACGGCAATGCATAAGCGGCGGATATATACATAGTTGCTGTTCTGTCTGGCCAGAGCCCCATAGGTCCAGAGCCTCCAGGAATAGCATATCCATCATTGCCAATCCTGCCAGTAATGTGCAGTACATAGTTCAAACCAAGATTCATGTTCGGGCGTATGATCGTCAGTGCTGCCCATCCCCAACCTTGGGAATCGTGGGTGCCGCCAGATCCGCCTGGACCCAAACCTGCATTGGTAGAGACGACAATAGCTTGATCGCCAATAGTATAGGTAAAGTTAACCATTCTGTTGTTGGCAGTGCCAGCAAAATGAGCCATCAGCTCTTCAGCATCAAGATCCCGCATATCCCAGGCTATGTCGTCGGCATTGGCCGCGCGAACCGCATCAAGGTCGCCAGGAACGCCAGGAAGCCGATCCGCTAACCGCGGTGGCTCCACCGTTACGGTAAGATAGCTGGTTACGCCGCCCACCGTCGCGGTAACGACCGCCTCTCCAGCGGCAAGCGCCGTCAGAATGTTCCCGTCCAGGTATACGTAATTATCGCCAGAATAGATATACCACTCTGGTACCTGGCTGGTGGCATTGCTGGGATATACTACCACGGTAAGCGTTACACCAGAGCCGCCTGCCATCAGGCTGAGTTCGAAATTTGGTGCAAAGCCTGTCAGGCCCAGGCCTTCTATCGTTACACTCTGAACCGGCACGTAGGGCTCGAAATCATCATCCACAAACGTAAACAGGAAGTGGCTGTCCATGTGTCTATAGACATGCAGAGCCTGTAGCACAACCGCCACATCGCCGCCCGCATTCAGCGTGATAACCACGAAGTAATTGCCAGCCAGCAGTTCCTCGCCGCCGCTTACCCATGGTGACTCTAAGGGGTTGAGCAAAAACCTGCGATGGTATGGGGCACCAACAGCGTGAAGAACGTCTATACTGCCGCCGTCCACAATGTCGGGGAATACTATATTCCAACTGAACGTACCATAACCGACACCCTGTATCGCCTCCAGTACGATTGGGGGTATGGTGTTTACCCCCGCAACAATCTCGACGTTCTCGATTGTCTCTGCGGCGGGAAGCCAATCCCCCGCCGTTTCGCCTGCCAGGTACGCAGTTACCGTTAGCGTCCATGGGCCAACGGCAAGCCCCGCCACCGTGGCGGTAACGTTGGGCGAACCCACACCCTCTACGGTGGCCCGAACGTCCTCATGGCCATTACGGGTAAACACTGCGGTAATCTGCCCAAAATCGGACAGCCCGGTTGTCGGCATAATTGCCCTGCTCATGTCCAGCATTTCAATCCTTAGCGAAACGGAGCCTGTACCCGTGTCCTGCGGCCCGAACGGGGCACGGCAGCCGGGCAAAAACAACAGCAGGCAGGCGGCAAACATCAGCGCAAAAATGCCGGCTTTGTGCTTGCTACCTCTTAGCGCTTGCATACTTCTCATATCTTGTTTCTCCTTAATTGGTTTATCGCGCCACCCGGCACCCGCTTCAACGAATCAGGTGCCGGCGCGTCTGCGCCTACGGACTACTCTCCGTCGCCGTAACTGTTATGAGCCGGCTGTAAGTCCTGCCGCTGGCTCCTTCCGCCATTACCGTTATAAGGTGCCTCCCCGCCCTGTCGATTACCTCGTCCAGGTAAAGGCTTAGCCCGTCGTCGGATACCCCATCCACAAGGGACCCCGCGCCACGATACCACCTGGCATTCGAAACACCGGTCACCGTAATGACTTGCCCAGCTCCCAAAATCATGGCGACCTGGACTTCGGCGGTAATCGGGTTACCGAAACCAAAGGTGATGTCGGTGCTTCCTCCGCCAGCCTGAACCAAGCCGTTCATTGCATTGGTCAGATTGGTACGTGCGGTGTTGAGGGCCGCTACCGTCGTGGGGGTGGCATGTGCGGCCTCTGCTGCTGTACGGGTAGTTGCGAACGGTGCCCAGCTAGCCGCAGTGTAGTTCGCCTGATTACGCAGACGTGCCTGCACTAGAACCTCATACAACTGTGTTAGGGCAGTGTGCGGGTCCAGGACAAACGACCTGGTCACGACGGCTATCTCGGTACCTGCCGGCCGCGCGCTTACGGTTATCGCGGTGCCCAAATAGTCCAGAGGAACGTTAAGCAGGTTATTGGCGATGGTTCCCGTGCCAAGGGTAACCGCCCAGTCAATATCCTGGGCTGCGCCGGCGGGTTGTACGCTTGCTACCAGGGGCGTGTCGCCCCTCTGTATCGTCGCCCCTGCCCCAGGCGATGTTATGGTAAGGCCAGTGGGGGTGGGTGGTGTGATTTCGCCGCAGTCGCAGTCGGCGGTGCCGCAGTCACCTTCGCAGTCGCAGCCAGCTTCGCAGCAGCCTGGTGCCACCACGTCGCCGCAGTCGCAGCCGGCGGTGCCGCAGTCACCTTCGCAGTCGCAGTCGGCTTCGCAGCAGCCTGGTGCCACCACGTCGCCGCAGTCGCAGCCGGCGGTGCCGCAGTCACCATCGCAGTCGCAGTCGGCTTCGCAGCAGCCAGGTGCAACCACGTCGCCGCAGTCGCAGTCGGCGGTGCCGCAGTCACCTTCGCAGTCGCAGCCGGCTTCACAGCAAGGGGGTGGGATCTGCAGCGGCTCCAGGACAAACGACCTGGTTACAACGGCTATGTCGGTACCTGCCGGCCGCGCGCTTACGGTTATCGCGGTACCCGCATAAGTCAAAGGAACATTAAGCACGTTACCAGTGATGGTCCCCGTGCCAAGGGTAATCGCCCAGTCAATGGCCTGGGATGCCTCGGCGGGTTGTACGCTTGCCACCAGGGTCGTGTCGCCCCTCTGTATCGTCGCCCCCGCCTCAGGCGATGTTATGGTAACGCCGGTTGGTGCCGGCAGGGCGCTGGGATCCAACACGAAAACATTGACGGTGGCATACGGGCGGTCCCTAGAAGACGAGGTAACGGTTATTACCACAGTGTCGCCGTGCGCCGCATCCTCGGCCAGGCTTACCGTGACCGTCAAACCAGTCCCCTCGAACTCGACGAGGCCCTCCGGATAGCTCGACCATTCAACGTTTTGGTTGCTGGCGTTGGTCGGCTCTAGAACCGCGGTAAGTGTTGCGGTGCCATCCTGATCATCGGCACCCCCTGGTAAATACAGGTTAATTGTGTCAGGGCCGTAAATAACGATGCCGGTGACCGCTCGATAGTCGTCGCCGCGACCCGGGCAGCCGGTAAAGGCAAGAGGCGCGAGCACCAGAACAAGGCCCATCAGGACGAGGCAAAGCCTGCCTGTCGCTGATTTCTCTTTCAACATAACATATCCTCCTAAACGTTTTTCTTGGGCAAGCCTACACCGGCAACCCTTCCTTTTTCGTCTACGGGATGCTGCCCGTAACAGTCAGACCACATATCGATACACAAGGCGCAATTTTCTTCGAAACCGGGAACGAGAGCGGTGGCGGAAACTGCATTAAGTAGAGGATGCGCAAATACCATGTTGAACGGGGGCTGGGCCATGTCCTGGTTCCCCGCCGCGGACGAACGACGGCCTTTGCTGAGACATTTATACTTTCGATTGAAATTATTTCGCTTGCGTTCGTGGGGGGGGGGGGGGGGGGGGGGGGGGGGTAAAATACTACAATTCTTCAGAAAATACCACCATGTATTTTGTGGGGCTATAGGAGTGGTG
>Ga0209755_10002684_pt1 | contig 23924 bp, 21 predicted proteins | sample TergutCo191P1_FD_187301 | JGI IMG/M metagenome (GOLD analysis project Ga0209755, IMG submission 187301) | Cornitermes sp. P1 segment gut microbial communities from Petit-Saut dam, French Guiana - Co191P1 (SPAdes) (version 2) | ecosystem: Host-associated > Arthropoda: Insects > Digestive system... | reverse complement strand
TGGCGGCGGCGGCAAGGGGATTAGGCTTGTTGAGGATGAGGGGCAGATAGAGTCAGCGTTTAACAATGCAAAGGCAGAGGCGGAGGCATCTTTTGGCGATGGCGGACTATATATGGAAAAGTTTTTGTCGCCTGTTAAGCATATTGAGATGCAGGTATTAGCAGATGCACATGGAAATGTGGTTGTGCTAGGCGAGAGGGAATGCTCTGTTCAAAGGCGAAATCAAAAGCTGATTGAAGAAAGTCCGTCTGCTGCAGTGAGTGAAGAATTACGCAAAAAAATGATAGACAGCACAATAAAGGCGGCTAAATTTGTCAAATATCAAAATGCAGGGACAATTGAATATTTGGTGGATGCTAAGGGCGAGTATTATTTTATGGAAATGAATACAAGGCTTCAAGTAGAGCATCCTGTGACTGAATTAGTATCCGATGTAGATATTGTCAAGTCTCAAATTAGAATAGCAGCAAAGATTCCGTTAGAGTATACGCAAAAGGATGTGCTGCTAATAGGGCATGCTATTGAGTGCAGAATAAACGCAGAAAATCCTAGACAAAACTTTAGACCAGGGGCGGGAAGAGTGACGCTTTTTCATCAGCCGGGTGGTCCGTGGGTGCGTTTTGACAGTGCAATTTATCACGATTATTTGATTCCGCCTTATTATGATTCTATGATAGGCAAGCTAATTGTGTATGCAAAAACAAGAGAAGAAGCAATAAGAAAAATGAAAGCAGCACTAGCCGAGCTAGTTATAGAGGGAGTAGACCACAATGCCGATTTTCAAGCAGAGATACTAAATCATCCAGTATTTGAAAACGGCGATTATTATACAAACTTTTTGCCAAAGCATATGGGGATTAAGTAAATTATTAATATCCATAAAGTGGGCTTTAATCCCTTGCCTTTAGGAGCAACCTTTAGATAGTAGGGAATAAAAGTTGTTTGAGCTTGTCATTGCGAGGCTTTAGCCGAAGCAATCCAGACATAAAATTAAGATGTCTTTATATTAATGCTGGATTGCTTCGGCTAAAGCCTCGCAATGACGATAGGGATATTTTGATATATTAAATAATGAGGATGTAATCCATCGCCTTATACAGCGAAACTATATCCCGTAGGGGCGGCACTCTGCCGCCCGATCAACTTATTTTATTAGCAATAATTTGCTCTAAATGTAAGTTTTGTGGGCGAACACAGTTCGCCCCTACGAGTAAACATTATTTTAAGTTTTGTTACAATTTTTGTTGGTAGTGGTTCAATTTAATTGTTAGCGTAAGTCATTACTTTTTAATTATTAGTGCAAAAATATGGAGTGAAATATTATGATTTCATCATTAAGAGGATTATTTAAAAAGCCAAAAAATACGCCAGAGGCTATGGGGAGCAATGGCTCTGACCCTAAGGCTCCTGACGGGCTTTATACAAAATGCACTGGCTGCAAGCACAGTGTTTTTACTGAAGAGCTTTTGGCAAACCAAAGCGTTTGTCCAGAGTGCTTTTTCCACTTTAAAATAAGCGCCAGACGCAGAATTGAGTTTTTGACCGACAAGGACAGCTTTGTTGAGATGGATAGCGAATTAAAAGCAGACGATGTTTTAAATTTTCCTCAATATGAAGAAAAGCTTAATGAGGCTATTAAAAAATGCGGTGAAAATGAAGCAGTGGTGACAGGCACAGCAAAAATTGATGGCATTAAATGCGGGATTTTTGTAATGGAGTCTAGGTTTATGATGGGGAGCATGGGCAGCATTGTGGGTGAAAAAATTGTCAAAGTGTTTGAAGAGGCAACTAAAGAGGGCTTGCCTGTCATAGGCTTTTGCTTGTCAGGCGGTGCTAGGATGCAAGAGGGCATAATTTCACTCATGCAAATGGCAAAAACGGCGGCTGCGATAAACAGGCACTCTTTGGCGGGGCTACTTTATATATCGGTATTAACAGACCCTACTACGGGTGGGGTGACGGCAAGCTTTGCTATGCTAGGTGATATTATTTTGGCAGAGCCTAAGGCGCTGATCGGGTTTGCAGGCCCTAGAGTAATAGAGCAAACTATTCGCCAAAAATTGCCAGAGGGTTTCCAGACAGCGGAGTTTTTGTTAAAGGGTGGCTTTTTGGATGCTATTGTAAAAAGAACGGATCAAAAAGACAAACTGGGGCAGTTGTTAAAATTACATGGGGGTGCAAATTAATATGAAAGCGATTGAAACAGTCAAAATAGCAAGAGACAAGGACAGACCACACGGCATTGATTTTATTAAAAATGTATGTGACAATTTTTTTGAGCTTAGCGGAGACAGGGCATTTGGTGATGACAGGGCGATTATTGGTGGGGTGTGCAACATTGGGCATCATGCGGTGACAGTGCTTGCTATTGAAAAGGGAAATACTACTGAGGATAGACAGCTTAGAAACTTTGGTATGCCGCACCCAGAGGGGTATAGAAAGGCACTTAGGCTCATGCGTCAGGCACATAAATTTGGACGATGTATTGTGTGTTTTGTAGACACTGCGGGGGCTTTTCCTGGGCTTGGGGCAGAGGAGAGAGGGCAAGGAACGGCGATTGCAGAAAATTTGATGGAAATGTTTGGGTTTGATGTCCCTATTTTGACGATATTGACAGGAGAGGGGGGCAGCGGTGGTGCCTTGGCGTTGTCGGTGGCAAATGAGGTGTATATGCTAGAAAACTCTGTTTATAGCGTAATAAGCCCAGAGGGATGTGCAAGTATTTTGTTTAAGGACAGCACAAAGTCTGAAGAGGCGGCAAGTGCTTTAAAACTTACGGCAGAAAATATGCTTGAATTTAAAGTAATTGAGGGCATAATAAAAGAGGGAGACGGGCTTATGGATAGAGTGAAGGAGTTGATTATAGAAAGGCTTGATGTATTAAAACAAGAGGATAATCTAACGCAAAAAAGATATGATAGGTTTAGGAAATTTTAATATTCATACAATGGGGCTTTAATCCCTCGCCATGAAGAAGGGAGTAAGAAGTTCATCATTAAACCTGTAGCGAAACCTCAATTTGTCATCCTGAGCGAAGCCGAAGGATCTCCTCTTTATTAATAAAAAGCTTCAATATTTAAGGTTTTTCATTAAAATTGATGAGATCCCTTCGGCTTCGCAGCCATCGTGCCAAGAAGTCTTCGTGATAGCTCGCCTTTGGCTAGCAGGATGACAATAGTTCCGTTTTGTAGTTTCGCTACAAGTCTATTGACGATACGGCGAGCTTTAGGCAGATTACTTACCTACCGCAACTAACGAACCTATCGCCTTCAGGCGCTAGTAGTTCAGTTTTTAAAGAGGAGCAACCACATTATGTTTGCAGTTGTCACAGACAGCACGGCTTATTTTACTAAGGAAGAAGCCATAAATTCTAAGGTTACTATTATTCCTATGGGATATACTATTGCGAATGCAAAATTTTCAGAGCATTATGCTGATGGCAATGCTGATTTTTTGAGTGCTATCAATGCAAGACCTAGTGAGTGCAAAACCTCTCAACCTAATGTTACTTCTTATGAAGCGGCTTTTAGACGCATTTTAGACAGCGATTTGGATATATTGGTGCTGACTATTTCTTCAAGGCTTTCTGGGGCATTAAACAGTGCGACTGTGGCATTAAACAATGTGTCAGATTTAGTTAAGGCAGGCAAAAACAAGATTGCGATTTTTGATACATTTAATGTAGCAGGCGGACAAAAAATGCTTGTTGATGAGGCTGTTAGGCTGTCTAGTTTGGGGGTGTCTGTTGATGAGGCGATTAAAAGGCTAGAAGAGATGAAAAACAACATAAACACTGCTTTTTCTGTTGAGACGATGGATGCTCTTAGAAGAGGTGGGCGCATAGGGGCGGTTAAGCTGTCTATCGGAAAGCTGTTGAATGTGCGGCCGATTTTGCAATTGAAAGAGGGGGCTGTAGTTGGGGATAGGACAGTAAGAGGTGCAAGCAACATTATAAGGGAGCTTGCGGCACTTGTTCCTAAGACGGCAAAGCGAGTGATTTTGATGTGTGTGGGGGATATAAAAACAAATAAAGCGATTGCTATATTAAAAGAGCATCTAAAAGAGCAAACTAATGTTATTGAGTATCAAGATATTGGACCCATATTGTCTATTCATCTAGGTGATGGTGCGTTTGGTGTTGCGTGGATTTAAAAAAAGAAAAAAACATATGATAGCAGAAATAATTGGATACATAGCGGCAACGCTTACTACAATAGCGTTAGTGCCACAAATAGTTAAGGTAATAAAAACCAAGGACACAAAAAACCTGTCCTTGGTTATGTACATTGTTTTTATTTTAGGCATCACAGGGTGGCTGGTTTTTGGCATAATGATTGAAAATTTAGCTATGATAATCTCAAATTCCATAACAATAGTTTTTGGGTTAATCATCCTATCATTCAAAATTTATAATGTATCCAAAGGCGAGAAACCTTAAAAATTGCATGTTGTGTCACGCATAGTACTCATTATTACCCTTTATTCTGTCCACTTTTCAAATACTTGCATCAAAAACGCAACAATCAAACACGCATAAACTAGTGCTAGCTGAAACGCTGCAATTAGTATCCCAAAATGATTCATCGCCCAAAAGTTTGATAGACCAGGGATTGCCAAAACCAAAAAATATAAAAAGCCTCGTTTGTATAATTTTTTATGCTGACGAGTTTTTATTATTGTTAATAGCAGCATAAACAAAATTATCATAGTCAGTCCATAGGCAGTGAAAACAATTGCCAAATATATGTGCAAGGCGTTGACTCTATAGTCTATGATAATCGCTTGAATTATGGCAAGGGGTAATTAAAAAATAATAAAACGCTTAATAAAGCCCCTTTTAAGCCCCTTATACCTAGCTTTAGTTTAAGATGCTCTAAATTCAGCATGCATGCAAGGCTAAAACTTATGCTAAAAATGATAAACCATGTATTGTTATGAAGCCCCACATTTGACAGCGTGCGTGCAAGAAGCCTGTCTTGACCAAGCACCAAAATAGACAAGCCAAAAGACAGCACCATAAACCCTAGTGACATAAAAAAATGCAATCGCTTTATCCATTTTGCTGTTGAAATGCTGTTTGACATTAAAATAATTATAGCACGCTTTATATGGTTTGGCTATTAAAAATCGCTTGTTTTTGTGTATTTTTTTTGATATAATCATAGCATGAAAAAGGTTTTTGTTTGTATCAATGCAAAAAATATTCACAAGGCAATAGCACCCTGGGCTATCAAGGCGTATTGTGAGGATAGGGGAATTGACGAGTTCTATGTGATAGAGGCTTGTATAAATGACAATATTTTTGAGATTGTGTCTAAAATTTTGATAGCCGAGCCAGTGGTTTTGATGCTGTCTTGCTATATTTGGAATATTGAACTAATAGAAAAAATTGCGATATTAATAAAGGAATTGCTGCCTAATGTTAGTATTGTTGTGGGCGGGCCAGAGGTTTCGTTTGAGGATGAATTACCTAAATATGCGGATTATTTGATTAAGGGGGCAGGAGAGGCGGCGATTTATGATTTAATTAAAAGGATTGAATGTGGGGAGAATACTGGGCAAAAAATCATAAAAGGATGCACTGATGATTTTAATAATTTTCCGTCATTTTTGACGAGGGAATATTTTGAGTCATTTAAAAATAATCAGATTCCATTTATTGGCAAGCAGCTAGTTTATTATGAATCAAGCAGAGGCTGTCCGTTTTCATGCAGCTATTGCATATCCTCTACGGATGATAAATTGGCGTTTTTGGGTCTAGATAGAGTCAAAAGGGAATTGAATTTGCTTATAGAAAACGGTGCTAAGGTGATAAAGTTTGTAGACAGAACATTCAACGCAAAAAAAGACAGGGCATTAGAAATTTTGCAGTTTATTGCGGATTTAGATACGGATGCGGTTTTTCATTTTGAATGTGCGGCGGATTTATTTGATAAAAAAATGCTGGATTTAATAAAAAAAATGCCCAACGGAAGAGTGCAGTTTGAGATAGGGATACAAACGGTTAATGAAAAAACTATTCAATCCATCGGAAGAAAAACAGACACGCAGCTAGCTTTAAAAAACATTGCTAAGTTGTCGTCGTTTAACAATGCTCATGTGCATGTAGATTTGATTGCGGGCTTGCCGCATGAGACGCTAGACAGCTTTATTGAGGGAATAAACGCTTGTCTAAACGCACGACCACACAATTTGCAGCTAGGCTTTTTAAAAATGCTTAAAGGAACAAAAATTCGCACTCAAAACGATTTTGGGGCAGTTTTTGCCAAGTTTGCCCCTTATGAAGTGTATAAAACGGGTACTCTATCACATATAACACTACTTTTTTTGAAAAAAATTGAGTCATTAATAGAAAAATATTATAATAGCGGAGTATTTTCTAACTCAATAGAGTGTGCATTTAAACTATTTAATACGCCATACAGCTTTTTTGAAAGCTTTGCAAACTTTGTTTTTTCTTCTCCTACTCACTTAAATTTTAAGGCATCTATAAAAAATGCATATGCTATATTGCTAGAATTTTTATGCTTGCATATGTCGCCTCTAAAAGCGCAGCATTATATCAAGCTAGATTGTCTTAGCTTTGACTCTAGGGGGCTATTGCCAGACCAGATTACGCCGCTTAGAGATAAGCAAAAAGAGCTAGACTACAAAAGGCAGAATAGCTCAAAAGACAACATAAGGATAGAATATTTTGAATACGACAAAAAATATAGATTGTTTAATTATTCTTTGCCATCGCCCTTAATTCTGCAAGTTTTGACTCAATAGCAGAAAGCGCCTCGTTTGGATTGAAAATATCATACAAGCATTGCTCAACAGGGCACACACCATTTTTCATGCGATTTTGTATCACATCCACCACCACATCATGCCTAACTCCAGCATTAGCATCCGCTAGCAGTGCCGCTGCCGGCCTTGACATCACCACTCCATACACATAGCCCACTCTTCCTAAAATAAACAAACTTGCCGCCGCTTTGCCTACAACCTTGTCCACTACAATCGCCCCCTTTAGCACATCAGGGCTATTTTTAACCAAATCCAGCACCGCCGCAACTCCCATCCTAGTATCCGTATGCACAATTTTTCCGCTTTTAATAATCACCAAGCTAGCTTCGCCGCTGTCAATAATCAGCTTAGCCTTTTTTATGGCACTTCTATTAAAAATAATGCGTGCCTTTTTTAATGTTTTAGGCTTTAATGCCTCTATCAAAAGCGGAATAATAATCAACTGAATAGCGATTCCAGGAATGCCCGTTTGAATCGCCACAAATACAGACGCTGCCGCCATATTTTGATTAAGCTGCAACAATACAAACCACATAAGCCCATAGCCAATGCGACCAACAATCATAGCAACAGGTAGCGATATAAAAATGGGCAATTTTAAGACCTTATAAAACAAGCCGCTCATCGCCCCATACAAAGCCAGCTCTAAAAGCATGATGGGCAGCATAGGATACATGACAGGCATCCCCGTAATCAAGCTAGACAATAAGGGGGACATTATGCCAATTACAAGCCCATAAATAGGGCCTAAGAGCAGTCCGCCCAGTATGACAGGGATATGCATGGGCAAAAAGATAGGGCCTATGCCCACCATGCCGCCGGTGCTAAAAGCGTGTGCGGTGACAAAGGGTAGCAGCACCCCAATTGCGACAAACATTGCAGTATATACAATGTTTTTAGTAAGATTCATGTTTTTTAAGAATAAATTTTTCATATAATTATTAATTTTTCACCTTTAATATCCATAGAATAATCAGCTAAAATAAAGAAGAGATTCTTAACAGGATGACAAGGAAATTAGGTTTAAGCGGAGTAGTGTCTGCTTGATAAATGACCCAACTAAAAATTTATGTCATTTGTTAAGAATCTCTTCTTTTAAAATAATAGGTGTCGTATTTGATTTAATTATTGCTATCATGTTTTTCTAAAGAGTCCTTAACCTGCATCAGGCGAGCTAGGGCGCTTCTTTCGTTTTCGTCTAGTTTCATTTGAATATAAGCGATTGTTTCATGCAGCTGCGGAATCATTATGTGCTCTAGTGCATTCACTCGGCGGCGTGTCTTTTCTATTTCAGAAGACAATAAACTGCACGCTTTTTCTTTTTGAGCAAGGTCTAACAATAATGGAGCAAGTGACTGCATAAACTGCACCGCATTGTCAAGCTGCGGGGGAGTGGCAATCAAATCATATTTAAATTCATCATTTGTTTTAATAGCCGTCATAATCGGAACATTTATGCCCATTATGCTGCGGCTTTCTATGCTGATTTTTGCCTTAAAATTTGCCGTTTCAAATGCTTTTTCTAATGCCCCAACATCTGCAATCGCTTTAACCAGCACAAACTGCCTTAAAGCGTTTTTTAATTTTTCATCCGCCTCAAAACGCAACAACCTAGCCTCTTTAGCAAGCTCTAAAAAACGCCGAATCATCTCATCCGACTTGTCTTTTAATAATTTATGCCCCTTAACCGCCGCTTTTAGGCGAGTTTTGCACTTGTTTAGCTCTATCCTAGTAGGATTGACTTGCAGTCTTGCCATTTTTTAATGCTCTCCATAATACTTTTCAATAAGCCGCTCTTTAATCCTTTTTAGTTCACTCTTAGGCAGCATTCTCATTAATTCCCATCCTAATTCCAGCGTATCCACTATACTCCGATTAAGCAAAAATCCTTGCCCGATATATCTTTTTTCAAACTCTTCGGCAAATCGTGCATACTTTCTATCCAATTCTGTAAGCGCTGCCTCACCCAAAATCGCCGCAAGCTCTTTGTTGTCTTTGCCTGTTGCATATGCACTAAACAGCTGGTTCATTGTGTCAGCATGATCTTCTCTTGTCTTTTTATCCCCAATCCCTTTGTCTTTAAGCCTAGATAGACTAGGCAGCACATCAATAGGGGGAGTTATGCCTTGCTGGTGTAGCTGCCTTGACAAAATCACTTGCCCTTCGGTAATATATCCCGTTAAATCAGGGATAGGGTGCGTTTTGTCGTCTTCTGGCATGGTCAAAATAGGAATCTGAGTGATAGACCCCTTTTTGCCCTTAATACGCCCTGCTCTTTCATAAAGCGATGCTAAGTCCGTATACATATATCCAGGATAACCACGCCGCCCAGGCACTTCTTTTCTTGCTGCTGAGACCTCTCTAAGTGCTTCTGCATAATTTGTAATATCAGTAATAATTACCAATACATGCATACCTTTTTCAAATGCTAGATACTCTGCCGCACTAAGTGCCATCCTAGGTGTAGCAATCCTTTCAATTGCAGGATCAGACGCCAAATTAACAAACAATACAGCCCGCTCAATTGCCCCAGTTTTGTTAAAATCGCTGATAAAAAAATCTGCCTCTTCATGAGTAATCCCCACAGCTGCAAAAACTACTGCAAAATCATCACTTTCATTAAGCACTGCCGCTTGCCGTGCAATCTGTGCTGCTAGCTGTGCGTGAGGCAAGCCGCTTGCCGAAAAAATAGGCAGCTTTTGCCCCCTAACAAGCGTGTTTAAGCCGTCAATTGCAGACACGCCCGTCTGAATAAACTCATCAGGATAATCCCTTGCATAAGGATTGATAGGACTGCCATTAATATCTATCTTTTTTTCTGCCAAAACCTCTGCACCGCCGTCAATAGGCTTGCCCATTCCGTCAAAAACTCTGCCCAGCATATCCATAGATACATCAAGCTGTTGACCTTTGCCCAAAAATTTGACCTTTGCTGTAGAAATTTTTAAACCCCTGTTAGAGTCAAACAGCTGCACAAGTGCATAGTCTTTGTGTGCCTCTAGCACCTTTCCCTTTCTCTTTTCACCGTTTTCTTGCTCAATTTCTACTAGTTCATTATATTTGATTCCGTCTACACCCTCAACAAGCATAAGAGGGCCTATTACATTTGCAATGGTTTTATACTCTTTATGCATAGCCTATGCCTCCTTTTGCAGTTGTTGCTTTAGCTTTGCCATAGCCTCATCAAACTGTGCTTGCTCTTTAAAAATCTTGGATCTAGCAATGCTGTTTCTTGCCTCAATGCTTAATAAATCATCTATGTTCATGCCATTATCCAAAGCCTCCTGCCCCAATTTATAAAATGTAATAATTAATTTTAGGATATTAGCTTGACAATCAAGACTAGTAAACGAGTCCGCATCAAAAAAAGCATTCTGATGCAAAAAATCCTCTCTAATAGACTTTGCTGCCTCTAGCGTAAGCCGATCCCTAGGCGACAAAGCATCCATTCCTACAAATCTAACAATCTCTAGTAGCTTGCTCTCTTCATGCAATAATTGTGCCGCTTGATCCTTTAAAGCATTGAAGCTAGGATCAATATTTTTATCATACCAGTTTTTTAAGCGATCAGAATAAAGAGAATAGCTTTGATTCCAATCAATTGCAGGAAAATGCCTTTTGTATGCCAATGAGGCACTAAGCCCCCAAAAAACCTTGATTATGCGCATAGTAGCTTGTACAACTGGCTCTGACATGTCACCACCAGGCGGAGAAACAGCCCCAATCGCCGTTATGCTGCCTTGCCTTGTTTTGTCTGTGCCGTTTAAATTCACTATGCCAGCCCTTTCATAAAACTCACTCAATCTTGATGATAGATATGCAGGATAGCCCTCATCACCAGGCATTTCTTCTAGTCTTGCACCCATCTCCCTAAGTGCCTCTGCCCACCTTGAGGTAGAGTCTGCCATTACTGCCACATTGTATCCCATGTCCCTAAAATACTCTGCTATTGTTATGCCAGTATAAATACTTGCCTCTCTAGCTGCCACGGGCATGTCAGAGGTGTTTGCAATCAGCACAGTGCGTTTCATTAGACTGTGCCCAGTTTTTGGATCAATAAGGTGGCTAAATTCATTTAATACATCAGTTATTTCATTGCCTCGTTCTCCGCAGCCGATATAGACAACAATGTCCGCATCTGCCCACTTTGCAATTTGGTGCTGCACAACTGTTTTGCCAGAGCCAAACGGACCAGGAACAGCGGCAACTCCGCCTTTTGCTATGGGGAAGAGGGTGTCTATTACTCTTTGACCTGTGATTAGGGGAGTAGAGGGGGCAAGCTTTTTAGAATAAGGGCGACCACGCCTAACGGGCCAATGAGACAGCATGGTTATATTAATATCCTTGCCGTTGTCATCTTTGATGATAGCAATAGTTTGTTCAACAGAAAAACTGCCGCTTTGAATAGCAGTAATTTTTCCCTTTGCCCCGTTAGGAACCATTATTCTGTGTTCAACAACCTCATTTTCTTGCACTATGCCCAAAATGTCGCCAGCAAGCACGCTATCGCCCACTTTTTTTATAGGTGCAAACGCCCATGTTTTTTGCCTGTCTAGAGCATCTACTTTTGTGCCCTTGTCAATATAATCCCCGTATTTAGCATACATGTCTTTTAAGGGGCGGCCGATTCCGTCAAAGATACCGCCCATTAAGCCAGGCCCTAGTTCAGTAGATAGTGGCATGTTTGATGAGATTACCTCTTCGCCAGGGCTTATTAGGCTGGTGTCCTCATACACTTGAATGGATGCTTTGTCTTTTTTTAGTTCTATGATTTCGCCGATTAATTTGTTTGTGCCCACAAAAGCTAGGTCAAACATCTTAGCGTCTGCCATGCCCTCTGCAATTATTAATGGTCCTGAAATTTTTATGATTTTTCCTTTCATGTGTTTTTTAGCTCCTAAAAATTGCGTCTGTGCCCATTGCTTGCTCTATGTCTTTTTTGAGTAGGTCAATGCTTTGTTTGCTTGTTTTAAGTGAAGGAATAACAACAATGGCAAGAGGGGAATAAGCCCTTATTTTTTGAATTTCATCCAATAAATCTATCGCCAAATTCTCTAAAATATAGCAAATTGCATAGTTGTCATCCAAGTTTTTTAAAATAGCAAGTGCATCGGCTGCATTGTCTGCGATAAAAGTATCAGCACCTATGGTTTTAAAGGCTAGACAGGTGTCGCTGTCACCAATAAATGAGAATGAAAATGCAGGATTATTCATCATCTAGCCTCCATAAAAGGTTTAAATCTGGTTCAATGTTGTTTTTTAAGCAAATTAATATAAACCTAACATTTTTTATTTCAAACAATTTATGAAAAAAATAATCAACAAACGGGCCGTTTTTAAAGTAGTTTTGCTTGTGTTTTTTAAGTGCATCAAAGGCTAGTTTATGTTTTAATAGCAAAAATTCTGTATATTTTTTGTCTTTTAAAAGGGCTGTTGCATCAGCATGATTGCCAAAGTCTATGATATTGCCCGCTCTATATTCAGTCAATAGGTTGCGTAGTTCCATATCAATCTTAATAAATTCGCCAAAGCTTTTATGCAAGCTTTTAGTTAATTCCAGCCTTGTTTTAAAGCGGTTGTCATCATCATTATCATTGTTATCAAAATTTGTATAGCTTAGCAAAAAATTTGTCAAATCATTGCTAGGTGAATAATCATGAATAAAGTCCACTAAGGTATAAATCGCACCATCAATCAGCATATCAACATCTATCATATCAATAGGGGAGTCGCCAAAATAATTTAATGCATACAATCTTTTAATAGCCTCATCAAAATTTAATGAGGCTATTTGTTTTAGCTGCAACACATCAAAAAGCTTGACTTCTTCTAGTGCTGCCGCCGTATTTGCATAAATGTTTTTAGCTTTAGTCATTAAATAAAACCTTTAAAACCTCTCCTTGCTTTTCTTGCCTAGCTGTGTCAATAAGCGCCTCAATGCTAAAATTCTTGTCATAATTTTTCCCCTCTAAAACTATTCCGCCTGCTCCTTCATGCACCTTTTCACTTGTCTTAAGCCGCAATTTTGTCTTAGCTGCAATACCCTCAACAAAGCCCTTAAGCACCCTTTTTGTATCACACCTTGCAAAAACAACTGTATCATCATGCTCTCCATGCCCAGCAATCAGCCTCTCTAAAAGCTCTAAATATTTTTTTTCAGGCAATTCTAAAATCTTTTTAGCCGCATCATCAAACACTCTATCCACTATCTCTTGCTTTGCTTTAAGCACACTCTTTGCCGATTCAAGCCGTGCCTTTGCCTGTGCTTGCCCCAATTCCACTGCAAATTCACCTTTTGCAGTCTCTATCACAGCCTCATTTTTTGCCCTTAGCTCATTTTCTAAACACAACAAAACCTCCGCCTGCTCTTTTTTGGCGGTGTTTATTAGTTCATCAGCATACTTTTGTGCGTTTTCAATTAAAACAACATCACTCATAGTTTTTTTACACTCTTAAAATAGGTCTAAACAAATTAGACGCAGCTTCTATTATGCATGTGCAAACATACTCGCAAACAGCACTAGGGACATATAAAGGCGGCGGAGTAGTAGGCACAGGATAATAATACATATTGATAAACAATACACCTAGCATACTTATCAAAAACCCAAACAAGGCAAAAACCTCTGATGCCGATATAATCAAAATGCAGTTTCCAAAGGTTTTATTTTGCTTAGCAAAAAGCCCCACAGCCGTCACACCTACATTGCCTTGCACAATCGCACTTATTCCGCCAATGATAGCAACAGGCAAGCATAGCATCAAAATAGCAAGCCCAGTATTTGTAGAAATTGCCAAAAGCTCTGCCCCTGGCATTACTCCCACGCGCATAAGCAGCATAAACGCCACCGTTAGACCATAAATAGTTTGAGAAGAAGGAAGCAATATCAAAATCAACAGTCTAGAAAACAGCTTGGGCTCTTTTGCCAAAACTGCGTTTGCCGCCGATCCAATTTTAGTAACACCTATTGAAGAGCCTATGCCTGATATGATGATAGCAAGCCCTGCCCCTAATAATGCGAGTGCAACTCCTAATGTCATGTTGTTCTCCTTTTAGCAATGCAAAAATGCATAATGAAATTCTTTAGTTTAAATGCATAAGATTAATATATCTAGTAGTGCTGCCTAATGGGGCAAAAAAGCGCCCGTTTCCGTCATAAAATTTTCCAAAAAACTCTACATACTGAAGTCTTATGTCATGCACATATGCCGCCAATGCCGCAAGTGCAAAGTTGAATACATGCAAGACTATCAGCACAATTCCGCCCAAAATAAAGCCCACAATAGGTATGCCAAACAGCATCATTCCTATTTGATTAAACGCCATAGCAATTGCACCTGATGCTAGTGCAAGCCCAAACAGCCTAGAATAGCTTAATACATCAGAAAACACATTTATTAATTTGTATAATCCGCCAAATCCGCCTGCAATCTTGCCGCCTAAACTAGGTGCACGCCGTCCGCCTGTTAGCACAATCCCCAAAAGACTGGTTGCAATCATTATGCCTGCAATTATGCCAAAAGGAAAGGTGACATTGTCAAATAGCATAGGCAACAAAAGCACTAAAATTCCTAAAAACAACAAATACATAAACACAGAATCAAACAGCCCGTCTAATATTTTTAATGCACCCGTTTTTTTGTTTTCTGTTAAGGCTACATCCATTTTGATGGTTTTGATTGTGCGCATTGTATAGCCTGTCAATAAGTGAACAACCCCTAGTGCAAGAGAGAAAATCAGCATCATAAGAGGATCATACATAGGGTCAAACCATAGATACGGGAAGGCAGAGATTCCAAATACTCCGCCAAATACCAAGCCCCATATTACACCGCTTATGCCGCAAATTCCCAGCATTAAGATCATTCTTTTTAAAGGAGTGGACAATTTTTTTGCCAGCAGTCCTATCAATAGTCCGCCGATTGCCATTATTAGTCCATAGCCAGCGTCGCCTAGCATGATGCCAAAGAAGATGAAAAAGAAGATGGACATAACAGGAGTAGGGTCTGATTCTCCATAGGTAGGAGCGCCATAGCCTTGTGCCACTGATTCAAAAGGGGTGACTAGCTTTGAGTTGTGTGATAAGGATGGGGGAGAGTCACCAAATTTAGCGTTTCTTGATTCTATTTCAATGTTTTGTATAGAGTTTTCTAACAGGTTTTTGACCTTGCTTAAGGCGGCAGATGGCACCCAGCCTTCAATGGTGATGGTGTTGCCTTGCTTAAATATATTGCTGTCTGCTTGCTCTTGTTCTAATTCTAGCCCTAGTGCATCATGCAAGATTTTTAAATCGTTTAGATGCGTTTGATATGATAAAATATCTTTGATTAATCCCACATCATCTAAGTGCGCTTTGTCAATGCTGGCTTCATTTTGCTGGATTAAATCCTTTGCGGCATAGTCATAATCATATGTGCATATGTCAAATCCTTGAGATGACAGCTTTCTTTCTAGCTTTGCTTTATCTTCTAGCTTGCATACAATCCCTAGGATAACAAGCTCACTTGAGTCAAACTCTTGAATATGACAGTCAAACTTGCTTAAAAAAGCTTTGTCGCTTAAAGGCTGGTTGCTTGCAAGTATTGCACTAGTAGTTGCCATGTCCTTAAAACTAGAAAAAGGGATATTTACGCTTTGATATTTGACTAGATTGTTGTTTAATTCAGTTAAGTCAGTGATGCGTGTTTTTAATTGGTCTTTAGTGTCAGACAGGCTTTGGATTTTGTCGCAAATGTTTAGCAGCGATTGGCTGTCTAGGTTTTCAATTTTATTAAAATCTAGGTCAATTTTTTGCTTTGACAATATGTCTTGCTTAATTTCAAACGGGGGAATATCATCAGTCAACAGCTTGTTTTTTTGAGTAGCTTCTAAAACTGTTTCTTCAATATGTCTAATTGTCTCGGCTGTTTTTTTGTGGTTGGATATTAGATTGTCATTGATAGTCACCTGTTTTATTTCATCTGCTTCAATATCCTCTGCTTTTGCTAGCTCAAAACAGCCGCTTTTAGTAAGCAGCCTTAATACAGATTTTTTATCGCAAACATTTGCAATAATTTTTAAGTGACTCATCCTAACTGTCGCCATTAATTTAGCACCTTATTTTAGCAAATATTCAACAATTATATTGCTTGCCTTTGATATATTTTTTTCTGCCAAACTCACAATGCTTTTAGCCTCAAGCTCTGCATTTTTTTTAGCCTCTTGATATATATTGCCCAGCTCAATCTCATTATTTTTGCTTAAAAGAGTCAAATCCTCTTTCAATTTAATCTCACTTGCCCTAACAATGCTCTCTTTTTTTTCATGAGTTGACAGCCTAATAGCCCTAGCATCATGTGCTGCCTCTTGCTCAATTAATTGGATTTTTTTCATCAACTCATCTAACATGCAGATAGTATACCTCAAATTTTGACAATTGTCTAGCAAAAAACAAAGGGAAACGCTTTTTTTTATAAAAACATTTCCCTTTCATTTTTTTTAATCTTATGGCTTTATTGATCTTGAGGCACTGCTTTTGCTTGCTTTTTTACCATCAGTTTTAATACTATCATCAAGCCTATTCCCACTGCCGCACACGCTGCCCCTATAATAAACGCTGGATACATATAGTTTGCGTTTTCATACTGCACCGCCCTGTTTGCAAAAGCACCCGCAATTTGTGACGATGCTATTGCACCTATACCAAACCCTAATAGCACAAATCCATAATTAGTAGCCAAATTCTTTGCCCCAAATGCATCAGCTGTTAAAGTAGGGAAGGTAGACAATATGCCTCCATAGCAAAGCCCGATTAGTGCCGCCACAACAAATATAGCCCAAGTTCCAATGGCTAGCCCAGTTAATAAAAACAACGCTCCGCTTGCACCTAGCAATATCAAAATCGTATTAATACGCCCTAGCTTATCACATATAAAGCCCCACAGCAAGCGACCTCCAGAGTTGCACGCCGATATAATCATTACACCAATAGACAGCGCTAGACCCCCAATCATCATAGCCTCTTCAAATCCTGTCAATATTTCAATCGGGCGCATGAAAGCGATTATCATTTGTCCGCCGATTACTGCAAGCATAAATGTGAACAAAATCAAATAGAATTTTGGGTCTTTAAGCATTTCTTTAGCCGAGTAATCTTTTTTAACAGCAGCAGGCTGGGCAATGGGAGGTGCGATAATTTGGGTATCATTTTCAACAGCCAAAGTGCCGTCTTCATGTGCAGTTTCATTAAATGTTGCTTCAGTTTGATGCTCATCACTATCTAATAAATTGTTCTCACTCTCATTTTGCATTGTGCCTTGTGCATTTTGCATTGCTATAGCAGGTGGATGCTTTAAAAACAAGCTGCCTAGCGTGCAAATCGCAATAAACACAATGCTCAAAATCCTAAAAGTCCATGCCTCACCACCCATAATCAAGTATGGATAATAGTTATAAAAATACGGGTCAGAAAAGCTGCTTAATAGCACCATAATAACAGGCGTAAACACTACGCCGCCAAAGCCTAGTGCCGACACTATTATGCCGCTGATCAGCCCCTTTTTGTGTGGATACCATTTTTGTGCGCAGGCGATAGTAGTAGAATAAGTAAACCCCATGCCCACACCGCCCATAAAGCCGTATGTTAGCCACAAAAGCCACGGTGCGCTTGCTGTGACAAATGAGGCAAGCAAAAACCCTAAGGATAAAATTACGCCGCCCAAAAAGACTACGATTCTAGTGGAATTTAATTTTCTTGCCAAAATTCCGCCAAAAACGCTGCCTATGGTCAAAAATGCAAGCATGATTGAAAAGGTAAGAGCAGCTTGCGGCTGATAATTTGGGCCGCCAAAAAGTATGTGGGTTACGCCAGTTTGAAACAAACTCCATAGATATGCTATGCCTAGCGTAAGCTGAATAAATAGGGCGGCAATGACGACAAATAGTCCTTGTTTGGATTTTTGCATAGTTAAGTTTCTCCTTTATGAGAAATTCAATGAAAAATAAATTAGGTATTATACCCCAGGGCAGAGCCCTGGACCCCCATGCCGCCTTTGGCGGCATGGTTCCGCAGCTTAAGCTGCGGGGTATAACACCATTTTTGGCGGTCGCAAATTTGCCCTTGCAAGCAAGCAAATTTGCTTGGTTAATGAAAAATGAAAAGTTGTTGCGGCTTGCTGCATAATCGTCATTGCGAGGCGGAATTCGTAAGAATTCCGCCTCGCAATGACGGATTCTAACCTGATACCTTGCAGTCTTTGCCGCAGGGTGAATTCATTTTAAATCGCAACAACTTTTCATTTTTCATTTTTCATTAAATCCCTTTCAATTGCTTCTTCTTATCTAACCATCTAATAATCAATTTATAAACCTCTGCAAGCGGAATAACCATCAAACCCATCAAGATAGGGAAGAATAGGTTCCAGCCTGATAGAGGAGTTGTGCCCAGCACTCTATTTAAAAACGGCCAATAAATACTTGCAATTACCAATCCTACTGTGCCTAGCACTGCCAAATTTAAAAACTTTGACTTAAATGGATTTGTTTTAAATATAGACTTCTTTTTCTCCATCAAATTGAATGGATGCACGATTTCTGTCACACCAAACACTAAATATGCCATAGTGATTGCAACCACTGGATTTGTTTCACTATATCCAAAACCAAACATAGCAATCAAATATACTGGCAGTACTAGCACCATCATATTTATAGCATACACAATTATAGATCGCCCTGTCTCACCACTAAACAAGCTTTTGCCCGATGGATTGGGTTTTTGCCGCATTATGTCTTTTTCGGCGGGCAAGCTGCCTAGTGCAATGGCTGGCATTGTGTCGTTTACTACATTTATCCAAAGTATCAATAGGGGACTAAAGAATGGCAAATGAAAGACGGCTAATATCCCTGTTAATAGCACCAACTCTGCTAGTGACAATCCCACAAGATAAATGACTATCTTTAAAATATTGCTATAAGTGCGTCTGCCTTCTTCAACAGCTGATACGATTGTTGCAAAGTTGTCATCTGTCAAAATTACATCGGCAGCACCTTTAGTAACCTCTGTACCAGATATACCCATTCCAATGCCAATATCGGCTGCCTTTATGCTAGGTGCATCATTAACCCCGTCGCCCGTCATTGCCACAACCATGTCTAGTGACTTAATCGCTTTGACAATCCTTAGTTTATGCTCTGGGTTTACTCTTGCATAAACACGATAATTCATCACCTTTTCTTTTAATTCCTCATCAGACATATCCTCAAGCACAGCACCTGTGACAACCTGACTAGCATCGTCTGCTATTCCTACTTCTTTAGCAATAGCAAACGCAGTGTCATAGTGATCCCCAGTGATCATAATAGTAGTAATCCCAGCCTCTTTGCAGGTTTTTACTGATTCTATTACTTCAGGTCTAGGCGGATCAATCAAGCCACTAAATCCAATCAATACAAAATCATTTTCATCCTCATGCGTCACTTTTTGTCCAGTTTCAAAAGGGAAGGGCTTGTATGCATAGCCTAATACTCTTAGTGCTTTTTGTGCAAACTCTTTGCTTGCTGCATATACCTTTGCCTTGTCCTCTTCAGTGATAGCACGCACTTTGCCTTCATCAAGTATCTTTGTGCATTTTGCCAAAAGATTGTCTAAAGCACCTTTAGCATACATAGTAGTGCCTTCAGGCTTTTGATGCACAGTAGACATCATTTTGCGGTTTGAATCAAACGGCAATTCTGCAACCCTAGGGTATTTTTTGTCCACTTCATTTTTGTCAAACCCAAAGATGTGAGCATAGTTGACCATAGCAACCTCTGTTGGGTCGCCTAGTGTGATCAAAGCTCCGTTGTCTTCATAAGTAACATGAGTGTCGTTGCACAAAAGCATACAATATCTCATTAATTGCTTGTCGTCTTCGCAAAAACATTTTTTAGGATAAACCTCTTGCACTGTCATCTTGTTTAAAGTGATAGTGCCTGTTTTATCCGAGCATATAATTTGAGTAGAGCCTAGTGTCTCTACCGCTGGCAAATTTTTAACTATAGCTTTTCGCTTAGACATACGCTGCACGCCCAAAGCCATGGTTACATTAACGCAAATCGGAATAGCCTCAGGGATAGCACAAACAGCAATAGCAATAGTGATAAGCATACTTTCTATCCACACATTTGAGCCATATGCCGCCTCTGAAACATAAAAAGCTGGATAAGCAAAGCCACTTGGCCAAATTGCTCTTGATAAAAATATAAACGCTGCAACAACGCCGACTACGGCTGCAATAATTTTTGTAGTCCTTGATATTGCTCTAGTAAGCGGAGTAGTAGGAGCCTTTTCTTTTGCCAAAAACCCTGCAATCTTGCCAAGCTCTGTGTTCATGCCAGCTGCAACTACAATGCCTTTTCCTCTGCCATAGGTGACAATGCCGCTCATAAAAGCAATATTTTTCATATCGCCTAAAGCAAGTCTGTCGCCGTCTATAGCATCAGTGCTTTTTTCAACGGGCACGCTTTCACCAGTCAATGCCGCTTCTTCAATTAATAATGAATTAGACTCAATTAGTCTTAAGTCTGCAGGCACAATATCGCCTGCCTCTAACAAGACAATGTCGCCTACTACCAAGTCTTCTGTCTTGATACTGATGACTACTCCGCCTCTAAGCACCTTTGCAAAGGGTTTAGTAGCCTTTTTTAGTGCCTCAACCGCTTTTTCTGCCTTGCCTTCTTGAATAAACCCGATTGTGGCGTTGAGCATGATAATAAAGCCGATGAAAATTGCGGCAACCCATTTAGGGTTTAGAGTATCATACTCGTTGGTGTCGGTTATAGCGGTGACAATGCTTAAGACCATCGCTATGAAAAGCACAATCATCATTATGTGCTTAAGCTGCTTGACAAAGATCATCCATTTAGGCATTTTCTTTGCATCTTTAAGGGCGTTTTTTCCGTCCTTTTCTAAGCGAGCGGCAGCGTCTTCTGCTGTTAGACCGCCCTCTGGGGTATTGGTCAGATTTTTGACCTCTTCTAATGTTTTGTTATACATAGATATGTATAAACCTGCCTTTTTGATGTGAATTTTGCCCGCAACGATTGATTTGTTAATGAAAAATGTAAAATGAAAAATGAAAAATTAAGGTGTTTTAAGCTAAGTAGTTGATTCGCAAAATAATTTAAGCAGTTTAAATTATTATGGGAATTTGCTAGTTGATTGAAATACATAATTTTTTCATTTTTCATTTTACATTTTTAATTAATAAATTGTTGTGAATTTGCCCACATCAGGCTAATATAATAGGCAGTGGAAATCCTTATAAAAGGTGAGCCTCCACTGCCATGGCAATAAAGCTATTTTACTCCTATTTTTTTAACTCGTCAACTATTTTTAATATGCTTTAAAAAATATTTTTTTAAAACAGTATTCAAAAAATCCTGCCTTAAATTTATTAAGACAGGATGCTTGTTTGGTTGTTTTAAAAAATAGGGAGGTGTCCGAGGGGCATTTTTTTAAGCGGCTGCTTGCAGTCTGTTGTCGTTCCACCAAGCTTGCTCACTTCTTGACCATCTGCCTGTCAGTCCGCCTAGTGCATCGGGATTGTTGATTTCATGCCTTGATTCTAGGACAAAGCTTTCAAAATCGTCTCTGATTCTGTTTCTTAATTGCCTGTCAAGCTGCCTAAAACTAATCTCCCTAATATAAATTGACGGCACATAGAAAAAATTGTTGATCCAGTTTTGTCTATTTACAGATGGGTTAAATCTATTAGAATCCCTTTGAGCAATACCTCTGATCACCTCAATTGATGCATCAGTCAATCGCCCAAAATATGATAGGCTGTTTAATGAATTTAATACAGGTGTAGGATGCTGCCTAGCATTCATAAGCACGGTGGGTCTATCTGGCTGCCCATCATTGTTGCGTCTTGAAATTCTAAAGTCTGGATGGTTGTCATGAATCATAACAAACGAGGTAGAAGAGCCTGCAGTGTCATGCTCACCTGCCATCATAGCAATCCAGCCGCTAGGTGCATAGTCTCCGTTTATGTCAAGCGGCATCAAATTTAGTGCCCTAGGCCGTGGGTTTGATATAGTTTGGTGCGGCTGCGGTGCAGTGTTTGCATTAAGCCTAAAGCCTAGTTTAAAGTTGTTTGCACCATATATTGTTTGCCTGTTTGTATGAAAGCCGCTCATGCCAGCAACAAAATCTTGATCTTCTGCACGGTGTCTAGTGCCTGACTCAAAGCCCGAAAAGGCAACAAAGCCGCCCTGATTGTTGTGAAAAATGGTGCCGTTGAAAAAATTGTTTAAGGCAAGCCAAATAAAATTTGAAGTGATTACTGGATTTTTATAAAAGAATAATTCAATTTCAACCTGCTGATTGTTTGATAAGTGAATAGTTGCAACAGGATTGACAATAGCACCGTCTAATAGTCCAAAATTGTTGTGGCGAGTAGTGCCTATGCCGATGATTATTCCAGATGCAATAAGCCCAAGTGCCAAGACAACAGCAAAGCAAAGGCAAGCCACCTTCATAATAAAAGACTGCTTTTTTAGTTTTTGCGCCCCTTGAGCGTTGTTTATGGCAATTTGGTCATCAGTCAAAGGAGCTTCAGCTTCTATAACATGAGTGCCGTCTTTTATTGCTTGCTTTTTTTTAAGCTCTTTTCTTTGAGCGGAAGTTAATGAGTAGTTGTGTTTCTTTTTCATGAGAAGAATTATATCCTATTTTTATATATTAGTCAAGCGTTATGTGGCTAATTTTGACAGTTTGTCCATTTAAGTATTCTAGCGGGTGGGGCATTTTATTGAATGTGAGTTTAAAAGCGGTTAGGCATAAGGGAGGTTTTTTGCATGTGCCATATTTTGTATCGCCTAGGATAGGATGACCTAAAAAGGCAAGGTGGGCTCTTAATTGGTGGGTTTTGCCTGTGATGGGCATGGCTTCTATCACGCATAGGCTGTCACTTTTTTGGCTGATTGTTTTAAAATTAGAGACAATTTTTTTAGAGTCTTTGGTTTGGCTAGATGATATTTTTACATGGCTAGTGGATGAGTTTTTTGTCAAAAAAGCTGTGTGTGTGCCGTTTTTATTAAAAATGCCTTTGACGGTTGCATAATAATGCTTGTCTATGGTTTGGTTTTTTAAGGCGGCATAGATTGCATTATAGGCTAGGGGATTTAAGCTAAAAATCAATAGTCCATCTGTTTGTCTATCTAGGCGATGGTTTAAAACAGCGGTAGGGTATTTTTCTATAATAATAGAATGCAGATTGTTTTCACAGTCCATTCCCTTAGGTTTATAGCAAATTAGAATATTTTTATCCTCATGCACAATCTTTATGCTGTCAACCAATTTGTCTGCACTAGATAAATATGATGCAGGAATAAACGCTGATATTTTGTCGCCTTTTTTTATTAGTATGTCCGATTTTTGCCTAATTCCATTTAGCTTTATTTCGCCTTTTCTTATCAAATGCTTTATGTGTTGCTTTAAAATGCCTATTAGATTTTCAGAAATAAGCTCAGTTATAAAGCATTCATTTTTTGCAATAAATTCATATTTCATATCTTAAATATTTCACTTTTTCAATTGCTTAATAAACCGATTAAATGCATCAGTATCATTAAACTGCAAATATACAGATGCAAATCTAATATAAGCAACAGGATCAATGTTTTTTAACTCCTCTAAAACAAGCCCGCCTATCTTGTCTGACCCAATCTCTCCGTCTAAAGAATTATAAATTTTTCTTTCTATCCGCTCTGTCATGCTGTCAATCTCACTAATAGGAACAGGTCTTTTTTCTAGTGCCTTAATCAAGCCTCTTTTAATCTTGCTAGCATCAAACGCTTGTCTTTGCCCGTTTGATTTTACCACCAAAATAGAGATGTTTTCTAATATCTCATGCGTAGAAAACCTTTTAGCGCACGATAAACACTCTCGCCGCCGCTTAATCTGATTGGTTTCTTCAACCAGCCTAGAGTCAATTACTTTGCTGTCAAAATGCCCACAATATCCGCATTTCATAAAAATTAATCCCCTGTTTTTTAATAGAATTTTTTAGTGATGGGATGAGATCTTTCGGCAGGCTCAAGATGACATAATTTAAAATTTGTCATTTCGGGGGCGAGCCCATTGGCACGAAGACCTCTTGGCACGCCA
>Ga0209755_10002683_pt1 | contig 23925 bp, 20 predicted proteins | sample TergutCo191P1_FD_187301 | JGI IMG/M metagenome (GOLD analysis project Ga0209755, IMG submission 187301) | Cornitermes sp. P1 segment gut microbial communities from Petit-Saut dam, French Guiana - Co191P1 (SPAdes) (version 2) | ecosystem: Host-associated > Arthropoda: Insects > Digestive system... | reverse complement strand
TTAATTTCATGTCCTTAAGCGTTTTTTCCGATTTTGCGTAATCTCCCTGAAAAAACGCGATTCTGAGAGTGTAGAATAACGCTCTGTGCGACATTTCCATATAATTTGTTCTTCGCATGGTATTCATTGCGTTTGTAATAAAAGACTCGGAAGGCTGAATATCACCCTGATAAAACTTTATTTCTCCAAGAGCAAGATCGTCTTCTCCGTTTTCGAAAGAAATATAGCATTTGGACATACTCTCGACACTTTGTTTTAACGCGCTTAAATAATCAAAAAGCGAGCCCTTTCTTGACGCGCTTACAGCGCACAGCCACGGATTGGGAGAACGCGCTATTAAATTCCCCGGGTCTATAGGCTTGGGATAAGATTTGCTTAATTTTTCGATATAAACATGAAAATCGTAAACATCAGCTTTCATGTTTATTCCCACGCGTACAATGCTCCAGCAATAATAAACGCTGGTTAAAGAGCTTCTTTTAAAAGGAAGACCATCAGGCAGTTTTAAAAACATTTCTTCATAGTATGCGGCTTTTTTATCAGCTTCTTCAGAAAGTCCCTGACATATCAATGTGCGTAAATGCGTAGAGGCAAGATATACAACAGTATTGTACGCTTCCTGCGGAGCGTTTCTTAATATACCTTCGGCAAAACAAGCGATATCAAACGGTATCTGCGAAGATGAACCCATAAACATGTCAACAATTGCCTTATAGTTCGAAATTTTTTCGTAATAGGAAAGCGCGTCAATTTTAAAACCGTTCTTGTTGCACCAGGCTCCGGCAATTGTATATGTATCGTGCTTTTGATCTTCTGTAAGCAGATTTTGTTTTGTTGCCAAAAATTCCAGAAACAAGGGATGAATTAAAAACGCGTTAATATAACTATCGATGCGCACATAGGAGTTTTGTTTTTCAAGTTCCGAAACGATGTGTTCATCTGCTCCCGCCAAAAGCGCGATTAAATCAACAGATAAATGATCGATTAACGAAAGACGCACCAAAAAATCCTGAAGCCGAACAGAGATTGTATCCCATATTTCAAGTTCCATAAAACGAAAAATATTTAACTTCATCGCGCTGCGAAGATATCCTTCGTAACCGGGCGCTTTTTTGTATGACCTTGCGATATAATTTATGGCAAATGCCCAGCCTTCGGTGTCCTGCATGATATTGCGAAGACTGTCATTCTGAAGAGAAATTCCCTGTCCTTTGAAATACCGGGATAATTCATCTTCTGTAAAGCGCAGCTCTTCTTCGCTGACATTATATATTCGGTCACTTGAAATAAGGCTTGCAATGTTGATGTGCGGAGTTGAACGTGAAATTAAAAAAAGCGTAATGCCAATAGGCAGGTTGCGGATCGATTCTTCTATAAACCGGATTAAAGCGTTGTTTTCGATAAAGTGGCAGTCATCAAAAACTATAATGCGCCGTTTTTTGTCTATACTATTATTAAGGATAGTAAAATATTGCTTTAATTTTTCCTGAGTATCCGGGAATCCAAGTTTCATTATGGATCGGGCAAAAGTTTCGTTTACCGGCATAATACTGTGAGCAAAATTTTCCCAAAAGCGCGCGCCGACATTATCGCGTTCGGAAAGCTGCACCCAAAGTGTCGATGCCTGATATTCCTGGACAAAATCGCTTACAGCGGTGGTTTTCCCGTATCCTGCGCCTGCGCATACCATATTTAAAGGATATTTCATCGCTTCTGCAAAAATACTGTTTAATCTTGAACGCTTAAAATGAAAATCACCTTGTGTGCCGTTAATGCCGGGAATACAGTGCTGCGGCTGAAATGCCTGTGCCATTTCTGCGGAATCTCTCCTTAAAGATCAAGCGTTGTGCCTATTGAGATGCTCATTTTGGCAGTCTCCGCACATGGCAATGTGGGCGTGAATGCCTGTAATATTTAATCGTAACGATGCAATATTTTTTTGTCAAATATTTTATTATATTTTCTTTTAATTTTTTGGTTTATTTAATTCCTAAAGCTAACATAAATCATACTAAGCTAATATAAAATATTCTAATTCTGAAAGATTATAATTATACGCCGTCAGTATGATTGCGTGTTGACATTCAAAAAAAACTGCTATAGTGTTTAAATATTACTGCTTCCATAAAAAGGGGATAAAATGAAAAAAGGTATATTTTTACTTGTTATTTTGGGTTTTTTCGCTGTTTTGCTGTCCGGTTGTTCAAAGAATCATAACAATATTATGATCAATAACGGTGTTCTGACCGTTGGAATAAATATTAACTATCCGCCGATGGAATATTATGATTTTGACGGGATAACGCCGGTCGGTTTTGACACAGAACTTGCCAAAGCAATCGCGCAGGATATGAAGCTTAAAGTTGAGTTTATTGATACAGCATGGGAATCTATTTTTGATTCACTCGAAGCAAAAAAAATAGATTGCATTATATCTTCTGTAACAATTACACCGGTAAGGCTTAAGCAGTACGAATTCAGCAAACCTTACATTAAAAATTCTCTCGTTCTTGTTGTGCCGAAAAATTCAAAGCACAAGGTAAGCTCACCTTCTGATCTTGCAGGACTTGGCGTAGCGTATCAGGAAAGAACAACAGCCGATGATTATATGTCTTCGCTTGCCGGTAAAGGGTTAAAATTCAGCGCGTATCAATATGACAAGATGACGCAATGTTTTGACGATCTGCATCTTGGACGCGTGGACGCTGTTATGACAGATCTGGTTGTCGCGCATTATTATTTATCCGATGATAAATACGAAATTGTCTGGCAGGGAGAAGAAGAAATGTTCGGTATCTGTATAAAAAAAGGAGATACCGTTCTGGCAAACAGAATTAATAAATCTTTGGATAATCTTTCTCAGGATGGAACAATACTTAATATATCCAAAGAAATTTTTAACGGAATGGATCTTGTTTCAGCAGTACGCCGTTAGTATTTTTTCGTGGATGCCGCATCTTTTAAAAGGCGCGCTTGTAACTGTATCGTTAACCGTGCTGTCGGTAAGCGCCGGTATTTTTATTGGTTTTTTTCTCGCTTTGGGAAAAATACACAAGCAAATTATAATAAGTAAATTATGCGGCGCTTACATTTTCTTTTTCCGCGGCACGCCTCTTTTAATGCAGCTTTTCTTTATTTATTACGCTCTTCCCGCGATTAATCCTGCATTTACAATTCAGAGCCGTTTCCTTGCCGCATTTATCGCTTTTGCTTTAAACTGCGCCGCATACTGCGCGGAAATAATAAGGGCAGCGATACAGAGCATAAGCAAAGACCAAATGGAGGCGTGCCGCGTTCTTGGTTTTTCAAATATGCAGGCAACATGCCTTGTAATACTGCCGCAAGTTTTTAAGCGCATGATTCCGCCCATCGGCAATGAATTTATCATGATGCTTAAAGATGTATCTCTTGTTTACATAATTGCACTGGTTGATATCACAAGGGCAATGAGAAGCATAGAAAGCTCCACAGGTTCTGCGCTTGTTTATCTTCCGGCAATGGCATTGTATTTAGTTATTACAGCAATCTTTACATTTGTCTTTCGTAAACTTGAAAAAAAATATTCGATAAATTGATAAGAGAAGAGTTCTCACAAAGGCATAAAATTTTCATTTGAGATATTCTCTTTTATCATGAAAAGCTTTGACCGCTGACAAATATTTCTTGGAATAAAGTTAAGATATCGAATCACTTCTTTGTGCCTTAGTGTGAGATCTTCTTCTAATTAATCTTCTCTCTATCATTCTTCTTCGATAACATCTTCCGGAGCGAAAATTTGTCCGTAATGCAATTCCTTTGGATAAATTTTTATTTTCAATTTTTTTTCCATTGCCGCTAACAGGCGCATCTGCGTTTCGTCTCCGATTGTTACCATAATGCCGCTTTTGCCTGCGCGTCCTGTGCGCCCGCAGCGGTGAATGTAAACCTCGCTGTCGTTCGGGACATCAAGCGAAATGACATGAGTAATACCCTCGATATCAAGTCCGCGCGCGGCAAGGTCTGTTGAAATAAGCACGCTTGTCTTTCCGCTGCGAAAAGATTCCAGGGCTTCCTTGCGTTCCTGCGCACAAAGAGGTTTTTTCCCCGCTTTGCCGAAAAGCCCTGCTGCTGCGATATGATGAAACTGAAGGCGCGAAAGCATTATTGCAGCTTCGTCGCCGCGGCTTGTAAAAACAAGCGCTTTTACATTTTGTTTTTTTGGTTTCTTTGACGATGCAGCGCCGGATAATGCGGCTAACAGCGAACGCAAGGCTTGCTCTTTGCGCCGCTTTTCGCTGAAAATCGCCCAATGCTCAATTTTATCGCGCAGTATTTCGTTATTTTCAGATTCTGCAAATATTATTTTTGACGATGACGCTCTGCCTAAAAGGGATGCGCAAAGTTTTTCCGTATTTTTTTTATTTAAGGTCGCGGAGCATGCGGCAAATGCCAGACTGCCGCCGTCTTTTTTTGCATTGCGTTTTGCAAGTTCTAAAAGTTCGTTTGTATCGTCTGCCATTTCTTCGCTTACAAGGCGATCGGCTTCGTCCAGAACAAGGTAACGCAGATTGTTAAACCTGATAATTTTTTTATTAGCCAGAACAAGCAGCCTGTTCGGATTACCGACAATAATATCAGGTTTGTTTTTTCGTAAATTCTCAATTTGCCTTTCGATATTTACGCTGCCGATTAAAAGCGCAGTTTTTAAACCGCTTCCTTCCAGTAAAAATTCAAGCTCGCCGTTAATCTGTGTGCACAATTCCAAAGTCGGCGCAATAATTAAAAATAATGCTTCTCTTTTTCTTACCTTGGCGTTCTTGGCGGGCTTTGCGTCTTGGCGAGAAAATTCCTCATTTGTTTTTCCTAAAAACGGCAGCAAATACGCAAATGTTTTCCCTGTCCCTGTAGATGATGTAAAAAATACATTTTGCCCTTCGGATAACAATGGGATTACTTTTTTTTGAATATCTGTCGGTTCTGTGATGTTTCTTTTTTCCAGTTTTTCGATAAAACAGGGTGCTGTGCCAAGCTGCTCAAAACCATTTGACATTAAATGCAATTACCGTTTCCGGTATTCCTCGTAAATGACAAGCATATTATCAATAAAATTTTCTACGGAATATTTACGAGAGATTTCTTCTGACCTCTTGCCCATTCGTTTCATGTCGTCTTTATTGCTTAAAATATCAATTGCTTTTTCCCATAATAATTTATCATTTTCCAAAGCCCAGCCGTTATCATTGTTTATTATCATTCCTTCGACGCTTGGGTCTGCGGCTGCCACAATGGGAAGACCTGCTGCCATAGCTTCTATAAATGTAATTGGATGGACCTCGCTGTGAGAAGCGCTCATAAATATATCAGCCGCTGTATAAATCTGGCGTATTTCATCAGGCCAGCGCAGGTAACCGGTAAAAATTACAGAATCGGAAAGACCCAGTTCATAGCAGCGTTCCTGCAGGGCTTTTTTATCCGGTCCGTCGCCGACAAGAAGAAATTTAACCGTATTGCGGCGGTTTCTGATTTCTTTAAAATTATCAAGCAGGACAGCTATATTTTTTTCGCTTCCTAGCCTTCCTACAAAGACAATCAATTCCTCGTTATCTTCAATATTGTATTTTCTTCGCAGCTGAATGGAATCATGGCTTATGCTGTCTGAATGTTCGTAAAAGAGAGAAAGATCGATACCGTTAGGCACAATTCGTATCGGAAGCTGAAGTTTAACTTCGCCGAAAAGAAAATTTTTGATTTTGCTGCTCGGCGCGACTATGCATTTTTGACTGCGTAAAATCCTGCGGAAATATGCGCCGATATTTTTTCTGAAATACAGTTCTAAAAGATAGGGCGTATAATTTAAATAATCCTTGTAAAAAGTATGCATGGTATGAATCGAAGGTATTTTAAGTTTTCTGCTTACAATTCTGGAAGCAAGATAAAGACTGAACTCTGTATGAGTATGAATTAAATCGATATTAAGAGAACGCACCTTTTTAATCATTTGTTCAGCGATAAAAAGACCTATGCGGTGCTGAGGTTCATTCGGAAACTGGAAGGAGCTTACTCTGTGTATATTATTTTGGTCTATTGCATCAGGATGCTGGACAGTAAAAATATAAACATTATGTCCGCGTTTTTCCAGTTCTGTTTTTAGCGTTCTAACCACCGTAACAACACCGTTTACCTGCGGTGTGTAACAATCACTGAAAATGGCTATGTTCATGCTTTTATTTTATCCTATAAGGTGCCATGGGAGCAAGAGAATTTGTTACTCAATTTTGCTTATAAGCAGTTTATCTATGCGATTGCCGTCTTTGTCAACAACTTTAAAATTATAACCTTGAAATTCGTAACTATCGCCAACATGGGGAAGAACACCAGCCAGGTGTAAAATCAAGCCTGCAAGAGTATGGAAATCGCATTCTTCTTTGTTGATTGCAAGCGAAAGAGCCTTTGAGATGTCGTCAATATTGAGCGTTCCGTCCGCAAGATATGTGCCGTCTTCCTGAAGCAGCAGCGGCGGTTCTTCATCTGCAACCGGAGAAGAAAGCTCTCCGACAATTTCTTCCACAAGCGCCGTTATGGAAATAATACCTGAAAGTCCTCCGTATTCGTCCATTACAAGCAGAAAGTTGGATTGTCCCTGTTTGAAAGATTCAAAAGCTTTTATCGCAGGCATTGTTTCTGGGACAAACTGCGCCTTTTTCATAATTGCGCGTAACCCTGCAGGCGTCTCCTGCGAACAGTCAAGCAGTATATCTTCCAGAAAAACCGCTCCGATAATTTCATCGGGGCTTGCGTTAACTACAGGAAAGCATCTTTGTTCGCGGCATTCAATTGCTTTTTTTCTGATCTCTTCATAAGGAGAGTTAATATCAAGCCAATGAATTTCAGAGCGGTGAGTCATAAACGCGCCGACAGGGCGATCGCCCAGATAAAAAACGCCTTCTACCATGTCGCGTTCCCTGCTTTCTACAACGCCCGATTTTTCGCCTTCTATTAAAGTATTTCTAAGCTCATCCTGGAGCTCTTCTTCTGTGATGCTGTTATCGTCAATATCAGGACGTACTTTTTTATTAAAGAATGAAGCAAACTTGACAGCAGGGATAGTGAAGGGCAGTAAAAAAAAGGAAAAGAATTTTATAATCGGCAGAATAGAAGCCGCAATTTTTTCAGGCTTTGTATGCGAAAGCAGTCTTGGAAGAGTGTCGCAAAGCAAGGTAATAATAATTCCGAATAATATTAAACAAGCTGCGAAAATCAGAATAAAAAAACGATATCTTGAATATGTGAAAAAAGCCAAATAATGAATGCATAAAAAGGCAGCGCAGCAGGTTAAAAATACCCTGAATATATTGTTCCACATACGGCTTGCAAGCAAAATACGGCGCGGATTATTAAATGCTTTTAAAACAGCTTTATATTTTTTTTCGTTTTCTTTTTCAAGGCGCGATCTTCTGCATAGGTTAAGAGATGAAGTAAAAAGCGTAAAAACACCGCTTAATAATGTTAATACAATGAGAAGTAAAATAATTATGAAAAAATGCGGATTCATGTTAGCTGTCAATCTCCGTGCGGTTCAATGGACGTACAATTGTAAGAACATCGGCGGCAGTCTGCATCATTTTTATTTTTCCGTCAGGCGTAAATTCACCGAAAACCTGAACGATAGGGAAGCGCGGGTTTTCCGGATTAACGTCTACAACCTGCCCCTTTTTTCCGTTTGATAAAAGAACATATAAGCCAATGGGGTATATTGAAAGAGAAAGAACAAGAGCGCGGACAATTGTTTCGTCGTATGCTTTGCCTTCGTTCTTTAAAAGTTCAAGCATTCCTGTGTAGCCGTCTTTTGCTTCCTTATGAGGTCTCTTTGAGCTTAACGCTTCATAAGAACAGGCAACGGCAATAATTTTTGAAAACAAACTTATTTTATCGCCGGTTAATTTTCTCGGATATCCCGTTGCGTTTTCGCGTTCGTGGTGTTCAAGAGCAGACAGGCAAACAGACAGCGGAAAGTTAAATGTTTTTAACATGCTGTAACCCAAAATAGGATGGGTAAGAATTGCTTTTTGCTCATGAGCGGTAAGAGGACGCTGACTTAAATAAGTATTTGTCGGAAGCTTTAACATTCCGGCTTCATGCATGAGAGCCGCAACTCCAAGTTCTATCAGGCGGTAGCCGGGGAGCTTTAAGTATGAGCCGATTATTATTGAAATGATTGTTGTGCGAACCGAGTGAGTTGCAAGGTAATTCTTGCCGTCCGCCGGTTCATTGTTTTTTAAAACCCTCATTAAAAATCGTCTTTCATCTTTTATATAATCTACGATATCTTTTATTTTATCAGTTATAACTTTTTCTTCCAGCTCGCTTGATACCGAAGCTTTAATAAACATATTTTCTACAAAGAAAAGGAAATTTGTATAAAACTCTTCGGCTTTACCCAGTTTGTCTCCGTCTGACTGCGCCGAAAGACCTGCAACGCCGTCCTCGGAAGTATACACGGCAGCTTCCTTGGTGCCTGAATATTCATTGCTTATTTCGCCTTCGCTGTATATCGATTTAAAATTCCATTTTTGAATAACATTGTTTAATTCATCGGTAAAAGGCATCTCAGGTGCAGTGATGATAAATGCCTTGTCAAGATAAGTATTCTTGGTAAAAAACGAGTCAGGTTTTATTTCACTTATTAAAAAATCGTTCATCAGTTTTCCTCTGTATGCTCGGCATCCGTTGACGTAATATGCGCTTTCTTCTATGATTCCAGCAAGGGCATTGCTTAAACGCTCCCTATCTTCATTATAGAGGTGTTTTCCTTGAAGTTCAAATACCTAATTATAGCATTTGGTGCTTTAATCATAATTATACTGTTAGTTACCGTCTTTCTGCCATGGGTCTTTTCAAAGGGTATTGAAGCGGCAGATCTTAAATATATCACAATACCGCTTTTTTCCTTCATTGTGCTGCTCCTAATAGGCGTAAGTATCTTTTTCTTCCTCAATTATCGGCTTCTTTCGCTTTTGGAACGAGAAGATTGGCCAGCTTTAGCTTACTATTTGGAGCAGAAAGTATTTGGAAAAAGACAGTATAAACCCAGATATGTCAAACTTTTGGCAAGCTCCTACCTGATAATGTCCGATTTTTCATCTGTTTTAAAGCTCGAAAGCAAGGTTCAATCCGCAAAACCTGCTCTTATAAAGAAAAATGTGCTGGTTTTCGGCTCAACGCGTGTTTTAAACGGAAACCACGGAGATGCAGCGGCGTTTTTTAGAGCAAATATCAATAAATGCAAGGGAAAAGAGAAGGAATGGGTACGCTGGTTCTCAGGTTTTTCACACCTTTTAAGCGGCACCTTTGCCTTGGCAGAGCCTGAGCTTTCCTCTTTAGCGGTTTCATCAAATGATGCCATTATTACCGGTCTTTCATCATACTTTCTTTTCCATTCCATTGAGAAATATTCCATAAAACCGGCGGAATGCCGCACTGTTTCACAGAACGGCAGGGATAGGGTAATGAGGGCATTGGGGGATATAAACGGCTGGAACAATGAAGTCAGTAAAATGGGTACAGATATTCATGTTGCAATAATTAAAAAATATATTGATTCTGCCGGTGTCTGGCTGTTTGATCCGGATGCATTTGTTGAAAAAGTTCCTGAACCTGTTATTGAAACCCAGGAAAGACGCTCAGGAGACAGACGTAAGGGGGATAGGCGTGCAAGCACCAGATATTCCGAGGACAGGCGAAAGAGCGACAGGCGTTCACCTTCGGATATCAACCCAAAGGATGAAATATGAAAAATGTTGGAAAGTCGGCAAAGCTCGATAATGTATGCTACGAAATCCGCGGTCCTGTTCTAAAAGAAGCGAAACGTCTTGAGGAAGAGGGATATAAAATTATAAAATTAAATATTGGAAGCCCCGCCTCCTTTGGTCTTAATGCGCCTGATGAAATAATCCATGACATGGTGTTAAACATTCAAAATGCTCAAGCATACGGCGACTCAAGAGGACTTTTTGCCGCCCGCAAGGCTATAATGCATGATTTCCAGTCAAAAGGCGTTATGGATGTCGGTATTGACGATATTTTTATCGGAAACGGAGTCAGCGAGCTTATTTCAATGTCGATGCAGGCGCTTTTAAATAACGGTGACGAGATTCTCATCCCAATGCCTGATTATCCGCTGTGGACAGCCGCATCTACGCTTGCAGGAGGCAAGGCGGTTCATTATCTCTGCGACGAAGCTTCAGACTGGAACCCGGATTTAAACGACATTCGCTCCAAGGTTACGCCCAAAACAAAGGCAATAGTTGTAATAAACCCAAATAACCCGACAGGCGCGGTGTACGATCGCAGCATTCTGGAAGGTATCGCTCAAATTGCGAGAGAAAATAATCTTGTTATTTATTCCGATGAAATCTACGGACGTATAATTTACGATGATGCGGTTCATGTACCGATGTCAAAGATTGCGCCCGATCTTTTAACAATTTCATTTGACGGACTCAGCAAGGCATGGCGTTCTGCAGGTTTCCGCGCAGGCTGGATGGTACTTTCCGGCAACAAAAAACCCGCTGCCGATTATATTGAAGGTCTTGATATGCTTGCAAATATGCGCTTGTGCCCCAATATGATTGCTCAAATGGGCATTCAGACTGCGCTTGGCGGTTATCAGAGCGTAAAAGACCTAATCCTTCCAGGCGGACGTCTGCGGGAGCAGAGAGACGCCGTTTACAATCTGGTTACCCAAATTCCGGGGCTTTCGGCTGTAAAACCCAAAGGCGCGCTTTATATTTTCCCAAAGATTGACTGTAAACGTTTCAATATAACAAGCGACGTAAATTTTATGTTTGATCTTGTGCGCAGTCAAAAACTGCTTCTTGTCCACGGTACCGGCTTTAACTGGAAAGACCACGATCATTTCCGCATTGTTTTCCTGCCGGACAAGGACACCCTAACCGAAGCCATGAAACGTTTAGGCGTATTTTTAGGAACTTATAGACAGGTATAAGATCGGGATTGAGTTAAGACGCAGGTTCTAATTCATGTATCCATTAAATTGTTCTTTATTTTGATTTTTTTTGGCTTAGTTCTAAAAGGGTCTTTGTAATTAGCAATTAAAAAAATGCAGTAGGAAAAAAGAAACAAGCTTAAAAAAACAAATAATATATTAGCTGCGTTTATTGCTTTCTCTAAACCAAGAATAATATAATTTTTTCTTTTTTCATCAAATAAAACTTTTATTTTTTCACCAATCTGGACTTTATGAAAACTTGTAAATAAATGGATATGATATTCTTTTTGAGGTTTTTCATTGTCTAAAACGAATTTTACCGTATTATTCCAATCTCTTTGACCTTTCCCAATTTGTATTATTGTACCATTTTCTACTAATTGATTTGATCCTGAAAGTTTTTTCATTGTATAAATACCTCTAATCCCTTTTGAACCTAGAAACGATGCAAATATTGATATAAATATTGCTCCAAAAATTATAATAATTCTCATTCTTTTTACATATTTAATATCAATATTTGTAGTTATCATTTTATCTCTTAATGGTCTATCGGAAAAATATTTTCTGGTTTTTAGTGTAGAAATAAATTAAGAAGTCCTTATCTGAGTCAGACGTTGTTTGATTTCATCAACAGAAAGACCTTGATCAAGAAGGCTTATAAAAAATTTACGATCTTCTTCTTGTGCTTCCACTCGTCCTATTTCAATTCCTTCTTCTCTAGCTTCTTCAGCGCGAATCTCAGCGATTTCCTCCACGCTTATGTCGTCGAATAACATATTGACTACCTCCGCTCCATGTTTTTTCAAGAAATCCTTCAAAATACCATGCTCTATACAGTATTTTACAGCATTCCTTACAGATTCTTCAAGCGTTAAATATTCCTTGTACTCGTTTACTTTTGAAATAAAGAAACTGTAGCCGTTAAGGTTTTCGCTTCGTTTTAGCATTTGCGGATTACGTCCCTGATTAATGTTATAAACTTGAATTATAAGTTCCAAAGGAAACCCTTCGCTGTCTGTTAATTTTAAACCAGAAATATCTTTAAAAGCGTCAGAAAGTTTTAAGGTATAATGATCAGGACATTCATCTTTACCGTTATACAGGACTATAAACTCAGGCGTTGGGATTTTTATCAGCTTTTTGTGATAAATATTTTTGTTTTCGACGATCTTTTCGTATACTCTGGCAATGTACATCAGAACCCTGAGAGGGATATTCTCATTTATCGTAGACTGATGTTCAATTAGTACTACTATTCTGTCATCGATAGTGAAGGACAGATCGTTAATCTGTTTCATGAAAAGAGCTTCCGATAGGGTGTTAATATCGACGATAGCGTCCTTAGGGACATCGATACCTTCGATAGCCGAGTATAGCTCCCGTAATATCTCCGGGGAGCTAAAGAGTTTTGAAAACACGCTGTCTTTGTGTTTCCTGTTTACATTTGGGTTCATAGTAACCTCATATATAATAGCTCCAGAGGTCATACGACCCCTGGACAGACCTTCCCCTAAAAATGAAAAATCTGTACCCCTATATGGGTTCGAACTCATCATTTTGCTTTATCCATTTTGAGAAAATTCGTAAAAAAAGTGACAAATTCACGGCATGCAGGACTATATTTATACAAAAGCAGCGATTTGGGCATAAAAAAAGACGATGTGCCTGGACGTCAGGGCTTTCACCCTATGCACACCGTCTGTAATTTGAGAGGATTTCCCTCCCGGTACTAAATTATCGACCTTTTCCCCTCAGGACTTTAGAAAATTTTAGAAGTTCGAAGTAACAGCTATAGTAGCAGCTACATTAGCAGGTATAGTAACAGCTACATTAGCAGCTACATTAACGTTAATTATATTCCTTGACAAAAATGCCTAAAAATGCTACCATAAGCTCATAAAATAACCCAAACAGGGAGGCCAGCGTATGGCAAAAGTTGAGCTGAAAAGCATTTCTAAGGTGTATGACGGCGGCGTTCGCGCAGTTGACAACGCCAACATCACTGTAGAGGACAAGGAATTTGTCGTCTTAGTAGGACCTTCGGGCTGCGGTAAATCTACCACACTCAGAATGGTTGCGGGTCTTGAGGACATCACTGAAGGTGAGCTCCTCATAGACGGTGAAAAAATGAACGATGTTCCGCCGAAAGACAGGAATATCGCCATGGTTTTCCAGAATTACGCCCTTTATCCGCATATGTCAGTTTATGAAAACATGGCATTCGGTCTCAGAATCAAAAAAGTACCTAAAGCTGAAATCGACAAGCGCGTTAACGAAGCTGCGCGTATCCTCGATATCGAAAAGTTCCTTGACAGAAAGCCCAAGGCGCTCTCCGGTGGTCAGAGACAGCGTGTTGCAGTAGGACGCGCTATTGTTCGTAACCCAAAGGTCTTCCTTTTCGACGAACCGCTCTCCAACCTCGACGCCAAATTGCGCGTACAGATGCGCGCGGAGCTTTCTGACCTTCACCTTCGTTTGAATGCGACAATGATTTACGTAACCCACGACCAGGTTGAAGCTATGACAATGGCAAACAAGATCGTCGTAATGAAAGACGGAAAGGTTCAGCAGATTGGAGCTCCTCTCTTCCTTTACAATTGGCCTGTTAATAAATTCGTAGCCGGATTTATCGGATCGCCTCCGATGAACTTCCTTAACGTAAAAGTAAGAGAAGAAGGCGGATCAATTATGCTGGATGAAGGCTCTTTCAAGATTAAAGCTGATAATTCACATGTTGAATTCCTAAAATCGTATGTCGGCAAGGAAATCTATTTTGGTATTCGTCCGGAAGATTTGAATTATACCGACAAAGGCGCTGACAATGCCATGACCTTAAAGGTAACTGTAGTTGAACCTTTGGGCGCTGAAATTCATCTTTGGCTTACAACCGAAAAGCAGCCGTTAGTTGCACGTACAGAACCTAACCACACATTCAAGGTAGGCGATACTGCAATCTTTATTCCCAGAATGGAAAAAGCCCGTTACTTCGATAAAGAGACAGAATTGGCTATTATACCGTCGCCGGATTGATGCCGGTTGATGCGGGCGCTTTTGCATGAGAGTGCGCCCATAAAAAAAAGGCTGCCTTTGGCAGCCTTTTTTTTATGCAAGTATCCTTATTTTGCTTTTTTGAAACCTTCGGATAAATTATTATCTCCGATGTTTCTGACCATTCCGCCGCCTTGATTGCGGTACTTTCCGGGGCTGATGCCTGTATAAGCCTTGAATATCTTGGAAAACCAGCTCTGATCCTCAAAGCAGCAGCAGGCTGCTATTTCTGAGAGAGACATATCAGTTTCCAAAAGATAGCGGCTTGCTTTTTCAACCCTTAATCTGTTTAAATATTTTGACAGATTTTCACCCATCTCTTCTTTAAAGATGGTGCTGAAGTAGGGCGGGGAAAGACCGGCTACAGCAGATATTTCTTTTAAGCTGATCTTTCTTGTAAAATTTTCCATGATGAAATTTTCCGCTTTTCGCAAGGCTGCCGCATGCGGGATACCTCTAAAGGAAGATATAATGCCTGACACACGGTCTACAATGTTATGTAAAATATCTGTTAGCTCATCAATTGATTTGGCTTCCTGTACCATCCGCAGGTTTTGGCTGTTTATTTCCATGGATAGGTTTCCGCTCTTTGCTGGGCTTACTTCCACTCTGGAAATTAACACAACCAGTTCAATTACGCGCAATTGCACATATTTAAACTGCCCGGGATTGGTAAAAATTAACATCGCCAAAAGTTCGTTCAGTGTTTTTTTTGCTTCATTTATTTCGCCTTTTCTTAAAGAACTTAGCAGCATTTTTTCCATTTCTAACGGATAACCGAGTTTATCGACATTTTTGGGATGTTGTTTTTTTAGTTCCTCGATCATTTTTGAAATTGTTTCTTGCTGTTGGGTCCTTCGCCTGATAGTCTCATGATAGTCTTCACTTCCAGAACTTAGGGATTCCGCGCATAGCTGCATCATTTCTGCCAGAGATTGGACTTTGTCTGTGTCCGCCTCCGGGAGTGAATTGACGCGCTCTTTTAACTCTCCATTCGTTATTTCACTATTGCACATAACAAAAGTATCATTACCTTTTGAAAAAAAGTCAACAGTTTTTTGCTTTTCTCTTAAAAAACCTGATCCTCTTACAGCTCCGGAAAAAATGCCGTCTGTATAGATTGGGCTTGTCCAGTAGAGTAAACCCGAATCACACTGATAAACATAGCAATTTCCTGTTTTACTGGCTTCTTTTATGGCATTTATGTGCATTTCATGGCATGGATAGTCATTTTTGTCTTTTTCTGAGCAATATTTCACACAATACGGGCATATTTTCTTTTCAGGCGCGCATTCCATGCCGCATTTTCCCGGAAATTGAGGTTTATAAACGTTATCATAAATACAAATACAGCTTCCGGTAACTTGTTTGTAATCTGACATAATTTTTACCGCTTTTTCATACAAATTTTCATTTAATTCCTTAAGATTTTCATTTTCACACATATAATTTCCTGTTTTATAAGCTTTTCTCCCAGTTACGCGTCTGCAGGAATATCTGATGTATTAATGCCGCGTTCACGGTATTTACCGGGAGTAAAACCCGTATTATTCTTAAATATTTTTGAGAACCAGCTTTGATCCTCAAAACCGCAGGCGAATGCTACCCCGCTGATCGGCACGTCTGTCGTAACCAGCATTGCAGCAGCTTTTTCAACTCTTAGTCTGTTAAGATAATTTGACAGGTTTTCACCCATTTCCTCTTTAAAGACTGTACTGAAATACGGAGCGGAAAGTCCCGATGCGTCCGCAATTTCCTGCAGACTCAATTTCCTTGTGTAATTTTTCCAGATATAACGTTCCGCCTTTCTTAGCGCCGAGAAATGCCGAACGCCGTGGAATGAAAAAATTATTCCGGACATTCGTTCTGTAATGGCGCTTAAAATGTCAGCTATTTCATCAAACTTTGTACTCCCTTCTATCTGCATAAAACAGCGGTTTGTTGTTTCAAGCGCAGAATTATTTATTACATCTTTTGGATCCGCAGCCGCTCTTGACAGCAGCACCGCAAGTTCCATGGCTCTTAGTTTAAAAGCTGACATTTTGTTTGTATCTGAATAATGAATCTTAAGCAGCTTAACTAATATTTTTTGCGCTTCTGTATTATCTCCTCTGCGCAGGCTTGCTAACAGCATCCTTTCCATTTCTATCGGATCAATATATTTATCATTTAAATATTTTTCATCATTCTCTTCGCTGTGAATTTCATCTTTTTCCAATTCTTCACAAACTTGTTCAGAATTATTATCGTTTAATTTAAATGCGGCATTTTTTTGTATAAAACTCATACCGGAAATTTTGTTTGCACATAACAACAATAACTGCGCAAGCGCTTTAACTTTATCGCTGTCTTTTTCTGTTTTATGATTAACGCCGCCTGATAAAAGAGAACCTGCAAGTCTTTCTCCTGAATAAAACGGACTTGTCCAAAAAACATAATCTTCATTGCAAAGATAAATGTATGAACCGCCGAGCGTTCTTGCTTTGGTTACAGCTTCGGCATGCAGATTTTTGCATTTTTTTTCTATACATCGTTCGCAGTTAATATGAAAATTATTCTCTGTATTATCCCAGTTGGAATCCATAATGGACACAGGAAAATCAGTGGCTTTTTTATAATATTTTACAATTCCGGCGGCTTTAAGCATTACCGGTTCGAGTTCCCTTCGCTGAATTATGCTTAATTTTGACATTGTGTTCTCCTTTAATTAAAGGTATGAAATTGCGAATGCGCGAAATACGCCCTTTATGAAGAAATTCACTGAACAAAAACAGCCTCAAAGACGCCGGGTTTTTATCTGGATATTTTCAATAAAAGGATTTATACTGATCTTCTATGGTTTCTAAAGACGATATAAAAAAAGTTCTGGATAAAATGATACTTTCCGCTTCAGGCTGGAGAGGTGTTTTTGCCGCTGACGGCGCGGAAGAAAGCAGGACAGATAAAATATCAGAGGCTCATGTTACAATTTGCGGGGCTTCAGCCCTTGTTTTTGCCGAATATCTGGGCAGCGGAGGCGACATGTGCAAACCGGTTGTCCTTATTGGCAGTGATTCCCGCCCCACAGGAAAGGCAATAGCCGACATTATAATACCTGTTTTGATAACCGCAGGCTGCGAAGTGCGTTATGCCGGGGTTGTATCTGCGCCTGAGATTATGGCGTGGGCAAGGAAAGTGGGTACAATTAATTCATCAGCCGGTTTTATCTATATTTCTGCAAGCCATAACCCAATCGGACACAACGGGCTGAAGTTCGGTCTTATAGACGGCGGCGTACTTGCCGCAGAAGAAATACAGACACTCATAGAAAATTTAAAAACATTTTTGGACAGCGATGTCAGCGTATCTGTAATAAAAGCGCTTGTTACTGCGGTTAATCCGCAGCAGATTGGAAAAGTAACAAACAATATTCAGGAATATAAATCAAATGCTTTTAAGGCATATTACGATTTTTGCTGCGAAGTTGTTAACGATGAGCAAAAAGACAACGCTTCATGTATTGACGATGCATTAAAAGAAGGTCTTGCAAAAAAACCGATAGGAATCGTTTGTGATTTTAACGGCAGCGCAAGGGCAGTATCCATAGACAAGGTTTATTTTTCAGGTCATGGCATTAATTTTCAATTTATAAACGATGTTCCCGGAGAGATTGTACATCGTATTGTGCCGGAAGGAGACGCTCTTTTGCCGTGCGCAAAGCTTCTGGAAGATGCGCAAAAAAAAGATGCGTCTTTTATTTTGGGTTATGTTCCTGACTGCGACGGAGATCGCGGAAATATCGTTATTTGGAACGATACAGAAAAAAAAGCGCAAACCTTGGATGCCCAGGAAGTTTTTGCTCTTGCCGTTGCCGCTGAGCTTTCACAGCTTGTATATACGGGAAAGCTTCCGAGCAAGGCAGCAATAGCAATTAACGATCCTACTTCAATGCGAATAGATAAAATTGCGCAATGTTTCGGCATTCAGGTTTTCCGAGCCGAAGTAGGGGAAGCCAATGTAGTTACTCTTGCGCGTAACCTGCGCGATGAAGGCTATCTTGTGCGCATTATGGGAGAAGGTTCTGCGGGCGGAAACATTACGCATCCTTCAGCTGTACGCGACCCGGTTAACACAGTGATGGCAATTGCCAAAATGCTGTCTATTCGTTCTTCAGGAGATAAAGAATGTCTTTTTAAAATATGGTGCAATTATTCAGGTCAATCTGATAAATACCGCGAAGATTTTTCGCTTGCTGATATTATTGCGAGTCTTCCTTCCTTTGTTACAACTTCCGTATACGAGAATGAAGCATGTTTGCAGGTAAAGAGCGGCGATCATGGCGCGCTTAAAGATAAATACCATGAAGTTTTTTTAAGAGAGTGGGAAAAGCAAAAAGACGAATTAAAGACGCGTTTTGGCATAATCAGATGGGAAGCGATTGCATATAACGGAACTGAAGAAAAGCGCGGAATAGAACGCTTCGGCGAAGCCGGCAGGGGAGGGCTTAAAATCCTGTTTTTTAATGCTGATGGCATAGAAGCCGCCTATATCTGGATGCGCGGCTCTGCAACAGAGCCTGTATTTCGCATAATGGCGGACGTTCAAGGCACAGATAAAAACGCTGAAAGGTTCTTGCTTGATTGGCAAAGAAAGATGATAATGGAAGCTGATGGTAAATAAGAGATAAGAAATAAGAGATAAAAAATAGAGAAGGAGCAAATAATGGGTGTACGAGGCGAAGTTTTTTCAAGCACGGTAAGTTTACCTAACAGGACATATTTTTTTAATGTTAAAGAGAATCGCATGGGCGATCTCTACCTCAACATCGTAGAAAGCAAAAACCGCGACTCAGGCGGTTTTGACAGACAGTCTGTCATTTTATTTGCCGATGACCTTCAGGAGTTTTTAAAAGGTTTTGAAGAATCTCTTAAAGTAATGGAAAAAGCGGCGCGGAACAAACGCCATTCAAAGAAAGACAGTGTAAAACACGATGATGACGGCGAAGAAAAAGAGCGCAAGTTTGACCGCGGTGAGCGCAGAGAACGCAGTGAAAGAGGCGAAAGAAGCCGCGGCGGAGAAGGTTCTGAGAAGCGAGTACGCAGAAGCGCAGGGCGCGATGAACGAAGCGAGCGCGGCGGAAAATTCATGCGTGAACGAGGCGGACGCAGCGAAAGCAGCGGTGAAAGAAGCGGGCGCGGCAATGATCGCGGCGAACGCAGAAGCGAGCGCGGTAATTTTCGCAGTGAACGAAGCGAACGCGGCGGCGAGAGAAGCAGTGCAGGGCGCGGTTCACGAAGTGAGCGCACAGGCGAACGCAAAAGCGCAGGACGCAGTTCACGCACAGGCGAACGCAGCGATAGAGGTGAAAGAAACCGCGGCGGAAAGGGCGGCAAGAGAGTAGTGGTAAAAAAACGGGATTGAATTAATTTCGGAAGATGCTGCTAAAATATATTTATTATTTTCTTTTAATTAAATAATTATCAGACTTCAACTTTAAAAGTTAACCTCTGTATCGGGCTTGGACCGTATTTTAAAACTGCTTCGCGGTGCGCCTGAGTAGGGTAACCCTTGTGTTTATCGTAGCCGTATTGCGGATAAAGTTTTGCCATTTCGTTCATGTAGGTGTCGCGTTCGGTTTTTGCGAGAATGGAAGCCGCCATTACTTCCGGGAACTTCGCATCAGCTTTTACAATGGCTCTGCATGGAATTTCGATATCAGGAACGTGAAGACCGTCAATTATCGCTTCCATGTTGGCATAAGTAAGTATTTTTTTTGCGACTGCCTTTTTCATCATTTCATCGAATGCGCGTTTCATTGCAAGAAGACTGGCTTTTAAAATGTTAATGCTGTCAATTTCTGTGTGCGATGCCCATCCTACGCCCCAGGCTATTGCTTCTACGCAGATTTTTCGCTGCAGTTCATCACGCCGCGCAGGAGAAAGTTTTTTTGAGTCATTTAAAAGATACCTGGGGAATTCCCTGTTTAAGATGACGGCGGCGGCGCAGACAGGACCTGCAAGAGGACCTCTGCCGGCTTCGTCAATTCCGCAGATCAGTTTGCCTGATTTTTCTTTTTTTTCTGCCGGATCAGAAACAGTTCTGTATAAAATCATTTTTTTGATTCCGTAATTATTTTTAAGGCTTCACGCAGACCCGGATCGCGCGAATAATAATAAGTTTCAAGCTCGTCTTCCTTAAGCCCCATAAGCTCATGGCTCATGTAATGAATCCATGAATTTTCATCATGAATGGAAGCGTCATGTTTTACGCACCAGTAATCCGGCTGAATGGGAAGCTGCGTTTCCAGGTCTGTAAAATATTTATAATCATGCACTGCAATTTTTAAATCATGGCGCGGTACGCCCTTGTCAAGAATAATCTTTGCAAGATGATTGATTGTTCTGCCTGAATCAAAAATATCGTCAACAAGCAAAACCTTGTCTCCAACGCGAAGATAATCAGGCGAATATGTCCAGCCGTCAACTTTAACATGAGCCGATTTTCCTACATCTGTGTAAGACCTTGCGACCACTGCCGCATAATAAACGGGACGCACTGTGCCGCCGGACAACGCATCTTTGCGGACAATTTTAAAATATTCGCTTATGATATTGCCGAGATACGCGCCGCCGCGAAGCGAAACATAAATTACATCAGGCGTAAAACCATCAGTATAAATGCGATGAGCAAGTTTTACGGCATTGTCGCGCACAGTATCAAACTGTATAAATTCTTTTTTCATCTTATGATCATCTCCTTTGTGTTCCGGGGGTATGGAAGAATCCAAAGAAACTTCCGCATAATCCGCCGACTATATGCGCAAAATGAGAAATATTATCAGAATCAAAGCTACTGAATATCTGAACGCCCATGTATAAAATTAAAACAAGGATGAATGTTAACGGAATCTCTCCTTTGGAAAAATTGGTAAACGAGGATAATAAAATCATCATGAACACAACGCCGGAAGCTCCCAGTAAATAACTGTTAAATAAAAGTATGTTAAAAATGCCGGTTGCAAGAGCAGTAATAACAATCATTATTAAAAGTGTTTTTGAACCGTAACTTTCCTCCAGCATGGGACCTATAAGAAGTATAAGCGTGCAGTTGTTAATAAGATGAGCCCAATTAGCATGACCCATCGCATGAGTAACAATCGAAACCCAATGCCGCATATCGCTTGCGCGAAAGCTGTCTTTTCCGGGAACCATGAACCAGTCGTCGATAAGATTTGGAAAAGCAGTGCGCGAAAGCAGCAATATCAGTGCGCATAACAAAGTGAATGTTAGAACAGTAGGCGCGTTGTATCTGATTCTCATAAATCTAAATTAATCTCCACAGGGCAGTGATCCGAACCTTCAACCTCAGGTCTTATTATTGAATGCTTTACTTTCGGCAGAAAATCTTTATTCACGCAGTTGTAATCGATTCTCCAGCCGATATTTTTTAAGCGGGACTGAGATCTGTACGACCACCATGTGTAATGTTCGGGTTCTCCGGGATGAAAATGGCGGAAGGTATCGATATTTCCGGCTTTTAAAAACGAATCCATCCATGCGCGCTCTTCGGGAAGGTAGCCTGCGCTGTTTTCATTTTGCTTAGGGTGCGCGAGGTCAATGGGAGTATGCGCAACATTGTAATCTCCGCAGAGCAAAAAGTGCTTTCCTTTTTTTACGATTGAATTGCAAAGTTTTAACATTGCATCGTTAAAACTGAGCTTATAGCCCAATCGTTTTCCTTCGTCCTGCGAATTGGGAAAATATGCCGCTATCAGGGTAAAGTCCTTGTAATCTGCCGCAAGGACGCGTCCTTCTTCGTCAAATTCGCTCTTTCCCATAAAGCGCACTTCATCGGGTTCTTTTTTTGTATAAATTGCAACGCCGGAATAACCCTTCTTCTTCGCGCTTGCCCAAAAGGAAGTATATTTGGTTCCCGGCGGATTAATAAATACAGGTGATAGCTGTCCCGGCTCGGCTTTTGTTTCGTTAAGGCATAAAATATCCGGGTCTTCTTTTTTAAGCCATTCAAAGAAGCCCTTTTTTTCTATTGCGCGTATGCCGTTAATATTCCATGAAATTATCCGCATGGTTTATATTATACTTATATCACTTTTTTTTCTATCCACTTATTGCTTAACCAGCGTTTAAAAAAGAAAATCCCGCGGAAAAGAAAATCTGCGCCCATTGCCAAATAGACCGCCGCAGGTCCAAAGCCAAGCGTAAACGCCATAAAAAATGCCGAGCATACCCTGACAATCCACATGGTGCATCCTGCTACAACCATTACATAGCGCGCATCTCCCGCCGCCTTAAGCGCGTTCGGAAGCACAAAAGAAGGACACCAAAAGAGGGTAGAGGTTACGCAGTGAATCCTGAGAAATAATGTGCACATCTGGTGCGCTTCGCTTGACAGATTAAAAATACTGATTATATGATCCAAAAAAATAAAAATATTTATATTAATAAATAAATACGTTATGTAAGAGAGAAGCATTATTTTTTTTGTATATTTTTTTGCCGCAAGATAATCTCCGGCTCCTATGCACTGACCTACGACAATTAAAAGCCCCATGCCGAATCCGCTTCCGGGCATAAACGCGATGGAATTAATCGTAGCGCCCACTGCGTTAGCTGCAATTGCCGCGGTTCCGAATACTGTAAAAATTCTTGTTATTAATATTTTTCCAACCTGGAACATTGACGCTTCCAGTCCGCTTGGAATGCCGATATTTAATATGCGTTTTATCATGTCTTTTTCAAGTTTAACTTTAGATAAACCGCACAGATTAATAATCCTTGTTTTGTCTTTTATTAAAAGATATATTAAAATAACGGCGGTAACTACGCGTCCTGTAAATGTTGAAATAGCCGCTCCCATTACTCCGAGCTTCATCCCGTAAATTAACAGCGCGTTTCCGCCTATATGAAAAATATTCAATAAAATGACTGCGCGCATCGGGACTTTGGAATTGCCCATGCTCCTGAACATTGCGGCGGCGGCTGTATAAAGCGCAAGAAATGGATAAGAGAGAGCGATAAATAAAAAATAAATATCGGCGGCTTGCATTACATCGTCTGCAATGTTTCCGAAAATTGCTTTTAGCATTATTCTGCGCGTGCATATGGTAAAAACCATTAATACAAGCGATATAACAAGACTTATATAAACAAGCTGCTTTGCAGAGCTGCACGCATTCTTTTCTTCCCTTCGCCCCAGATACTGGCTTGCGACTACAGAGCCGCCTGTTGCGATTGCGTTAAATGCGGTGATGATTAAAAAATTGATTGTTTCAACAAGAGAGATGCCGGAGACAGCGTGTTCGCCGACAGAGCTTACCATTACCATGTCTACAATTCCAACCATGACGACAAGGAGCTGCTCAACAATTAACGGCCAGAACAGCGTAAATAGCCGCTTGTTGTTCCAATCTACAGGCGTAAAGGTTAAAGGAGTGTCTAAAGGAGAACTTGGTATCGCCGGTCTAAGACCTTCGATTTTCTGCTCAGTTGATGCCGGCTTTGTGTCCATATTTATTTTTTACACAAAATATGATAGATTTACAAGTATGGCAAACATGTTTGACTACTTAAAATGGAGAGGCGATCTTGATTTTAACGCTTCTCCTTTTAACCCGATAGATAATATTATTTTATCCCAGCTTTCATATCTTACCCTTGATGATATTGTGCCTCAGCTTAAAGACAAAGACGGCATCAGCCTTGATCTTGCAGTTAGAATTTTTAACGAAAAATCAAAGGAGAGCAATTTTGTTTTTACATCTCAGTTTAAGGAAGATCCGGATTTAATCAGGGCATTAAGCGCTTCAAAACGATTTAGAAATTGCCAGCTTTTTGGTTTTGAAAATAATATAAATGAAGACCTTGAATTGCAGTTTTCCGCGCTGTGTA
>Ga0209755_10002682_pt1 | contig 23925 bp, 22 predicted proteins | sample TergutCo191P1_FD_187301 | JGI IMG/M metagenome (GOLD analysis project Ga0209755, IMG submission 187301) | Cornitermes sp. P1 segment gut microbial communities from Petit-Saut dam, French Guiana - Co191P1 (SPAdes) (version 2) | ecosystem: Host-associated > Arthropoda: Insects > Digestive system... | reverse complement strand
CCCCTCGGTTTAGCCGAACGTTTCTTCGCTCTATAGTCATTCGGCTATCTTGAGGGGACCCCGCGTCAAGCGCGGGGTGACGGTGGGGGGAGGGCAACTTTATGGCATCGGAATCATCAGCATTTCTGCATTGTTTAATATTCCTCCGCTGTAAAGGAATAATGCGTCAGAACCTGGTGCAAAGTCAAGTATTTCATGGACTGTCCGCAGGTCAATGAATCTAAAGTCAATTAGGAATATTTTGGCGTAGGCATCAGCGAGGATTGGGGCAAGGCTTGATGCAAAGGAGTCGCGGAAGATGTAGAGAGTGCGGTAGGTTGCGGCATTTTCGTTGGTTAGCTTGACCAACGGCTGGATGCCGCGCAGGAAAATGTCATAGGGGTCAAGTCCGCCAAACATCGACAGGTCATGGACTTCGCCTTCTTCAAATTCTCTTGTTGCCATGTTCATATAAAAGGCTCTAATATAGGGATTGTGCAGAAAATACATACTCTCAGTACGCACGGGCAGGGCGAATTGCCCGGCATAGCCGCCATGAAACTGCCCTGCATAGTGTTTTGTGAAATTGTCGTGGTTTACGGTAAAATCCATTGTATTGCCTAGCGCGTCAGCCACCTCGCCAATTCGGACTTGATTCCAATGCAGGTCGGTGCGGTAGAAGCTTTGGGCAGTGAGGGCATCAATTAGCGGGATAAATTGCAGATGGGGAAGCCGCTCGGTCTTTATCTGCTCAACGAGAGCATTGTCAAATCCCGGCATGGTGCGGTTTGCAAAGATGCTTTTGTCAGGAATTATGGCATAAAAAATGTTTAGCCCCTCAAGCCCATTTGCAATAGCCGCAATTTTGTCCGCCAAAAGCGCGACAGATTCGGCATTTGTGGCTGCAAAACTGCCTATGCCTGTTTGCTCGAAATAAATGCCGTCTTTGTCTGTTTGTAAAAATGCGCCAAACGTGGCGGCGGCGCGCAGGGCGCGGAAGGTGTCGCGAAACGGAAAGGCATCAGCGGCATAAGGTTCAAAGTCTGCCATAAAATCCCCTGAAGTTAAAGAATCGAGGGAGAGGGCGGGTCTTTGTTCGCGCAATCTGCGTTCGCTTAGCAAAATATCTGGGGGCGTGAAAAATAGGTTTATCAGGGACAACCCGCCAATTATTAGCCCTAGAACTATTACAACTGTCAAATCTTTTTTCAACGCTCCTACCTCCTAAAACCTAAAATATACGAATGGGTTAAACGACCCATCCACTATAAAGCCTGTAACTACAAGCAAGAGAAGCGCGAGCACCACAGGCTCTAGGAATCTAAACTGCTTTTTCTCTAATATTCTGTTTGCAATATTTTTTGGCATGGGAGTTGAGCCGATTATAGCAATTCCGATTATGACTAGGTAGCTTCGCAGATAATACAGGGATTCGACCCCTGAAAAGCTGTCCGCGCCAAAGCCAAACATGACTGAGAAGGTCTCGCCAACAGCGGCAAGGCTTGCGGCATCAAAGAATACGCCTGTTGTGAGTAGCACCATGATGACGTAGAAATGGCGTATAAAGTTTGGCAGCTTGTCCAAATATTTGGACAGCACAAACCTCTCAAACAGCAGTATTGCGGCATAATACATACCCCACGCGACAAAATTCCAACTCGCCCCATGCCAAAAGCCGATTAGAAACCATAATAGCACTAGGTTAAACACAAATCTTGGTATTTTAACGCGGTTGCCCCCCAGCGGGAAATACACATAATCCCTAAACCACGTCACCAGCGATATATGCCAGCGCGTCCAAAACTCCGCCATGGACTTTGAGATATGAGGGTAATTGAAATTCTCCATAAACCTAAAACCAAAAATGCGCCCAAGCCCGATTGCCATGTCCGAATAGCCCGAAAAGTCAAAATATAGCTTTAGCACAAAGGCAACAAGATATAGCCATGTGAATAATACGGTGTTCTCGCTTGATGCTTGATAATGGCTAATTAACACGCCCAACTGGTCGGCAATCAGCACCTTTTTCCCAAGCCCGATGACGAAGCGGCGCGCACCGATTGCAATGTCCTCAAGGCTGTGTTTGCGCTTGGCGAGGCTGTCCTCAATGTCCGCATAGCGCACAATAGGTCCTGCCAGAAGGGGCGGGAAGATGGTTACATATGTCGCAAAGTCCAAAAGGCTCTTGTTTACCTTGATTTTGCCGCGATAAAGGTCTATGGTATAGCTTAAAATTTGGAAAGTGTAAAAACTTATGCCAATTGGCAAAATAAGCCCCAAAAGCCCAATTTCCGCGTTAAACCAGCTGTTTATATTTGTGAAGATAAAGTCTGCGTATTTGAATAAGGCAAGCACGCCCAAATCTATGGTCATGGAGATGATTAAAACCACTTTGGATGCAGGCTTGCCGCGGTATTTATCGATTAGGAGGGCAAGTGCCCATGATGTGACGCATTGGAGGATGAGTATGATGATAAACACAGGCTCGCCCCATGCGTAAAAAAACAGGCTTAACGCCAAAAGCACCATATTACGGTATTTTGCAGACCCGCTGGGCATTGGGGTCACAAAATACAGCAATATGGCGATTGGCAGGAAGAAGTATAGAAATGTTATACTCGAAAAAATCATTTGTACACTCTATTCTTTGTCATAACACAGGCAAATAGGCGTGCCCTCGTGGTGGGTGATGTTAAAGTCGTGGTCAAACACCGCGTTTAGGATTTTTGGCGTAATGATTTCCATGGGGTCGCCTTCGCCATAAATTTCACCATCTTTCATGACTACAATGTGCTCCGCATATGCCGCTGCAAAGTTAATATCATGAAGCACCACAATCACGGTTTTGTCAAGCTCTGTCACCAGCTTTTGCACAATGTCCATCATTTCTACAGAATATTTAATGTCAAGGTTGTTAAGGGGTTCGTCCAAAAAGATATAGGGGGTGTCTTGTGCCAGCACCATGGCAATAAACGCCCGCTGCCGCTGCCCGCCTGATATTTCGCTTAGGTAGCGTTCGCGCATGCCAAGCAGGTTCATGTAGCCCAGCGCGTCTGTAACTGCCTGCTTGCACTGCTCACTAAGCCGTCCGCCTGAATGGGGAAAACGCCCGTATTCCACCAAGTCCTGCACAGTTAGCTTTATGGAAATTTGGTGTGTTTGGCGCAAAAAGGCGATTTTTCTTGCCACATCGCGGGTTTTATAACTTGTCACATTTTCGCCGTTTAGCAATACCGTGCCGCTTAGAGGCTTGATGTTATTTGCCATCACCCCCAAAAGAGTGGATTTTCCCGCCCCGTTTGCACCAACAAGGGCGGTGATTGTTTTGTCACGAATTTTCAAATCCACATTTTTTAGCACAGGCTGCTTGCCGTCGCGGCGGTAAGATTGGTTAATACCTTTAACTTCAATCATTTTTAGGCTCAAAATTATCAATGAAGCGGTGCACGTCTTCAATTTTTTGCCTTGCACTTGAAAAGCCGCCAACAACAGTATACCACGACGCCATGGGCAGCCCGCTGTAAATATGCCCGTTGATAAAAGCGTTAGTGCGCTGTACAATTGCATCGTTCATAAAATTGTCTGTGGCAGAGCCCCAGCCTGTGGGCGGGTGGGTGCGGTCAAGCAAAAAGATTACATCAGGATTATGCTCCAGCAAAAATTCCGAATTGATTTGGAAGCCGTGCTGGTCTGTCCACATTTGCAAATCCATATCAAGGGGGGCAAAGCCAAATTCGTCAAAGATAAAGCCAAAACGGCTATTGTCCAAAAACACAGTCATTGTGCCCGGGTCAAGCATCATCAAAAACACTGCTTCCATGCCTGAATTGGTTGTAACCTCGCGGATTGCTGCCATTTCGGCTTCAATGCTCTGTATTTCAGCAAATAACCTCTCACCAATGCCAGGAAAGATTTGTGCTAAAGAAAAGGCATTTGCCCTCATGTCGTTTGTAAGGTCTGCAATGCGCGCATCAATGGTAAGCCACATAAAGGTGGTATTAGCAAAGCGTTGTTCGGTATCATGCTGAAAGTTAAGTGTCTCGTCATCTGTAAAGCGGTTGCCGGCAGCATCTGCTCCAAAAGAGCGAACGCCTAAAATAACAAGTTCCGGATTTACCAAATTTAGAATATCCCAGTCAACATAAAATAGTGTACCACCTGTCACCACATTTATGCCCGAATCCTGCCACCCGTCATAAAACCACGACAAAGCCGGGGGCAAAGTGTCCATCATCGGGATAATGAGAGTTTCAATGCCTGTGTGCTCAAAACCTATGGTGTAGAGCATGTCTAAAATGCCAAAGTCATAAATGGCAACAACAGTCGGGTTTTGGCGCACATTTACCACGTTACGGCGAAAGTCAACAATGGTAACAATGCCATCCTCATCCCCTGCCAAAAGCTCCTCTAAAAGCTCGTCTGTAAGTTCAGGGTGGTACACAGGGGTTGTTGGCTGGGCACCTTGCCCCTCTGGCTGGTCATTTCCTCCGCATGCCACTAAAAACAAAGCGGCACATAAAAAGCTTAAAAATAATATTTTTTTCTTCATACAGCTTCCTCCTGTTTAATTTGCTTTTTGGCACGCTTAGGGCATGCTCTGTTAAAATATAAACACACAGACTTTCCATCCCTCTCGGTAATGTTAAAGTCGTGGTCAAAAACTGGGTTTAGAATTTCTGGGCTGACGACCTCTTTTGGCGTGCCTTCGCCAAACACCAAGCCGTCTTTCATTGCAACAATATAATCAGAATAAGCCGAAGCAAAGTTTATATCATGCAGCACAATCAAGACGGTTTTGCCCAAATCCGTAACAAGCTTTTTAACAATCTTCATCATCTCAACTGAATATTTCATGTCAAGATTGTTAAGAGGCTCATCCAAAAAAATATATGGGGTGTCCTGCGCCAAAATCATGGCGATAAATGCCCGCTGCCGCTGCCCGCCTGAAATCTCGTCAGTGGACTTATGCACTATGTCTTGTAAGTCCATATACTCAATTGCCTGAGCCACTTTTTCATGGTCAATGGCCTTCATTTTGCCGCCACAGTGGGGAAAACGCCCAAACTCGACCAAATCCTTCACAGGTATGCGCACGCCCAAATGCTGAGATTGTTTCAAAAATGCAATTTTTTTTGAAACATCCTCAGTTTTAAGCTCTTTGACACATTTGCCGTCAATAAGCACCTCGCCGCTGTTTGCAGGTATTAAGTTTGCAATAACGCTTAAAAGCGTGGACTTGCCTGCCCCATTGGCACCCACTAGTGCTGTGACGGCATTTTCGCGGATTGTAAGGTTTATGCCCGCCAAAATGTCAACTCCGGCAACATAGGACTGTTTAATATCTTTGATTGTTATCATACCCTGTTCTCCTTTAGAATCAAGAAAAATACATAGGCACAGCCTACAATGTCAACAATCACCGTAACAGGTACAGCACCTAGCATAAGCTCCATAAGTCCCTGCCCAGCAATCAGCACAACCATAGCTAGCAGGGATGATGCGATAAACAGCGGCATATGCTTGTAAGTCTTTAACATCTCGCGGGCAGCGTTTACTGCCAAAAGTCCTAGGAATGTGAGCGGACCAATTAAAGCAGTAACAATACTCATACCAAAAGCGATTAGTATAAGGTTTATGCGAAGTTCTTTTTCATAATGGATGCCAAGTCCTTTTGCCTGCTCCGAGCCTAAGGTCATGACATTATAACGTCTGTGGCGCATCATGGTCAGCACAACCACAATCACCATAAATGGCAGGGCAAACCAGATTATACCCTCATCCACAGCGGGAACGTTTACATTTATCGCTGCCATAAGCTGGAAAAAGTCCGCTTCAGTTAGCATCAGCCTGAGGTAGTTTGAGCTACTCATGATAATGCCTGATATAACTATACCAAACATTAACAAAAACACAATATTGTTTTTGTGACTTCGTAGAACCGCTCCAAACATTAGCACGGAAACTGCCACCATTATCCCTGAGGTCAGCAAGAAGTTTACAAAAGGATTAGCAAACAAAAAGTGCTGCGCCCCTAGGAAAAATACCAAAAGGGTCTGTGTGCCCACAAACACGGCAGGAAAGCCCACCATAGACGGTGACAGTACCCTGCTGTGGGTAATGGTTTGGAAGGACAAAGACACAATTGCAATTACAATGGACGCGCCTATAATGCCCACAAGATGGGGGGTGGCGCGCGCCATAACCTCCCATATTGCCCCTTCTGCAATGGGGATGGGGATGGGGCGGTCGGTAAGATAGCGCACCTTAGCAAATGTGCGGGCGTAATAATACAGCCCGATTGCCCCTAAAATCATCACTCCAAGTACAATATAAACAATTAGGTTTCGTTTTTTGCTCCCCTCGTTGCCCTCGTACATTCTACCTGAAAATTGGAGGAGTTTATCACGTAGCTTTAGCTTTTCCACGTCGCATCCCCCTTATCAAGTAAATTAAGAACACAATACCGCCAATAATGCTGACCGTGACACCCACAGGCATCTCAAACGGGTAGATAATAAGGCGGCTTACAATGTCGCATAAGAGAACAAAGGTGGCACCAAACGCCATAAGGTCAAAAATTGACTTTTTCAAATTGTCGCCATAAAAAGACGTTGCCATGTTTGGAATGATAAGCCCCACAAAGGGCAAAGGACCAATGGCAACAAAGGTGGACGCGCTTATAAGCGCGATAATCACAAGCCCTAAAAACACCACGCGCTTGTAGTTAAGCCCAAGGTTTTTTGCAAAATCCTCACCAAGCCCGATTATGCTGAATTTTGTGGCAAATATTATGGCTAAAATAAGAGGGATGATTACAATATAAACCATTTCAAAATTGCCAAGCCGCGCAAAGCTGGCTGTGTTAAATGCAATCAAAATGGGGGTTAATGCGCTTCTAAAACCTATGGCGGTGGAAATTGCCTCTATCAGCCCGCCAAACAAAAGCCCTAAAAGGGGTATGTAGGCAACTTCGCGCAGTTTGAGCCTGCTTATTACAGACATAAACAGCATTGTAGCTAAAAGTGCAAACACAAACGCAAGCCCCGCCTGAGCAATCGCCGGCCACGAGCCAAAAAACAAAACGCCTATAAGCATGCCAAGGGCTGCGGCATCAATTGTTCCCGCTGTGGTGGGGGACATAAATTTGTTTCGGCTTATTGCCTGCATTAAAAGCCCTGCAACAGAAAGCCCTGCCGCAGATAATATAACGGCAAACAAGCGGGGCAGTCTGCTATAAATAAACACAGCCCGCTGGTTTTCCAGCCTGTCAAGTTCTGACTGAGCATCAGCACGCTCACGGTGCAAGCTAAGCCACGCGTCATTGTCAGCTTCGCCATACATGGCGTATGTAAGGTGCTCAATCTGTGCTTCAAGCTCCCGCATCTGTGCACCTGTAAACATTGAGCCAAGTCCCACATCACTCATCACACCAATTTCAAGAGACACTAATGCAAGCACGACAAATAGTGTGATGGTGAGGATTCTTTTCCATTGTTTCTTTAGAAAAGCCAATTTCATTCACTCCTAAACCATAATTGGTCAAAAGGGGACCTGTCCCATCAAAGACAGGACAGCCCCTTTTTGCCTATATTTATCGTCCGTCTAAGAAACGATTTACATCATAAATCATACGTTTAATGGATGTAAAGCCATTTACATTAGTATACCACTCCACATTTGGCAGGTTGTAGATAATGTTGCCATTTTGGTAGGCGTCAGTTGACTGCACCCCTGGAAGGCTCAAAAAGCGGGCTAGGGATTCAGGATTGCCTGTTTGACCGCCGCGGTTAAACAAGAATATTACTTCTGGATTAACTTCACCAAGCCAAGCATCGCGGGCATAAATGTTGTTTTCAACGCCAGCCAGGGAGTTTGGAGGGGCAGCCGCCGCAAATCCAAATGCACAGTAAATTTGGTCAAAACGCCCATTTTCAAACTGTGGTGTAAAGTTGTTAGGACCTGTCATGTCAACAAATAGTGCGCGGTATTCGCCAGTTTGTGCAGCGATTGCGTCAATTTCATTAATCATGTTCATGGCAGCTGTAAGAATTTCTACTTGATGCCCGGGAAACATTGCAACTAAAGCTTCAGCATTGATAATCAAATTGCCAACAAGGTTAGATGGGGTGCTCCACGCAAGGCGTGCAAAGGGTGCCGGATAGCGCATATATGTAGCTTGGTGGTAAAGCCCAGCACCAGGTTGACCGTGGCGGTCGCCGCTTGGGTTCATTTGGAAAGTGCGGGCTTGAGTAATCACTAGGTCAGGCTGCAAAATGTCCAAAGCATCCCAATCTACAATGAAAAGGGTGCCAGCTTGGATAAGCTCAATGTCCCCCCCATAAGTCCACCAATCTGGCGGGCTTGCTGGGTCAAAGGTAACACCTACTTTTTCAATACCCAAATTGCCAAAACCAATATACATCAAAACATCCAAAAAGCCAGCATCATAAACAGCTATACGGGTTGGGTTTTGGCGCACGTGATGCTCAACGCCAAGTTGGTCGGTAAAGGTTGCGTAAGCTGGCATTGTGCCTACATAAACAGTCATCATGCTAAGCTGGCTGCCAGCGGCTTCTCTTTGTCTTTGGCTAAAGTTTACAGAAAGACCAGCAGCCTCTGCAGCCGCGCGAAGCTGAACAAACTCAACACCATCAATAACAGTGACAGCTGCACTATTAGGTGCCACGCCCACAGCTTCAAAAAACTCAGCCCTAGGAACCATAGTTCTGCCGTCGCCATTTAGAAATGCAGGGACTGAAAAACGCAAAGTTTCGCCGTTTAACACAACAGCAACATTAAATACACCTGCATCAATGTGAGCTTGCCAATAATCGTTCCACGCAGCTATGCGGACTGCTTCATCAGCTGGAGGGGTGCCGCCGCCGCCAGCCAAAGCGACCACTGAGCCAGCCATCACAAGTGTAGCTGTAAGAGCGGCTGTTTTTAAGATTTTACCAAATTTTCTCATTTTAATCATCTCCTTATTAATTTTATTTACTTAACAAAGCTATGTTAACACATTTAACCTACCATGTCAATAGGTTTTATCAAATTTATAAGTATTTTTTTATTTTTGTTCAAAACTCTGTATTTACGGGGTTTTTAGCCGTCCTACCACTGCCAGTCTGCCTGTCGGTCCAATATTTGTGCAGGTCGAAAGAATCAAAATCCTGTCATCGGCTTCAATTGTCACATCCCGCGTGTGCATGGCGCGGTCTTTTATTTCTGTCATTAAACTTAAAAAATCGTCATCACTTGCAAAATCAACTTGTATATATTGGAAGGAAATATGTGCGGTAAAAACGGCAAAAATTTCATAAATAAGTTTGCCCTCTAAAGTGGCGAGACGTATCGTGCTGTTTTTTTCAAAAAAATCCTGCTCCTGAAACAGTTCAAGGTCGTGGAACTTCATGCCGCTTTGTCTGTTGTGTCCGTAAATTATGGTGTTTGGGTCGGTAAAGCTTGGGCTGTTGGCATAGTCCAAAAAAATAGCACCATTTTCATTTGGCTGCCCAAATAGGTCATGAGTGAGGTAAAAAAAATTGTCATTGCAGTGGACGACAGCGTAATCAAGAGCTGTGCCGGGCACTGTTATGTGAGCAATAATGGCATTATTGCCTGTTATGTAACGGGCATGCAAAACTGCGCATCTGTCAAAATTTTCGCGGATTGCCGCGGATTGGCGCAGGGCTTCCCTGTCGTGTGCCACCCGCCGCCCGTAGCCTATTATGCCAAAAACAAGCCACACACCAAAAAACACAAACAAAGCATAAACGGCATAGAGTAGGGGTTTTTGCAACTTTTTTTCAGTCATGGCGGTCTCCTTTCAAAAAAACTCTTGACAAGGCAAATATATCATGATAAAATAACAATACCTAGTGGATTTATAGGCTTACTAAGGATAACACAGGCAGCCGCCATTGTCAAGACAAAATTTTTGGTGGCATGTATAAGAAAGGGAGATTAAAATGACAATTGTCAAAAAAAACCTATCTAGAATTGCCATAGCTATTGTCACTATGTTGCTGGCATTAAGCGTTGGCATTATGACTGTTTATGCAGGCGGAGGCGGCGGTGCCGGCGGGAGCGGCAAAGCAGGGGCAGACCATGATGAAAGTGCGCAGCCAAGGCCAACTGACCTGCCTGACAGGCCTGATTGGAGCGTAATCATAGGCGGCGGGCAAGAAGAAGCCACCACCCCCGCACCACAAACAACACCCGCAACAACCCCCGCACCACAAGCAACCACACCAACACCACAAGCAACAACTCCCGCACCACAAGCAACCACTCCCGCCCCAGCAGCGGAAACAACCCCGGCACCTACACCTGCCACAGCTGTCACCACACCTGCCCAGCCTGCCCAAACCACCGCGCCAGAGCGCGTAAACCCCGACACAGGCGACAACTTCACCATGGCAAGCTTGTACATACCAGCTTTAGGGCTTGTTTTGGCAGGCGGAGCTGCTATACTGATTAGAAAGAAACTTAAAGGCTAGAAATTAGAAAAACCCTCGGTTGCGAGGGTTTTTTTGATTAGTCTGTTTTTGGTGCTCCCCATACATCCCAGTCATGACCCAAAACATTCCACAAAAATTCGTTTGACACATTTAGGTGGCGGTGGATGATGGTCTCAGGGCGGTGGCTGGTGCCCACGCCCATGGGGTTGTTTAAGGTCACGTCAAGGGTCACATCCACAGCATACCACTGTCCGTAGATATTGACCATATTCCAAGCATGATTGCCCCCTGACCATTCATAGCCGTATATTACCCGAGATTCAATGCCCAGCATGTCCATAAAAAGCTGGAAAGTATAGGTAAAACCCCAGCAAATAGCCACATGGTAAAATAGCAGTCCGTAGGGATTGGCATTATTTGGATTTGGGTTGGCATCTGGCGCGTTGCTAAAAAATTCGGCATCATATACTGAGTGCATTATTATCCAGTTTAATACAGCAAGCTGCTTATCATAAAGGCTCATGCCATCTGTTATAATCGCATCAAGCACTTGGGTGGTCTTGTCAAGTATGCGGCGGTTCATGGGTGTGAGTGATGATGTATTCCCTGTCTGCCATGCCCGCAAAATGGATTCTTTATCGTAGTGACCCTGAGCGAGCTCGGCTGTGGGCAGGCTGTCGGCAATTAATTCAGGATAATCATAAAAATATTCTTCATAATAATTCCCATAAGGCTCTGTGATAGGCTCTGTCATCTCCTGAATGGGGGTGGCAGGATTTGTTTCTTGCCTGTAGGGCACAGTGGTTTGTGCGGGCATTTGGGCAGTGCCCTCAAAAGGGACTGGACTGGTGCTAAAACTTGCCAAAAAGGACCTATGGGCGGCAGAAGAATCCTCTGTCACCAAAAGTGCCACATGGCTGCCGTTTATATGCACCACCGCATTTGCCAAAATGCCTGCCAAAATGGGGGCATAGCTAGCAAAAACGGCACTTCGGCGGGATGCGTATTCCAAAAGCCTAGCTCCTACTACATCCCCATCCTCCGCATTCTCAAGCACCAAAACCGCAATTTCATCAACAATAACCCCTCCGGCAAAAAATATAATCCCGTCAATTATTGGCGTTTGTTCAATATCAATTTGATAACGCTCGGCAATGTGCTGCCAAAAAAAGTCATCATCTGGAGTGAGGTAATTTAGCTGGGCAATGGTCGGTTGCTCAGAAATAACGCGCTCAGCAATTTGGCGCGCAGAATAAGCCGTGTAAACAGCCTCGCCCGAGCCCCCGCCCCCGCAGGCTGATAAAACAAGTAAGAACACAATCAGCAAAAATGCTTTCATCACATCTCTCCTTTTAACCCGAGAACAATTATAGCAATTCCTATCGGTTTTGTCAAGTATTTTTTTAATTTTGTGTAGCTTTAGAAAGTTTAGTCATATTATAACAACAGCTCCAGATAAGCCTCCTGATGCTGTGAAGATGGTCACTGTTTTCCCAACATAGCGAGCCATATCAGCGAAAAGTTCGCATCTTTCCATTTTGTTAATCATGTGTATCCTCCTTTCAAAAGGTGTTGTACTGTTATACAACCCTTTTGAACCATAGTATGACGGCTTGTTGCTAAGTGTTACAAGCATAAATTTTTGATGCGGTATCCCAGTTTATTAGGGGGAAGTAGTTGTCGATATAGTCTGCGCGGCGGTTTTGGCGCAGGAGGTAGTAGGCGTGCTCCCACACATCTAGGATTAGGATGGGCTTTAGGTTTTTTGGGATTGGGGTGTCTTGGTTTGGGGTTTTGAAGATGGAAAGTGCACCTGCGGTATCTGAGACCAGGTATGTGTAGCCTGAGCCAAAGACGGAGAGGGCGGCTGTTTTGAAGTCAGCCAAAAAGGCGTCAAGACTGCCCCAACTCGCAGTGATTGCGGTTTTGAGTGCGCCATCTTTCAGGGGTTTTGGGGCATTTGCGGGGGTTAGGGAGTTAAAGTATAGGGTGTGGTTGTAAACGCCCCCTGCGTTGTTGCGCACTGGGGTTTGGAGAACTTGTGGCAGGGCCTCTAGGTCGTGCAGCAGTTGCTCAAGGGTCCAGCTTTGATACTCTGGGTAGTTTTTTAATGTGCTGTTTAAGTTGTCTACATAGGTTTGTAGGTGTTTGTTGTGGTGCAGGTACATTGTTTGGGTGTCAATGTGGGGTTCCATGGCGTCTAGAGGGTAGGGCAGGGGCTGGTTTACAAATGGATAAGTCATAAAATTCCTCCTTGATTCTTGGTGCTAGCTGTGATATAATGGTATCTTATTTTATAGAAAGGGGAGGAAATATGACACTAGAAGTTAGAAATATTAACAAACATTATGGCGAGAAGCATGTGCTAAAAGACGTAAGCTTTACCGCGTCTAGCGAGCGCACCTTGGGGCTTTTGGGGCGCAATGGGCATGGCAAAACTACTACTATGAAAATTATGATGGGCATTGTTTATGGAGATTCGGGGGAGGTTCTTTTGGACGGCGTGCCGCTTAGCACGGCAAATGTGAAGCTTGGCTACCTGCCCGAGGAGCGGGGGCTGTACCAAAAAGTCGGGATTTTGGAGCAGATGACCTATTTTGGCAAGCTTAGAGGGATGAGCTTTTCAAATGCCAAAACCTCCGCCACCAAGATTTTGGAAAAGCTTGGTATGACTGAATATATCAAGAAAAAAGCAGACACCCTCTCCAAAGGCAATCAGCAAAAAATCCAGCTGGGCATTGCCCTTTTGAACGACCCGGACATTATCGTGCTGGACGAGCCTTTTTCAGGGCTTGACCCAGTTAATTCCAGAATATTGCAAAACCTAATTTTGGAAAATGCTGCCAAAAAGAAGCTAATAATTTTTTCCAGCCACCAAATGGCGCAGGTCGAGGAGTTTTGTCAGGATATTTGCTTAATCAAGGATGGCGAAGTCAAGCTTACAGGCAATTTGAATGAAATTAAAAACTCCTATCCTCGCGAAAAGGTGCGGGTCATCACATCAGGCGGCACGGACGAGACGGTGGACGCGCCGATTGATGGCGATTTGTCGCGCATTATGGCAGATTACAAGGGTAGGGGGGTTGACGTTGATTCTGTGTCATTTGTCAAGCCCACTTTGCTTCAAATTTTCCTAGAAAAGGTGGGTGACGAGGATGCTTAAAGGGCTTAAACACGTTATTTCTTTTGAATATCTAAATGTGGTGCGCAGAAAGGCTTATCTGTTTTCCATGCTGTTTTATATTGTTGTGATTGTACTGATTAGCTTTATTCCTGCAATAATAGAGTTTTTCTCAAGTGACGAGCAGGTGAACGAGGGTGCTGCTATTTTTTACAATGCCACAGGCGGGCATTTGCCCTCTGTAGATTTTCACATGCCCCTGCATGAGTGGAGCGAGGCGGGCAGCCTTTCAGTGCTCGAAAATGCTGTTGCAACAGGCGAGGCGGCGTTTGGGCTGCATTTTGTGAGCCCTGGTCATTATCGCATTGTGACCACGGACGCCAGTTTTGTGCCGTATCATCAGCTTTTGGAGCTTTTTATTGACGGCAGGCTTAGTTTGCATTATTATATTGTGGACTTGATACAGATAGATGGCGAGACCCTCGGAGTTGACCCTGGGCTTTTAATTGGCAATGCAGGGCTTGTGGTGGGCAATATCGCGCTGTTTATCACAATGCTGTCTGTAATTTCATCAGGTTCAACCCTTATGGCGTCCATTATCAAGGAAAAGTCATCAAAAATTGTGGAGCTTTTGTTTACCAGCGCGTCACCTACGGCAATCATACTGGGCAAGGTTATAGCGACTGCCCTAGTGTCTTTGACCACCGCCGCCATAGTCTTTTTGACGGTGTTTGTCATCAGCCAATTCTCCACGCCCCTTGGGGATTTTGTGGCAGGGGAAGGGGTTTTGTACGGTTTTCCAATGGAGTATTTTGTGTATATAGTGCTTTTCTTTGTACTTGCATTTATTTCCATGTCATTTATTTATGCAGGGCTGTCGGCAACGGTGTCGGACACCCAAGAGTCCTCCACGCTGGCTGTAATCCCGATGTTTGTGGTAATAGGCGCGTTTTATTTAAGCTTAGGGATGCTTGGCACACCCCACTTTATCTCCGAAACCTTTGTGAACGTCATATCCTATGTGCCCTTTGTCTCGCCATTTGCCATGATAGCGCGGCTGGGAACCATAATAATGCCCACATGGGAAATCCTGCTAATACTGGGGCTAAACATCATCTACACCATAGCCGCCGCCCTAATTTCTGCCAGAATTTACAAAATGTTCATCATGCTGTTTGGCACAAAAGTTACAATTGGTATGCTATTCAAACGCCTGCGTAAAGGGGTTTAGGCAACAAAGGGAATGCCGCCATAGGGCGTCTCCCCCACCTGTCACCCCGGGCTTGACCCGGGGTGACGGCACTCGTGGCATTTTGAGACTCTCGCCCCAAATTAGATTATAACCTACCTATAACAAATTCATCTTGACAAATGGGCAGGCTAGATGCTATTCTAATAGGAGATGACTTTTCAAAGACAAGGGGGCTTTACCAATGAAAAACAGACTAGACAGCCAAAGCAACCTAAAAGCAATCATTCACGAACTTCAAAAAGAAATTAGCGAACTAAAAAAGAAAATAGCACTTTCAAAATCTGACAGTGCCAAAAACATAGCTCGTGCAAGCGGCGTAAACTTGGCTTCTGACGACACGGCAAGTGTAATGTTTTTGCTTGACAATGACAATAAGTTTATTTACGCATCCAAAACCTTTTTAGAAAGAACATCCACAAGCTTTGAGGACGACTTAGAGGGCAAACATTACAAAAACATCCTAGAGCGGGTTATGTCAGCAAAAAACATAATGCGTCTTTCTGGGGTTATTGGTTTTGCAAAAAAGCAAAGCACCATAATCACTCTTGACGAGGAGACCGACACCGCAGGCATCACCCGCACCTACTCCGCCCACGCATCCCCAATGATGGCTGAGGCGGGGGAGTGCTTGGGCATAATTGTCCTTTTAAACGACACAACAGAAATTACAAACGCCATAGAGGCAGAGGCGCAGGCGTCAGCTTCGAGGGCGAAGTTTTTAGCGACTGTAAGTCACGAGTTGCGCACCCCAATGAACACAATAATCGGCATTTCGGACATTGAGCTTGACAATGACGACCACGACACCCACACCAAATCCGCATTTGAAAAAATACATAACTCTGCAAAGGCACTTTTGGGCATTATTAACGACGTTTTGGACCTTGCCCAAATGCAGGCGGGCAAATTTGAAATTTCACCAAACAAATACGAGACAAAAACACTAATAAATGACATTACACGCCTAAATGCAATGCGCATTGAAGATAAGGCTATTGACTTTAGCATAAAGGTGTCACCTGAGCTGCCCGATGTCCTTGTGGGTGACGAGTTGCGCATTAAACAAATAGCCAACAACATCCTTTCAAACGCCATAAAATGCACAGAAAAAGGCACTGTCACCATTGAGATTGCACATAAGACCACCCCGATTGGCGTAAACATAACCTTTGTCATCACAGACACAGGACAGGGCATGACCAAAAAACAGCTAAAAAGCCTGTTAAACGACGAATTTTCATCAGTAGGACAAGAAGCAAATAGAAAAACCAGCGGCACAGGACTTGGCATGTCCATTACCAAAAATATCCTAGACTTAATGCACGGAAAAATAACAGGAGAAAGCCAGCTTAACAAAGGCTCTGCATTTACCATAGAAATACCCCAAAAGCCAGTAGAGGACACAAAGCCCATAGGCAAAGAAGTGGCGCAGAGCCTAGAAAACTTCAAGTCAGCAGGCACAGCAAGGGCAAAGATAGAGCGCGACTTTATGCCATACGGCAGCGTGCTTATTGTGGACGACATGAAGACAAACCTGTTTGTGGCATCAGGGCTTATAAAGCCTTATGGCATCACAATTGACACTGCAATAAGCGGATTTGAAGCTCTTGACAAAATTAATGAAGGCAAAGTGTATGACATAATCTTTATGGACCACATGATGCCTGAGCTTGACGGCATGGAAACTACCAAGCTAATCCGTGCAGGCGGCTACACCCAAGCGGTGATAGCCCTGACAGCCAACGCCATAGCAGGGCAGGACAAAATATTCCTAGAAAACGGCTTTGATGACTTTGTGGCAAAGCCCATAGACATAGCACGCCTAAACGAAGTGTTAAACAAATATATTAGAGACAAGCAAACACCAGAAAGTCTAGAAGCTGCCAAAATGCAAAAAGAGCAAGGGAAAGACGCGCCTGCTGTGACAGCGGAAACAACCCCCATTGACCAGCTTAGAAGGGTTAAAGGGCTGGATGTGGAAGGTGCCCTTGAAGCCATGAGCGGGCTGCCTGAGCTATATGTGGACACTGTAAAGCTGAGCCTAAAGCTCCTTCCAGAGCGCATTGAGAAAATGGACGCATTTTTGGATGATGACATTAAGGCGTTTACAATAGAAGTCCATGGCTTAAAAAGTGCCCTTAAAAACATAGGTGCCACAAAGCTTGGCAACGCCTCGTCAAAGCTTGAGCGCGCCGCTTTAGAAGATGACACAGACTATTGCAAAGAGCATTATCCTCCTTTCAAACAAGGGCTTTTGGAGTTAGAAAAGATTTTGCATGAAGCACTGCCAAAAGACGACACCGTAAAGGAGGCCGCTGACAAATCTGCACTTGCACCAGTCCTGTCAGCTGCAAAAGACGCCGCCGAGAGCTATGACAGAGACGGCGCGCTAGAGCACCTAAGCCCCCACACAGCCTTTGCATACGGCGCAGACATTGACAAATTGCTAGAAGAAACCATTTTTGCCCTTGAAGCCTTCGACTGCGAAGGTGCAGCAAATAAACTTACACAACTGGAGGAGATGATAACATGAAACATGACGGTCAAAGGTATTTTCACAGAGTCCCGGGACTTTTAGTGCCCAAGTCAATCACCAGTGACGAGGTGCATTTGGGCATTAACGACTTTATCGACACAATCCCAAATTTAGCAATGACCCTTGAGGATAATCTGCTAAACATCGAAGGCTCAGGGGCGCGTCAGACCTTCGCTTCCGCTATGGACAAGCTCCTTGGGCTGCTTAAAATAATCTATGCCCGCAGTCTTGAGACTGAGGCAGCAAAAATGCTTCAATTTATGAAAGACGACAAATTCATCCCTCTTGCAAAAAAGAATTTTAAGGCATTTATTATGGAGGTCTTGTCTTTGTCCGTTGCCATGCAAAAGGCGCAAAAAGCTGAAAGCACGCCCAAAGCCGAAGTCAAAGCCGAAAGCAAAATCGAAAGGCATGTTAACACCTCAAAAAGCATCAACACAGTCTCCAGTCTTTTGGAAGACGGCTTTTATGAGCCTGCACGGGTCCTTTTGGCGGACCTTGTGGCGCACAATCCAGAAACTGTTGTTTTTGCCAATCTGCTAGTGCTTTTTGACACTGAAAAATATGATGAAGCAAGGACAATGATTAGTGACATCAAGCAAAAGTTTAACGAGACCCTAAGCCAGCTTGCAGGAACAAACCTAAACAAAATAATTCTTGCAGTGGACGATATGCCCGAAATCCTCTCCTTTGTAAATAATGCCCTAAAAAGCCATTACAAAGTTGTTGCTGTGCCAAGCGGCAAGGCGGCACTTAAAGTGATGGAAACCCAAAAGCCAGACCTGTTTGTCCTTGATATTGATATGCCTGAAATGGACGGCTTCCAGCTTGCCACCATAATACGGGGCACGCCCCAGTACGCAGCCACGCCCCTAATCTTTTTGACCGGCAACTCGTCAAGAGAATATATCGACAGAGCCACAGCCATAGGCGCGAACGACTTTATAGTAAAGCCTGCAAGCCATGAATACCTGCTAACAAAAGTAGGCAGCTTCCTAAACGAGTAGCAAGTTCTTTATCCCCTAGTAATCAAAGTGAACAGGAGCAATGTCAACACGCCAATTAGCACAGGCTTGATGATTTTTGCTCCTATTTTAATTGCCAGCCTCGAGCCTATAACATTGCCAAGGATGCCAAAAACCGCCGCAGGCACGGCAAGCTGAAAAACTATATGCCCGCTGATAATAAAAGTGACCATCGAGCCAAGGTTAGAAGAAAGATTGATTATTTTAGAATTGCCATTTGCCGTAACAAGGTCAAAGCGCAAAAAGATTGTGAAAATGAGAATGAGGAATGTGCCTGTGCCCGGACCAAAAAAGCCGTCATAAAAGCCGATGACACCGGCTGCAATGGCGGCACCTGTGAGGATGGTGCCGGTTTTTAGAGTGTCCATTCGATTTTCCTTGCCAAAGTCCCGCTTGACAATGACAATGACCGCAATTATTGGAATCATCACCAAAAGTAGGTTTCTAAGCACCTCGTCACTGGTTAAAAGAGCTATGTACGCGCCAAACGCCGAGCCCGCCAGGGCAAACACCACCGACACAGGAATTGCCTTTACGTAAACCTTGCCGTTTCGCAAAAAGTTCCACGCAGAAAACGCTGTGCCAAAGGTGGAGGAAAACTTGTTGCTGGCAAGGGCAGAGTGCATGGGTACACCTGTCAAAACATAGGCAGGAAGGCTGATTAAGCCGCCGCCCCCTGCAATAGAATCAATAAAACCGCCCAAAAAAATCAGGGCACAAAGGATAACGATTTGTATAAATTCAAATTCCATGATTCACCTCTTAAAATATCCGTCACCCCACGCTCACGCCAGTCTAATTTGGTCGGAAGCTCCCAAGCACCGTCACCCCGGGCTTGACCCGGGGTCCCATCGGTTTAGCCGATTGCTTCTTAGCCTTATAGTCATTCGGCGAACTTGATGGGACCCCGCGTCAAGCGCGGGGTGACGGGATTTGCGGGTTGTCACGCAAATTAGACTGACGTGCCCCGCGCTTGACCCCGCATCAAGTGCGGGGCAGGCTCAAGCGGTCCCATCAAGGTAACTTTTCATTTGTGTCACCTCGTAATATTAGGATATTTTCATTATATCATAAATTTATGTTGACTTAAACCCCCTAAATTGTTAAAATGAATATGTGATTAAACTTAGGAGGAATTAATATGAAGGATGAGCTGTTGAAAATAAAGGAAAGTGCACTTTCTGGAATTGATAGGGCAGGGGACTTACGGGCTTTGGAGGATGTGCGGGTGGCGGTTCTGGGTAAGAAGGGGACGCTGACACTGGTTTCTCGCGGGATGGGCAAGCTAAGCCCTGAGGAGCGTCCTGTGATGGGGCAGATGGTAAATGAGGTTAAAGATGAGATTGAAGGGGCTTTTGAGTTAAAACGCGCCGCCCTTCACCGCGCCGAGATGGAGGTGGCGCTTGCTGCAGAGATTATTGATGTGACCCTGCCAGGAAATGCCGTGAAAGTAGGCACCCGCCACCCTATGACCATTGTTACTGAAGAAATTTGCAGGATATTTATGGGAATGGGATATGAAATTGCAACAGGACCTGATATTGAAACGGACTACCATAACTTTGAGGCACTGAATATTCCCGCAAACCACCCAGCAAGAGATGAGCAGGACACCTTCTACATCGAGGGCGGGCATGTGCTGCGCACCCAAACCAGCCCTGTGCAAATCCGCAAAATGAACGAGGGCAAGCTGCCCATTGCTATAGTTGCTCCCGGCAAGGTTTTTCGCTCTGACGAGGTGGATGCCACCCACAGCCCTGTTTTTCACCAAATTGAAGGGCTTGTGGTGGATAAAGGCATACACATGGGGCACCTTAAAGGGGCACTTACCGTATTTGTAGAATCCCTGTTTGGTGAGGGTGTGCGCACCCGCTTTCGCCCCAACCACTTTCCATTTACCGAGCCTTCTGCGGAAATGGATGTGTCCTGTTTTGGATGCGGCGGCGAGCCCAAAAAGGTCGCAGACTGCAAGATTTGCAAAGGCGAAGGGTGGATTGAGCTTTTAGGCTGCGGCATGGTGCACCCCCGCGTGCTTGCAAACTGCGGCATAAACCCTGACGAATACAGCGGATTTGCCTTTGGCATGGGGCTTGAGCGCATTGCCATGCAACGCTACAATATAGACGATATGCGGCTTTTGTTTGAAAATGATATGAGGTTTCTTAAACAGTTTTAGGAGGTGTTTGGTATGTATAGAAAAATTGAACCGCCTGAGCGGATGACGGCGTATGAGGCGTGGCGTAAGTATTCCACAGAATACGTTATGTTTCATTTTGACGAGCAACAGAGGCTTGTGGCTGATGGTGCCGGGATGGGGACTGTTTTGTTTGCTGGAAGCAGTGAGTTTGAATTGCGCGGTTCGTCTAGAGACAATTTTGGTGTAAATTGGGGGAGTCTTTCGGATGATTATGTTATAATTGAAGGACCTGATATAATAAAAGAATATATTTTGGATGGGGTGTATGCTAGTGAAGGAAATTCCGATTGATGAAACTGGATTTGTTATAATTGAGGTGTATATAAAACCTAAAAATTCAACCACTATGAAATGCGTTAAATTTAAGGTAGATTCGGGTGCAAATTTTACCACGATAAGCAGTGACAAACTTTTTGAACTTGGTTATGATGAAGAATGGATAAAATCTGGAAAAAAGCTGACAGGCTCTGCCCGACCTACTGTTGCTAATGGCAAATTTTTGGATGACTGTTATGAAGTTGTGTTACCCGAAATAAATATAGGAGGTTTTGTTGGGCGCAATTGGCATTTTTTGACTAGCCCAACTGAAACCTTCAGGCTTTTATTTGGCACAAATTCCATGAAATTTTTTAACTGGAATTTTGACTATGAAAATACACTTTGCAGACTTACAGTAAACAAAAAAGCTACTAATTTGTTGTTTGACAAATCTGAGCAATCCATTCATGCAATTGATGAATTGGGGGCACGCCATGGTAGTTAGAGGCATTTTATTGAAGAAAATATCAAATTAATTTTGGAGCAATATAGGAGGTCAATATGAAAATACCAGTATCTTGGCTAGAGGAACATATAGGGAAAATTGAGGATTTGCACGAGTTTTGCGAGGCAATGACCATGAGCGGCTCTAAGGTTGAGAAGGTGCATTTGGTTGGGCATGAGATAACGGGCGTGGTGACTGGGCGCGTTATGGAGATTTTGCCTCATCCTGATGCGGACAAGCTTGTGGTGACACGGGTTGATGTGGGTGAGAGCGAGCCCAAACAGATTGTGACCGGGGCAACTAACCTTAAAGTGGGGGATTACATTCCTGTCGCTTTGCATGGGGCATCTCTCGCTGATGGGCTCAAGATTAAAAAGGGCAAGATTCGCGGGCAGGCGTCTGACGGGATGCTTGTTTCTGTGGAGGAGTTGGGCTATACACGCTCGGATTTTCCTGAAGCCCCTGAAGACGGGATTTATGTGTTTGACAAGCCGCAAGAGCTTGGGGCGGATGCTCGCAAGATTTTAGGCATACTTGATGAGGTTATTGAGTTTGAGCTAACTACTAATCGTCCTGATTGTTTTTCTGTTATGGGACTTGTGCGTGAAGCGCGGGTTACCTTGGGTTTGAGCCCGGGGACAGTCCCCAAGTGCGTGGGACAGTCCCCTGTTAGCCCGCTGCCGATTAAGGTGGAGATTGCTAATTCGGATTTGTGCCCGCGATATATTGCGGCGGTTGTGGAGAATGTGAAGATTGAGCCATCCCCCCAGTGGATGCGCACACGGCTTTTAGCCAGCGGGCTGCGCCCTGTTAACAATATTGTTGATATTACAAATTATGTAATGCTTGAATATGGGCAGCCCATGCACGCATTTGACATTCGCGCCATTGAGGGTGGGAAAATTGTTGTGCGCAATGCGCTCAAAGATGAGAAAATCGTTACCCTTGACGGGGATGAGCGCGTGCTTGACGAGGACATGCTTGTAATTGCTGATGCCGCGCGCGCTGTGGGCATTGCAGGCATCAAAGGCGGCGAGTTTTCTAAGATTTTGGACGACACCACCACAATTTTATTTGAGTCTGCAAATTTTTATGGCACTAACATTCGTGTAAGCTCCAAAAAACTTGGGCTTCGCACGGATTCTTCGGGCAAATATGAAAAAGGGCTTGACCCATCCCTTGCCTTAACCTGCATCAACCGCGCACTGGAGCTGGTGCGGGAGCTTGGGTGTGGCGATGTGGTGCCTGGTCTTGTCGATTGCTACCCAAACCCGCGCGTGGAGCGGACTTTGGAGTTTTGTCCTGATAGGATTGCAAAGCATTTGGGCATTGACATTGACCTTGCAAGCATTACCAAGATTTTGGAAGGTTTGGGCATATCTGTAAATGGGACTGTGGCGACCATCCCCACTTTTAGAAGCGACATCACCATTTGGCAGGATTTGTCTGAGGAAGTGGCGCGGATTTATGGGTATGACAACATCCCCACGGTGGTCGCGTCCTCGTCAAATGTGGGAGTTAAAACCCCTGACCAAATGATGAACGATGCCATAATTGACACCATGGTGGCTGCGGGATATTCCCAAGCATTAACATACGCTTTTGAGTCCCCAAAAACCTTTGATAAACTGCTGTTTTGTGCCGATTCGCCAGTCCGCGACACAGTGCGCATCCTAAACCCCCTTGGCGAAGACACCAGCATAATGCGCACAACCCCGCTAAATTCCATCCTAACACCCCTTTCCACAAACCACGCCCGCAGAAACCCAAAGGCCCGCCTGTTTGAGCTTGTGAAGGTGTACTGGCCAAAGGGTGCGGGGGAATTGCCAACGGAGAAGGAAATCCTGATTGTGGGCGGATATGGCAAAATGGACTTTTATGACATAAAAGGCGTGCTTGAAATTATAGCACAAACATTTGGTATAAAAGAGCGCGTAAGCTTCGCGCCCATTGGCGACCTGCCTTATATGCACCCTGGCCAAACCGCTAGGCTTGATATTGAGGGCGAGGAGCACTACCTAGCCATCTGCGGACAAATTCACCCCCAAGTGGCGCGAAATTACGAGCTTGACACAGCATATATCGCCATGCTGGACATAGAGATGTTAAGGGAAAATGCAAATCTCACAGGCACCTTTACCGCTTTGCCGCGCCATCCCCACATAAGCCGCGACATTGCCCTTGTGGTCAAAAACTCTATCCTCCACGGCGAGCTGCACACCGCAATCAAAGCCGCAGGGGGCAAGCTTCTCAAAGACATAACCCTCTTTGACATCTACCAAGGCGACTCCCTGCCAAATGGGCATAAATCCATGGCATACAACCTCACCTTCCGCGCCGATGACAGAAACCTCTGTGACGAGGACGCCTCAAAAGCAGTAGAAAAAATCCTAACAGCTGTCAAAACCAAATTTGACGCAGTTTTGCGGAGTTAATAAAAAAAGACAGGGCATTTGAAAACAGATGCCCTGTCTCAGATTGCAGATAAACCCCGACCGTCACCCCGGGCTTGACCCGGGGTCCCATCAAGTTCGCCGAATGACTATAAGGCTAAGAAGCAATCGGCTAAACCGATGGGACCCCGGGTCAAGC
>Ga0209755_10002681_pt1 | contig 23926 bp, 23 predicted proteins | sample TergutCo191P1_FD_187301 | JGI IMG/M metagenome (GOLD analysis project Ga0209755, IMG submission 187301) | Cornitermes sp. P1 segment gut microbial communities from Petit-Saut dam, French Guiana - Co191P1 (SPAdes) (version 2) | ecosystem: Host-associated > Arthropoda: Insects > Digestive system... | reverse complement strand
TGAGCACCAATCGAAAGCGTGCCAACCGGTATATGCATAAGGTTGTAACTAGTCACCGCGCCAAGAGTTCGAATCACAGTACTACCAAGCCGTATCTGATAGCCAGTCGCGCCAGTCACCGCACCCCAACTCAAAGTAGTGCCACTTACACTAGCGCTCGGCGCCGCCAAATGCCCCCAGTTAACACCCGCGCTGTGACCAGACGTATTCCAATAACTCGCCGTACTAGTCGCCCTTACAGTAAAGTTATGTAACGACCCCGCCGCAATGTTCGCGTGTCCCGCCAAATTCAAACTAGTCACATTCCCCGGCGTAGATATATGCACACCACCCCTATATACCCTATATCCATTCGCATTACCAACCGCATTCCAATGTAAAGTGTTATCAACCATTCGCACATTCCCCGGCACACCTAATGTACCAGTAACTGTACGATTTATAGCGGTGGATGTATGAGATACGTTGCGGATAAATTGCCCACTTGCACCACTACAACAACAAGTATACTCTCTAAAGTTTGTCCTTATTGTTATACTATGGCTACCCACCGCTGCTAAAGCCGCAACATTATTCATATTAATGCTATTAGCAGGGGGGATATTACCACCATTGCAACAACATCTAATAGTAGTGTTTAGTGTATGCACTACCGTCCCAGCCCTAAGTATTTGAGTATTTTGAACTCTGAAATTACCCACAGAAGGTCTATTTACCCATTGGAAACCACCATCAAAACCTTCTGGTTGCCACCAAAACTGCCAACTTAATGTAGTACCATTTATTCTCAAGTTTGCTGGCGTACGCCCTGCATTGGCATATGCATATTCTTCACTACCGCTTGCATTATTAAAATGTACTATACCCAGTACACCCGCTAAAGCAATACTAAGCCCTAGCGCCAGTATTGCTAACCTTTTAAACTGTTTTGAAATTTTTCTCATAATTCTTCCCCCTTTAATGTCATACTGAGCGCAGCGAAGTATCTAGGCGAAGCCGAATTCCGCTTCGCTAGACCCTTCACTACGTTCAGGGTGACAGTTTTATTTTAATTTTAATATTTACTTAACAAATCTCGCCCGATTAGGCGCAAACATATTAAAAATATGTTAAAGTGTATAAGTATATTTTATCAGGGAAAAAAAAAGTCAAGCATGTGAACAAACTTTTAACAAATATTAACAACAAACTTTTGTGTATTAAATTAAACATAAAATATTTTGTTAAAATTGAGTGCTGGCGAAAAGTATAAAATTTTCGAACCTTTGTTTGCACAGCAAACAACCGAGAGAAAATTTTTATACTTTGAGCGCGTCACGGGGACGTGTTGACTGACCCAAAATATAGCGCTAAAAACAAAAAAGTCGCCCGGTTTGAGCGACCCTAAATTGAATTTATCAAGCCTAATTTACTTTTGAAGTTCTAAGTTGTGGTGAGACGCAGCGCGAGAGAGTAAAAATTTTTGACGTCTGCCTTGTGAGACGTCGGTGGCATAAACAAAAAAAATCGCGTGTTTGAAGCCCGTAGGGCTGAGTTTGCGATTTTTCTAGCCACCGACATCTCAAAAAACAAGGCAGCAAGAAAAAATTTATACTCTCTCGCGCCCCCAATAAATTGGCTGTAGCCCTGATTGTTTTAGGTGGGTGTTTGTTTGGCTGAAGTGTTTGTTGTTAAAAAATTTGGTTTGGGATAGTGGGCTTGGGTGGGCGCTGGTTAGTATTTTGTGCTGTGGGTTGGTAATTAGTGTTTGTTTGGCTTTGGCAAAGTTGCCCCATAGTAGAAATATTACGGGGGTTGATTTGCTGTTTATGTGCTTTATAACATTATCTGTAAAAGTTTGCCAGCCTAGCGCTGAATGTGAGGCTGGGGCGGCCTCTCTAACTGTTAGGCTTGCGTTTAAAAAGAATACGCCTTGTGTTGCTATGTCTTGCAAGCAGCCGCATACTCTTTTAATACCTAGGTCGCTCTCTATTTCTTTATATATATTACGAAGCGAGGGTGGAAGTTTTTCCCCTTTTGGCACAGAAAAAGCAAGCCCCGTTGCCTGATTAAAACTATGGTATGGGTCTTGCCCTAGTATAACAACTTTAATATCAGTTAGCGGGGTTAGTTTAAATGCTTTAAAAATATTTTCGTGCGGTGGGTATACTGTAAACTTTTCGTATTCTGAGTTAACATCGTTTTTAAGGCGAATAAAATAGTCTTTGTTACTCTCTTGCACAAAAAAAGTATCCCAACAATTTCCTATGTTCATATTTATTCAAGTGTAAAGTGTAAAATGTAAAGTGTTAATTTGTGCGTTTTCAAAAGACAAAACCACACATATTTTACTCACCTTATGTGTAGCAAAATTTTTGTGCGGCTTAAATTTTTAGCGTCGTCTAGATTTTGGCTTAGATAAAATCTCGTGTACTATAATATAGTCTCTCACCATTTCAGACTTTAGCATACCAATTATGTTGTCTAGGTCTATGCCTGTGTCGTCGTCTTTGTGGCGCGTGACTTGCATAGCGTCTGCTGTGCCGTGCGTGGCATCCATACTGCTTGGCTGGTGGCTTTGAATAGTGTTAAGCCTCCCGCCCGCAACAGACTGAGATGCACCTTGCATACCCGCAACAGACTGCGACATACCTTGGCTTCCCGCAGCGCTTTGAGATTGCCCTTGCCTACCAGCCTGTGTATGCCCCACACCTTGTCTGCCCGCTTGCGTATGCCCTTGCCCTTGTCTACCAGCACCAGTTTGTGAAGCACCAAAACTACCCGCACCACTCTGCCCTTGCCCTTGTCTGCCAGCCTGCGTATGACCTTGCCCTTGTTTACCCGCGCTAGTTTGCGAATGGGCTTGCCTACCCGCAGCAGACTGGCTTTGCTGAGCGCGCTGTTGGTTTTGGTGTATTTGGTTGCTTCTGCGCTGAATCTCATCTGCTAAACCGCGCAAAGAATTGTTAGAAGAATTTCTCATATTTTAAATTACAAATTACAATGTACAAATTACAAATTACAATGTACAAATTACAAATTTTATATTCGCTAAGCGCTAAAGCGTTTGAACAGTTGCAAATTAGTAATTTGCATAATATAACAATTTCAATGGTGATTGTTCAAATCGGACAATAATGAATTTAACATTTGTAATTTGTAATTTGTACATTGTAATTAAACCTTACTTCTTAGGCTTACTGCCGCTTCCAGAAATCGCGCCTCTCATAGCCGTGTCTGCTTGAATATTTTGCATATTGTAGTAGTCCATAACGCCTAGCCTACCCGACTTTAATGCCTCTGCCAAACTTTTTGGAACAAGCGCTTCCGCCTCTACAACTCGCGCTTGCATCTCTTGTACTTTAGCGCGCATCTCTTGCTCTGCCGCAATAGCCATTGCGCGACGCTCTTCCGCCTTTGCTTGCGCTATGCGCTTGTCTGCTTCTGCTTGGTCCATTTGAAGTTGCGCCCCAATGTTACGCCCAACATCTATGTCCGCTATGTCTATAGATAAAATCTCGTACGCCGTTCCGCTGTCTAGCCCCTTTTGCAAAACTATTTTAGAAATAGTGTCTGGGTTTTCTAAAACCTCTTTGTGCGACTTTGACGAGCCTATTGTTGATACTATCCCTTCACCCACGCGCGCAATAATAGTGTCTTCACCCGCACCACCAACTAAACGCGATATGTTCGCCCTAACAGTTATCCTGACTTTAACAATCAGTTCTATACCATCGCGCGCAACTGATGATATACGCGGTGTTTCTATAATGCTTGGGTTAACGCTTACTTTAACAGCGTTTAAAACGTCTCGACCCGCTAGGTCTATCGCGCGTGCAGTTGAAGTTGATAGCGTGATGTTAGCCGCGTGCGCTGATATAAGTGCATTGACTACATTAATGACGTTTCCACCCGCCATATAGTGTGTTTCAATATCGCCTACTGTAATATCTAAGCCTGCTTTTCGTGCCGTTATGTAGGCATCTACAATCATTTTCACTCTGATTTTTCTAAGTTTCATTCCAACAAGTCTGCTCATTTTAATGTGAGAGCCTGATATCCACGCTCTGAACCACAAACTGATTGGTAAAAACCAAAGTACAATTAGCAATATCAAGGCAATAACGCCCATTACTACTAAACCCCACATCCAGTTTTCCATAATAGTCTCCTTTTTTTTCGCTAGCGTTAACTAGCAACTTATAATATTTTGCTTAGCGTTTTTACTTTTATTTTTGAATTACAATGTACAATGTACAAATTACAAATGTTTCACCGCTTGCGCGGGCAAGATTATTATTTGAAAATTGCGTGCAAGAGCATAATTCAGACTGTTCAAACGATAGGTAAAAAAGTAAATAAAATATTTGTACACTGTAATTTGTAATTTCTTAGTTTCTTTCTACGACTATTCTTATGCCCTCAACTTGCCTTACCCTTACTTCTACGTTAGCCTCTATAAAATCGCCCCTTGTTACTACATCGTAATTGTTGCCGTTTATAAATGCTTTTCCGCCCGGGTGAAGCGATGTTAGTGATATGCCCGTTTGTCCAACTAAGTAAGCATAGTTTACGCCGTCGCGCGTGTCGTCTGCTAAGGTGCTTCCGGTGTCGTTATTAACAAGGTTAGAGTTTGCAAGCCAGCCAAACTTCATAAACCTTACCATAAGCAAAAAAGAAGCCGTAAGTGTGAGTAGTATTATAAAAACTAGCATAAATAAGTGCGCCACACTTCCAGACTCTGCCACCCTTATAACAATGCCTAATATAAGTAGTATTGCACCAAGCGCGCCAAATATGCCAACGCCCGGGTTAAAAATTTCTATAATCATAAGCACCAAACCTAGTGCTAGAAAAACTGCCGGAAATATAGACATTCCGCTCCAAAGTGATACAAACTCATCCCACATATAACCTCCTTTTTCTAATGAACAGTTAACATTGAACATTGAACAATTGTTTCACCGCTAGCGCGGGCAAAATTAACAATTGGCAAATTGCGTATTAATACGAATTGCAGACTGTTCAAAAGTTTTGTATTAATGGGCTTAACCATTATTCACTATTCATTGTTCATTATTCATTCGCGCGCGCGCTCACGCGCGAGCGCGCTAACTGTTTTCTCTTAATGATTTTAGTATATTCTCTAAGTCGCTTAAAACTTCCTTATCTGTCTGATTTTTTTGGTTTATAGGTTGCGACTTAAACTGGTTGTTTTTCATAAGTTCGTCTAATTCGTTTAGTATGCTTGTGTCGTTTTCTCTTGGTTTCTTGTTTACTACGCGCGCGTTAAAGCCGCTCTCGTGAAGCGTAACAACTTCCGTTTGCCTTACGTTTATAAGTTTGTCGCAAACATTATCGTTGTCTGAGTTATTTAAAAACCCGCCCACAACATACTTACCGAAAGACTTAAGCATTACAATAAGTGGCACTAAGTCGCCGTCTCCCGTAACTAAACAAAACGCGGTAATACTTTCGTTTTGGCAAGCAAGGCGCACGGCATCTACTACAATGCGTAAATCTAGCACAGAGCGCTTGCCCTTTTTGCTAGCCATAGTGCTTGCTGTTTCGAAGCCCCTTGTGTTGATTATTGGCAAAAGTTTTCTGTGGCGGCGGTCTGAATAGCCGTAAACCTTACCATATATAATATTCCCTTGAAGCTCGCATTGATGTATAATGCTATCCAGTAATTCCGCACTTACAGTTACATTATCTACATCTACAAGTAAAGCAAATTGTAATCTTTGTGTCATTGTTTATACCTCATCAATTTATAATAAAATAAATATTGTTGGACTAAGCCAGAATATTGTTTAAATTTATTTGTGAAAAATTGCTCTATTTTGTTGGGGTCTGTGGTTTTTATGTTTTCGTGTTGGTTTTTTTCGGCGCTATTATCAGCAAAATTGCTTTTGTAAAGTTGCAGTATGTGCGTGTCTGTTGGAAAAACTTCCCACCTAGAAAGCCCAAAAAGCATTATGCAATGTGCTACTTTTTTGCCAACACCTTTTAGCAACATAAGTTTTTTTTCTAACTCTTTAGTGCTTAGGGCGTTTAGATTTTCGTATGCAAAGGTTTTGTCTACAGCAAGTGTGTTTGCGGTTTGCAATATGTAGGGCGCTCTGTATCCAGCCCCAATATCTTTTAGTTGTTGCTCGCTTAGGCTTGCAATACTTTGCATAGTCGGAAAAGCATAGTAGTATGTGGGGCTTTTAAACTTTGTATACTCAGTTTCTGCTACAGTTTCTGCCCGAATACTAGTCCCAAACTCTGCACTAATATGTGAAGTAAGGCTTGCACTAACATCTATCTTTTGCCCCGCCAAAACGCACAGTTTCTCTATTATGCTTTTTATGCGCGGTATGTGGTTGTTTGCCGATATTATAAAACTGATTATTGTCTCGAATAAATCTTGCTTTAAAATTCTAATCCCGTAGCCAAAATTTATAGCATTTATTAGTAAGTCTAGGCTTGTGTCTTTAGCCAAACTTAGTAAGTCATACTTTATTATACCATAATTTTTTGCTATGTCAAAGTAATTTACAAAAAAAGTTGGGTTGTTTGAGATAATCTTTATTTGCTGTTTGGTGTCACTATCACACATTTGCTTAGTAATATAAGCCACGTTCTCGCCCGCAAAAAGCATATAGTGCGTACCCATATCTTTATATCTAAACACTTGCCCACACTCTAAAATGTGCTTGATATTAAAGTCTGACAAATCGTGTACAATAATTTGGTTGTTATCTATGTTATACATATTTTGAAAAATACTAAAGGGATTAGACAAAAATCTAATCCCTTTGGTTACTATTTGAAAAACGAAGGTCTAGGGTTTTAAGCTGGGTATACTGAAACTTTCTTCCTCTTCTTATCCTTACGCTCGAACTTTACAACGCCATCTACTAAAGCAAAAAGCGTGTCGTCTCTACCTATGCTAACATTGTTGCCCGGGTGAATTTTAGTACCCCTTTGGCGCACAAGTATGTTGCCAGCCAAAACAAACTGACCATCTGCCCTTTTAACACCTAAAAATTTAGGGTTAGAGTCTCTACCATTTTTTGTACTACCTACACCCTTTTTGGTTGCAAATAGTTGAATATTAATAAACGATTTTTTCATTTCCATTTTATTTTACCTCTTTTCTACTTTTACTTGTTAACAACTTCTACGCTCATAAAGTCTGAGTATTCTATAGCAAGGTCTGATACACCAAGCATACAAGTCTTAAGTATTATATTAACAATTTCTTGTTGCTCTTTTGTTAGAGTTTGTGGCAACAAAAATTTTAAATAGCCTTTTTTATCATCGCGCTTAAAATCTAGATTTACGCCCGCAAGTTGTATTACGCCCAAAAGCGCTGTTTGAACAATTGCAGACAATGCCGCACAAACCAACTCACTTCCGTTTATCTTTCTATCTATGTGTCCCGAACATTCTAGCCCGATATAGTTTTCTGCTTGCTTGAATAACTTTATTTCTGTCATTGTTTTAACCAATAGACAATATTTTAAGTTCAGTAAACGGCTGTCTATGACCCTGCTTTTTGCGGTAATTCTTTTTTGGCTTATATTTATACACTATTATTTTTTTGTGCTTGCCGTGAGATACAACTTCTGCTTTTACGCCCGCTTTAACTAATGGTGCGCCCATTGTTACTTTGTCGCCATCTGCTATAAAACTAGCGTCTAGGTTTATTTTCTCACCCACTTTCGCATCGAATAACTCTACTTTAATCAGTTGACCAACACGTACGTTATACTGCTTTCCACCGCAGTGAACAACTGCTGAAGCGCCCGTAAGTTTAGGTCCTGTTTGCTTAGTTGCCTTTGCTGGCTTTTTTGTTGTAGCAACTTTTTTGTCTGTTGCTTTTTTGTCTGCTGTTTTAGTAGCAGGCTTTGCAGTAGACTTTTTGTCTGCCGGCTTAGTTGCCGTTTTTGTTGCAGTTTTTTTTTCTGTTGCCTTAGGCTTTTTTTCTGCTGGCTTAGTTGCTGCCTTAACTGCCGGCTTTGCAACAGTTTTTTTAGGCTCTGCGCCCTTTGTGTCTTTTTTGTCTGACATTTTAACCACTCCCTGTATTTTAAATTTGGCGGTACACGCTATTATGGTGACTAATAAAGTTCTTTAAAACCAATTCTACGCGGTATACTTAACCTTATTAGTCTACAACATTTGCAAAAAATTGTCAAGCGTTTTGGTGCATAAAATTTCGATTTGTGTTTATACTATCACTAACTAGATTATCGGACAAGCAAAAAATTAGTAATGCAATTATCATACCAAGCAAAATTTACGTATGAAATACATATTACGCAAGGAGAATAACAATATGGAAACAACTAATAATACAAACGAATTATTAAAAGAACTTTACATAAGCGCCAGAACAGGAATACAGGCAATAGATATATTAAAAGAAAAATCTAAGTGTCACGAATTTTCAACAGAACTTCAAAACCAACGCCAAGAATTAGCAGATTTTCTAGACCAAGTTACAAACAAACTATCAGAGCATAGAGTACAAGTGCCAGATGTTAGTATAATAGAAAAATCTAAGGTTTGGACAAAACTACAAGCAAACACAATACTAAATAGGTCTAAATCTAAACTAGCAGAACTTTTGATAGACAGCACGCATATGGGCATAACAGATATCGCAAAACAGCGCAACCACTACAACCAAGCAGACCACGAAGTTATGATACTAACAGAAAACTTTATAGATATGGGCGAGCATAGCATAGAACAAGCAAGAATGTATTTGTAGGGTGAGCGATGAGTAATGAGCGAACAGCGGTGAGCGAAAAAAATTAGGGGATACAAAAAAAGCACAATGCAAATTCACGCATTGTGCTTTTAGATTTTAAGTTTAAATTTATGGTCTGCCTACTTGATTGGTTATACCCAACCATCTTGCTACATCGGCTCTTGTTACATCGTGCGAATCAGGGTGAACCGAACGCCCTAGAAGTGATGTGAATAACTGTGCGTTAATTTCTACATTGCCACCCCCACGATACCTTGCGCCCCAAACATCAGAATTGTTAGTTACTGTGATACTACTAACAGGCTGCGAAATTGGCGCACCACCTCTCGGGTTAGTGCGTAAACCATTAATTGCATTTCTACCTTCTAAGTCCATCATATGCACTCCCTGCTGTGAACCACCCTGTATTTGCCTATTAATATTTAGTCCAAAATCGTTTACCAACATCTGAGATAAATTGCCACTCTGTGCCGTAATCGTAAAACTAGACTGCGTTAACTCAACACCCGGCATCTGCCTTGCTGTGTCGCTACCACCTACCCTTTGCTCTGCCCTCATATCAAATGCTGTAAAAGCGTGCGGCATAAGCCTTGCCATAAGAGCATCTAAATCTCCAGCTCCGCTTAGTTCGATGTCTCCACCATTAAGCCCGATTAAACCTAAAGCTTCTATGTGGTTTGCATTAACAAGAGCTTGCTGCAACGTTGCCGTAAGTGCCACTTGACTTGCTAATTCTTGTACAACCCCATCGTGCGCAGCTTGAACCTGCCCTAGTTGATTTTGCAACCCTTCCGCTCGGGCTTGCGCTACATCGCGCTCTGATATTGCTTGCTGTAATTCTCGCCTTACTTCAGCATCAGCAATATTAGCGCCCGCTCGCAAATCATTTATTTGTTGCTCTAGGCTTTCTACTAATAACCCGCTTTGCTCTAGTTGATAAGTCAAATATGTAATCTCTTCTTGATAACCATATACTTGAGCATTTAACGCAGCAATTGTTTGATTAGCAATTGCATAATTATCTCTATAGCCTTGAAGCGTTTCTCTATAAGTCTCAAGCGTTTGATTAGCCGAGTTTAAATCTGTGTTTAAGTTGTAAACATCATTTTCTAACCCATCAATTTGTGTATTCAAACCATCAATTTTTTCTCCAAGCTCATTTATTCTTTCTTGATTTTCAGCAGAATTATCTTGCGCTGAATTAAGATTTGCAATTAAAGTATCCGCCATCTCACGATTTTCCTGAGCAATCTCTAAAGTAGACCTATCCTCAGCCATTTGCTCTGGCTCAGGTTGCTCAAGCATATCTCCAGTAAAAGGCTCCATCCAATGGTGGTCTGGGTTGCCTGTTAAAAAGGGATTTCCATCGGCGTCGTTTTCAAAAAAAGAATTTCCATCGCCTATCTCACCCGCTCCAACTCCGCTCGGCATACCATACGCTGTAGTTAAAGCGCTATGTAAAGCAGCGTTAGTACCCGCCACAGTATAATGCACATCACTCAATTGTTGCCTATAAGAATTTATCGTGTCGCTTTTACCGTCTAGTTTTGCCCTATAGCGCTCTAGTTTTGCCCCATAGTCTACCCCCGGTGTTTGTTGTTGGGCGCCGGTAATCATTAAGCCGCCCGCGAAGCCGCCTACTAATGTGCCTAGGGCTAGTATTTGCAATGCAAAATCTCTGCTTCCACCATCTAGGTTTTGCATTTGCTGTTTTTCCATTTCGTTACCTTCTGTAGGTAATACTAGATTTTTTGTTTCATTTTGTCTTTTTTGCTTTTTCATTTTAACCTTCCCCTTTTAACAAAAGTTTGCTTTCTAGGAAACAATAATTCCTACAGCACAAAAAGTGTAAAAAGTTTATAAAACAATATAAGTACCCTATGTTAATATTGTTATATATATTTTAACAGATAATTAAATAAAAAGCAAGCGTTTTTAACAAATTTCTTAATTTTTTAACAATTTTTTTCTAAACAAAAAACGCAGTAAACAACTACTGCGCTTTAAAAATCTCTATTTTCTACTATCCTTTTATAGTCTTGCCTAGAATGTAATACCCTTACAATCTCGACAACATCTGGCAAATTATCAAACAATATTATATATGGCTTAACAACAGACCTTCTGAGTTCAAAAAATTTAGTAGATGCCTCAATTCTTTTGTATATGTTGGGCATTTCGGCAATTTTCACAATTTGGCTATTAATTTTATCTACCTGCCCTTTAGCAATACTAACACTATGGTTTGCTATATAGTTATAGATACCTTCAATATCTGAATCTGCATACTTGCTTCGCCTTATCTTTTTCACTACTTTACCCCATATTTTTTCTTGTATTCATCTATTGTATATTCTGTATATTCGCCACGCAAAATGCTATCTTTGCCTTTTTCCGCTTCGGATACAAGCCAATTAACATAGTTAGAGTCTTCAAAAAAAGCATCTATATTGTCATCACTAACACCTTCAATAATTTCTATTGCCTCCGCTTTAGAAATACCATAACTTAATCTAAGATTAGTAACATCTTCAGCAAATTGTTGTTTTGTATTCTCCATATTAAACTCCTATAATTTTTACGCTGTTAATCTTGATAATCTTATTATAATGTATATTTTATGCGTTGTCAAGGCTTTGAGTAGTATTTTACTTAAACTACTCTCACGCCGCTTTATAAACTGTCGTGCCAGCGGTCTACTTTTTGTTTGTATGGTATTACATCATCTATTGTGACTATTGTTGCGCCCGCACCTACTGTGAATTTCATTTTGTATGGCTTTTTTGTAGAAGTTGAGAAAAATGGCAGTTTAAGCATTATTGTAATCTCTTTTTTTGTGCGGGCATTTATTATAAACCTGCAACCATTTTGTGTTTCGTGCAAGTGCCTTATAACTACCCGCCCCCCTGTTGCTGTAAAAACAGGCTGACCATTAGCAAAAAGCACAGTCTCGTTATCTGATATTTTTATATCGCACTTGTCCCCAAAAAGATTAATATTACTAAGCGAGTGCGCGCCCTTAGCAAACGTGCCAAACTTAATAGAGCGGCTCTCATTTTCGAAGTAGGTAAAAACTTCTATATCTAAAATTTCTGAAATACCCAAAAGTGGCAAAAAGCAACTATCAAAATTTATCGGCACTTGGTTGTCCATTATCTTTTGTATAAAGTTTGTAACAACCGGCACGATAGGCAAGTTTGGCTTGTAGTATTCTGGTAAAGAACCCGTGCGCTTTTTTGTCCTTTCGTATACCTCTATCCCCTTAAGCGCAAGTGCTGTTGCATCGGCATATCTATAATACCTTAAAAGACCCAAGTAAATTAGAAAATTTACATACGCAGTAACGCCCCCATTATAGCGGTTGTTACCCTTACGATTTTTGAAAAAGCGCCTATTCTTTTTAGACATTGTTAAAACGGGAAAGTTAAACCCGTAGGTTCTGTTGTCTTTCAAGTTTTCTAGCGTCTTTTTTAGCCTTATCTCTTTTTCTATTACGCCCGCTGTAAGCGCGTAAAACGATGTTGCGCGCGCATTATCTATAAACTTATAGCCAAGTGTAATATCTGAATAATAGCCGTTTACTTCGTCCCACATATGCTCGTTAATAAGCCTTTTTAAGTTTGTGTGGGCTTCTTTGTAGCGCTCGTCGCGCTGGTCTAGCACTTTAGAAATCATATACATAATCTCTAAATTCATAAGTTTTAAACAATTTGCGCCAATAGGATAATACTCTAGTCGCTTTTCTATCTGAACAGTCGTGTCTGGGTTTCTGTCTAATTCTTTTGCTAGTTCTCCGTCTGGCTCTAACAACTTTTTTTGCTTGTTAAAAAACACTTCTAGTTTTGCCTTGTTTCTGTGGCGCAAGTAAAGTATCCACGCAGACAAAATAGACATCGTGCTGTCTTCTACAGAGTATTGCAATTGCGAAAAGGCTTCTTCTGGGTCTAGCAAAATGCCCGACAAAAGCGCCATACTATTTTCTCTAAGCCCATCTAGCGCAAAGTGCTTGTCTATGTTGGCTCTGTTTGGCACATAGATTGGCTGAAGCAAATAAGGATAGTAAACGCGCGACCACATCAAAAGTTTAGACAAACTCTCTACCGACTCGGCTAGTTTACCCCTACCTAATATCTGCGTTGTAGAATATTCATCTCGCGCTTTGTCTATTGTGCTTTTAATATCTTGCTTAGAGGGCGGTTGTTGCAAAACTGTTTTCTCTTCGCCAACAATTGCATAAAATAAGATTTCTTCCGCGCGCTCTAGCGAATACTCTAGTATAACTTCGCCAAAAAAACCATCGGACGTATTTTGTGGCTCTTTATATCCTAACACTAAAAAATGCTCTAGACCCGCTTTTTCATCGCAAATAATTTGTTGACGCCCCCTAAAAATAGACATTCTGTCTTTAAAGTTTATCTGCCCGCGCTTAATTGCGATGTAAGGTGAGTGCCCTTTTACTACGCTTCCCTGAATCTCTAACTGACCACTATCCCCAAAAAATGGATAGCATACAAGGCGCACCTTTGTAGCACTTTTGTGGCGCGACTTAACGGATATGACCATACTCTGCTCTGACTTTTTAACAAAAGACATCTCGACCCTGTCGTGATTAAAATGCGTAAAACCCTTGCCGTATACGCCCGCCTTCATATCGCCTAAACTCTCTGCAAATTCGTTATAGTCTACCCATTTACGACCGTTATGGTAAGACAGGCGTATACCCCATATCGTGCCAAACTTACCAACAAAAAGCGCCCCGTTAACAGCCGCATAGTCAAAGCCTACCCCCACCCTATACTCTAGCGGGAAGTTGGTTGCATCTAGCGCCTCGCCGCTTGGGGATACTTCGTATAAATCGTCTCTAAATGGAGGGCGCCCCTCATAACCATAATCTTTATTTATATACTTCATAATTCAAATGTTAAATTGTAAATGTTAAATGTTAAATTCCTTTAGTTTTGCCCCGTCTAAAACAAAATTTTTTGTTTTTAATATTTGTGGGCTTGATGTTATTTTTAGTTTTTTAAAAAGCCAGTTTAATAATCTGTCTGGTCTTAAATTTTCTTGACCGGTTGATAGCACTAGGTGTAGTTTGTTATCTGCAAACGAAAAATCTTTAATCAAATGCTTAACATCTTTTGTAACACTCTCGCCCTTTTGTAAATACGTAATTTTAACACTTTTACCGCCTAGCAACTTAGCAATCTTTTCTTGCATATCTAAACTACCAAACGCTGAATTCTGAATACCGCACTCTATATCTTGTTCGCTACCCCCTAACCCCTGTTCGCTGTTCGCTGAGTGCTGGTCGCTGGTCGCTGTGCAAACAGCGAACCCGCTTGCTATAATATCTTTTGCTAGGTTAATCCGTGCGCCTATATTTTTGGCTTTAATAATCTGTATGTTTTGGGTAGATACTTTATTAAACTTATGTTTAAAATCGGTTGCTTTTTCGTTAGTGTCTATTACGCAAAACTCGGCTTCGCTCTCTACACCTACCGCAAGCGGTGGTGCAAAAAAAATTCTTTTGTGCGGGTTAAAGCCCAAAGAGTAGTTAACATCTAAACCTGCCCTATTAATAGTATACACAAAAATTCTCACTAAGTCAATATGTGAGATAAACTTTGTGCTTCCTTTCTTTGTAAACTTGATTAAAATCATTTCTGTTAATACTAAATTTTAAATGCCAAATGCTAAATTGCCTAATTTTTAAATTATCTGCCTAATTTCAAGTTGCCTACTTATACGCTTTTTCTCTCTCTGTAACCAACAAGTCTTTACATATGCCCACATCTACAAAACTGTACGGCAATGGCTTGTTTATGCATTTATCCCCCAAGTAGTTTTGTATGTCTATACCACAGTCTTTGAATGCATCAAGCCACTTGTTATAATTAAAATGCTCGCGCCACGAATCAAACGTACAACCCAACTTATACGCTTTTAAAATAACCTTGCCTAGCATCTCACACCCGCTTCCTAAAAGCGTCTCAAGTATAGACACATCTATATCGCTATAACTTAACTTAATGCCAGAGCCTTTAAACTGCTCTTTAAGTAGGCTTATCGCTTGTTGCAGATAATCTCGGCTTGCCATACCAGACCACTGAAAAGGTGTGTGTGGTTTCGGTACAAAATTATTAACGCTAACCGACAAAGTAAGCGACTTATCACTTAGCGCAGTAAAAGGCTCGCCGCGCTCTTGCGCTTTTTTAATCTCAGACTTCTTTACGTTACGCACGTGCTTATACAAACCCTTTATTTTTCTGGTAAGCGTAAAAATCTCACTAACATCTTCAAGCGTCTCAGTAGGCAGCCCCACCATAAAATACAGTTTTACCGATGTATAGCCGTTTTGAAAGGCTGCTTCTGCTGCTTTAAAAATTTCATCTTCCGTATAGCGCTTTTGAATAACATCGCGAAGTCTCTGTGTGCCGGCTTCGGGCGCAAGTGTAAGCGTTGTTTTTTTGCCTTCAATTCGTTGCAAAAACTGTTTATTATCGTTGTCTAAACTGTCTATTCGAAGCGATGGCAACGACACCCTAACCCCCGTATCCATAAGCGGCTTTAAGTCTTTTAGTAAATCGAACAAATACGGATAATCACCGGTGGATAGCGAAGTTAGCCCTAACTCTTTATAGCCTGTGTTTTTTATAAGGGCGGTGGCTTGCTTTGCAAGTGTTTTGGGCTTTCTGTGCCTTATTGGGCGGTAGATGTAGCCCGCTTGGCAAAAGCGACACCCGCCAGCGCACCCCCTAAATAATTCTATAACGGCGCGCTGGTGAACAATTTCTACATTTGGTATTATATCGCGCGGTGGGTAAAAGGCTGTATCTAAGTTTTTTACAATCGTTTTTTTCACGCGCAAAGTGTAGTCGTTTGGCTTTATGCTTTTGTCTTCCTTTGTGCTTTTGCATTCCTTTGTGCTTTTGACTATGCTTTTACCTTGCTTTACTTTACCTTTCAGCGCTGACAAATGCACGCTAGGCACAAACACCCCCCCTAACTTACTAGCCTCGGCTAAAAACACTTGCCTATTCTTTTCACATTTTAAATACATTACTAAAAGTTTTGGTAAAATTTCTTCGCCGTCTCCAATAACAAACAAATCGATAAAGTCAGACATTGGCAAAGGGTTAGAAGTGCAAGAGCCACCCGCAATTATAATAGGTATTTTGTTGGGCATTCTGTGTGGCATTTGGGGTAGCATTTTTTGGCTGTCTGCCGAATGTTTTTTGCTAGAGTGCTTTTTATCTCTTTCTAGCCGTGTAAGCGGAATGCCCGCCAACTCTAGCATTAATAGCACATTTGTATAACTTAACTCGTACCCTAACGAAAAACCCACAAAGTCGAATTCGCTAAGCGGTGTTTTACTCTCTAGCGAAAATAACGGCACTTTATTTTTTTTAAGCAAACTAGCAAAGTCGGTCGCGGGCGCGTATACCCTCTCACACACAAAATCGCTATGCTGGTTAAGCAAGTAGTACAGTATTTTTGTACCCAAATTAGACATACCAATCTCGTACAAGTCGGGAAAAGCCAAAGCAAGACTCAGCCTCGCGTCCTTTTTTAAATCTATATCAACCGCGCCATACTCTCCCCCCACATACCTAGCGGGCTTCTGCGCTTTGCTAATTAAGTTGTATATGTCATTTCTGTGCATAAAAAATGCGGCTTTGCCGCTTCCCTCGCTTGAGGCTCGGCTTTTTTGGACGAGGCTTTTCACTCTCGTTCAAATAGCGATATTTCCTTGTCATAAAAAAAATTTATCCCTACAGCAAATTAAAGTCGTTAATACTATTTTACCACAAAACCCGCCAATCTCAAAACGATTAGCGGGTCTTAACCAAAAAAACTGCTGTATATCCCTAGCACAACCGATTGCGAAGCAATCGCTACACAACCCGAAAGGGTTGCCCTAATTGTTTCGCCGTTAGCGCTAAAATATATCTTTGGTTTTAAACTTGTTAAAGCCTAAAATCAGCGAGGCTGAAGTAGCAACTGTAAACACACCAAGCCCTATAACGCCGCGCCCGAAGTACCACCCGCTTGTATCACCATACTGCCCATACACCCCTATTACAAGCCCCGGGTTAGATGCATAGTACGGAAACAACCTTAAAACCCACATTGCCGCGTCTTGCGCGCCACCATCTAAAAGCTCTGACACCAAAGTTAAAGCCAACACAAACAAAAAGTAAGAGCCTAAAGATATACCAAGCGCAACTCCTACGCCACCCTTTCTGTTATAGTAAGATGAAAGCCAATAGCACAAAAACCCAATAGTTATAAACAGCAAAAAACTTGTTAGCGTTATCATACCAAACGCACCAATATCTTGCGCATTCATACCCGTTACCGCTATGCCGTTAAATGCTAGCGTAAGCAAAAACGCAAACCCCAAATGCGCCAAAGTAAAAAACGCAATAAGTGTAGCAAAAGCCGCAAACTTAGAAAACCAAATGCTAGCCCTTGTTATAGGCTGTGTTAGTAAAAATTCTGCCGTTTTGTCGCGCTCTTCACTAGATAATATACTAAAGCCCAAAAGAGAAGCAAACATAACCCCGACCAACTGTAAAAGCCCATACTGAAAAGCAAAATAGCCAATAGATGTACCCACAACCCCTAGGTCAGTATCTACCCTAGTATAGCCATAGCCCTCTACATACTGCATTTCGTAGTCTGGTATAATGCCCATCATAAGCGGAAACGCAAGCATCAAAAGCAATATTATTCCCGCAGTAACCCCAGTCCACACAAGTGTACTAGTCCTGTTACGTAAAATCTCAAACTTAAATATTGTTGAATTAATCATTAAAAACCTCTGTGTTTAATGTTAAATTTTAAATGTTAAATGTTAAATTATTGTCGCTAGCGCTAGCAATATTTATATGCAAAGTTCGCAAAGTTACAAATTTTAAACTGTTCAAACGTAACTGCATTTAAAGAGTTTATCCATTAAACATTTAAAATTTAGCATTTAAAATTAGTTTTAAGTTATATCTTTTTTGTTAAACTTGAAGTACCCCATAACCACCATAGCAATTGTTGCCGCTAAGAAAATACTTAGCCCTATAATGCCACGCCAGAAATACCACATCTCTCTTACTTGATAATCACTTAAAGAGCCAAGTGACAAATATGTCTCACGACCCGCAGAGCCGTAAAAAGGCAATACTGTTATTATTATACTTAAAAAATCTCTAAGCGCGCCGGCTGGAAGCGTTGGTACAATCATAACTGCAAGCATAGACACAAGCCACGCAACCAAACCAACACCTATAGCAATCGCAACCCCGCCCCTTTTAGAAAAGTTAGATGATATAAAATAACATAAAAGCCCAAGCGCTATAAAAGATATGGCTGATGTTAACATCATAACAAACATAGAACCTATGTCTGCGCCCGTAAGCGAATATTCGCCAAGCGGCGAAAACGCAATTGTTAGTAGTATGCTAGGCAAAAACATAACAAGCGTAAACAAAATAATGTATAAGTTATACACCGCAAATTTAGAACCCCACACTTCGCTACGCTTAATAGGTTGCGTTAGTAAAAATTCGAACGTGCCGTCCTTTGCATCGTTTGTTATCATTCTGATTGCCATAAAGCAAGCAAAAATCGCGCCCATCATATGAATATTATCTAGCATTGTTGCAAACCACGCGGCAGAGTTAAGTGTCCAAAACATAAGGTCCATAATTCCGCCGTCGTCCGCTACCATCTCATCCATACCCTCCATATCCATCATAACATCCATAAACGGAAAAATCAATATGTTTGGTATAGTAAAAAAACTAACAATAGCAGCCCACATAATTACAACAAACAAGTTGCGGCGCATCTCAAACTTAAATATAGTTTTATTAAAAAATTTATTCATTTAATCATTCTCTCAAAATTATTCTGTATGTTAATTATCTTAATTAATAATTCTCTGTGTAATAATTATTCTCTGGTTTAATTCTCTGTGTACTTAATTAATCTCTTTGTTTAAGGTTTTAAAGCGCTAGGTGCAAGCAAGACACCTCGCCTTTTGACGCTTTTGCTAGCAAAAGGCTAAAACCTTACGGTTTACGGCTCGGTCGGAAATCTGCGGCTTCGCGAAGGCGCGTACTACACGTACGCAACTGAGCGAAACGTAAAGATTGACGCAGTATTGCGCAGCACATAGGGCTTTAAATCTCATAGTAGTGTCTAATAACCTGCTCTAATGTCCAATTGTGTATCCTGATGTCCTTAAACTTGTGGTTTGCTAGGTGCGTCACTAAAACATTTATATCGCCCTCGTAATCGAACTTAACTTTGTTGCCTTGCGTTTTAAAATTTGCAATACCTGCAAGCGTTAATTCGCGTGGCTCGGCTTCAAACTCTAACACAACTTCTTTTCTGTTCTCGCCAATAATACTTTTAAGCGGACCATCAGCAACAATCATAGCATCTTTAATAACTGTTACTGTGTCGCAAAAGCGCTCTATCTCTTGTAAGTTGTGTGAAGACAAAAATATTGTAGCACCCCGAGTATGCGCCTCTCTTAAAAGAGCAAAGAAAATCTGTTGCATAACCGGGTCTAGACCACTTGTTGGCTCGTCTAAAATTATAAGCTCTGGGTCGTTAAGCAACACGTTTATAAGTGCTACCTTTTTTCTGTTACCCAAACTGTAACTGTTCACCTTTTTTGATAGGTCTAAATGAAGCCTTTCTGCAAGCGGATAGATTGCTGCCCTATCCACCTTTTTTAAATCTGCCGCGTAATATAAAACCTGCTTGCCCGTTAAGTTTCCGTACAAGTTTACTTCAGAAGGCAAATAGCCTATGTGCTGTCTAACCTTTGCCAACTCATCGAAAGTGCTAGCACCCATAACATTAAGTGTGCCGCTTGTTGGGCTTAAAAGCCCCATAATTGCTCTTATAGTAGTAGACTTTCCCGCGCCGTTTGGTCCTACAAAGCCAACGCATTGCCCCTTATGTACGGTAATATTAATGTCTTTAGCGCCCGCAACAGCCCTTATGCCCATACCATAAATCTTTGTAAAATTTTGTAATTGAATTACTGGTTGTCCCATTTTAACTCCTTATTTTTTTTAATGAATATTGAATAATGAATATTGAATAGTGGTTGCAAACCTTTAAATTATTTTGCGTTTGAACAGTTAACAGTTTGTGGTTTGCTCGCACTAGCGTATTCATTTTTCATCTTCGCCTTTCTTTTCTAAATCTTTGTGCCTATATTCTTTAACTGCTTTGGTAAGCAAAAATTCTATCTGCCCGTTTACACTTCTAAATTCATCATTTGCCCAGCGCTGAAGCTCGACAAACAAACTATTAGATATCCTTAAAGGTATTTGCTTTTTATCATCCATAGCCTTTTTTTTAAAGTGTAAAATTTAAAATGTAAAGTGTAAAGTTATTATATTCATTAAATGCGATTACTTTTGAACAGCCTGCAATTTGTATGTGTACGCAATTGCAAATCAATATTGCCCGCGCTAGCGGTGTAACCACTTTACACTTTACACTCTACACTTTACAATTAAAAAACACTTTACACTCTACCATTCGCTTAATAAATCGAGCCACTATTAACCACAGGCTGAGCGTCTCTATTTCCGCACAATACTACAAGTAAGTTGCTTATCATAGTTGCTTTACGCTCGTTGTCTAACTTAACAACCTTATTTGCCTCTAGTTTTTCTAGTGCCATCTCAACCATACTAACCGCGCCCTCTACAATTTTTTGACGCGCCGCAACAACAGCATTCGCTTGCTGGCGCTGTAGCATAGCCGCCGCAATCTCTTGCGCATACGCAAGGTGTGATATTCTCGCCTCTACAATCTCTATGCCCGCAACTTCTACGCGCGCTTGTAAGTCTTTTTTCAACTCTTCCGCTATCTCTATAGACGAACCCCTTAAAGATTTTTCATCGCCATCTACAGACACATCGTATGGGTACAACCTTGCTACATTTCTAACAGCCAAATCTGCTTGCGTAGAAATATACTCAGCATAGTTGTCTACACTAAACACCGCGTACGCCGTATTCAAAATTTTCCAAACAACATTAACGCTTATCTCAATCGGGTTGCCATCTAAGTCGTTAATTTTTTGTATACCATTATCAAGCGTAACGGCTTTAAGGCTAATCTTTTTACCGCCAAAAAAGTTTGTCGGGCTTTCGCCAAGCCTAACATCTGCGCGCGCTGGGTTAAAACTAGCAGCAAACGGGTTTACAAACCACATACCCGCCTTTTTGATTGTGCCGTAATACTTACCAAACAAAAGCAAAACCACCGCCTCGTTTGGTCTAACAATTTTCAGCCCCACAAATAAAAGAGATGCCAAAACCATAATAAGTACAGACACGCCAAGCGTAACACTACCCAAAATAACCTGCGAAGTATCTACTTCGTACTGGCTAGCCCCCCCGGCAAGCCAAATGCTTCCAAATGTAGTACCCACCACAGTTGCAATAAGCACAACAATAAGCGTAACAAGCATAAACATACCACTAATAGGCTTTAAAACTTTTTCTTGCACAACATCTTTTTGTGCCTGCCCTGCCGATTGCTCTTTAACAAAAGTCTCATTCTTTTCCATAATTTCCTCCAAAATTTAGCGGGCAACCCAAAACTTTTTAAGGCTGCCCGTTAAAAAATTTATATCACTTCTTGTAATATCAATAATTTGACAATAATTTAGCGTTAATTTTAAGCGCTTCACGTAATATCATTTTGATATCACAGTAATATCTTAGCAAAAACCGCAAAGCAAGTCAAGCGTTTTTACACAAAAAGTTTAAAAAAGTTTAACGCGTTTTTTTAACCACTATGCCCAACTCATTTTCACGCCACATACTAAACCCTTTCAAAAACTAGCGTTGGGTTTAGTGGCCAAGCCGCCCCTGGTATACTAAGTCCGTCAACATAAAGGGTTATTTCGTTCTCACTTATGTTTATTGTAACGAAATGATAAAAGTATACATTTGTTGGTGGCTGCGTCCATTCTACACTCCACTCGCCATTATAATACACTAATTCTCCAACTGCTTGATTGCCACCATTTAAAGCACTACCCCAATATAATCTACCGTTTTCTATTCTCATATAGAAATTTTCTGAAAAAGTATCCATATCATTCAATAAGATAGCCCATAAACTTCTCCACAATTGTTTAGCGAAACTCCACCCCAAATAATATTCTGGGTTTTCAGGGTCAAAGATAATAGGCACAAAGTTAAATATCCCATCAGATATATTCGGCGGATTTGGCGTAGTGGTGCAATAGTAACAATCGCAATCTACATCGCAATAGTCATTACCATTATTCCCGCCACCGCCATTACCACAACCACAATCTAGGTAATTACAGTTGTCACAATTACAATCTGCATAACCGCAATCTATAGGGCAGTTATTACCACCATTTCCATTGTCACAATCACAATCTACCCCGCCACCACAGTTATAGTCATAACAATTATCGCAGTCGCAACCATTGCCAACATTACCGCCATAGTCACAGTTACAATCTAAATAGTTACAGTTGTCACAATTACAATCAGCGTAACCACAGTCTATAGGGCAGTTATCACAACCATTTCCATTATCACAATCGCAATCTACCCCGCCACCACAATTATAGTCGTAGCAATTGTCGCAGTCGCAACCATTGCCAACATTACCGCCATAGTCACAGTCGCAATCTAAATAATTACAGTTATCACAATTACAATCTGCATAGCCACAGTCTATAGGGCAATTATCACAACCACTATCACAATCGCAATCTAAATAGTCGCAATTGTTATCATAGCAATTACAATCGTAGTCGCAACAGTCTACTATCGGCGGGTAGTCATAGTCTTCATCACACCCATCTACAATCGGCGGATACGGATAAAAGCCACCACCATTACTATCATTGTCTCTCAGCCCAAAATACAGCCCCGTAATAAGCGCAGCACAACACACTACAAAAATCGCAATACTAATTAATATACCCTTTGGCGACATTAAAAAACTTAAAAAGCCCGGCGGTCTTTTTGGCATACCACGCAAAATCTGCCCCGCAGAATACTCGCTAACTCGCGCCAACTTATCTTTCATATCGGGGATTTCAACGCTATTATCCACAACGTCGTCAATAGAGTTTTTAATCAATTTTACCATTTTGTCATTTTCTCTCTTACTCATATAACGATTCAACCTCCCCTTTTTTGTAGTAAATTGCAAAACTTTTTTTACTTCTTTCTAAAAGCATTCTCGCTTGCCCAACACTTAAGCCCATTTTGTAGGCAATCTCACGCACCGGAAAGCCAAAAGTATGCAAAAGCAAACCCTCTCTCTCGTCCGCTTCCATCATAAGTAAAACTTGCTGAACGCTATAAACCTCTTCCGGCTCTTGCTTTGCAAAATGTGTGTTGTCTAAAACATTAACCTCAACAGGAATCTCGCGCTTGGTCTTTTTCAGTAAATCTAAACACTTGTTAGTTGCAATAACACGCAAAAGCCCTTGCAGATTTTTTTCATTCTTAACAATGCCCCTGCTCTCAACAAGTTTTAAATAAACCTCAGACACCATATCCTCAGCCAACATCTTATCTTTCAAATAACCATAACACAACCTATATAAGTCTTGGTACGTCAAAAGCACCAGCTCGTCAAACGCGCTGTTATCACCCTTCCTATAAGCCCTAATAAGCATTGTAATTTTTTTATTAGACATACCCTTTCCCAATATTAAACCGCCAGCAAATAAAAACCCAAGCAAAACCTAATCACTTACTGTCAAAACTATATTATAACATATTTTAACAAATTAAGCAAGCATAAACAACCAAAAAAGGAACGCGAGAAAATTCTCGCGTTCCTTTTTTGGTTGAATGAATAATGAATATTGAATAATGAATAATGGTTGCAAACCATTATGTGCCTTTACGCCCTAACAGTTAGCATTTACACTTTCGCGCAATTTGCAAGTAAATCTTTCCCGCGCAAGCGGTGTAACACTTGTTATTTGTTACTTGATACCTGATAATTAGTCCATAGTCCATTCGTTTGCTTCGCTATTTCTGCGCGCTCTAATTTTGCTTTGTGCTATATAGCCTGCTGTGCCGGCTGCGCCTACGCCTGCTACTGAAAGTGTGCCGATTATTATGTTGCGGGCTAGGTTAGAACCGT
>Ga0209755_10002680_pt1 | contig 23930 bp, 24 predicted proteins | sample TergutCo191P1_FD_187301 | JGI IMG/M metagenome (GOLD analysis project Ga0209755, IMG submission 187301) | Cornitermes sp. P1 segment gut microbial communities from Petit-Saut dam, French Guiana - Co191P1 (SPAdes) (version 2) | ecosystem: Host-associated > Arthropoda: Insects > Digestive system... | reverse complement strand
CAATGCTCCAATTGCTTGTTAAGCGCGCGCAGCAACCGGACACCAAAGAAGATGCGAAAGCCCTTCCCGCAGAATTCATAAAAACGCTCTATATCACAGCAGTTGAAGGGTCTAAGCGCAGCAAGGGCTTAACAGGTGGAAAGACTCCTGAAAAAATCAAATTCACAGACAAGCAAAAAGAAGTTATGCGCCTTATGTGTGCAGGGCACAGCAGAAACGATATAGCACAAATAATGGGGCTTAAGCCGAGCGGTGTCAAATCCCACACAAAACTGATATACCAAAAACTGACAGTCTCAAACAGTATCGAAGCGGTAATAAAAATCAAAGAAGCCGGATTTTTAGAAGAATAGAAATACTTGCTGGTTCTCTGACCACACTAGTGTCATCCTCCCCCTCAGGGGGAGTTTTTTTGCAAAATTTTTTAGTTGTAAAAATCTGGTGAAAGTGATGAACAGCGGTTTTAAAATCCTGAATAACGAACCCAAAAGTGTGAAAAACGTGTAGAAAATTACACATAAAATGTAGAAAATCTAAGACAAAATATTGACAAAATGTTGTTGACTTGGCGTGATTCTTCGTGTACTATACAAACTCCAAAGAGCAAAAATGGAAAAAGTGGGGTAAGCAAATGAAAGTAAAAATGTTAATTGCGTCAAATGATACATGCTACACAACAAAACTCTCAGAGCAAATATCAAAAAATCATAGTGACACACTCGAAATCACAATATGCAGTAATCCCGACGTGCTGGAAGAGACAATATCGCTTAACAAAGCAGAAATAGTCCTCATTGACCGGATGTTTGTAAAATACATTGAGGATATGAAAGTCGCATTGCCTCTAATTTTGCAAGAAAAAAACCAAGCGGACGAAGCCCCGGAAGGATTCGCCGCAATAGGAAAATATGGAAGAATATCAGGAATAGTAGCTGATATTTTAGAAAAATATTCAAAAGTATCAAAAAAAGCAATAACCGGTGCAGTAAAAACAGCCGCCATCACAGCTGTCTGGTCGCCGGCGGGAGGTGTCGGTAAAACAACAGTAGCACTTGCAGCTGCCGCAGCTTTGGCACAAAGCGGAAAACGTGTGTTTTATTTAAATCTCGAAACTTTTTCAAGTATTCCGGTTTACTTCGACGAGGGAAGAAAAAGCATAAGCTCGGTTTTTGAAATGCTCGAGGGCAATGAGGGCGACGTAAAAATGTTGATTTCAGGTGTCAGTGCAGAAGAAAACGGCATAACTTATCTGAGCAAACCGGGAAACTACGACGATGTAAACATCCTCTCAGCAGGGAATATAGAGGAACTGGCACTCAGCTGCGGAGCACTCACGGATGAATTGATTGTTGACATATCTTTACCCTGCGATGCCCGAACAAAAAAAGTATTCGAGATGGCGGGAAAAGTGTTGCTTGTAACAGATAAAACAGAAACAGCGCAGGCAAAACTATTACAGTTTATTGCCCAAAACAGTGTTTTTGACAGTATTCGTGAGAAAACAACTTTAATAGCAAATAAAGGAGCTGTAATAGATGAACAAAGCATATATTCCTTGAATTCCTTACCTCTGGCGACAACTTTCTCGGAATCTCAAATATATAAAGAATTGGCACAACACTTTACTCGGAGCAACATATGAATGAGCAGGCAATAGGTGAAATAATAAGCAGTCTCAAACTCGAAATGCAAAGCCACGCAGACCTCACAAATCTGGGGGATTCGGATTTGCAGAGTCTCGTAGCGCAGGCACTAAACGAAAAAATTGATAACGCACACGGAAAGCTCACGAGCAGCAGTGCAGAGATACTGAGCCTTAACTTCAAAGAAAAAAAGTCAATAGTTACGGCTGTGTTTGAGGCAATTAGGGGTCTGGGTGTCTTGGGTTCAATAATCACTGACCCTGACGTAACAGAAATTATGATAAACGGACACAAGGACATTTTTGTTGAAAAGGCGGGTAAACTACTTAAAAAGGACATTAAATTTGAAAGCAGGCGTGAACTTGAAATAATAATAACAAAGTTCGTTTCACGAGCAGGCAGAGCAGTAAACGAGAGCCAACCGATAGTAGATTTTCGTCTAGAAGACGGGTCACGCATAAATGTAGTTATGCAGCCCATAGCACTCAACGGACCAATAGTAACCATGCGCCGTTTTCCGAAAGAAGCAATGACGGTAGAAAAACTCATAGAGTATGGTTCAATTTCTGAGGAAGTAGCCGAAGTCTTAAAACTTCTGGTCATGTCAAAATATAACATTTTTGTCAGTGGCGGAACGGGGAGCGGTAAAACAACTTTTCTTAATGCTCTTTCAAATTTTATTCCCGCAGATGAACGCGTTATAACTATAGAAGATTCAGCAGAACTTCAAATTAGAAGCGTAGATAATCTTGTTAAACTCGAAACCAGAAATGCAGGAGCAGATGGAAAGGGAGAAATTTCGATTAGAGACTTAATTAAGTCGGCACTTCGTATGAGACCTGAGCGTATAGTGGTCGGAGAGGTCAGAGGTGCAGAAGCTCTTGATATGCTCCAGGCGATGAACACCGGGCATGATGGCTCTCTTTCTACAGGCCACGCAAACGGGACAAAAGATATGTTGAGCAGACTGGAAACTATGGTATTGCAGGGAGCGGCGGGATTACCGCTTGAAGCAATAAGACAACAAATAGCATCGGCAGTAGATATTATTATTCACCTTTCCAGACTGCGAGACAAAAGCCGCAAAACTATGGAGATAGTAGAAGTTATGGGTTTTGACACGAAAACAGGACAGATAGATTTGAACGTTTTATACGAGTTCAAAGAATCTTTGAAAAGCACAAAAAGTAAGGTATTCGGAGAATTAGTGCGAACCAAAAACCCTATGCAAAATACATTTAAACTAAAGATTGCAGGTGTGGATGCTGAGATATAGCCCACGCAGACAATAAAGAGTTATAGAGGAGACATTATAATGGATACTTCGTTAAAGCAACCTGACTACACAAAAAGCCAAACTGTGATGGGGGAGCATGTAATAGCATTCGTGCTTGGTTTGGCTATAGGGTTTCTTGTGATTTTTATATTTTACAGACTTACTTTACTTGCTTTAAGTGCAGGCTTGGTTTTTGGCTTGATAAATGTGCTTTTGGCATCGCATAAAGCCTCAAAAACCCGGCTGTTAAAACTCAGAATACAGTTTTTTGACTTGCTTGAAGCTATGTCTGTTGCCATGAGAGCAGGCAGCCCTGTACTGCGCTCACTGCAGAGTGCCCGCGAAGATCTTATCCTTATATATCCGGCAGACAGCGATATTATCACAGAGCTCGACATAATAGTCGGAAAGTTCAACAACGCCGTACCTTTATCCGAAGCATTTTCAGATTTTGCTGAGCGTAGCGGACTTGAAGATATAGCAAGTTTTGCATCGATTTACAGAGCAATAGAGGGCAAATCAAGCAGAGCAGATGAGATTGTGAGAGATACACAGCAGATAATAGCCGACAAAATGGAAATAGAGATGGAGATAGACACTATGATGACGGCAGCAAAATCAGAGGTGAACATAATGCTCTTTATGCCACTCGTGATACTGGGCGTGATAGGTTACGCCGGTGCCGGCTTCATGGATGCCATTTACACGACAGGTGCAGGACGCATTGTGTCTACCGGGGGGCTTGCAGTATTTATTATAAGTTTTATTCTGGCACGTAAATTCAGCAACGTAAAGTTATAATAAATCATTTTTGAGGGGAGAAATACATGGCGATAGTTATCTTGATTCCGGCTACACTTTTAGTTATGACATGGCTCATTCTTTTAAGCAGAGCAACAAAAGAGGATATAGCGTCTGCCGTATACGCAAAATATTTAGATAAGCTCACAACAGGGAAAAGATTAAAGGAAAAAGACAAATGGGCACAAGAAAAACTTAAAAAATACGAGGGAATAACTTTTCTGATTTTGAAAGCTCTGGTTTTCAGAGATTTAACAAAACAAATAATGAAACTGGAAAGAGAAATCAAAGTTTTGCAGCAAGGCGGCAAAAGAAGCATTAATCCTTTGATGCTGCCGGGATATGTTCTCCTGCGTGAAGTACAGACAATAGCTAAAGGCACAATACACAAAGCGATATTGTCAAAATGCTTTGAACTATATGGAAAAAAGCATGCACCAATAAAGACCAAACAGTTATTTGCAAAATTACTTTCATACCCTATTCTCGGGGTAGCCGGGACACTAATTCTGGGTGTGCTGCTCCTTGGAAGCGACAACAGGTCAATCGGAGTGGCAGTTATAGGCGTAGGGACAACACTGATTTTGATGCTTGTGTATGCTCTGTATGATGAGCTTGGAGATATGGTGAGAAAACGGCAAAAATCTATCAGCAGGGAGTTTCCGAATGTAGTTTCAAAACTTGCACTTTTGGTCACATCGGGAATGATAATGGATAGGGCGTGGAAAGAAACATCTTACAGTGGCGAAACGGAGCTATATCAGGAAATGAGAAAAACATCACAAGAGCTGGATAATCTGGTAAGTCCCGAAACAGCATTCAGTAACTTCATAAATAGATGCAACACAAAGGAAAGCGCGAGACTTGCCTCAGCGATTATGCAAAACTTATCAAAAGGCAACGCCCAAATTGGAAAACTATTTAAAGATATGGCGCGCGAAGCATGGCAAGAGCGCAGACATTCGGCAAAGCGTGATGCAGAAAAAGCAAACTCAAAACTGATGATACCCACAATGCTGCTGTTTTTGGCAATTTTGGTAATGCTAATGGTACCCGTGGCAATGAATTTCACAGGTATCTAAAAGACTGCATGGAAAGGAGGAAAATCTATGTGGAAATATTTAAGTCAAAGTCCCAAAAAATTGCATAATGCAATAACTTTACACACAAAAACATTCATAAAAGATGAGCGTGGTCTATCGGGCGTGGTAGTAGCAATACTGTTAATCCTGGTTGCAGTTCTTGCCATAGTGCTGATATGGGGATTTCTGGGAGGCTGGCTCGCAGAACTTTGGGATGACATAACAGGAAACGCCGGACAAATCGCTTAAGTGAAAGAGATTTCGTAAACAGCCTACCACCTGCCGGCCTGCGAGAATTATTGAAGAAAAAGGAGCAAATCATGCGCAAATTACTGAAAAACACAAAAGGAGACGCAGTAGTAGAAGCGACAATACTTTTCCCGATAATGATAATGGTTTTCGCTGCACTTGTTTTAATTTCTATATTCTTGCCGGCACAGGCGGTTTTACAGAGGGCAACGCAATTTACGGCGATAGCTCTGGCGACAGAGAAAAGCGACACATGGCTGGTATTTGACGACAGCACTCTCTCCCTCGTGTGGGAAACAGATAAATTAAGGATGAGAAATGTTTATGCGAATTTGTTCCGTAACGATGATATAGCTGACAGAGCAGAGAATATTACAAGAGAAATTGAAAGTCGCAGTATCAGCTCAAAAGAAGGTCAGCTAAACGTCAATGCATATGTAGAAAACAGAATTTTATACAAAGAAGTGATTGTTGTTGCTACAAGAGAATACCCTATGCCTGTTGACCTGAGCTTAATCGGATTTCCGAGGATAATAACGGTAAGGGCAACATCAAGTGCAGTGGCACAAAATGCGAGTGAATTTGTCAGAAACATGGATCTTGCCTCGGATTTTGCAACATTTGTTATCGAAAAATATGAGATTCACAACATAACAGACGCAATATCATCATTTGGTGCACGAGTAACATCGCTCCTTGGGTGGAACAGTTAATTATAAAACAAATATGAGGTCTATATGAAAAAATTCTTAAAAAATACAAAAGGTGCCGTGACGGTATTTGTTACACTGTTACTCATCCCGGCGATGCTCATAAGTGGAACGGCGGTGGATCTTGCAAGACTTCACACAGCGAGAAGCATAGTCCAAGATGCAAACCAGCTTGCGGCAAACACAGTATTAACGCAATATAATTCGCTATTACACGACTTGTATGCAATCTTCGGTATAGCGAAGGACGACCCGATTTTGGGAAAGCTGCTCGATGATTATATTAGTATATCGGTATTTGGGGAGCCTCAAACCGACAGAGGACTCGGCACATTGCAGCTATTTTATGGCAGCGATATTTCCATGGAGGAGCCATACTTTCCGGATGGGAAAAACCTGAGAAATCCGGACGTGCTCAGGAGACAAATAGAAGAATATATGAAATTTCGGGGACCTGTAATAATAGTAAAAGAATTCTTGGAACTTCTCGGCATGAGCACGTTTGCAAGCGATGTAGGAGTAATAAACGACAAACTTGAAGTAGAAGAGGAAATAGCAAGAATCCTCGAAAAATACAAAGAACTTTACGATGCCATTGACGAAGCCGATAAATGTGACCAACTCGATGGTGGTGTTGTAGGAATTTCGGTGGGTACAGTGTCTTCATCCCTTAACTTAATTAGGGAACAATTTGCAGCTCTGAGTGAAAACTTCTCTGCATGGATGAATGCGCAAAAAATTGAAGAAGACAACAACGATAAAATCAATGAAACAGATTTTGTTGCAAGACATAGCAGCATCTTAGAAAACATCGTTGTGCGCACGGTAGGGAGAAGCTCGCCCCGTCTGCTGGGTCTGAACGGAACAATTACAAATGCAATAGAAAATGTTGACAGATTTAAGCCTAATTTTCACAGAGTTGTAGCAATTGCCGTAGAAATTGATGGATTAAAAGTGCGGCTGTCTGAGATGGTAGACTCACTCGAAAGTAGAATTAACAGCGGCGAAATAAATCAAGAACTCAGAACTGCTCTAACGGAGAGAACGGGTTCTCCGTCAAAATCCATGATAGAAAGATATCGAGATATTCTTAAATGGGATAGTATCGAAACAATGGCAAACACATTTAAAGATGGCGGCTATCAATATCTTGATGAGATTTTAAAGCCTTATCTCGATGGAGTAATTTACAGAAACAGAAGAAACGCATCATTAGCGAGCATGACACGTGAGGAACTTGCAAATGCTACATCAGTATCGAGGCTGATGCTTTCAGAAAGTAATAGTCGCACAATATTATCACTGGGCGGATATTCAAGAGAAGAAATAACATACAATATGCCCCCCGGATTTTTGAAATTCGGAGATCATCCGGGCGACAATCAAGAATTTTTCAAAGAACTTAAAGATTTTTTGAATCAACCCGATATACCGCTGACAAAACTTTTTGACGGGCAATCGGAAGCAAACGGAGCTGATAGCGAAGAAAAACAAAAAAACATGATAAGTGAGTTAAAAGACATGGTAGATGATGCTTATGCAGGATTGACAAACAATCCGCTCGGAGCAAAGCACATTAACTCAGCACGAGACTCATCAGAAAACACGGATCGCATGGGAGACTTTAACGGATTAATTAAGCAAACAGTAGATGCTCCTGTGGCAAACGTCATATCCGACCCCGCAGGGAGCATTGCAAGAGCGGGAGATTATTTGTTATTGCTCACATACAGCATGGGAATGTTTTCAAGCTATACAACAGGCAGACCTGAAATCACAGGGAAAAGCATAGAGGAACTGGACATAGCCGAGCTTCCTAAAACAATAACAGCAATCCCGTTAAGCCCGCGTGTAAACTACTTTTTTCAGTCTGAATTGGAATATCTTTACAGCGGAAGTGAAAACGCGTCAACAAATCTAAGGGCAATCACGAGACTTATCTTCACAATCAGGCTGATATGTAATTACATAACGGTTTTTAGCGTCAGAGAGATTACCACGATTGTAAATAATATCAGAGCGGCATTTTCATTTAAACCACCGCTTGGGCTACTGCTTGGAGAGCTAGCCAGAGCCGCATTTGTAGCGGCAGAGTCGGCTATAGATGTATCAAATCTCAGAGCGGGTCATAGAGTGTCACTGATTAAAAGTGTAAGAAACGGGGAGTGGTCAGCAAGACCGGGTGGAGTGGTCAGGGCTTTGGAAAACATATCGAAAAATGCAGTCAGTGATGAAAAAAGCGATGATAACAGAGGGCTGACATACTTAAACTACATGGCTTTTTTCTTCATAGCAAAAGCAGTGACCGGTGGAGACGCAGGAGATGAACTGGTGAAGCGTGCGGCCGACCTTATAGAGTGGAATGTTATAAATTACAGAAACAATATAAATAGCAATGAGGGCAAAATGGCAGAGGCACTGGCGCAGGGGGACAGATTTAAGCTGGAGGACATGAAGACAGATTTTAGCCTGACAACATCAGTCGATATGCGTATGCTTTTTCTATCCATGGTGTTTGCGCAAGCTTTCTCTGACACCAGAGCAATAGGTATGCCGACCCAAATTCCCGTAGTAGTTACAGATTACCGAGGGTACTAGTGCAACATATTTCAAAGAAGTTACACAAGAAAGGTTAAAATATGCTGAAAAACGAACAGGGTCATATTGTTGTCGAAACTGTCGGCACTTTCATACCGTTTACACTGCTTGTTATATCAATACTCAGCCTTGTGAATATTGTAACAATGCAGGCGCGTGTACACAACGCACTGACACAAACTGCAAACGCAATATCCATGTATAGTTACGTGCTGAAAATAACAGGCGTTGCAGATGACCTCATAATGCTTGACTCAAAAGCAAGTGAAGGTGCGGATATGATTGACGCGGTGCTGAGCGGCATAAATTCGTTTCCCGGCAGCAGTGGATTTGGTGCAAATTCAGACACTCGGGCACTGGACGCTGCTGCGCAGGCAGTGGGCGACCCGCGTCATATGGTACAGAGTTTCGCAAATTATGGCATAAACGAACTGCGAAACGCCATATCGGCAGAGATAATAAGTCCGATGGTTATGAGGTTTCTTTCGCTGGGCGAAATGACCGGTGAAAAATATCTTGAAAGTGTAAGAGTAGTGAGTTTTGACCTTACAGACAGTGTAGTAATCGACAGAAACGGAAACGTAAAACTCACAGCGCACTATGAGGTACAGTACACATTTGGCGCACTTCGAATTCCCTTTACACCAACACTCGCAATTACCCAGACAGCAGTGACAAAAGCGTGGCTCGGCGGCAGCGGAGAGGGGTACAGAGGATGATGAGAAAAGATTTAAAATTAGCGGCATATGCTGTAACACTTGTGGGCATACTGATAATCTGGCTTGTGTTTCGAGCACACGAACTATCAACTTACGCACTTGTAAGGTTCGCTATCATCATAGTGTTTGGGTACATAGCAACTCTCTTTGACATATCGCAAAAACGTATCCCAAACGGGCTCATTTTGGTTATGATTGCTGTGTGGGGACTGCTGATTTTGCCGATGCTCATTTATAGCATCCCGGCAGGGGTTGATGCTCTGATAGATTCAACTCTTGGGCTTTTAGTTGGCGGCGGTGTGTTCATAGTTGTATATTTAATAAGCAAGAAAGGACTCGGCGGAGGCGATGTTAAATTTATGGCGGCAGCGGGGCTATATCTGGGACTATCAAAAACAATACCCGCAATCCTTTACGGCACCATTCTTGCTGCACTTGCGGGGTTTACACTGGTAGCACTGGGGAAAATTACAAAAAAAGACACAATACCACTAGCTCCGTTCCTATTTGCCGGAATAACAATAGCGACGTTTACGTAAAACTGCAATTTACATGTTACCAAAAGGACTAAATAATGAATAAAAAAATCTTCATAACAATAATAATATCTTGCGCGTCGGTGCTGGCGTTGGCGTGGCTCGTAGCAATAAACGCCAAATCACCTGCAGAAAAACAGCTGTTTCTCATAAGTCAAGCAACACAAATGATGAATAACGGCATATATATAAGAGCAGTGCCACTTCTTGAAGAAGCTGCTTATTTCGATGCGGCTTACACAGAGAAAGCAGAAAATGAACTAAAAAGAGCATACCTCGCACTTCTTGGAAACAGAGGGTTTACAAGAAGATATGTAGCTTTGCTTGAAAAGCAAATGGGCAGACGAAACGCCACTCCCGAAGTTTTCATAGAAGCAGCCGAATTTTATCTGAGCACTTCGAAAGTCGCCGAGGCGCTTGCCGTGCTGCGAAAAGGCATAGAAAGAACAAACAGTATCGAAATTGCGGAGCTTTACGAAAAATCAAGGTATGCATATGAGCTGAGCTGGCTCAGATATGACTATGTAACGGCGATGTTTCGTGGGACAGCAGGCGTACAAAATGAGAGGAAATGGGGGGTGGCAAGAAATGACGGAACACTTATAATACCAAACAAGTACGACCAAATAAGTACATTTTATAAAAACAGCGCAGTAGTGAGAAACGGCAGAGAAATATATGCAGTTGATGCAAACAATAATCGTATAGCAGTGGTAGAGCCGGGCACAACAGATTTTAAAAATTTTTCGGATGGCAGAATACCGCTTTTGACAGGAGAGGGATGGCGGCGGGCATCAAGCGAATTGGAATTAGGTGCAAAAACATTTGAAGACATAGGCATGTACTCAGAAAACCACGTAGCAGTGAAAAGCGACGGAAAATGGGGAATCATAGACCTTGGCACAAATTGGTTGGTTGAACCGGAGCACGAGGGGGTTGTAAAAGATGAGCTGGGCAGAAGTTATGGTCAAGGAGCCGTCTTTTTTAGAAATGCAGGTTTCGTGCAGCTTTACACAAACGGAAAATGGATAGATGAATTATTTGATGATGCGAAGCCATTTTCAGATGAGGGATATGCTGCAGTAATGCGAAGCGGTAGATGGGGATTCATCGATACAAGAGGAGAGCTGAAAATAGACTTCAAATTTGATGAAGCGCTCTCTTTTTCCGGTCATCTTGCGGCGATAAAGGTAGATGGGTACTGGGGGTATATAAACAGTAAAGGAGATATCGTGATTTCGGGAGAGTTTTATGAAGCTAAGAGTTTTTCACAGGGAAGTGCGCCGGTAAAAACTGAGCGTGGCTGGCAGTTTTTAACATTAATCGAATTTAAGGGAGGACCGACACTATGAACATGGTTAATTACAAAATAGAAAGTAAGAACGATTTTGCGAGCGGAGCGTATCTGATTGCAAAAATTTCACAAAACAAGGTAGACAAAAATGCGCTATATACAATTAGTGCAGAATCGCCCAACTTCATACTTCCGTTTACGTACAAAAATATAGATGGCGAAGTGGAGATAACTTATGAAGTGGGAAATCTGAGTAAGCTCACATATTTTCAAGGGGAACTCAGTCGAGATGAGTATGTTGAGTTATGGGAGAGCCTACTGGAACCGTTGCTTGACTGCGGAGACTGGTTTTTAACTCCGGACTCATTTGTGCTGAGTTCAGACTGCCTTTATTACGATAAAAAGAAAAAATCTGTGGTATATGTATATGTGCCGTCAGTTGAGTGTTTGTCGGACAAAAACGCTTTTAACAATATGACGGCGGCTCTGTCAAAAATGATAACGGTGTCCGATGCAGCACTGGAAAACAAGATACTTCGAACGATTTTAGAAAATTCAAACCCCAGAGAATTTCTCGAAATGCTAAAAGAGCATAGAGCGCAAATAAATGCACCCTCTGCAGCTATAGTTGCGGAAGATGTTAAGCGAGGAATACCTGCAAGCGACGGGGGTCGCGCAATCAATCAGCCCGAAGAATATGATAACCCGGACAGTAAGGAATTCATTGAATTCAGTTCCGCATCAGACGACTCAGCAGATATAGGTGTCGGACGAGCAAAAAAAGAATCGGGGAGATTTAAGCTGTTTGGGTCAAAAAGAAAAAAGAAAAAAGAGGCAAAACCATCATCAAAACCTATACCCGGCTTCGGCTTGGAAATAAATGATGAGATTACCCTACAAGAAAACTACCTGCCGGAGGCCACGGAAAGCTTTACTGCGCAGCCGCAAACCCAGGGCGCGATTACAGAAATAACAGAAAGTATCCCGATAGTGGTTCAACAGGTAAGTCTGAAATGCATAGGAAAAGCCGAGTTGCCACAGCTTATAGGTGTGCAAATCAGCGACGGAGATATATTTTCAATCGGGCGATACGATGCGGCAGTCGGAAGATCGCAGTCATCGTTTGAGTTTGATAAAAAAACAAAAGCAGTCAGCCGCAGACATGCTGTTATAGAGCGCGAAAAGGAAATTTATAGTATAATAGATCTGTCATCAAGAGCGGGAACGTTTGTGGACGGACAAAAATTACCGCCTAACACCCCATATAAGTTGGATGTCGGAACTCGTGTGTCTTTTGGGAACTTTGGAGTGGATTATGTTTGGGATGTCAGCTACCATGCATCACCTGACAGTAGGTAAGGGGTGTGACTTATAAACCGGAATTATCGCGAATTTCCAGCAGCTTGTTTTTGAGTTCTCCCTCAATGCGCCCGAGTTCAACCTCGGCAGCACGACGGCGCTGGGAGCCTTCGGATTGAATACTGCGAACTTCTTCTAAAGTATCAATGAGATGTTGATTTGTAGTAACCAAAGTCTCAATGTCAACAACGCCGCGCTCAGATTCTTTTGCAATCTCTATCGTACCCATTTTGAGTGCTTCGGCATTTTTGGTAAGAAGTTCGTTGGTCATGTTTGTGACTTCGCGTTGCGCTTCCATGGCTTTTTGGGCATTGTGCATGCCGAGCGCAAGCACCATCTGGCTTTTCCACAGGGGAATAGTATTGACTATGGAGGTTTGGATTTTTTCGACCATAAGTGTGTCATTGTTTTGAACAAGGCGAATCTGAGGCGCCATCTGAATAGAAACCATACGCGTCAACTCCAGGTCGTGCAGTTTCTTTTCAAAACGGTTAATCATATTGGCGTAATCGTTTGCAGCCTGAGCATCCTCGGGCTGACCCGTTTCAGCAGCTTTTTTGCGAAGTTCCGGCAAGACATTATTTGTGCATTCCTCAAGTTTGAGCTTTCCGGCGAGAATGTACATGGTGAGTTCTTTGAAATAGGCTTGATTAACTTCATACATTTTATCAAGCATCGCAGCGTCTTTTAAAAGCACCACCTGGTGCTTTTCAAGCATGTCAGCGATTCTGTCTACATTTGAAGAAACTTTTGCATATTCAGTTTTCATAGTTTCAATTTTGTTACGCACTTTTCTTTTAAGACCCAAAAAACCTCTCTTTTCTTCACCGGTATCGCTGAAACCTCGGAGCTCAACAACGAGACCTGAGAGCATTTGACCAACTTCGCCCATGTCCTTTGTGCGGACATTTTTTAGTGTAGATTCAGAGAAATTGGCGATGTTTCTCTGAGATGCGGCGCCATAGGTTAAAACAGCATTTGTGCTGGTGATATCAATTTTATCGGCGAAGTCACGTACTTGCTTTTGTTCTTCAGGGCTTAGTTGCTCAATATCAAGTTTTGCCGAGGCGTCTTCCACAGGAGTCGCCTGAGGAGCGGTCGCCGCAGGAACTGCCAACGCGGCAGAGCTTTCTGTGCCGTCAGGGTCAAGTGTTAGCGTGGGGACATACTCCATTGCTTGCATTTCTTCCATTTTACTATTCCTTCCCGTTCAATACTTGCTTACAAAGCCGATACATGTTATAATAAGGCATTATAACAAGAGAAACTTAATTTTTCAATGAAAAGCATTATTTTATTTTTTTGTATGTAAGCTCGATAAATCACAGGAGACCTTAATGCCGAAAGTAGCGCCGTCGATTTTGGCGGCAGATTTCACAAGACTTAAAGATGAAATAGAAAGCGTGCAGAGCGCGGACTATTTGCATTTTGACGTTATGGACGGAATGTTTGTGGAAAACATATCGTTTGGTTTTCCGGTGCTTGGGGCAGTGCGCAAAGCAACTGAAATGACATTAGATGTCCATCTCATGGTGCAGTCTCCGGCGCGTTACGTTGAAAGATTTGCAAAATCAGGCGGGGACATAATCACGTTTCATGTCGAAGCAGAGTCAAAAGAGAACACAATAAAAGCAATAGCCGGATTACATGCTCTCGGCAAAAAAGCCGGACTTACGATAAAACCGAACACGCCTGTAGATGCCGTGCTGCCATACATCGACACACTCGACTTAATTTTGGTAATGACTGTCGAGCCGGGTTACGGTGGGCAAAAGTTTATGAGCAATATGCTTGAAAAAGTTACCTGTTTGAGAGACATTATAGATAACAAAAACTTAAAATGTGAAATCGAAGTTGACGGAGGCATAAACCTCGAAACAGCAAAAAAGTGTGTGAAAGCCGGAGCAAATGTTTTAGTCGCAGGTGAAGATATTTTTGGGGCAACCGACAGAGCCGCCCACATAAAGAAGCTGCAAAGCCTGTAGTTCTCGATGGTTGCAGATTGTCTGCAAGAACAATACATAGTAAGATCAACAGTAGGAGACCACAATGGATTTTTTTCCATCAGCACTGGAGAACCTGATAGACAAATTTGCGATGCTGCCCGGAATCGGGCGAAAAACAGCACAGCGACTTGCCTTTTATATGATAGCCATCCCTGACGAGGATGCAATATCTTTTGCCGATACAATAAAAGCAGCAAAGCACGGAGTAAAATGTTGTACGGTATGTCTTAACCTCACCGATGACGACCTGTGCTCGGTGTGCAAGAACTCAAGACGTAACGCAAAGGTGGTATGCGTGGTGCCTGACCCGAAAGGGGTGCTCGCCATAGAGCGCTCACACGAGTTTGACGGACTCTACCACGTTCTCCATGGAGTAATATCACCAATCGGCAACATCGGACCTGATGATATAAAAATAAAGGAACTCATAACCCGTGTCTCAGACGGCGGTATAGACGAAGTAATAATGGCGACAAATCCCGACACAGAGGGAGAAACAACCGCCAGATACATTTCTCGCCTACTGCATCCGTTTGGAGTAAAGGTTACACGCCTTGCATACGGTATCCCCGTAGGCGGCAGCTTGGAATTCGTAGACGATGCAACTCTTATGAGAGCCCTGGAGGGCCGCATGGAAATGTAACCCAAACAGCGACTAAAGGATTCATCTATAATCCTCAATAAATAGAAAATAAAGAAAATGGAGAATAAGAATCAATAATGGCAGAAAAACTAAAAATAATCCCACTTGGCGGTCTAAACGAGATTGGCAAGAACCTCACGGTGTACGAATATGGAGCAGATATAATAATCGTAGACTGTGGGCTCGGGTTTCCCGATGACGATATGTACGGAATAGACGTAGTTATCCCCGACATAACTTATTTAAGAGAGAAGAAAACAAGAATCAGAGGCATTGTACTTACGCACGGGCACGAGGACCATATTGGCGCATTACCATACGTAATGCGGGAATTAGACGTTCCGATATATGCAACACCTTTGACGGCAGGGCTTGCAGAGCTTAAACTCAGCGAACATAATTTGCTTGAAACCACCAAGCTCGAGGTGAGAAGACCGGGCGAAATAATAAAACTCGGCTGTTTCAAAGTGGAGCTTATCCACGCAAACCACAGTATCCACGATACGGTAATGCTTTCTATAAAAACACCTGTCGGGACGATTATACACACGGGCGACTTCAAAATAGATACAACTCCGGTGTCCGAAGAGATGATAGATCTTGTCAGGCTGGGAGAACTTGGGAAAAAAGGTGTATTGGCGCTGTTGTCCGATTCCACCAATGTAGAAAAAACCGGATATTCGACTTCAGAGCGCAAAATAGGAGAACGAATAGATGAGTTGTTTCAAGGATGCACGCAAAGAATCATTGTTACAACTTTTGCTTCAAATATTCATCGTGTTCAACAGGTGCTCGACTGTGCAGCGAAATACGGTAGGCGAGTGGCAATCACAGGGAGAAGCATGGAAAACACGTTGGGAGTGGCAACAGAGCTCGGTTGTGTAAAAGTGCCGGACGGATTATTGATGGAACTGGGCAAAATCAACAATTTGCCACCTGAAAAAACTGTAATAATAACAACAGGCAGTCAAGGGGAGCCTATGAGTGCGCTGTATCGCATGGCTTTTTCGGGTCACAAGCAAGTCGAGGTAAAATCGGGAGACAGGGTCATTATTTCTGCTTCTGCCGTGCCCGGTAACGAAAAAACAGTGAGCAGAGTTATTGATGAACTGTTCCGCAGAGGCGCTGAAGTCATCTACGATAAAGTCTCGGAGCTTCATGCATCGGGGCATGCCTATCAGGAAGAGCTAAAGATGATTTTAGCTCTCACGAAGCCGAAATTTTTCATTCCCGTACATGGGGAGCACAGGCATCTGCGCTCTCATGCAAAACTTGCAGAGCAAATGGGTGTTAGGTCAAAATACATCATGGTTGGGGATATTGGGCAGGCGATTGATATTACAGCAAAATCAATTCAAAAGGGTGCGTCAGTGCCGTCCGGCAAGGTTTTGGTTGACGGAACAGGGGTAGGTGATGTTGCATCAGTTGTGCTCAGAGACAGAAAGCATCTGGCACAAGACGGTATGCTTGTAGCAATTGTAAACGTGTCGAGCGAGGATGGAAGCCTAATATCAGAGCCGGACATAATAACTCGCGGATTTGTATATGTGAAAGAATCGGAAGAGCTGATACAAGAACTCAAAAAGATAGTAATAGAAACAGTGGAAAGCTATGCCGTTGAAAACGTATCAGACTGGACTTCACTAAAAAGGTCAATAAGAAACGAATTGTCCGAATACCTATATAAAAAAACCAAGCGCAAACCTATGATAATGCCTACCGTCACAGAAATTTAACAACCATACTTCCCCACCCCCCCTCCCGCAGCAAATATGTAGTTTGCTCCGCTTTTTTGCGAGTCAGCTACATCGTCGTCACTGTTTTCGCAAGAAGATGCCGCACCCCCCGCAGCTAATATGCAGTTTGCTCCGCTTTTTTGCGAGCCAGCGATATCGTCATCACTGTTCTCGCAAAAAAGACTCCGCAAACCGCATATTAGCTGCTACATTAGTGGTCTTTTGGGTAAGTTGCTGATATAGTGGTTTGTAATGATAGTTACAAATTGTTCACAAAAAAGCTGCAAAAACGCTTGATTTTCATCTGTTTTTGTGGTAGAGTAGCTGTGTACCAGTAGAGGGAAGAAGGATTTTCCGCATTATCTCGAAGAAAGGATGGAGTACACCATGAATATTTCAGGAGTAACACATACCGCACCGGTTATGCCCACAACACAAACAATGGGCGCACAGGAAACTGCGCAAACAACCCAAACGCCACCCGAGGTCGCAGAGGGTGCTGTTGGAGCAGATGCGGTAGCATTCGAGTCACAAGTTGCTACTCAGGTTATGGATATGGCTCAAAACCAGTTTGAAGATGCAGCCAATCAACTCATTAGCCAAATGGCAGCAGCAACCGGAGTTGGTCAAAACGTGGACGCGTTTGCGTAACTAAATCAATGTTAAAAAGAAAAACATCGGCTCAGGTCGGTGTTTTTCTTTTTTTGCTTTAAATTTCACGGTACATAGCCGGAGCATCGGCCTTGGTTGCGTGCTCATTAATACTCTGTATCTGAGCCTTAAATGTCTTATCACCGAAGCGCAGCTCAATAACGTCACCGGGCTTGACGGAAAGCGAAGCCTTAGCTATTTTTCCGTTAACGCTGACGCGCTGTCCGTCACAAGCTTCATTTGCGACGCTGCGCCGCTTTATAAGCCGCGAAACCTTTAAAAATTTATCCAGACGCATAGAGCGTGACCTCGCTTTCGTATTAGACCTATATTACAACTATGGCGCGGGAAACTCCCGCGCCGATAACTGTATCTGATTGATGGGTTTATTTTGCGACAACGTCTTTAAGAGCCTTGCCTGCTTTGAAAACAGGGGTTTTAGTTGCCGGAATGTTGATTGGCTCTTTTGTTTTTGGGTTGCGACCAATGCGAGCAGCACGCTTCTTAACATCAAAAATACCGAAACCGACGAGTTGAACCTTGTCTCCGCCTTTAAGGGCATCAGAAATGGATTCGATTGTTGCTGTAAGAGCTTTTTCGCTGTCTTTCTTTGAAAGACCTGACTTTGCTGCGATGGCATTGATTAAATCTGTTTTGTTCATGTGTGTTTTTCCTCCTAATATAGTTAAATAAAACAATTTATATAATCAAAGAAGTAAAATCACTTCTCCAATTTCGCAATTTTGTAGAGTTCTTCCATTTCTTCAAGGGTCATATCTGAAAGTTCTCTGCGTGCTTCTTTCGCCATCTGTTCGATATAGTGAAAACGTGAAACAAATTTATCGGTGGCAGATGATAAAGCATGTTCGGGGTCAATCCCGAAAAATCTTGCTACATTGACAGCGGAAAAGAGAATATCGCCGAGTTCTTCTTCAATATGAGACTCTTTGGCTGTCGCTTCGTCGTTATCTGCGGTTATAGCCTGATTTAATTCTTGAACCTCAGAGTGCAACGAGGAGAGGGCACCTGTGAAGTCAGGCCAATCAAATCCAACCTTTGCGGCCTTTGCCTGAATCTTCTCTGCTCGCCACAATGCAGGAAGGCTTTGAGCAACAGAGTTCATGGCTTCGGTTGTTGTTTCGTGATTTTTTTCCTGGCGTTTTATGTCGTCCCACACAAGAAGAGACTCACTGCCGTCCTTTACATCAACGTCCCCGAAAACATGGGGATGCCGCCTTAAGAGTTTTTTGCAAGTGGCATCGGCTATGTCGTCGAAATTGAATCGTCCGGAACTTTCGGCAATATCGGCGTGAAATATCACCTGCATTAAGATGTCGCCGAGTTCTTCGACTAAATGGTCATCATTTTTTTCGTCTATTGCCTCTGCAACCTCAAATGCTTCTTCAAGCATGTTGCGCCGGATACTCTCATGAGTTTGTTCGCGATCCCACGGGCAACCCTCGGGACTTCGCAAAACTTTCATAAGATTCATAAGGTCGTTAATGTTGTAACTGGATTTGCTTACAAAATTTACCATACTTTTACACTTTCTGCAAGAGAAATTTGCGAAAAAAGCCCTGAAATACAGAAAAAACTTAAATTTTAGTGACAATCCCTAAAAATAACCGATACGGTTCATTAAATATCCGCATATAAACACAATATAAAGTAGGTATTCCAACGCTTTCAGTGGTTCGCTTGACCCTGAATATGTATATGTATGCAATACGGCTTTAATCTATGCTTATGTTTTCACCCTGAGAATCCGAGAGAGCATTTCTCCTTTTGGCACAAGTTTCATATCTTCTTTAGTGACAGCGCGAGTGGCGACCACAAGAACCGTATATACAAATATCGACAAAACAATAGAGACAGCCAGATAAAGGGTAACAGCAATGCGCTCAGTGCCAATTATACCTTCGCCGAGAATATAAAGCAACCTGAATGAGAAAAATGCAGTAAAAGCCATAATAGCGGAGCATACAAGCGGCTTGATGAAAGCTATAAAGAATTTAGGACTCTCCGGTAGACGTGACTTAATAAAAATGATATTGAGGGAGGTAATCAGCGCAAAGCAGGCAAGAGTACCGAGAGGAGAAGCCAATATTCCAAAATTCGGGTTTCCGGACAGGAAATATGAAATCGCAATTTTAGCAGCAGCCCCGAGCGGGAATGTTATGAGAGAAATCCGTTCATGTCCGTTAGCTTGCAATATAGCCGTTGTGATAAACTGCAAGCAGACAAAAAATGTGGCGAAACCCAGAATAACCAAGATGTTGGTGGCAAGCAGGTAATCATAATTATACAGTGCTCTCAATATAGGTGCGGCAAGCGAAATTATTCCTGCAGCGGCAGGCATAGCAATGAGACTGACAAGCTTTATCGAAGACTGAGCGATCACACCTGCATCCCCAAAGCTTTTTTTTGCAACAGCCGCGGCAATGGCAGGTATTGCACTGACCGAAATGGGAACCAAAAGAGCAGGAGGAAGATTGTAAACCGACAGTCCCAAGGCGTAGATGCCCCAAAACTGGCTTGCCTCATATTCTGTATACCCCAATACAGCCTGGAGTCTGCCAAGCACAATCCCACTGTCAATAAGCACCATAATAGACATAAAGGAAGCGCTGAGAGATATAGGGAGGCTGACTTTCAGGATATTCATAAGCACAGCGCTTACGCCCGGCGAATCTCCGACATTTGACTTTGAGGCATAAGGTTTGTTTATTTTACGGTTATATAGTATAAGGACGGGAAGGCATATTCCGAGCCCGGCAGTGGCACCTATCAGCGCACCGGCAGCCACAGTGTCAGCCTCAAATCCTATGTAGGTGAACCAGAGCACGAACATGATACCGATTACAAGTTTGCTGATTACTTCAATTATTTGTGACATAGCTGTGGGAATCACATTTTCATGCCCTTGTGCATACCCGCGAAATACTGAGATAATGCAGACAAAAAATGCGGCAGGAGCCAAAACGCGTATACCCGGCGCAGCCAGAGAGTTGTGTAAAAGACCTGCAAGACTGTCGGCAAAAAAGAACATTATGAGCATTGCCACTACGCCAATAGCCGAAAAAGCAGGCATGGCGACATTGAAATACTGCCTTGCGAGTTTGTGATTTTCTTCAGCTCTCGAAGATGAAACAAGGCGCGACAAAGCGGCAGGAATACCTGCCGTAGCAATGGCTAAGACGAGTGCAAAGACATTGTATGCCACAAGATATGCACCGCGTCCGGCTGAATCGAGGATAGTATACAGTGGTATCCTGTATATTGCGCTGATTACTCTGGCGATGACCGTGGCTGTCGCTAAAATCGCCGCACCTTTGAGATATGAATGACTTTTCGCCTCTTGCAAAAAAATATACCTCCGCATTGTCCTAATGAGTCAATGTATAATCATTTTTTTATCTGTTGACATAACAAATGTGGAAAAACATGTTGACAATGTGTAAAATCCTTGGGAAATCGGCAAACTAATCTAAACAATACGAAGCAGGATGATTATTGTCAACTAAATATATTCACATACAAGTGAATAGAGTATGGATGGTTAATCTGAGATAGCACCGGACTTCCTGCTTTGAGCATACTGAATTAAGCGCACGATAGTAGGGCTAAGTACAAGATTTACAGCAAATTCAAGCGGAAAATTGATGCCAACCATGCCGAGGAATATTATCTGTGTGACATCAAAATGCGGGAAAAATTCGCCCAAACCCTCAACAATAGGGATAAAGAAAATGTACAGTCCAAGCACAAAGATGCCTGTGTTGACGATAGGTGCAACCACAGCAGCAGAGATGACTGCAGCTGTCTTGTGTTTAGCTTCAATCAGTTTATATAAGAAGCCTGATACGAGTCCTGTGAATATACCTCTCGATAAAATGACGGCGATAGTAGCGGCAGGATTGAGTGCCCAGAAAGGTGCCACAGTCGGGTCAAAAAGGACAACGAAGCCAAAAACAAAGCCAAGCCAAGCTCCGGCAACGGGGGAAATCAAGGCTGCTCCAACTACAATAGGTACAAGTACCAATGCTAACCTGAAAGGATAAACGGGAACAACAGTTGCGAGCACTTGAAGTATAATAACAATTGCGGTGAGTAGTGCGAGTAAAACGAGTTTACGTGTGTCAAATGGTCTTGTAGTCATTGTAAAACACTCCTTTCGGCTAGAAAAACCTGATGATTTGATTGTGTACCTTAGAAGTCAAAATTTCTAAATTGGAAAAATTGTCACGGAGCTTCTGAGCTACTACAGGTATGACGAGGTTTTCCGTACAGAAGTGACCGCCCTCTATAAGATTTATCCCATGTTCCTGAGCCAAGAGATAATGGTTATACTTAACTTCTCCGGTCACAAAGGTATCTGAGCCGCTCTTAACAACATTATCCCACTCGCTGCCGCCCGAGCCTCCTACAACAGCAACTTTGTAAATATCACGTCCGGCATCGTAATATCTTATGCCATTGGTCTTAAATTCTTCTTTTAACCGTATAAGATAATCCTCCATCTTGCAAGGTTTATCTAAGTTTCCGACTCTGCCGAGAGAGACGATTTCACCTGACGGGAGGCGTTTTGCGTCACTGAGCGGCTCAAATACGCCGTCACGAGAAACAAGCCCCGCAGCCGCTGCAAGAACGTCGCCGACCCCACCCCGGGCAGCGTCGAGATTAGTGTGCATACATATGGCAGAGAGCCCGCTCGAAAGCATGCGTATGATTTTTTTTCCTGTAACATCTTCATCTGTGATTTTGCCTATTGAATAATACAAAGGATGGTGTGACACAATAAGCTCTGCGCCGATATCAATAGCTTCCTCAGCAACATTAGCTGTAATATCCAGTGCAACCAAAATCTTGTTGACAGTTGTATCGGAAGTGCCGACCAGAAATCCGACATTATCGGTTTCCATCGCCATTTCAAGTGGCGCAAGACTTTCTAAAAACGAATAAATTTCACGAACAGTAGTTTTCCCCATAATTACCCCCCCAATATTTCTTATTGCAGTAACGATGTGTCATTTCGAGCTAAGCGAAGAATCTTATCCTCGAACCAAAACCAACGTATACTGCCTCCCACGGTCGCAGAGCCTCTGAGTCTCATGTATCAAATAACCGTTATTATACAGAAAATTACACAAAACGTCAATTTTTGATCGAGGCAGCAAAATCAGGCACATCTTAATTAACATTTACTTTTTCTTATAATCCTAGTATACTACAGGTATGGATTGGGGAAGTAGGTGAGCAGTATTTTGAATGAAAGAATTTTTGCATGGGATGATGAAAAATTTGAAGAAAATATAAAGAAACATGGTATTACATTTGAGGAGGCAGCAACGGTTTTTGAGGATATTAATGCTCTGATTATAAGTGACCCCGACCATTCAGAAGATGAAGAGCGTTTCATTATTATTGGGTTTAGTGAACGAGCAAGACTGTTAATAGTATGTCATTGTTATCGAGAAAATGACACAGTTATAAGGATTATTTCTGCCAGGAAAGCTCATAGAAGAGAACAGAGAGATTATGGAGGGAACAAAAAGTGAGAAAGAAATATGATTTTTCAAACGCGAAAAAAAATCCTCACGCCGGGAAACTCAAGGACGGCTATACAATCGTCGTGGAACACAAGGATTATGATGAGGTAATAACAGTTACAAAGGAAAAAAAGCTAAAGAAAGAAAGCTGTGAAGGGGCGACAGCTTCTTCCTCTGCACCTGTGGTTAGTACGTAAAGATAAATTTTTAATGTTTTTAACTCAAACTAAAGCAACACTTTCCCCAGCGGTTTAACCTTAATGAGCAAGGCACTTATCGTATAGGTCAGCACCAAAGAAATCACGCTCACAGTAACAAATTTTCCGACAGCACCTCCTATTACCACTGTGTCCAGTGCATATTGAACCGCTATAACAATCGGCATATGGATAATGTAAGCAGCAAAAGAACTACGCGACAACATTTGTAAAAATGGTGTCGTTTTGTTGCCGATGTCCCTAAAGAGTGTAAGTAAACCAAAAATCATTGTAACTGCAAGCAAAGAGCCGTAAACTGCCCACATATTAAAAGGCTCAAAAAAGCCGATAACCACGCCTGCAACACCGCTGTAAACACCCAAAGTCAGCACCAGTGCAATAAAAAGCAAGGCATACCCTGTTCCTTTTTTTAAGGTATTTAGCCAATTCTTGCGATATGCGGTTATCCCGACAGTAAACATGACGATATATTGCGGCCAATGAGCGATTTCAACTTGGAAAAATCCGAACACACCAACCCAATGGTCAATCGGAAACCAAATCCGCACTATTAGCGAAATAACGGCTATAACTAAAAAGATAACGAGAATATGAAATGCAGAAAACGCCTTGCTTTCTTGTTTTAGTGTGGGTGTTTTCAAGATTTTACGAAGAAACCAATAAATAATTGCATACACCAATAGATGCTGTATAAACCAGGCATGTCCAAAATTCAGATATGGGAAACGACCTAAAGAATCAATGAATCCGTCGGGCACACCGCCAATCCCAAACCAAATGCGGACATAAAACTCAAAAAACGGCAAATGTGCGTTGCCTGAATACATGGTGTAGTAAAAATACATCTGCAAAGGTTCTAA
>Ga0209755_10002679_pt1 | contig 23936 bp, 23 predicted proteins | sample TergutCo191P1_FD_187301 | JGI IMG/M metagenome (GOLD analysis project Ga0209755, IMG submission 187301) | Cornitermes sp. P1 segment gut microbial communities from Petit-Saut dam, French Guiana - Co191P1 (SPAdes) (version 2) | ecosystem: Host-associated > Arthropoda: Insects > Digestive system... | reverse complement strand
TGTCAGCAAAACCCATATGCACATGCGGGTCAATAATGCCGGGAAGTACTGTCTGCCCTTTCGCGCTGATAACCTGCCGGGATGGCAAAACAGCTCCCTGGCTTAGCAAGGCTACACGCCCGTCCCGCGCGTAAATATCACAGGTCAGGACGCCAAACTCCGGCAACACGACGCTGCCACCGGTTACGGCTAAATCGTAGAGCTCTCCGGTATATTCCGGACCATTTTTGGGCTGTTCATCGCGCTGTGCTAATTTCGGTTCTGAAGCGTCTTTCGTTCCGGTTTTAGCGCTTGTGCCTCCTATCAAGCCAAGATATTCGGCAAACAAGTCTTCTTGTTCATTAACGAGGTTATCTTTTATTTCCCGCTCTAAAAAATATGGAGCAAAAATATCTTGAGGCACTGTGCCACCTTTACAAAAAAAATCTTGTCTGGAATCTTCTCAATACATACGCCTGGCACGCATGACGCCTAACACTATGCGTCGTCTATGGCAGTAAGCGCGTTACGGGCAGCTTCAAGAGCTGTCTGTACCTCGGCAACATGGTTCGAGGAAACATACATGCGTCCGTATTTTCCTACCGGATCAAAAGTGATGATTTTTATATCCGCCGCTTTTTCCGCTTCGTTAACCGCTATGGAAATATATGCCGCAGGCTCAACTTCCATGATGAGCAGATTTTCATCGGGCAGCAACAATGAACCGTGCCGACTGCGATTTATCAACTGGGCCTGATACGGATCTACCCTGGTAATAATCTGTTCGGATACGATTACCGGTTTTTGCCTGTCCTTTACTGTCAGCTTGCAAGCCGCCAGAATCGCACGCCCGGCTTCATGGACATCATCGATGTTAAAAGAGTGCAGCTCTATTTCTCCGTATTCGCGCTCCACTATCAGGAAGCCCGGCTTGGCATTGGATACTTTTACCGCGGCGTCAAGCAGGCTGTAAATTCCACTGCCTGGTTCAAGCTCGATGTATAACTGGGCCATCCCGGCCAGGCATGGATCACCTTTTACAACCGTTCCCGTCATCGCGGCATACTGAGGCTGCATATTATCCACAAAAGCGTAAGTTCTTAAACGCATGGCGTCTGACATAAATTTCTCCGCCCTTTATTCTTTGTTCATGAAATGATTTAAACACCGTCCGCCGCTTTTTTTAACCGGAAGCCGGTATTTCATTTTATTTGTCTTTGCAGCCACCGCATAACGCGAAAACAGTTTCCACTTCCTGCTGGGGCCTGGCAATAACATGCGCGGAAACGACTTCGCCAACTTTCTGCGCCGCGGCAACTCCCGCGTCAACAGCAGCTTTGACCGCGCCTACATCGCCTTCAATAACAACTGTGACAAGTCCGGCTCCGACGTTTTCTTTGCCGGCCAATTTCACGTTGGCTGCTTTTACCATAGTGTCAGCCGCCTCATAAGCCGCTACAAGTCCCTTTGTCTCAACGAATCCCTTTGCTGTCATACGTAATTCCTCCTGTCTGTAGTTAGTGTCTGTCCATAAAGTCGGTTACTTTACGGACAGACCTTGCATTTTCTCGCCTTAAGGCTACGAAAATGCTGTTTTTAAGGTAGTCTGTATATAATGTGTCTACATTATATACAGACTCTAGTTAACTATATTCAGTTTGGATTTTTGTCCAATATACCCACGATTACCAGATCTACAGGCGCGTCCTGCACCGGGCAGGCAAAGCGCGCATTGCAACCTTCCGTTACCAGTACCAGATCGCCTTCGCCGCTTCCAATATAATCCATTGCCACAAGGCTGGTCCCTGTCGGATGTTTTTTATCGTCAAGTTTGTGCAAGACGGTAAGAGCTCCCCCCGCCAGTTTTTCATGCTTTATCGTAGCAACTGTTTTGCCGACTACTTTGCCAATGAACATTTTAAAATCCCCTTTATTAACTGCGCATTTTAATGATGTCGGCAATTTGTTCCATAACGTACGCAATTTCGCTAGCGGTGGTATAAAAATGCGGCGCTACACGGATCACTTCTCCGCGCGCTGAGCCGATTACATTGCGTTTCTTAAGCTCCACTTCCATATCATGCGAATCGAATTTTAACCGGATAGCTGTAGTGCCGCCTTTTTTGGAAATGTCCCTTGGGCTTACCATGTCAAGGCCGTGTTTATCAGCTTCTTCGATAGCGACGCGGCTAAGGAAATCAATGCGCTCGGCAATGGCTGGTACGCCAACCTCATTTAAAATCTGCATCCCGGCGCGGGCGGCGTATGATGTCAAAACCATGGGAGTTCCCGTATCGAAGCGGCGACCATCGGAAGCATAGTCCAAAATCCGCACCTTGAACGAGAATGGATTCTCCTGTCCAAACCAGCCGGTTCTGGCAGGCTTAAGCATGGGTACAAGGTTTCTGTTAACATACATAAACGCTATGCCCGGTATGCCAAACATATATTTCAAATTGCCGGTAAGATAAATATCTATCTTCTGCTTGTGTACATCAATTGGCGCGGTGCCGCAGGCTTGATAACCGTCTACCATTACGAGGCTGCCCTTGCGATGGCAAATATCTACTATCGCATCGAGATCCTGTTTAAAACCGTTTTGATAATAGACATGGGTAATTGAGGTAAGTAAAGTTGTGTCATCCACATACCGTTCATAATCCGCCAGATCAATAGCGCCGTTTTTAACCGGAACATAGTCGATCTTCGCGCCGTATTTCTGGTGGCCAAGCCATATATGACCCACTGTCGGGAATTCAGCTTCTGTGCAAACAATTTTCGGGCGTTTGCCGGAATAGTCCAATGTACTCGCAATGGAAGAAACAAGATCTGACGCGCAGGAAGCTACGGCTATCTCATCAGCATCGGCGCCAATAAGCTTCGCGAATTCTTCTTTGGCAAGAATGACTTCCTTTACCCATGACTCCCAGTCCATTCCCACAGTTAACCAGTTATCAAGATACGCGTTAATTGCGGCGCGGACACGTTTGGCTTGCGCGCTCTGCGAACAGTTCCCCACATGAATTATATTTTTGAGGATAGGGAATTCTTCTCGCCATTTTAAAAGTTCTGCTTCGCTTAACATACCGGAAAAACGGTAAGGTCCATCAAAGTTTCCCGCGCCTGGCTGCGGAATTTTATAGTCTGAAGGTGATTTATTATTTACATGGCCCGAAGAAACGGAAGGCAAAGTCGAAGACGCACCGGCTTTATCTGAAAACGCAAGCCCCTTGGATTGCGCCAAATCGCGCGCGGCCGAAGTGACAACATCGCCGGGACCGACTGGAAAAACATTCCCGCCTGTACGCAACACCTCTTGTACATCGGATACCGTGATGAAACGTTTCATTTCACATCTCCTTTTTTAATCAGCGGTTATTATTCTATATCGGCAAGGTCCTGAAGTCTGTAAAATATTTTACAAAAGCAGTAAAATTTAACAACATAACCTATTGATGTAGGTTAAAATTGAGAAGCAATACCCAGCCTGTCTTTGATAATTGCTTTCAGCAGTCAGCTATGTCACCGCTTGCAAGTTTCGATATAGTATCTGTGCACTGTGGGAGCATATCGTCACCTTTTTCCATATGGTACAAGTATTTTGAATTTCCTTTATAATATCTTCGGGCTATACATCATTTGCTGTCTTTAGTTAGCTTTTTATCATTCCTCCCTGATAAAAAAATATGGATTCATGATATAATTTCTGATATAATATGAATACAATATTTATGCATTGAGGCAAATTATGGGTTTAGAAAAATTCTTTTCCTCTGATGGCTTTCTAACAAATCACGGTAAAGATAACGTTTTTGATGGCATCTGCGGACGTATCGTTTTGAGGGAGAACTGTTTTCATGTTGAAAAACTCATTGCTTTAAACATGTTGGCACGCCTTTCATACGAATGTGTTGCAATGCCGCTTAATGTAATATATTACGGCTCACCATCTGCGGGTGATCTTATCATCATATCTTCTGAGGATATTCAGGATGGCATGGCGCGGTTATCCCTCCTTAATGGAGTCTACCAATTGGAATTCAGCGCAACAAATCCTTCAGGTGTAGATTATTTCATTATGCGGATGCCGTATACCGGCAAAATCGGCAAAGGGTATCCAGTCCTGGAAGATCTTCGGCGCAATTTGTGCGATGACAGTGAAATTATGGAAGTCATAGCAAGAAAAGAACAAGTTGTGGAAATTGGGGTACACTGCGGCTCACGAAAGTGTACTTTCACTGTTGATCCAGCTATGACAGGCTATATGGCCAATAAAATGGTTTTACCGGATGCAACCATTGCTATGTCTACGGAAAGCATGAAGCCAGATCTTTGTGATTTGTTTTCGGTAAGAGGTTTCTACACTGATCCTGAGAACGGTTTGATAAACGATCGAACGGCATACAATATTGTTATTGATGATTCGTTGTCAGCTCTAGCCATTATAGCTGTAGGTAACATCGTCAGTCGTCTATGCGTAGAATGTCTTAGCTTAAGGTCCGGTATAATTCGTTCTATTTCCCAAGAGGACAACAAACCGGTACTACGCATAGTAGAAAACAGCAGCAAAACTGCGCGCTTGTACCAAGTAGAAAATGATATCGAGCTGGCAGGCAACCCTGAAGCGTTGCTGGCTTTTTCTCAGCTATTAGCTAGAGAATACCCATATTTGGACGAAAACCGCTTTCTATCCTTGCGTGACATGGTAACAAGACTTGAGGAAGTTTTGTCAGGTCGTAGTGCCGCTGGGCAATTGGCAGAATTTATGAGCAACAATGCAAAAAGAACGCCAGTTATCTATCTTTCTGACACAAGTGAAATTAATACCAGTGCGCTTGTCGATCGAGCGATCATAAAGTGTGAGCGTCATGGAAATGTAATATGGGAGGACAACCGGATACTGCCATCTGAGCTTGAAGATTTTCGAAAAAAAATCATTGATATATGCAACGGGCTATCAACAGGGGACAAAGTAGATATTTTTGCTTTGCTAGACAAGGATAAACGGACACGGGAGGCTTTATCCGGTGAACTGGCTGCCGCCGTAAAGCGATGTGGTGCGGAATTAAGTAATTGCGAACTGCTCTGCGCATACAAACAGGGATTATACTGGTTATCAGAAAGCGTCGCGCCAAGACTTCGAGGACTGGATGTAGAACTTATCACTATATTTTATAGCCCATTCTTTCATAAAAAAATCGCAAAATGGAGTGAATATGAAGATGATATACTTCCATTCGATATCAGTGATCCTGATTGGGTGGATTTACCGATCCGGTTTTTTAATGAATTGTACCCTGTGGATGATATATTGTCTAATGCTGTAGGTATCCATCGCGATCGGATCACCTTTAAAGCTGCAAAACTCTCCTCAAGCTATAGGATCGAATGCCGCAACAATTCAGGGGGAATTGTTTTTACAGAGGACTTCTCTGTCACTATGAGAGAACGCCTTTATTTGGAAGAGTTTCCGGAACTTGGCACGGTTTGGGTTAATACCGGACGGTTACGTGTGATGGTAAACGGTAATGTCAGAATGGATGAGACGATATTCACAGATATTGAGCAGGTTTGGGCGTATGGGCAGAACTATCTATTTCATGAAGCAGGTGTACTGCTTGCTGCTATGCAGAAGAAAGGTGAGCTGCCAGTTCCAGTATTCCGTGAAATCATTTTAGAGTGTTCACTGTGTGCCGTAGACGATAAATTACCATTCCGTACCGACACCATCTCTTCACTCGAAACGTTGCACGAAGATATTCATTTTGTCGGCCTTGAGTTTTTTAAACATGTTGGGAAAAAAATTTTTGGACAGGAGATTCTTGCTCCTGGGTTGATACTGCCGATCGTGAGAAAAAAAAATGAAGGACCGCCGGAAGTAAAGGCCCGTATTTTGGCAAAGGCTGCTGACGAACCATGCATGCAACTGAATGGGAAAGTACACATTCCCACCATTATCGATTGTGAGTTGCGCGTATGTGAATTAGCGTGGTCAGATAACGTTCCTGAGTTGCGTTTAGAGACGGATGACAAACAGGCCACAGAACGCCTTAAGTGCTACGCCAGCTTGTTAATGGAGGGTGTTATTCAGGATGATATCAGCCGATCTGGTTGGTTATTGACTGTTACCACACCTAGTGGTGATATTGCTATCCGTACGCGAAAGCCGGAACCTATGCCTAAAACAGTTCTGGATCTTGAACGCCTTGATACCAATGAGCCAATAACTTACAGCCGTTATCTCAGCGCATTGGAATCCTTGCGCGGAATAAAAGAACTCAACACCTTTGTTATAGCTAAATCTTACCAGGGCCGATCCATATACGCTGTGGAGCTTATGGACATTCCGCCTAACAGTATCGTTTCGCGCTGTAAGCTCGTCAACTCAAAACCCTCATACCTTTTAAACAACCGCCACCATGCCAACGAAGTTTCGTCGACAGGGATGATCTTTGAGCTCATTAAAAACCTGCTGCTAGATCCTGATTGGCAAGGTTACCGGCAAGGCATTCACATTTCAATGATACCTTTTGCCAATGTAGATGGTGGCGCACTACATGAAACACTTCTACAGGACAATCCGGAATGGATGCTGCATGCCGCGCGTTTTAATGCTGTTGGGGTCGAAACCCGTTCCTTGTATTTTGATGATACGACTCCTTATACAGAGGCAACAGCCCTGCCAAAACTATGGGAGCTTTGTCTTCCCGATATTATCGTGGATAATCACGGTATACCTAATCACGAGTGCAACTTTCCAGCTTTTGGAAGGAATCGTATTGAACTGCGTTCAAACTGGCTGCCTTGTGCCCAGTTTTTTGGTTTTCTAACCTATATCGACGATCCACGCTATACAGTAAATCATAATATTAACGATAGAGTTCGAGAATTTGTAGCTTCAGCTATAAATGCCGACACAAAGATATCAGCCCAAAACAGTGAATGGCGTAACCGCTATGAAAAGTATGCTCATTCGGTAATGCCAAAATTTTTTAAAGCGGAATACTACAAGGGCATCATTTTTCATTCAAAGTGGCAAAAGTTGCACAGCGACTGGCGTAACATCAGTTTGCGGTACCCGGACATCACAATTATGGATTGGATTACAGAAGTTGCTGATGAGACAGCTACGGGAGATAATCTGAAAACATGTGTCAAAACACATCTAATTGCATGTCGTGCAACCATGGATGCCATTCTCTCCTTTAATGTTCACCCGGAGAACAGGGATCGTGAATATAAAAACGGTATCCTACTTTGGCGCAAGCGCAACCGGCCTATAAAAATTTGAATTAACCTGCTGTGTTTAGCAATCAGGTTCCTTATAGGACATGATACAAGTTTTATCGCCCTCAAAGATACATTCATGTCGCTCATATTTGATATCTGGGTTATACCCTTCCCAAATCGCATAATCAACCGCACAATACAGGATTCCAATATCATCCGACCCCATGTTTTTCCACATTTGTCCGAAGGGGCAAAGGAATATCTCAGTTACTTTTCTATCACCTTCCTTCCGCGAGACCGCATCCCAAATAGTTGTTCCAATCGGCAGGTCGTGAAATTTATATTCGTTATCCATAGTGAGGGGAAGTCCGGCAGCAAGCACTTTTTCGCGTACTTTCTCGCCTCGAAACCGGCCAAATTCTACAACAGCTTCTTTGATAGCCTCATGACCGGCTTCTGCCCCTAGCTTCTCAACCATTTTACGAGCCATAAAGTAATATAACCTAGCTGCGTAATCCGCAAATTGCTGAAGACCTTCCGTTGTGATACCATGTCCCAGCGTTTCTGACAGTTTCTGATTTTCCATCATCGTATCTCCTTTTCTTTATTAGGATGATTACTTAGCGTATTCAAAGCATGATACAATATGATTAGGGGAAATTTCCACGCTCTGAGGCTCATTTTTAGCACAATGCTCAGTTGCTACTGGACAGCGAGGAGCAAAGCGGCAGCCTACTAGTGGCCCAATGGGCGAAGAGATCTCACCTTTAATTAAAATACGTTGGCTTCTATTTCGTATGCTTGGGATAGGGATAGCCGACAGTAGAGCTTTTGTATAGGGATGCGCTGGATTCTCGAACAGCTCTTCCGGAGAAGCTTGTTCGACAAGCTTTCCAAGGTACATCACGGCGATGTCATCGGAGAAATGGTTCACCACCGATAGGTCATGGGTAATAAATATATAGGTTAAATTGAATTTTTCTTGCAACTCTTTCATCAGATTCAATATTTGTGCCTGGATTGAAACATCCAGAGCTGATACTGGTTCATCACATACAATAAATTTCGGATTTGAGATAATCGCCCTAGCTATACCAATACGTTGGCGGCGACCACCGTCTAACTCATGCGGGTATGTGTTAAAATATCGCTCGGCAAGCCCTACTGTTTCCATCATTGTAACTATTCGGTCGGTCAGCTCTGTTTTTTTGGATGTCATTTTGTTCAACTTAAGCGGTGCGCCTATGATCTGACTTACAGTCTTGCGTGGATTAAGTGAGGAAAAAGGATCTTGAAATATAATTTGCATATCCCGTCGATGCAAGCGCATTTCTTCATGGGATAACTTGTTTATTTCTACACCGTTATAAATGACCTTGCCCGCAGTTGGTTCAATCAGGCGTAAAACAGTGCGGCCTATTGTAGATTTTCCGCAACCGGATTCACCTACAAGGCCCAATGTTTTTCCATGCCCTATACTAAAGCTAACATCGTCAACAGCATAAAGTAAGCCTCGCGGTGTTGGATAATACTTCTTTAAATTAATTACTTCCAGCAGGTTTTTCGCATCAGTCATGAATGATGTTCCTTCCAAGCTTAAAGCTGCTCTGATCATAAGCATGGCAGCATATATAATGTGTGTCAGATACAGATCGGCGGACGGGATCTTTCACAAAACATACTTCGCTTGCATATTCGCAACGTGGATTAAAAGCGCAGCCTTTAGGCAGGTTCGATGGGTCGACCATAAGTCCCTTTATCGGTTTTAGTTTGGCTTTACGGTTCGCGAGATTGGGCAGGGAATTGAAAAGGCCCTCTGTGTATGGGTGCATTGGATGCTCATAAATCTCCTCCAATGTTCCATGCTCAACAATTTTACCAGCGTAAATAATCGACACTTCGTCACAAACATCGGCTACGATGCCTAGGTCATGGGTTATTAAAATCATTGAAGTACCATAAATAGTACGCAAATTCTTCATAAGCTCCAGTACTTGTGCCTGAATTGTCACATCTAGCGCGGAGGTAGGTTCGTCTGCTATAAGAAGCTGGGGATTACATGCCAACGCAATCGCAATCATTACACGCTGCTTCATGCCACCGGAAAACTGGTGAGGATATTCGTCGGCTCGGTTTCTGGGAATGCCAACATGCTCAAGCATCGTGCGTGCTTTTTCCATCGCTTTTGTTCTGGATATGTCCTCGTGTACTGCGATAACTTCTGCAATTTGATCTCCTACTGTCAATACCGGATTTAATGAGGTCATGGGATCTTGAAAAATCATGGAAACTTCATTACCGCGGATCATATCCATCTCACGTTCGCTTAATAGTAGTATATCGCGGCCACCTAGTGTGATTGAACCGCTTTTTATTACACCTGGCGGAGAGGCGACCAGCCGTAGAATAGAAAGTACTGTAGTAGTTTTACCAGCGCCAGTCTCGCCAACAAGACCAAGCGTCTTTCCTTTTCCAAGCAACAGATCTACGCCGTTCACGGCTTTGAACGTGGCCTCGTCGGTTTCGTAATAAACCTTGAGATCCCTAATATCAAGAACGATATTATTGTCTAATGGCATTGATGTTTCCATAGTTATTCTCTACTGCTTAAGCCTTGGGTCCAGTGCGTCTCTAAGACCATCGCCAAGAAGATTTAATCCCAGGATAGTAAGCATTATCGCCAAGCCTGGAAAAACTGTGATATATGGAGCTTGCAGGAAAAATGCACGACCCGCAGAAAGCAATGCCCCCCACTCTGGTGCGGGAGGTTGGATGCCTAAGCCGATAAAACTAAGGCCCGCGATAGCAAGAATCGAAAAGGCGACACTCAACGTGGCCTGAACGATAATAGGTGCAATACAATTAGGCAAGACTTCGCTAAAGATAATAATGTGATTTCTCATACCAATTGCACGAGCCGCTTCCACAAACTCCTGATCTTTAATTGTTAGTACTGAAGCCCGAACAATACGTGCATATTGTGGTAAGAATGATATGCCTATTGCCATTATCAAGTTTGGTAGGCTGGAGCCTAACCCGGCAATGATCGCTATAGCAAGCACAGCACTGGGTAGTGCCAACAGAATGTCCATGAAACGCATAACGATGTGGTCTACGCGTTTACCGTAAAATCCTGCAATTGCACCTACTATGGTACCAAGCCCCAAGGATATTGCGGAGGCTGAAAAACCAACCAGCAAGGAACTTCTTGACCCGTGGATCACGCGCGCCAACATATCGCGTCCAAACTCATCGGTACCAAATGGATGTCTAAGACTTGGGGGCTGAAGGCGAACCGAAGGGTTAATCATGATGGCTCGCTCAAAATCCACAATAAAATCGGCGAAAATAGCTATCAAGATGATACAGATTACTGCGACAAGCCCAATCACCGCTGATTTATTTTTCTTAAACCTGCGCCATGTTTCTGCGAGCCGACTTTTCTTCTTATACTTACGGGTTATATCCATATTTCTTGCGGCAGAATCCCGTAGATCATTTTCCGTTTCGTTCATATCTCACCGTTTAGTGTTTGTATTGGGATTTTATTCTGGGATCGATAAAAGCATATAGTATATCGATCAACAGATTGACCATACTGAAAGCAATTGCGAAGGTTACGATGCAGCCCAGCAACTGGGGAGTGTCCTGTGCACGGATGGACTCAACCATCAGGCGGCCCAAACCTGGCCAAGCGAAAACCATTTCGGCGAAGATCGCCCCGCCAAGCATTACACCGAATTGGACACCCACTACCGTGATAATAGGGATTAGTGCGTTTCTTAACGCATGTTTCCTAATAACAACCCTCCTGCCGAGACCTTTTGACTTAGCCGTCCGTATATAATCCTGCCTAATGACCTCCAGCATAGATGAACGCGTCATTCTTGTGATGTTCGCCGCCACTCCCAATCCAATCGAAACTGCAGGTAGAATAATGCTCTGGATAGAGTCGGCACCGCCAGATGGGAGCACACGAAGGAAAAGTGAAAAAACTGTGATGAGCAGCAGTGCCACCCAAAAGTTTGGCATGGAAACACCCAGTAGTGCGAAAATCATGCCCAGCCGGTCTCCCCATGAGTATTGTCTTGTGGCGGATAAAATCCCAATTGGAATTGAAATGCATACACCCAAAAACATTCCAACAAAAGCTAAAATGAATGTGAAGGGAAAGCGTCGCATTACTTCACCAAACACAGGGCGGCCAGTGGAAAAGGAAATACCCATATCACCTTGTACAAGTCGCCACATATATCGTGCGTACTGGACAAGAACCGGGTCATTAAGGCCCATTTGTTCCCGCAATTCCGCAACAGCCTGTTCGGTTGCGTAGTCCCCAAGCAAGATTTGGGCAGGATCACCAGGCGAAAAACTCATTATCATGAACACAAGGAAAGTCACGCCAATTATTACTGGAATCAGCATCAATAAGCGCTTAATAATATACCTGTGCATAATCCATCTCTTTTTTTCTGCTGTCGTAGCAAAGACGCAAGCTGATCAAATAATGATTTTTCAGATTAAATCTGTAAAGTCCATTATACGTAAAAAATTTAGTAGTCGGCAAACCAAACACTTTACGGGAAGTGCAGCATATCGTAGGCATCGTAGCCCGTGGGGTGCTCGTCAATGCCCCTGAGATCGGCATGTGTACCTATAAGGAATATCCTATTATAGAGCGGTACCCAAGGCACTTGTTCCATAATCAACTTTGTGGCTTGCGCATATGCATGAGCTCGTTCATTTTCCACAAGAGTTGCACGACCCCTTAATAACCAGTAGTCAACTTCAGGGCATTCAAACCAAGCGCGGTTACCCCCAACTCCCTGCATTCCTGAGAAGAAGACAGGAAAAAGTGATCCTTCTGGGTCGCCTGTCCCATTGCCCCAAGCGGATAGGGATATGTAGTAATTTCCAGTTGAATAAGCTTCCATCAAGGCGGCATGTTCCACGGTCCTAATATCGGCCCTTATACCTACTTCAGCAAGATTAGCCTGCACTATTACGGCTTTCCGGGTGCGAAGATCACCCGAAACTAAAATCTCTGTACTAAAACCATTCGGAAAACCGGCTCTCGTCAGGAGTTCCCTTGACTGTGTAAGATCCCTTGGAAATCTACGGTACTCAGTTGTGTGACCCAATACCCCGGGAGGTAAAACGGTTTCGACAGAGCGACCATGACCTTCAACACCAATCTGAATGATTGTTTCGCGATCGATGGCGTGTGCAACTGCTTGACGGACTAATACATTATCGAATGGAGGAGCTTTGGTGTTGAACATTACAAATTCAGTAAAAATTGATGGCCAGCTATGCAATCTAAGGTTAGGATGAGCCATGACGCGCGCAACATTTGGCGGAGCAACTTCGGGATCAAAGTGAATTTCACCGGTTTCAAGCGCTATGCTGCGTGTAGCTTCTTCGGGTATAGTTCGAAAAATAAGACGGGGCGCTAATGCTATTACGCCATGATAATCTTCATTCCTTTCCAAGACGAGCCGATCGCCCGGTATCATTTCGACAAACCTCATGGAACCTGTACCAACCGGATTGGTGGAAAAAGCAGTGCCTCTTTCAGTGACCGCCCTTTCAGGAAGGATTGCAGAACAGACGTGTGCCAGATTAGCCATAAGAGGGGCATAGGGTTCATGTAAAATAATACGAATAGTGTAATCATCATCGGCTATGACATCCCTTATGGGATCCATTAGGAACCCTACAGCAGGCGATTGTCTTTGGCGATTAAAACTGAAAATTACATCAGATGCTTTGAAGTCGGTGCCATCGTGCCACCTAACGTCTCGTCGAAGATTAAACAGGATTTCCGTATCAGAAAGGAATTCCCATGATTCGGCCAAGTCCGGATGAAAATTCATATCGCTTCTAAGCCTGACGAGGTTGCTGAAAATATGCCGTGTTGCACGAGAGGTTACAACTTCCTGAAACGCATGTACGTCAAGATTTCTAATTTCGGTTACATTGGCGATTACGATATCCCTGCCGGACATGCTACCTGGTGTTGTAGGACGGTTACAACCGGTAAATATAGACACCAACAGAACAGAACAAATAACAACACCCAAAAAAAATCTTTTCTTCATAGAAAGCTCCATTTAAAAAGTGTGATAATAAAGTATCAGTCTCAAAATTGATACTTTATATTTGAAATTAAACATATATATTATGTCCAGGAATTAATCATAGTTATGTAAAGCTTTTTACAAAAATTTAAAAAAATATGATTTTTTTCGCCAAAGGAAACACTGACTTAATGCGGTTTCTTAGTTTGTTCGAAATGAGAAACGATTAATATCATATCTAGGAATGCTTTTGTTACTTCCGTAAGGCTAATCTTATATATATATAGAGAAGCTCTTATTCTGCTATGACGAAATTTTAATATTTTATTGCCTTCTCAATTTGGCTATGCTAATATGAAGCATGGATAAATTTGGTTTACAACGGCAATACTACCCTGTGCTTGCTTACCGTACATTCTTAAATACAGCTCAATCGGGTCTGCTTCCAACCTATGCAGCGGAAGCAATATGTGCTGATATTCAGGGTCGCGTGCAAAACGCAATGGACATTGTTTCAACAAATGAGCGTTGGGCTGATGCAGATTCTCTTCGATACCGGATAGCAGAGATGTTGCATTGTGACTCAACAGAAATCGCTTTCGGAGCTAACTCTTCGACATTGTTTAATATATTTTCTAATGGGATAAATCTAAAACCTGGCGATAATGTTATTACATATGATTCTGCATACTTTGCAATGCCATACACATGGATAAATAAAAGACAGGATGGCATTGATACACGCATTGCTACAGCAAAGGAAGGCCGTGTAGATATATCTGAATTGATTTCATTAGCAGATGAAAAAACGAGAGCTATCTCAGTTTGCCATGTAGATTTCGCCTCAGGTTATAAGCACGATTTAGTCGAATTGGGCGCGTACTGTCGCAATAATGGAATATTCCTTGCTGTTGATGCGACACAAACCTGCGGCGTATTGGAAATTGATGTTGAAAAAATGAACATTGATTTTTTAACTACATCCTGTTACAAGTGGCTTCAATGTGTATGGGGTCTGGGTATAGTTTATATACGCCGTAGCCTCTTGGATGTAATAAAACAGGAGTCGATGGGCTGGAGCTGTACAAAAGATAAAAACCGTAATACCCCCCTTGTATTGGATTTGAGTGAAAACGCAAACCGATTTGAATATGGGGGGTTGAATTTTCCGGCCCTTGCGGGATTGCGCTGCACCATCGAAGCTTATTTGAGGCTTGGACCAAAAGATATTGAAGATTACGTGTTATCACTTACTGATTATGTTTATGAGCGCACAAAAGCAAATAAAAAGCTATCGATTTTTGGAAATTTTGAACCGCGCTTTCGTTCGCACATTGTTACATTTCAATTTCCTGAGAACTGGCTGATTACACGGGAGTATCTTTTAGACAACTGTATTGTTGCTATGCCTCTTGGTCCAGGATGTTGTCGTATTGGGATACACTACTATAACAACAAGGATGACATAGATCGTTTATTTAATTTATTTGAGAAATTGGAAAAGACATATTAACATGCTTTATATATTTATGGAGGAACAAGTATGAGATACATTGATGTTAGAAGTGACACGATAACAGAACCTACAGAGGAAATGCGTAATGCCATGCGAGATGCTGTTGTGGGTGATGATGTATTTTGGAGCGACCCCACGACTATTCACCTAGAGGAGCTTGCTGCTAAACGGATGAGAAAGGAAGCCTCGTTATTTATGCCTACCGGTTCTATGTGTAATCTGGTTGCAATTTTAGCCCACACAAACCCTGGAGATGAAGTTGTTGCTGGAGCTTACTGTCACATTGTCCGCCATGAACTGGGTGCGGCTGCCCGGTTTGCCGGAGTTGGCTTTGCGCTTGCGGATAACCCAAATGAGTATGTGTATCCGGAGGATGTAGAACGCCTAATTTTACTGGAAGATTTTTTTAATCCGAAAACATCTCTTGTCTGTTTAGAAAACGCGCTTTATAACGGCGAAGTCATACCCATGGAGATTATGCAGGGTTGCTATCAAGCTGCTAAAAACCGCAGAGTACCGGTGCATCTTGATGGTGCCCGTATTTTTAATGCGGCTGTAGCGTTAAATGTGGATGTTACCGAGCTGAGTGACTGTTGTGACACGTTGATGTTCTGCCTTTCAAAAGGATTATGCGCACCGATTGGTTCCATGCTTTGTGGGAGCAGGGATTTCATCGAAAAAGCTCGTAAATACCGAAAAATGGTCGGTGGCGGTATGAGGCAAACAGGTGTAATGTCAGCCTGCGGGATCATCGCACTGGAAAAAATGACCGGGCGTCTGAAAGAAGATCACGACAATGCGCGCTACCTGGAGCAAAAGCTTGTAGAAATACCTGGAGTATACACCGAACCAGAAAAGGTTAAAATAAATATGGTTTTCTGGAAAACCGATATCAAAGGCTTTGATTCTAGCCAGTTTGTCGATTACATGTATTCAAAAGGTATACGGGTTCTTCCGATCAAAGACGGTGCTTACCGTTTTGTAACAAACAATGATGTTACCCGAGGGGATTTGGATACAATCACAAATGAGATAAAGAGTTTTATCGCTACCTTGTGATATATCTTATCGGCTTCCATTCTCTTTGTCTCTATTTTTATACTTTTGCGTTGTGTGAACACGTCTTAATTATACCAGCAGTGTAAACTGCGGAACAGGTGGTTAATTTGGTACATTATGCTAAATATCCAAGGGGCGGGACCCGCGGTTTTTCCATGACACGAGCTGTGTCTTACGGGTTTGGTGAAATAGCACGAAATTCCATTTATTATTTCTGGCATTTCAATAGAGAGACATTGATTATTCCACAATGCGAAACCCGTGCTTGTTTAGATAATATTGAAAAAATAGTAGCCGTTCCTGGAGTTGACAGTATTTTTATCGAACTTTATTACTTTTCCACAGTTCTTGGCCGACCAACGTATTTTGAAAATCCTGATTTTAACTCTGCGGTAGAAAAAGTTTTTGTAACATGCCGATCAAAAGGTAAGCATTCGTTAATGCTTTCTTTTTCTATGGAACAGACTAAGACGCTCTTTGACCAAGGGTTTTCTGATGTTGTATTTAGCCTTGACATATACATTCTTATCAACGGATATAAATCTGTAGTGAGTGTGTTTTTAAACGATCTTGTGTCTATTCCCACTTCAAGTACTACATCCGATGGACACCCTTTTGTTGAATATATTGCCCGTTTGGGCTTAAAATAACGACTTGCGGAGGTAAATAAATTATGATTGAGAAAAAAATTATTGTTCTTCATGGTAGCACACCCATCACTCCGGTATCGTCGGCAATTATAGCGGGTGGTTTTTTGTATGTATCCGGGCAGGTAGGGTTTGATCCTGTAACACGCCGTTTTTACGGAGACGACGCAGTTTCACAAATACGAGGTATGTTGGAAAATTTAAAAACTATCCTTGAACAAGCTGGTTCCTCTTTGAGCAAAGTAGTAAAAACAACGGTTTTTCTAACAAACTTAAACGATTTTGATACTTTAAACGCAATTTATAATGAATATTTTCCATCTGAACAGCCGGCGCGTAGTTGTGTAATAGTAGCTACCTTGCCGAAGGGAGCACTTACAGAAATAGAAGCGATTGCGCTCGTCTGAATATTAGGATAAACAGAAATGTTTCTATTTATTTTATATTGAAACGAGCTCTTTGTGTTATTTGCTAAGTACCCTAACTAACGCGAGTTTGATAAAAAGCTTAAAGAAGAGTCGCTAAAGGCTTCTCCTCGTCAAGTCCATGAATAGACTTGGTAAATAAAGTTAAGCAATTTCGTTTAAATAAAAAAGGGCTGTCGAAAATTATTTCTCGGACAGCCACTCCTGCTTGTTTGATTTACCATTTTAGCATTTCCATTAACCGCCCTTTGTCTAAAAGCAGAAACTGACTGCCTGACTTGAGGATAACCCGCTCGTCCGTGAGCTGTTTGAATGCGTTTGTTACTGTAACACGGCTCGTCCCAATCAGATTGGCAACTTCCTGATGGGAAAAACGAATGTTCAGTTTCAGCCCATTTTCACAGTGGTTCCCATATTGCTCGGTTAAGTACAGAAGCATATTTGCTACACGTTTCGTAGCGTCCGGAAACATCGTGCTTTCCATCTGGGCGGTTAACACCCGCACCTTTTTGGCGAGTACTACAGCGGTATTATGGGCTATGGTACTATTTGACATAAATATACTTTGAAATCTGTCCTTGTCTACTTTATATATGATTGATTCACTCACCGCCTGAGCCTGCGCGCTATTTTTCGGTGAGATGAAGTGTGAAATTTCTCCAAAAAGGGTTCCTGTACAACATATGAAAAGACTTCTAATTTTGCCGTCTGCGTTCAATATAGAAAGATTCACTCTTCCGGATTTTATGATATACACAAACCTGTTTGCTTGATTCTGGTGGTATACAAAACTGCCTCTGGGAAATTTATCCGGTATTAGCCCTTTTGTGATGGAAGACCAATTAAGGTCTTCAAATTGAAGCCAAGGTGATTCACGATAAATGTGATTTGTGTCTGAAATCCATTCATCCATAACATACCCCTAAAATATATTTTATAACATGGCTTACTATAAAAAGTAAACTGTTTAAAAATAATTTTTACCGATATTTGACTGTAATTGTAAAATACTTACCTTATCAGGCTAAAGCTGCATGTTAAACTATTGTCAGTGCGTATGCACAAATGGCAAGTAATCGCCAAGCTTATGAAAGAGTAATAGCACAGACAGCATGAAACCTGGATCTTTATTGGAAAGCAATACTTTCGCCGTACTTTGCATCTTGCTGACCATGATTCTGTTCGGGCTGTCATTTATGTTTTCCCGTATTGCTTTGGATTCCGCTTCAATATTTACCCTGCTTAGCTGGCGTTTCTTTATAGCTTTTGTCCTGATGACTTTGTTGCGTATTTTTGGCGTATTAAAGATTGAGCTAAAGGGACTGTCGGCTTCGTTGTTATGGATCGGGTTGTTTCATCCGATTCTGTATTTCACTCTGGAAACAACGGGCATTGCTTTGACATCCGTTGCAGAGTCAGGAGTTATAATCGCTACCTTTCCACTTGTAGCAATGGTTTTGGCGGTGCTTTTTTTGAAGGAATACCCAACCAGGCTTCAGACGGTATCAATTTTCCTTTCGGTGCTTGGAGTACTGCTTGTTGTGCTTAGCCAGGGCGTTTTGTCTGCGACCTTCAGTATGTCTGGATATTTGGCTCTCTTTGGAGCGGTAATTTCCGCCGCGCTTTTTTATATTCTTTCCCGCGGCACTACTGCTTATTCAAGCGCAACTAAAACGTATATCATGATGGGAATGGGGTTCATTGCTTTTGGCCTTGCCGCTGCGATTGAACACACCCGAAACAACACGGTTTCCCTATGGCTTTCTCTGCCTTTTCAAAACATGAATTTTTTAATGGCTATACTTTATCTGGGAGCACTCACGAGTGTTGTGGGTACATTGGTACAGAATTATACTATTGTACGTCTTGGAGTATACCGTTCTTCGGCGTTTTCCGGCGTTGCCACTGTAGTTACTGTTTTAGCGGGGGTACTGCTTCTAAACGAATCTTTCACATTGGCTCAGGGAATAGGTACGGCGATGATCCTGCTGGGCGTTACCGGTGTAAATCAATTAGGGAGGAAGGGCTAAAATTGTGGAGGAAAAATGCAAAACAGGTTAAAAGCCAAAATGCTAAATGGCGGAAAAGTCATAGGAACTATGTCACAGCTAGGCTCTCCTATCGTGGTTGAATGTCTTGGCATTGCGGGGCTGGACTTTTTCATTATAGATACAGAACACGCGGCGATAGGGCCGGAAAATATGCGTTCCCTGATAATGGCTTCCGAGAAACATCCAATAACCCCGCTAGTGCGGATTCCGGTTATCACCCGCGATGCCGTCCTAAAAGCTCTGGACTGTGGTGCCGGAGGGCTGATTATACCGGCAGTGGAAACTGCAGAACAGGTGGCTGACCTGGTGCGTTATGCCAAATACCCAAAGGAAGGAGTACGGGGTTTTGCCATGACCCGGGCCGCGTCTTACGGATATGATGAAATTGCCCGTGATCCTGTTGAGTATTTCCGGCATTTCAACGAGGAGACGTTGATTATTCCCCAGTGTGAAACCCGTGCCTGTCTTGATAACATTGAAGAGATTGTTGCTGTTCCCGGCGTTGACGGGATTTTTATAGGGCCTTACGATCTTTCCACTGCTCTGGGGCACCCGGCGGATTTTGAAAATCCTGAGTTTCAGTCCGCCTTGGGGAGAATATTAACTGTCTGTCGTTCCAAAGGTAAATTCGTACTCATGCTCTCTGGCTCAGCGAAGCAAACAAGAAAGCTTTTCGAAGAAGGCTATTCCGGTGTTGTGTTCAGTCTGGATATCCACGTTCTTATTAACTCATATCGCTCAGTGGTGGACGAGCTGTCCGAAGCAAAGACAGGCTTGGGGAGTCGCAGTGCAATTGAAATCAACTCTGTGGAACCTGACGAAAGCCCTTTTGCGAAATACCTGGCTCAGTTAGGTTGAACAGCTTATATAAATATAGTTGTTCTGAAACTGAAGGTTCCGAACAATTCCTTAAAAAATATCAGGAGGACAATCGTGAATGAAAAGAAAATTATCAACCTGCCGGGTAGCACGCCCATAGCGCCATACTCACCCGCGGTAGTAGCTGGTGGTTTTGTATTTGTCTCCGGACAAGTTGGGTTTGATCCGGTGGAGCGCCGTTATTACGGAGAGGATGTTGTTACGCAAATTCGCGGCATGATGGAAAATTTAAAAAATGTGCTGGCATGTGCGGGCTCCTCTCTGGAAAAAGTAGTTAAGGTCACAGTTTTTCTCACGAATGTAAATGACTTTGACACATTCAACGCCATTTACAGCGAGTACTTTCCAGGCGATCCGCCCGCGCGTAGCTGCGTTCAGGTGGCGGCCTTGCCCAAAGGTGCCTTGATAGAGATTGAAGCTGTCGCTCTAGCATAAACACGAGACATGATTATGGTAGAGATTTGGGACGCATGGGTCGGAATTATGAAAGGCATCATTCGCGGCTGCCCACCGTTGGAAAGGAATTCTTAATGAACCATCAATCAAAGTATAACGAATTATCCACTCCAGCAGTTGTTGTGGAGCAGGATATCGCCGAACGAAATATTCGCCATATGATAGCGAACACAGCGAAATATGGCATAGCGCATAGACCGCACATAAAAGTCCATAAAAGCTCCGAGCTTGCCAAGCTGCAATTAAAACTTGGCGCGAAAGGTATTACCTGTGCGAAGCTGGGGGAAGCCGAGGTCATGGCAGATCAAGGTATAGACGATATTATCATAGCTTTCCCTATCATAGGCGAAGACAAGCTGGTCCGTTACGGAGCGCTCAACGATAAATGCACTCTGCGTTCAATCGTAAATAGCCTGCCTGGAGCAAAAGGTCTTTCCAGCCTTGGGGAATCGCTGGGGAAAAAGCTTGAAGTTCTTATTGAACTGGACGGCGGTGTTAGTCGCGGCGGTGTTCCGCCTTTTGAGCCTGCTTTGGAATTTGCCGAGGCAATCGGAAATTTAGTCGGTATCCGTATTGTGGGGCTACTTTACTATCCCGGCCTTATTTACGGAGAGACGACCCCTGAAGGCGTTGAACGTCTGGCTCGCAAAGAACGCGATGACCTGGTAGGGACAAAAGAGCTTTTGGAAAAGCATGGATTTGAAATTCACATATTAAGCGGCGGAAATACACCGTCAGCCCTGGTTCCCCAATTTTTGGAAGGCATAACAGAAGTGCGCCCAGGCAATTACATATTTAATGATTGCCAGAGATTATACCCCGCCCTGATAAAGCCATCCGACTGCGCTATGAGGGTTGTTTCCACCGTAATTTGTCGTCCGGATGCACATTCTGCCATTATCGATGCTGGCACAAAAGCCTTGACAAGCGACAGCTTTCCCAATATGCCTGCACGTTTTGGCTATATCATGGATCATGAAGACGTTTTGCTTTACAAGCTCAATGAAGAACATGGTTTTTTAAAATCCGACTTACCACTACCGTTTGAAATTGGAGACAAGATCACCATTATTCCAAACCATGCGTGTGTAACCAGTAATCTCTGCGATGAGATTTACGGCTTCAGAAACGGAGTGTTTTCCAAGATGATCAAGATCGATGCCAGAGGCAAAAACAGTTAGTTTTCGTCGAACTCGTGTTATTTATTGTTTCATACTATTTCCATGCAATGTTTATTTTCCTTGAGTGTGTAGCACAATCCGATAAATATAAATTTATCAAATTTTGATAAGCTATCCCTGTTTCTTCGGCTTGTTTTTTGAAGAAATCTATTGTGTCCACGTCAATCCTAATGGAAATTTGTTTGCGCAGCTTTTTAACATACGGATTCGGCTTCGCATTTGTAAAATTATATTCCTTTCTCATTTTGTTTTCCCCCGTACTCTTTGGTTTCATTTTTTGAAGCTTTTCTGGCAGTTATGATCCTGATAGTTTCATCATTTTCTCTGTAGCAATGGCACACAACCAGCAAGTTTAACATCTTGCTTAATCCTAAAATAATAAACCTATTGATAATATAATTATATCTTAATTATATTATCAATACATCCTGTTTTATATGCTTGTGACATGATTTATGAGCTTTTTTGTTCAAAAAATTATGTTTGGATTTATGAATTGGCGGATAATATTATGAAACAGTTTTGTAAAATGCTTTACAAATTTTCCAAATCCCTCCTGTTACAATATTGTCAGTAATAGCGTTGCTGTTATTTAACTTGTAAAGGAGGGCGATTAGCTTATGGAAGAAGGGAAAACTTATCCGGTAGAATTTAGGGGTACTTGGCTGTGGGCGATATTCCCGCTGGCAATTTTTGCCGTTGCGTGCGTTATGTTCTTTATCGTGTGGGAAGCTTATGCCATGGTAAACTTGGCGGCGGCGGCGTTTTTTGGGCTTATTGTTACCAGCCTTTTGGCGAAGGACATGGGCGCGTTTTGGAAAGCGGCGCTTAGGGGCATGTCCTCTGAGCTGTGCGCGGTGCTCGCTCTTATCCTGTTGGTTGTAGGGCCGTTTGGTAATATGATGGCTCGCGCCGGTGTTGCCCAGGGATTTGTCTGGCTGGGAAGCTACATTGGTATGACCGGCCCGCTTTTTGTGGTGTTTGTTTTTATCGCGTGCAGCATAGTTGCTACAGCGACTGGAACCTCCCTTGGTACTGTGTTTACCGGATTCCCGATTTTTTATCCTGCCGGTATTCTGCTTGGTGCTGATCCTGTGTTTCTGGCAGGCGCGATTCTTTCCGGTGCGATGTTCGGGGATAAACTAAGCCCGATATCCGACTCAACGATTGCCGCTGCGACAACGCAGAGATACGCGACCAAAAACGAAAGCGCCGATATAGGCGGAGTTGTAGCCAGCCGCATCAAATATAGTTTGGTGGCTGCCGCGGGAACAATCATATTATACCTTACCTTTGGCGCCGGAATTGGCGGTGGCGCGGTAGTAGCCGGCCCGGAAGTTTTGGCGGATTTTGCCAATCCTCAAGGTTTGATTATGCTTATCCCTGTGGTGGTGCTGCTTACTGTGGCTGTTATCAAACGGGATATATTTGTTGCTGTTACCTTCGGCCTTATTGTGGGTACCATAGTGGGACTGGTATCCGGTGCTCTCGTTCTGACCGATATCTTCAGTGTTTCGGGCGGAGTCGCCGGCGGCTTCCTCGTTGTCGGTGTAAACTCAAAGCTGGGTCTTATTGGTTACCTGCTCGGCATATGCGGAATAATGGGTGTGCTTAGGGAAAGCGGCACGCTTGATCGCCTGTTGAATAAACTGCTTAAAACCAAGCTGTCCGCGACAACTGCCGGAAGTGAATGGGTCAACGCATTGGGCATTATGATCACATGTTCTTTTATTGGTTCAGCCAATGGCCCGGCGCTTATCATCTATGGGCCGGTTGCAAGCGATATAGCGAGAAAGAAAGGACTTCATCCCTATCGTTCCGCGAATATCATAGACGGAATGGTCTGTTCATTGCCGGTTAATCTTCCATTTACAAGCGCGTTCATATTCATTGTTATCGGAGTTGTGCAAGGTTTGATGACAACATACGATTTCCTTACGCCTATCGGCCCGTTTGCGCTTGCGGCAGCGACATTTCATCCCATTATGCTTTTTGTAGTTTTTACTGTATGCATAATAACAGGGTGGGGTCGTTTGTACGAAACCAAAGACGGCGGAAAGACGAAAGATCCTGCTCTTGCATGGAACGCGGATCAGAAATAATCATTTCGCTATACCAATAGCCGAATAAACCGGGAGCGGGCCGCAAATGCTGGCTCGCTCTTGAATAGCTCGTTGCTTTCGTTCGTAATTAGTGTCTGTCCATAAAGTCGGTTACTTTATGGACAGACACTAATTAGTCGACAGAGAGAAAGCAGGAGCGAACCAGCCGGAAACCCACAGGGCCTTGTCTGCATTCCGGATAAGCCCTTTCTCTCGTTTCGCACCAGTACCGATTCGTGACGCGAACGCTGTTTGGCGAGGACATAAACGAGCCTCCGCGAAGGACGCGGCTGAAGCTCGGACAGTAGCCTACCGGATCAATTTCCGGCAT